>Ga0210012_1002104_pt1 | contig 17741 bp, 15 predicted proteins | sample CryGeymeta201504_FD_183974 | JGI IMG/M metagenome (GOLD analysis project Ga0210012, IMG submission 183974) | Groundwater microbial communities from Crystal Geyser aquifers in Utah, USA - Crystal Geyser metaG 2015-04 (SPAdes) (version 2) | ecosystem: Environmental > Aquatic > Deep subsurface >... | reverse complement strand
TCATGTCGATCACCATCCTTGCGATGATCAACCCGTTCGTCCAATCACACCTAATCTTGCCGCTTCAGGCTCATTCCTGGTTGGAAATACAGGCCTCGTTCAGGCTCATTCCTCATTGGACAAGGCTAGGGCTTGATGTTTTTCCATGCCTTTTGTATAGTTGTACAGTGAAATGTGAAGTTTTGCGGCTATCTGCCTGAATTGAATAAAAAGGGGGTCAAAATGTTTAATAACGCACACCGTTTATCCTGGCTGTCGTCACTGGTGACGGCGGCCTTCCTCGGACTCATGACCCTCCTTTCCGGCTGCGGCGGCGGCGGGGCGACGGCAGGCAATGTAACTCCTGACCCCTTGGTCGTGTCACCCAGCGCTGCGGTGGCATACCACGGCAACCCCGTCACTCTGTACATTACTGGCGGCACCAAGCCCTACACGGTGACCAGTGGCAACTCTGCCCTAATCAATGTGCCTAACAGCGTGTCCGGCTCAACCGTGATATTCGACGCCAGCAACGTCGCAGCGGACACCGATGCGATCCTGACCGTGCTCGATGCCAAGGGCGTGACCGCCATTTCCACGATCACGGTGAAACCCTCGGTCATCAATAATACCCTCGCCGTCACGCCCGACCCGGCATCGCCGGGAACCGGTTGCGGCACTGCGGTCTGTAGTGGGCTGATGGCGACCGTGTCGGTGCAACTGCAGAACATGGCCACCCCTTTGGTCGGCCGGAATGTACGGTTTGACGTGGTACAAGGCGATTTTCAGTTTATTACCAACCCCGGCGCTACGACTTTCGCCGATACCATCACCACCACGACGGATCAGAACGGCAACGCGAATGTCCGCCTCAGGGCCAATGTCAACGCGCCGACCCAATATGCCATCCTGAAAGTCACCGACGTGGATGGCGGCTCCGTCCTGCAAACCACCTTCACCATCGCGCAGTACACCGATGGTACCGGCATTCTGTCCGTGGTACCCCCAACCCAGACCATCCAGGCCTACTATAAGGGGGATTGCAGCTCCGGAGTCAGCGTGGACTACATCATCCACGGCGGCACCGCGCCCTATACGGTTCAATCCACTTCAACGGGTGTTGCAACCGTGTCTCCAGGCACCGTTCTAACCAATGGCGCAGGCTTCACCGCCACCACGCACAGCAGCTTCTGCCCAGGCACCGCGACCATCGACATCAGGGACGCTACCGGCAAGGTGATTCAGGCAACGCTGGAAAACAAGGAGGGGACAAATACCGTTACCGTAACGCCACCGGTCACCATAGCGTTCTTCACCACCGCACCCGCAACTATTGTGATTGCCAATCCAGGCTCGGCTACCTTTACCGTAGGAGGGGGCACCCCACCTTATTACGCCAGCAGCAGCGATACTGCTAACGTGACTGCATCAATTGTCGGAAATTCGTTAACCATTTCCAGAACTGGAGTAGTTATCGGGGAAACTGTCTCGGTGACGGATTCGGCTGGCGCAACAAAGTCGATAACTGTTAATTAACCCCTTAATCAAGCAAGCATAGCGTGGGCAACCTCGTTGCCCACGCGAACCCTCACCAAGCCCCTCGCAAGAGGGGCTTTTTTAATGGCTCTTTTCGCAAATCGTGTTGGCGTCTGATCCGAAGGATCACCCTGTGGGGCTTTCAAGCATATCGATAGGGACACCTTGCGACTGCCTGGAAACATAGATGGTTATTGGTGTTGTGCCGGGTCGGTTGCCGATAACAACACGGTTTGCGAAAAGAGCCATAGTCATTCTATTGACCTGCAAAACCGATAAAATTTGGCCGCGCCCAGCCGAATTTTCGCTTCGATTCTTCAAGTCAGACAGGCTGCTATACTTCACACTGTCACAACCACCCTTATCCCGTTCGCCCTGAGCTCGTCGAAGGATCTATGTGCTTCGACAAGCTCAGCACGAACGGATCGTGTAGATTGTGGCGTTTCTTGGTATAGCAGCCTGTCGGCAAGTGCTTCCATATCAATTCTGGATAATGACGGGGAGAGAAATTATGACCATAGTTGCGGTGGTTGGGTTGGGCTATGTGGGCTTGCCTTTGGCGGTGGCGTTTGGGAAAAGGCAGAAAACGATCGGATTTGACCTTTCCGCCAGCAAGGTCGCGAACTACAAGCGGTGTATCGACCCGACGGGAGAAGTTTCGACCGAAGACCTGCGGGTGGCAAGCCATCTCACCGTCACCACCGATCCGGCCGAGCTGTCACAGGCCGACCACATTGTGATTGCCGTCCCAACGCCGGTGGATATCGCCCATCAGCCTGATTTCACGCCCCTTGTTGGCGCCAGCGAAACGACCGGCAAATACATGAAGCGAGGCGCCATCGTCACCTATGAGTCCACGGTTTACCCCGGGGCCACGGAAGAAGTCTGCATCCCGATTCTGGAAAAGCATTCCGGCATGAAATGGAAAAAGGATTTTCACGTCGGTTTTTCTCCCGAGCGGATCAACCCCGGCGACAAGGCGCACACTCTTACCACGATTTTAAAAGTCGTATCGGGCGATGACGCGGACACGTTGGAGAAAGTAGCAAAGCTCTATGAAACTATCATCACTGCTGGCGTGCACCGCGCTTCCAGCATCAAGGTCGCCGAAGCCGCCAAAGTCATAGAAAATACCCAGCGTGACCTGAATATTGCCTTGATGAACGAGTTGGCCATCATTTTTGACAAGATGGGGATCGACACTCTGGAGGTCTTGCAGGCCGCCGGCACCAAATGGAATTTTCTTCCTTTCCGCCCGGGTCTGGTCGGAGGGCACTGCATCGGTGTAGACCCTTACTACCTTACCCACAAGGCGGAGATGATCGGCTACATACCCCAGGTGATTCTGGCGGGGCGTCGCATCAACGACGGCATGGCAAAATTCGTCGCGGAACAGACCGTGAAGCAGATGATCAAGGCCGGCTCCCAAGTGAGGGGCGCCAAAGTGAACGTGCTCGGGCTGACCTTCAAGGAAAACTGCCCGGACCTGAGAAATTCCAAGGTCGCTGACTTGATCCACGAACTCCAGACCTATGGGATTGAAGTCCATGTCCACGATCCTGTCGCAGATCCTGCGGAGGCCCGTCACGAGTATGGCCTGGAGCTTGAAGGCTGGGAGAGCCTGCCGCGCGCGGATGCGCTTGTCGCCGCAGTCTCACACAAGGAGTTTCTTGCCAGGCCGCTGGCGGATTACCGGTCCAAGGTAATCGAAAGGGGCTGCTTCATTGATGTCAAATCCCAGTTTGATCGAGAGGCGCTTGGCGAGGCGGGCCTCAACGTGTGGCGGCTATAAACCGACAGGAATTGGCAGACATGACAAAATATCAGGAGGTCCAGCAGCATTTGCGGGGCCATCAATACCACTGGCTGATCACGGGTGTTGCCGGGTTCATCGGGTCCAATCTTCTGGAAGGCTTGCTCAGGCTGAACCAGAAGGTGACCGGGCTGGACAATTTTTCAACCGGCTACAGGCATAATCTCGATCAGGTAAGGGAGCTGGTCGGACCCCATGCCTGGCTCAATTTCACCTTTATCGAGGGCGACATCCGCCGCTTGGAGGATTGCAGGAATGCATGCCAGGGTGTGGATTATGTGCTGCATGAAGCGGCACTGGGATCCGTGCCGCGCTCCATCGAAGACCCCATCCTGAGCAACGAAAATAACGTCACGGGGTTTCTGAACATGCTGGTGGCCTCCCGCGACGCCCCCGTCAGGCGCTTTGTTTATGCCGCATCCAGTTCAACCTATGGCGACCATCCCGATCTGCCCAAGGTGGAATCGGTGATTGGAAACCCACTCTCGCCTTATGCGGTCACCAAGTATGTCAACGAACTCTACGCCGATGTATTTGCCCGCTGCTATGGGGCCAAGTCCATCGGGCTGCGCTATTTCAACATCTTTGGCCCAAGGCAGGACCCCAATGGTGCCTATGCCGCGGTGATCCCCCAGTGGGTCGCCGCGCTGATCATGGATCAGCCGGTGCGCATCAACGGGGATGGCGAAACCAGCCGGGATTTCTGCTTTGTTGAAAATGTCGTCCAGGCAAACCTGCTAGCAGCCCTGGCTGACGGTTCCGAGGCGGTCAATCAGGTTTATAACGTGGCGCTCAATGAACGCACCAGCCTCAATCAGCTCTATGAAATGATGCGCTCACTGCTTCTGGAACAATTCCCCCATCTTCAAAAGCATCGCCCTCAGCACGTGGATTTTCGCGAAGGGGATGTGCGCCATTCCCAGGCTGACATCTCCAAGGCGGGCCGGCTGTTAGGTTTCAAGCCAACCCACCGAATTGATGAAGGGCTCAAGCAAGCCATGGACTGGTACATAGCTCATCTCGCGCCACTGCAATAAGGTAGCGTTGAGCGATCGCCGTGGCCCATTTTATAGAGTGATTAAAGGGGCCAGGGTCGAATTGTTTGTTATGTTCATAACCAGTTAATTGAGCCTGGCCCCTTTTATCCTTCAGAATTTCATCAATAGTCAATGCAATAACATGCGCAAGGAGGTCAGATACCTGCTTGAAACACCCAATTACAATTTTAGACTAGATAACGCCATGAGGATTATCAAGCTTACAAAGCCGCTTTATTCCCATGCAATGATGGATTTCGTGGTTGCCACTCAGATTTATTCCACTGTGAACAGGCGCCGGTACTCGCGAATGGCGTAGCGATCGGTCATGCCGGCGATGTAGTCGGCGATGGCGCGAGGCTTGTCTTGTTCGGCTTTTTCCTGGTATTGCGGCGGCAGGAGGCGGACATCGTCGAGAAAAGTGAGAAACAGTTCGCGGATGATGCGCCGCGCCTTGCTGCTCATGCGCATGACGCGGTAGTGGCGGTAAAGCTGGGCGTGCAGGAAGCGCTTCAGCTCCTGCTGTTCTTCCCTGATTGCCGGGCTGAAGGCGATCAGGGGTGCGGCCTCGCGCACTGCTTCGATGGAGTGGGGTGCGGCGGCATTGATGTGCTGCGTGCTTTGGCCGATCAGGTCGAGTGCCAGGGTGTTGATCATGCGGCGCACGGTTTCATGGATCAGGCGCCGGTCGGCCACGCAGGGGTACAAACCACGCACTATGCCGAGGTGGCGGGCGAAAAGGCTGACTTCGGCCAGTTGTTCCAGGGTAATCAGGCCGGAGCGCAGGCCGTCATCGACGTCGTGGTTGTTGTAGGCAATTTCATCGGCGAGATCGGTTACCTGGGCTTCCAGGGATGGGCGCTTGTCGTGCAGAAAGCGTTCGCCCACTTCGCCTAATAGCCTGGCGTTTTGCGGGGAGCAGTGCTTGAGGATGCCTTCGCGGGTTTCAAAGGTCAGGTTCAGGCCGTCGAATTCGGCGTAGCGCTCCTCCAGCATGTCCACAACGCGCAGGGACTGGAGGTTATGCTCGAAGCCGCCGTAATCCTTCATGCAGCCGTTGAGTTCATCCTGACCGGCGTGGCCGAAGGGCGTATGGCCGAGATCGTGGGCCAACGCGATGGCTTCCACCAGATCCTCGTCGAGCCGCAGGTTGCGGGCGATGGTGCGTCCGATTTGCGCCACTTCCAGGCTGTGGGTCAGCCGGGTGCGAAACAGGTCGCCTTCGTGGTTGACGAACACCTGGGTCTTGTATTCGAGACGGCGGAAGGCGGTGGAGTGAATGATGCGGTCGCGGTCGCGCTGAAATTCGCTGCGTCCGGCAGGGGTGTCTTCCCTGAAGCGACGACCGCGCGAGGTTGCCGACAAAGCCGCATAGGGGGCGAGATCAGGCATGACGGGCGGTTGCTTGCAGGGTTTCCCGCAGCGCCTGTTCCGTGATGTCGGCGGTAATCACCGCCGTACCGATTGTTTTTAGCAGCACGAAGCGCATTCTGCCGTTTTCCACTTTCTTGTCTATCGCCATGTGTTCCAGATAGGCATCCACTCCGAGGTCGGGCGCGCCGATCGGCAGCCGGGCTCGTTCGAACAGCGAGCGGATGCGGCTCAGCTCTGTTTCGTTGATCCAGCCCAGCCGCTGAGACAGGGCTGCCGCCAGCATCGTGCCGGCGGCAACGGCCTCGCCGTGGAGCCAGTTGCCATAACCCATCCCGGCTTCGATGGCGTGACCGAAAGTGTGTCCCAGATTGAGCAAGGCGCGGACGCCGCCTTCGTGTTCATCGGCGATGACTAGTTCCGCCTTGTTTTCGCAGGAACGCTTGATGGCATAAGCCAGCGCTTCAGGGTCGCGCACCAGCAGCTTGCCCATGTTTTGCTCCAGCCACTCGAAAAAGGGCAAGTCGCGGATCAGGCCGTATTTGATGATTTCGGCCAGGCCGGCGGAGAGCTGGCGGTCATCCAGGGTGTTCAGGGTGGAGGTGTCGGCCAGCACCAGCCTGGGCTGGTAGAAGGCGCCGACCATGTTTTTTCCCAGCGGGTGGTTGATGCCGGTTTTCCCGCCCACCGAAGAATCCACTTGTGCCAATAAGGTGGTGGGAACCTGGATGAAAGGGACGCCGCGCAGGTAGGTAGCGGCGGCGAAGCCGGTAAGATCGCCGATGACGCCCCCGCCCAGGGCGATCAGGGTGGTTTTGCGCTCGCAATGGTGGGTCAGGAGGGCGCTGTAGATCAAATTCAGCGTATCCGAGTTTTTGTATTCTTCCCCATCGGGCAGGATGATAGGCACGATATCCACGCCTTCCGCCGCCAGCGGTAAGCTCAGTGCATCCAGGTACAGTGGCGCTACGGTGGTGTTGGTGACGATGGCAACCTGCTTGCGGGCCAGATGAGGCAGGATCAGTTCGGGGTGCGCCAGCAGGCCGGCGCCGATGTGAATCGGGTAAGCGCGCTCGTTCAAGTCTACGGTCAGGGTTTGCATGGTTTGTGGTAACTGCTCAAGTTGAAAAGATACATATCCAGTTCCTTCCCCCTTCTAGGGGGAAGGGGCAATGGTGAAAGGCGCTTGTTCTGATTTTAGCTGTTTCAGCTGTTCTTCGATCTGGTGAACCAGGGCATGGACGCTTTGTGCTCCCGAGTCCACAATGATGTCCGCGATTTCACAGTACAAGGGGTCGCGTTGCGCAAAAAGCACTTTCAGTTTTGCCTGAGGGTCGGCAGTCTGCAGCAGGGGACGGTTTTTGTCGTGGCGGGTGCGTTGCCATAAATCTCCCACCTTTGCGCGCAGGTAAATCACCGTGCCGTTGCGGCGGAGGTTGTCACGGTTTCGTGGGCTCAATATCGCGCCGCCCCCGGTCGCCAGCACAATGTTTCTTTGTCCGGTCAGTTCCTCGATAATCGCGGCTTCACGGGTTCGGAAACCCGCTTCTCCTTCCAGTTCGAAAATCAGAGGGATATTGACCCCGGTGCGCTTTTCAATTTCATGGTCGGAGTCGATAAACGGCCTGTTGAGGTGCCTGGCGATCAGTTTGCCTACCGTGGTTTTGCCTGCACCCATCAGCCCGACTAAAAAAATATTAGTCGAGCCCAAGCCAAAATTCGATGGGGTGTCGATCATTCCTTGCCCGTCAAAATCGTCATGCCCACAACGGGGGAAAAGTCGGTGTCATGAGTCACAAAAGCGGCTGCGCCAACATCCAGAGCCGTTGCCAATTGAATCGCGTCTGGCAGTTTCAAGCGATACTGGGCACGCAGTTGGGCTGCCAATACGGCAATCGGCGGAGAAATGGGAACCACGCTGTATTGCGATAAAGCTTTTTCGTAACGTTTGGCCAATGCAGTTTGACCCGCCTTGAACGGGCCGATCAACACTTCGGCCAGCGTAATGGTTGAGAGCGCAATATTCAAATCACCTGCAGCCGCCGCTTCAAACAAACCCACGAATTGATCGGCAAACTGAGAGTGGGATTCAAGCAGGTAAATGAAGGGCGCCGTATCGACAACCACTGTCGCGCCTCGCGGTAGGCCAGCCCATAGACGAGGAAATTCGTTTTCCATTTATGCGTCCCATTCGTTGCGTAGTCCGGCAATCGTTTGACTGATGTCGGCGCCCCACAATCCGCGTCCCGTGCCACGCAACGCCAGCAAGCCAGACGCAGCATCTGACGCGACGCTTGATTTTTTTAAATCCTGAATGGGCACAACGGCGGCATAGGGTTTGCCGTGCCGCGTGATAATGCTGGCAATACCCGCATGGGCGTTGGCAACGATAGATGGCAAATGGATACGAGCCTGTTCCAAACCATAACTGGCATCAGAAGTCATGATGGTTCCATATAAATGTACAGTCTGTACAGATTATAGCAAATCGAGAGAATGGACAAGCACAGGCCGTGAAACCCAGACAGCTTCGTTATTCTCGCTTTCACGGGAATAATGAAGCTGGAACGTAACTACTCTTGCCTGTCACTCGTTCCCTTTTCGGGTGGTCATCGTGACAGGCATTCTAGCGGGAAACCCGATTTTATAGCAGAACCAGCGTCTTAAATCCGGTTATCTGAGATTGAGGCTACTCTTAAAAATTTTGGGGGTGATAAATATCAGCAGCTCCGATTTATCGTCCTGCTCTGCTTTGTTCCTGAACAGGGCGCCCAGTATGGGAACGTCGCCCAGCAGGGGAACCTTGTTCACGGTGTTGTTCTGAGTTTGGGTGTATATGCCGCCTATCACGACCGTTCCGCCATTTTCAACCAGCACCTGCGTGTTCATCTGCTTGGTGAGTATCGGTGGAACACCGGCGGTAATGTGCTGATAATCCGGGCGGTCGTTGTTGACCTTGAGATCCATGATGATGTTGTCGTCCGGAGTGATCTGGGGCTTCACTTTCAGGCTCAGCACGGCTTTTCTAAAGGACACCGTCGTGGCGCCACTGCTGGAGGCTTGCAGGTAAGGGATTTCGGTGCCCTGCTCGATGGTCGCTTCGGTCTGATCCGCAGTAAGTACGCGCGGGTTGGAGATGATTTTCCCTTTTCCGTCCGCCTGCATGGCCGAGAGCTCCAGGTCGATGAGATTTCCCGTCGCTTTGTTCAGGAGCGTCAAAGCAAAAGCGCTTCCTCCCACCACGGGGAGGCTGAGGTTAAGGTTTCCAACGCTGCCATCGGGAACCGCGCCCAGGGCCAAGGCGCTGGAGTCTGTCAGGTTGCCGGAGACGCCAATTTTTGAACCTGTGCCTACATCCCTGCGATCCTGAAGGCCCAGCCGGGCGCCCAACTGTTTGCTGAAGGTATTGGAGGCTTCCACGATTCGGGATTCGATCATGACTTGCTTCACCGGCACATCAATCTGGCCGATCAATTTCCTGATTTCTTCCAGTTTGGATGGGGTGTCTTGGACAAAAAGCATGTTGGTGCGAGGGTCCACCACCACGCTGCCGCGTTTGGAGAGAATTTGCTGGGTTTTATCACCAAGAATTTTTTGGACATCCGCCGCTTTCTGGTATTTCATCTGGAAGCTTTCCGTCCGCACCTGCTCTAGTTCAGAGATTTGTTGTTTTGCTTCCAGCTCTAATTTTTCTTTGGTAGCCAGCTCCTCGCTGGGGGCAATTATGATGACATTACCGGATTTGCGCATGCTTAATCCCGCTTGCTTAAGGGTAATATCCAGCGCCTGATCCCAGGGAACGTCTTTCAGACGAAGGGTGGTGGAACTTTTGACGGAATCACTGATAACGACATTCATTTCGGCAAAATCGGCAAGAACCGCAAGCAAGGTGCGGGTTTCAATATTCTGGAAGTCGAGGGAAAGCTTCTCGCCGCTGTAGCCGGTCTTTGTTCCTTGCACCAGTTTGTTGGTATCTTCAATAATCGGTTTAATATCCAGAATAAACTGGTGGCCGGTTTGATAAGCGGAGTGTTCCCACAGCCCCTTGGGTTCGATCATCATGCGGGCATTGTTACCATGACCCAGCGTGGTGACCGTTTGCACCGGCGTGCCGAAATCCACGACATCAAGCTTGCGCTCCAGGTTGCGTGGAAGAGTGGCATTGATAAATTCCACCACGATGGATTTGCCTTCGGTACGGATATCGATGCCAGTATTGGTGTCGGAAAGATCGACAATGACCCGGCCTTCACCGTTTTTGCCGCGACGGAAGTCGACGTCTCGCAGAGCATGTTTTTGTGTGCCGGGGAGCACTTCGGCAAATTTCGCACTCATATTTGAGGTCACTCCGGGGGTTTCGGTCCCCTGCAGAGTGATCAAAAGGGTGTTTCCGGCAATTCGGGTTTCATAGCCTGCGGGCTTGGCCAGATTGAGTACCAGCCGGGTGCGACTACCCGCCTGAACAATATTCAGGTTACGCAATACGCCTTCACCGACATCGATACTGTTTTTCCCCAATGCGTTGGCCGTATCCAGGAAGTCCAGCGCAATTCGCGGTGGGTTGTTGACGGCAAATCCAGCCGGCGATTTTTTCAGGGCATGCTTCAGCTTCAGGGTGATTAAAATTTTGCCGCTTTGAAGGGCAGTGTAGTCCACGCTTTCGATGCTGTTCTGTGGCATCTGAGTGGCTTCCGGACTGGCCCCACCCGGCTCGACAGCTGCGTGGCTGCTGGCAAGAAACAGGGTAATCAGGCAGACGGCCTGGAGAAAACAGTGAATTGTCAATTTTATCATGTTCATGGCGGCCTCTATCTTTACTTTTGGCCTGGCGTGCTGGCCAGATTAATACTGGTGTTTTGCTCGATCCAATTTCCGGTGCTGTCCTGAACAATTTCTGTCATAACAATTTCTTTATCCGTAATTTTAGTGATCATGCCGAAATTTTGTCCCATGTGCTCACCAATTTTGACCCTGTGCAGAGTGCCATCAGAGGTTCTTATCAGGCCATATCGGATCTTGCTTTGTTCCAGAAAGCCGACCATCTTCAGGTTTTCAAGCGGGTATTTCTCTAGTTCTTCCTTGTTGCGCTTTAGATCGGGCTGGAGTCCACCGCCTTGACCAGGTTGTAATTTGCGCGGCTTGAAAGGGTCCGGCAAGTCGAAGGCATTGTAGGCAAAGGATTCATAAGGCTTGATTTCCGGCAAGGGCTCAATCTTGCCACGCAACCCTTCCCCGGACGCGTTGATGAATTGCTTCAAATCATCCAGGCCATCCCCGCCGCAGGCCGAAAGGCCGAGACTGGGCATAATAATTAAAAAAAGGTGGATGGGCTTCACTTCTTGGCTCCCTTGGCAGCTTTTTTCTGCGCGGCTTTTTGCGCCGCGAGTTCGTCCTCATCCAGGTAGCGATAGGTTTTGGCAACGGCGCTCATGGTCAATGTCTGGCCGCTGGGGGTGATATTGATTTCGTTTAAGGTGACGATGCGCGGTAGCCGTGAAACATCGCTGGCAAAGGCTCCGAGATCATGGTAATTGCCGGTTACGCGAATGGAAATGGGCCTTTCGGCGTAAAACTCGGATAAGGTTTCTTTGTCTGCTGGTCGAAACAGTTCAAATTCCAGTCCGCGTCCCAGGCCGGCTTGATTGATATCCGTCAGGAGCGCATCCATTTCAGCCTTGTTGGGCAATTGTTTGATCAGCGCGCCGAAAGCCTGTTCCAAGTCTTTGAGCTGTCGACGGTAAGTATCCAGATTGACGGCCTGTTTTTTCTTCGAGATAAAGGTATCGCGAAGCTGGGATTCTTTTTCCTTGGCGATATTCAGGTCAGCGAGCTGGTTTTGCCAGTCGAACCAGTATCCGGCGAAAAGGATGAGTGTGAACATCCCACATAGCGCAAGCGTTTTCGGAATTATTGGCCAGTTGCCAATATCCCTCGGATTGAGTTTTTTAAAATCGTCCAGAGTCATGGTTTAAGGGCCTGTAAATGGATAACTTGGGCAATTATGGGTGTGCTGGCGGGATGCGATGCAAGACGCCGGGCGCGCTGCATGGCCATTCCATGCAAGCGACCGGCAACGCAGCAGCGCGCCCTCCAGTGCAGCCAGAATGTTCATGTTATTCATTTATAGGCCCTTATATCCTTGGGCTTGGTTCTGCCCTCCCCCTTGTCTTTGTCGGCGGTGACCTCTGGCGGGACAAGTTTGAGGTCCAAGGAAAATTCGCTGGCACGCAGGTTGTTTATCGTGGCGGCTTTGACCTCGATCAAATTTGGGGACTGTAACCAGGGGGATGCTTCCAGACTGCGCATCAATGTGGCTACCCTTGCATTGGATTGCGCATACCCTTGCAGGCTAATGCTATTGCCACTTTGCTTGACTGCCTTGAGGTACACCCCGTCAGGGAGTTGGCGTACTAGTTGATCGAGCAGATAGACGACTGCCGAGCGATTACTCTGCAGGGTTTCCACCACTTGCTTGCGAGCCAGCATGGCTTGAGTTTGTTCTTTGAGGATTTTGATTTCCGCAATCTGATTGTCAAGTTTTTTGATTTCCGTTTCCAGAAAATTATTACGCGCACCCTGATTTTCTATCTGGGTGCCCAGAATGGTATGAACCATGAATACAATCAGCAAGCCCAGTACCGATGTGGCGCTGGCCATAAAAATAAGCTCATGCTGACGTGCGGCTCGTTTTTGCTCGCGGTGGGGTAACAGGTTGATGCGGATCATGGATCGAACCTTCGCATGGCAAGGCCACAGGCAATCAGCAATGTCGGCGCATCCTGCGCCAATTGGCGGGGTTTGACGCGCGCAGAGATCGCCATGTTGGCAAAAGGATTGGCGACAGAGGTGCGGACCTGGGTGCGTTGCGAAACGGCTTCGTCCGCGCCCGGTATCATGGCGCATCCGCCGGCCAGGAGAATATGGTCTACCCGGTTGAATTGGGTGGAAGAGAAGAAAAACTGTAATGCTCGCGCTACTTCCAGTGCGAGCGAATCCAGAAAGGGTTGAAGCACTTCAGGCTCATAATTTTCCGGCAGGCCGCCGTTGCGTTTTGCAATTTCGGCTTCTTCCGCCGACAGGCTATAACGGCGCTGGATTTCCTGGGTCAGTTGATTTCCGCCGAAAGCCTGCTCGCGCAGGTAAACCGACTGGTTGTTGAGCAGCACGTTGACATGTGTCATGGCGGAGCCGATGTCGATGATGGCAATGGTCTGATCCTGCCCGGCATTAGGCAGTTGCGGGGCAATCAGCTCGTAGGCGGCTTGGGTCGCGTAAGACTCAACGTCCATGACCAGTGCTTTTAGCCCGGCTGATTCGATAGCGGCGACCCTATCCTCAACTTTTTCCTTGCGCGATGCGGCGATTAAAACCTCGGCTTCCTCTGAATTGTTCGGAACAGGACCCAACACTTGAAAATCCAGGTTGACCTCGTCCAGTGCGAAAGGAATATACTGATTGGCTTCGCTTTCCACCTGCATCTCGAGTTCATTTTCACTCAGTCCAGCAGCAACAATTATTTTTTTTGTGATGACGGCCGCCGCAGGTAAAGCCAGAGAAACGTTTTTGGTGCGCGTTCCCATGTGGCGCCAGGCGTGTTTAACGGCTTCCGAAACCGCTTCGAGATTTGCGATGTTGCCATCTGCAACCGCATCTTTTGCCAGGGGCTCGATCGCATAGCGCTCGATACGGTACAAGCCTTTACCGGCGTCGCTGAGTTCGACCATCTTGACGGACGAAGTGCTGATATCAACGCCGATGAGAGGCGGAGACTTGGCCTGCAGGAAATCGAGATTCAAATTGAAGTCGAGCTGCAACGAATTTCCTTTTGAATATTGCCCGGTTATGTACGCTACGTATAATTCACATTAAATGCTAGCAACAAGTGCTGAGCATGTAAAGTATTTTTTTGGCATTTCTTTTGTCGAGCCAGTGCGCCTATAATCCCCCCCTTGAGTGATTTATGTCAATTGGCTCTGATATTAAATTAAAGTAAGAAAGAGCTTGATGAGCTTACGTTGGTGGCGATATCCGCTGTTTGCCTTCTTGGCTTTAGGTTTTGTTTTTTCTGCCGCAGTCATGCTGGCGGGAATTCTGGCCTACCCCAATCTCCCTTCGCTGGAGGCGCTGACCGATTACCGGCCCAAAATTCCGCTGCGCGTTTATACCGCAGAGGGCGCATTGATTGGCGAGTTTGGCGAAGAGCGGCGTGCGCTGATCAAAATTGAGGCGGTGCCCAAGCCGATGCGGCTAGCGATTCTTGCCGCAGAGGACGACAGGTTTTATAGCCATGGCGGGGTGGATTACATGGGAGTGGCGCGCGCCGCCCTGGCGAACCTGACCGCTGGCGGCGCACGGGAAGGCGCGAGCACGATTACCATGCAGGTGGCGCGAAATTTTTTCCTGTCCAGTGAGAAAACGCTGACTCGCAAATTCAGCGAAGCGCTGCTTGCACTGAAAATTGAACACTACTTATCCAAGGACCAAATTCTCGAGCTTTACGTTAACCAGATTTATCTGGGGCAGCGTGCTTATGGTTTCGCCGCGGCTGCTCAGACCTACTTCGGGCACCCGCTTGAACGATTGACCGTGGCCGAGGTTGCGATGCTGGCGGGACTCCCCAAGGCACCATCACGCTACAACCCGGTGGTCAACCCGAAGCGGGCAAAAATTCGACAGCAGTATGTCCTGCGCCGCATGCATGATCTCAAATATATTACCGATGCGGAATATCAGGCCGCTCTGGTGCAACCTCTGACCGTGAAGCGTGATGCGCATAATTCGGAGGTCAATGCGGATTATGCGGCGGAAATGGTCAGGCAGGCGATGTTCGAACGCTATCAGGAAGCGATTTACAGCAGCGGCATGAAAGTTTACACCACGCTGCGCAAGGCGGACCAGGAGGCCGCCAGTCAGGCGTTGCGCCAGGGTGTGCTGGATTATGACCATCGCCATGGCTACCGTGGGCCGGAGGGTTTTGTCGAGCTGCCTGTTGGCGCTGCAAATCTGGAAGAACGGCTGGAAGACGCTTTGGCGGATGCGGATGAAAGTAACGGTCTGGTGCCTGCGATCGTTCTGGGGGTGGGTCTGAAGCAGGTAAAGTGCTACATCAAAGGGGGTGAAACTGTTCGGATTGGCAATGAAGGCCTGAAATTCGTGCTTAAAAACCTGAGTGACAACGCCAGCCCGAAAACACGGCTGCGCCGAGGTGCGCTGATTCGCGTCCAGAAGGATGACAAGGTGGGGTGGCAGATTTTACAACTGCCACAAATCGAATCGGCGCTGGTCTCAGTGGTGCCTCAGGATGGCGCGATTCACGCACTGGTCGGAGGGTTCGATTTCAACCGCAGTAAATTCAACCACGTCACGCAGGCGTGGCGTCAGCCGGGTTCAAGCTTCAAGCCGTTCATCTACTCGGCGGCACTGGAAAAAGGCTTAACCGCCGCCACCGTGATCAATGATGCCCCCATCGTTGTGGATGCTGCCCAAACTGGTGGCCAGGTCTGGGAGCCGAAAAATTACGAGGGTGATTATGCCGGCCCGATCCGCTTACGCACCGCCTTGACCAAGTCGAAGAACCTGGTTTCTATCCGTGTGTTGCAATCTATCGGCCCAGCGTATGCGCAGGATTACATTACCCGTTTCGGCTTTTCCCCTGAGAAGCACCCGCCCTACCTGACTATGGCGCTAGGTGCGGGATCGGTAACTCCGATGCAAATGGCCGCCGCTTACTCGGTGTTTGCCAACGGCGGCTACCGTATGCAGCCTTACTTGATCGACCGGATTGTTGATGCGCGCGGCACTTTGCTGGTGCAGGCCAAACCCAAGCGTGCTGGCGATGATGCCGAGCGCACGATCGATGCGCGTAATGCTTTTATCATGACTTCCCTGATGCGCGATGTGGTACGTTTTGGTACCGGTGCGCGGGCCATGCAACTGAAACGTCAGGATCTCGCCGGAAAGACTGGAACCACTAATGATCAGGTGGATGCCTGGTTCACGGGTTTCAACCCAGGCTTGGTGGCAATTGCCTGGATCGGCTTTGATCAGCCTCGTTCCATGGGTGGAGCAGAAACCGGTGCGCAGGCTGCATTACCGATCTGGATGGGTTATATGGGCAAGGCGCTGAAAGGCGTGCCAGAAGCAGATATGGTGGTGCCGGAAGGGGTGGCGACAGTCAAAATCGACCCGCAAAGTGGGCGCCGTGTTCCCGAGGGGAGCGAGGGGATTTTAGAATATTTTTATCAGGAAAATATTCCTGCCGAGCAGACTGGTTTCTTCGAAGGCCTCTTTGGCGGTGGCGGCAAGTCTGCGGAAGAGGTTAAGGATCAATTGTTCTGAATCGGGAGAGAGAAAAAGCGGCGAATCTTCGAATGCGCGAGCGAATCGCGCACCAGGCGGCTCGCATCATTGCGGAAGACGGTCTTCAGGATTATGCCTCGGCCAAGCACAAGGCCGCTCGCCAGATAGGCGCGCCGGACACACATAGCCTGCCAGATAATGATGAAGTGGAACGGGCCTTAAGGGATTATCAGGCGATTTACCAGCGGGATGAGCAAAGTGTGCGTTTGCGTCAGTTGCGGCAGCAGGCATTGGAGGCGATGCGCCTGCTGGAGCCGTTCAATCCTTATCTTACCGGTTCGGTTTTGAATGGCACGGCGACTCGCCACTCGGACATTGACCTGCAGTTGTTCACGGATAGCGCCAAGGTTGTGGAATTGTTTCTATTGGCCAGGCGGGTGTCCTATAAAAGTGGCGAAAAACATCTCCATTTCGGGAGTGAAGAGCGTTCCATCCCTGTCTTTACCTTGCTGGATGGCCCCGCAGAAATTAATGTTACGGTTTTTGCCACGGAGGATATACGCCAAAATGGGTATCCCCTTGACGCACGTAAAGTTCTACTGGACGGTTTTCGCCAAGACGCATCACGCTGCCCCACCGCAAGACTTGAACGCGAGCCCAGCTAAATGGCTCTTCGCGGCTCTGGAAGCGCGCCCGGTATTTCGGATCACAGGTGCAACGTGCGTCAAGGGGATACCCATTTACGCCAAATTCCGTGCGGCCATGCTGAAAAAAATGCGCGCGCACCTGCTCGGCAGGTCGAGACATTGCTTGAAGAGGGATAATGCCCGTATACTTTGCCAGCACATTTTTGCCTGCTACGCATAGAAAATGGTTTTGCATTTTTGTTTTTCGAATCGTTTAGAGCCAAAATTTTAATGACGCCTTCGCTACTTTCCTGTCCGTGCTCCTGCCATAACAATTTATGGACAATCCTTGCTGGGTGTCAAAACGACATTCCTTCCGCAGTTTCTGGTGGGGCAACATGGTAAATTCCACCTCAAATCCGTCCCAAGGTTTATTGATTTCCGACGAAGACGATGCCAGCAGTTTTACGGTTAGCTGGAAGAAAGAGATCGTCTATATTCTTCGCGCAGTGATGGAAAAAACCGAGCTGGTTAGCGCTTATTTTAATCGCGGCGAAGGCTTTATACTGACATCCATCATCGCCGTAGACCCGGATGAGGCGCTTGTTTTTCTGGATTTGGGAGCGAACGAAGCGTTCAATAAAAAAATTCTCGATAGCGAAAAAATTATTTTTATTACGGCGCATGACAAGGTCAAAGTTCAGTTTGTCGCCAACTGGATAGAAAAGGTTCGGCTCGAAGGCCGGGATGTGTTCAGGATCGAGCTTCCCAAGTCGTTGATCAAGCTGCAGCGGCGGGAATATTATCGGGTGACGACACCTATTGCAAAACCATTAAAATGTATCGTGTTAATGGAAGATGGGCGCAAGATTGAAATGGCGATTGCAGACATCAGTATCGGCGGAGTAGGCGTGGTTATTCCGCCAGCAGATGCTGTCGTTGAACCGGGAATGATATTCAATGGATGCAACCTGGTTTTGCCCGAGATCGGCAATATTGTGGCGACTATGGAAATACGGAACGTGTTCGAGGTGACTTTAAGAAACGGGTTGAAAACCAAGCGGGCAGGTTGTCAGTTCG
>Ga0210012_1002101_pt1 | contig 17755 bp, 17 predicted proteins | sample CryGeymeta201504_FD_183974 | JGI IMG/M metagenome (GOLD analysis project Ga0210012, IMG submission 183974) | Groundwater microbial communities from Crystal Geyser aquifers in Utah, USA - Crystal Geyser metaG 2015-04 (SPAdes) (version 2) | ecosystem: Environmental > Aquatic > Deep subsurface >... | reverse complement strand
AAAGTGTTGTAATGCATTTTGCTGGTATTGGTAGACCATTAGTAATACAAGGTCTTTCTGATAATTCATTACGTTATTTAGTAATGCCAATGAATAAGTAAAGTGAGCAAATGCCCGCAGAGCATATTGCGAACTTTGTTCCCGATTCGACCTACCGAGGGAGAATCGCTGGAACTAGAACGCTTAACAAAGAATTAGTTACTATTACTAAAACGACTCCCAACAGGATGCGCTAGCGACTATTACAAACTTTGTTCCCGATTTGTTTTAATAAAATTTTTAAATATTAAAAATATATGAAAAAGAGACGAGGAAAAATTATTAAAGTTGGTGCCCTCTTTGAAAAATATAAACTTAGACTTAAACCACCTCAAGGTAGTGTTATAAATAAAGTCATTGAAGTTATAGAAGATATTACCGGAATAACTCTTGAAAAAACCCAAATAAAATATTCAATCCATACTAAAGTTATTTCTCTTAATGCACCTAGTTTAATAAAACAAGAAATAAAATTAAAGCAGGATGAAATTCTAATTCACCTCAAGGCGCGGTTAGGTGTTACTAATACCCCAACTCTTATTCTTTAATATTTAACTAAAAAATACCGCAGTTGACTGCGGTATTTTTATTAGTTCTCATTTTTGGAGCAAAGAAAAGTCCCAGAACCTACTTCCTAGATTGCTTCGTCGTTACGCTCCGCTTCACTTTTCGCAAAGACGAAAAACCTTTGGTTTTTCGTCTGACAGCGCCAGAGGTGCCGTCTTCGCGAGTGAGAAAAGCATGGGATGCTTTTCGCAAGACTCATTGAGCTAGTTTATGAGTGAAACGAAATAAAATAGCCAATGAGTGGACAGTATCTGTAAAAGGAGCAGTGTGGCAATCCATGATAATTACCGAGTGTATTGTTTTTTGAAACCTTTAGCTACCTCTTAGACGAAAGGTAGTTTTGGGTACAAGGAAGTTTATTCACTCCACATTTTCAGTGGTAGTAGTGCTATTGTTCTGTAAAAAACCACTATAAGTCTCATTCTTCCATTTTTGGACTGCATATTCCCAATTATAATATTGTCCTTCATTGTTAGGGTTGTCTGGGTAGGATCCTTGAGGGTCATCTTTTTTAACAAAATATAGGATTGAGTGGATATTATTAAGAATATTTCCAATATTAGCGGTAGTAGTACCTGATTGTGCCATTTGTTGTAATAACATTGTACTATCAATATAATCGCCACGAATTATTGGTTTAACACCAGCTAAATCAATTTGCGGTTGAGCAAATTTTTCATCAGGAATTTTTGCTAGGGCATAGTCCATAAACTCTCTCCATGTAGGTGCGGTAATCAATCCAGAAAGGCCACCACCCATCGATGCATTATTGTTATTACCAGACCAAGTACCCACGGCTAGATTGGGAGTAAAACCCATCACCCAGGCATCACGAAGATTATTAGTACTTCCACTCTTGACAGCAACGTCTCGATTAGCAAAATATACTATTGAATTAGAACCCCAAAGCGGTGTTCTGGCAACATTATCACTAAGAATATTACTGATCATTAAGGCCACGTTTCTATCAATAACTTGCTTGGCATTAACCTGACTTTCATAAACCGAATTTCCTTGTGAATCTTCAATCTTTAAGATACTCCGGGGCTCGGCCCGAAGACCTTCATTTGCAAAAACACCATAGGCGTATGTCATATCTAGCAGTCTAACTTCTCCACCACCTAACACTAAAGTTAATCCATAACGCTCAGGATCATTTAGGGTGGTTAATCCCATATCAGCTGCTAGTTTTAAGGTATTTTTAATTCCAGCTAAATAAAGGGTTTTAACGGCTGGAATATTAAGTGAACCGGCTAAAGCGTTACGCATACTAACTGGCCCCAGAAACTTATTGTTGTAGTTATTAGGAGAATAACAAGGTGACTCAGAACTTGGACTATTTGGTTCACATGTTGGAGAAAACTGTGTTTTAACATCAAAGAGAATTGTGTTTGGTAAATAACCATTACTAAAGGCCGTGGCGTAAACAAATGGTTTGATAGATGACCCTGGTTGTCTCGACGCTAGGGTGATATTAAAATTTCCCTCAATATCCTCACTAAAATAATCGCGTGAACCGACCATTACTAATAAATCGCCAGTTTTTGGATCGGTAGCCACCAAACCAGCATTAGTAGCCTTAAATTTTTCTGCGTTTGCCAAGGATCTCCGATTAACTATCTCTTCCGCTTTTTGTTGTAAATCATAATCCAAGGTAGTAATAACTCTAAACCCTCTTTCTGCTAGAGCTTCCTCTCCATATTGTTTTACTAAAAGGTCTTTTATATACATAACAAAATGAGGCGCTCTAATACCAGTAATAGCTTGTGGTAAAAAATCTACTACCTCATCCTTAGCTAAATTATATTCGTCTTTTGTAATCAGATTATTTGTCAGCATATGTGTTAAGACGGAATTTTTTCTTTTTTCTAACTCATCACGGTGATTACCGTAAGGAGAAAGATAAGTTGGTGCTTGTGGTAGAGCAGCAATATAAGAGGCTTCAGCCAAAGAAACATCCTTAGCCGATTTTCCAAAAAAAGACTGGGATGCTTCTTCAACACCATAGATGGTTCCACCGTATGGTGACTCATTTAGGTAAACAGATAAAATCTGGTCTTTAGTTAAAATTTGCTCTAGTTTGATGGAAAGGATTGCTTCTTTAATTTTTCGGGTCAGTTTTTTTTCATTTTGTAAAATAGAATTCTTGATTACTTGTTGAGTTAAAGTTGACCCTCCTTGTCCACCAAGCAAATCACCGGCCATAGAGTTTACATATATGGCCCGCAAAATACCTTTAATATCTATTCCAAAGTGATTATAAAATCTCTCGTCTTCTATCGCGACAGTAGCATTTTTTAGATTTCGTGAAATATCTTCAAAGGGAACGATTGTTCTCTTTACATCTTGGTGTAGGTCGTAAAGAAGAATCTCACCAGTCCGATCATATATTTTTGTTGACTGCAGGATTCTCCTATCTTCAAAAGAAGATAAATCAGGAATTTTCATGGTTGAAACCCAAATCAAAAGACCACTGAAAGTAATTATTCCAACCACAAAAAGAACAATAAAACCATCAATAACCATACCTTTGATATTTTTTTCCCAACCTTTTTTGTTCATACTGTTTATTATAATGTTAATATTAACACAATTCATCTAGAACCCGTCTTTAAATTTAAACACTTTAAACTCAATTCACTATTTTAGTCCTTTAATGTAAGGCGGGTTCTAGTTACTTTATTTTTAATATGATACATTATCTGTATGAAACTATCAGAAGAACTTATTGCTCGAGGGTTTATTCATCAGTATACAACGACCACTCTGAGTGAAATTATTGATGGCCCAAAAAGAGTAATTTACCACGGTGTTGACCCTAGTGCTGATTCTATTCATGCTGGCAACTTTGTACAATTTATGCTGTTGCGTCACCTGATTGAGCATGGACACAAAGTCATTCTTTTAATCGGTGGTGGTACTGGAATGATTGGTGATCCAAAGCCAGATGTAGAGAGACCACTTACTCCACCAGAGGTGGTGGCAGAGAGAGTTGAAAAACTAAAACTCCAAGCCAAGAATTTATTTGGTGGAGTAGAGATAGATTTTGTTAATAATTATGACTGGCTCGGATCTCTCAATCTTGTCACATTCTTGCGTGATATTGGAAAACACTTCACCGTCAACGAATTGATTAAAAAAGACGCTATCGCTACCAGACTAAAGAGTGATAATGGTATTTCCTATACCGAATTCGCCTACCCACTTTTGCAGGCCTATGACTACTTTAATCTCTTCCGTACTTACGGTTGTAATGTTCAGACCGGTGGTTCTGATCAGTGGGGTAACATTGTCGCTGGAGTAGATTTGATTAGAAAAAAAGAACAACAGACAGTTTTTGCTTTTACTGTTCCGCTTATCGTTGATAAAGCCACTGGGAAGAAATTTGGTAAGAGTGAAGGTAATGCAGTTTGGCTTGATTCAACTAAAACTTCTCCCTACGCTTTTTATCAATTTTGGCTCAATACTTCTGACGAAAGTGCTATTGATTATTTAAAATTATTTTCCCTACTTTCTTTGGAGGAAATTGCTGGTATTGAAAAAGATTTTCTTTCTAATCTACAATCTCGTAGTGCACAGAGGAGATTAGCAAAAGAGGTAACCACTCTGGTTCACGGTATTGAAATAGCGACTGGTGTAGAAAAGGTTTCCGATTGTTTATTTGGAGAAGCTAAATTTACTGACCTTTCAGTGGCGGAGATAGAGATTGTAAAACAAAACGCCCCCTTAACGAAAGTTCCAGTAGGAACGAATATTATTGACATTTTAATAATGTCCGGTTTAGCAAGTAGTAAACGCGAAGCTAGAACATTTATTGAATCAGGGGCTGTTTCCATTAATGGCGAAAAGATGGAATCTCTTGACTTGCCAGTTTCAGAAAAAAATCAAGAAGGTGTATTTCTTCTTAAACGTGGCAAAAAGAAATTGTCGGTAATTGAGGTTGTGTAACATCGTCACACTTTACGCAAAGACACCCGTCACCGTGACGTCTTAGCTCGCCCCGTTAGAAACAAAGTTTCTAACGGGGCGAGTTGCAACGAAGCAATCCACGTTACCGCTCATTAGTGCTGTTAATAACAAAGCAACTCTAATGGCTATGAGTTAAATTTAAATCTATAAAAAAGAGCGGATGCCGGCAAAGCCGGCATCCGCTCTTTTTTTCTTTACATCTCGTCTATATCATCAAAAATATCAAAATCAACATCTTCTGCATCTTCCTCCAAATCATGTGTTTCTTCATCGTCTTTTTCGTCCTTGTCATCTTCCTCTTCATCCTCCTTTGGCTCAGGCAGAATACCGAAACCCTCAACAGTGTCATCATCCGTATCGGCGACATCACCACTAACTTCATCTAATAAATCATCCGCTAAAGTAGCATCCTCATCATTAATCTCCTCTGGTTCATCCGCATCATTGTTGGTGGTGGTATCTTTAATCATACTAATTAATTATATGTAAATGTTGTAACAAAAGTGGTGAAAATTTGCAACACCTATTGTTATATCAGTCGCAGATTTTACTGTGATTGTTTCAGAATATCCCGATAAAATATGCTCCCAGCATATTTTATTTGCATAGGGATTGATGCAACATTCAAAATAGAGTTGCCGGCGAACAACACTCCTACAGAACACTACCCCTGGTCCGCCGCAAGCGTAAAATAGATAGTAAACTACTACTCCGTTAGCTTGCTGCAGGGTAGTTTACTTGGTTCGGCCGAATTGTGCAAGACAAGTAATGCCAACTGCAATAGCATCATACTCATCATCCAGAGCTTTTTGTGGCACTGAAGGTATTAAGCGCTTAATCATGTCAAAAACGGCCGGCTTATCACTATTACCGTAGCCAGTGACAGCCATCTTAATTTCTTGTGGACCAAATTCATAGAGCTTACAATCTGCCTGTTTTGCTAAGTAAAGAATAATACCGCGTGCTTGTGCCACACCAATAGCCGTCTTGATATTTTTGTTAAAAAAAAGGGTTTCAATGGCCACAGTATCTGGCTGATGTTCTTGGATAAGCTCTGCCACTATTTTCCCAATTTCAAAAAGACGGTCACTTAATTCAGTAGTCTTGTCTGTTTCTACGCAACTAGAAAAAAGAATAACCTCTTTTCCATTTTGGTATTCCATTATGGCTACCCCAAGGCGGTCATAACCAGGGTCTATGGCGAGGACTTTCATGGCCACAGTTTAGCATATAAATAATTAACGATTGGATTGCACTTTATGCAGACAGTCCACGTCCTCATACGACCATGGATCGCCGCGTCCCTCGCCTGCGGGCTCGTACCTCGCGAAGACGATGAAGACGATGAAGGCGCTCGCAAAGACGGTGAACGTCGTCCGTCCACCGTCTTATTGCGAGTGAGAAAGTCCAGTGGACTTTCGCAAGACCTTGCCTGCTCTTTTGCAAAAATAGCGTCAACCTGAACAGTTCCTGTATAGGAAGCAATCCACGTCTTCACTCTATGTCTGTTACCAAATATAACCTCTTCACTTCAAGTCATTACAAATAAAATCCAACTGTTATATATAGTTACTCGCTTTCCTCTAGAGTATCAGCGGTGGTAAAGATTTCCTGAACGTCATCTTGGTCTTCCAGTCGTTCAATTAAGTCTGCCAGCTTTTCGCCATCTTCATCTGACAACTCCATTGGGTTTTGGGGCAAGTATCCGTCGGCAGTTTTAGTGAAGGCCCAAGTTGCAGATCCTGGTCCACCAAGATCAAGCCCGGCCTTGTGAAAGATATTGCGAATCTCTGGAGCAGTGCGGTTATTGTTGTCAGTTACAGCCGTAACCAAGATGGCTGTTCCGCCTGGACCAAAGGCCTCGTACATTACTTCATGAAAAGCCTCGCCACCAGCACCGGCACCTTTTGCCACAGCGCGTTCGATATTTTCTTTTGGCATTGAGTCCTTCTTGGCGCGGTCGATAGCGGCAATTAAACTAGCTGAGGCCAGGTTACCGCCGGCCTTGCGCGATTCCATCGCAATAAGGGCAGCATGCTTACTGTATACCTTACTCTTCTGGGCGTCGGTAGCTGCTTTCTTATGCTTAATCTTTGACCATTTGTTGTGTCCTGACATATTATAAATTTATTTTATTAGTTCCAAATGTTTATAGGCCTCGGCGGCTGCTACTCGTCCGCGGGGGGTGCGTTCGAGGAGGCCTTGGCGAATGAGGTAGGGTTCGATGACGTCCTCGATAGTTGACTGTTCTTCACCAGTGGCGGCTGCAATGGTATTTAATCCAACCGGGCCCCCACCAAATTTATGAATAATGGCTTCGAGTACCGCCCGGTCGGGTGCTCCTAGCCCGAGGGTATCAATTTCAAGGAGTTTGAAAGTACGATTTACTACATCATCAGTTAAATCAACTCTTTCTAGTTGAGCAAGATCACGACAACGTTTCAGAAGATAATTAGCTGTGCGAGGAGTAGCTCGACACCGATGAGCAATAGTGTCCATAACGATGGGGTCAGTTGTTACTTCTAATAACAAAGCAGAACGAGTAAGGATGTCGGCAATTTCATTGTCGGCATAAAATTCTAAACGAAAAGTTCCGCCAGAAAAACGACTACGCAGGGGGGCGGAGAGGAGAGAAATACGGGTAGTGGCTGCCACAAGAGTAAATGGTGGTAATTCTAGCTGTACCGTGCGCGCCGAAGGTCCTTTTCCGATAATGATATCAAGGACACCAGACTCCATCGCGGGATAAAGGACTTCTTCAATTGTTTTACTAAGACGGTGAATTTCATCAATAAAAAGAACATCGCCGGGAGCTAGGTTGGTAAGGATGGCGGCTAAATCACCGACACGTTCAATAGCTGGTCCAGAGGTGGTGCGCATATTAGTACCGAGAGTTTTGGAAATAAGGTGGGCGAGGGTGGTTTTACCAAGACCAGGGGGTCCATAGAGTAGAATGTGCTCAGCGGCATGCCCACGCTCACGGGCGGCTGTTAGTAAAATCCGCAGGTTTTCTTTGATCTTGCTTTGCCCGACATACTCTTCCCATGTCTGCGGTCGAAGGGTCTGGTCAAGGTGTCCACTGTCGTCTCGGGTAATAGTTTTTTGAGAATTTGGCTCTGTCATAGATGGGTATAGTATAGCAATAGAGCAACCGTTCTGCATCCAGGAGACGTAAGGTTGACAAATTCTTATAGTATGCTAATATGGTAAATGAATTACGTTCCAGCATCTGATGTGGTGCCGATCTCTTACACCCGAAAGACGAAAGAAATCGCTTAAACAAAGCGGGATTTTTTATGCCTTTTCCAGAATATAACTCTCTAAGCAACTTGAATACGTTGCGAGGATTACGTAGCGCCTGCCCTGGAGTAGGAGTGCTGGGTATTCCCTTAGCGCGGTATTCACTTTCAATGCGGAAGCTTTGCTTAGAGAGTTATGTACTGGAAATCGAATTTTGTTATTAACGAACTGATTAGTTCGACTATAGCATAGTTCACAAAAAATACAGCTTGACCACTTGAATTTTTGTATTCAAGATTAAGAGACATTTCTCAAAAAAGAAAAACAAAAGCCCCGCCAACCCTAGGGTTGGCGGGGCTTTTGTTTTTATGACCTTTCTAAACTATATGCGAAGAAAAGTCTTCCGTTTTTAGGTTGTCAGAATCATTCGTCTCTGGAATTTCACGACCTTTAGTTTGTGAGAGGTCAACTACACGCTCTAGTTCTATTAGTGAGGTGACACCATTCATCACTTTTACCATTCCATCTTGGGCTATGGTAGGAATTTTTTGTCCAACAGCGGCTTCCATAATAATATGTTCTCGTGGATCTCGGATGACAGCTTCTTCAACCTTGTTATCAATGACTATTGCCTCAAAAACACCGACTCGGCCCTTAAAACCGGTATGGTTGCAAACATCACACCCATTTTCTTTATAGATAATAAGTGGGTTGGGAATAATATAACCATCAGGATAAGTTTGCAAAATTGCTTCAATTAAAGATTTTTCGCGTGGAGTAGCTTCATATTGAATTTTACATTTATCACAGAGAACTCTTACCAAACGTTGGCCAAGCATGATGTTTACCGCACTACCAATAATTCTGGAATCCACACCCAAATCAATTAAGCGCGGGAAACCACCAACTGCACTATTGGTGTGCAGGGTGGTAAATACCAGGTGTCCAGTTTGAGCGGCGTGAATAGCGGTTTCGGCCACTTCACGGTCACGAATCTCACCCACCATGATGATGTCTGGATCTTGACGAAGAATGGCTCTTAATCCAGAAGCAAAAGTATAGTCCGGGCTGGTTTGAGTTTGAATAATACCATCAATTTTGTATTCAACTGGGTTTTCAATCGTAATAATTTTCTTTTCTGGTTGATGAACAGCTCGTAAAAAAGCATAGAGAGCGGTAGTTTTCCCAGATCCAGTTGGTCCAGTAGTGATGACCAAGCCGTTTGGTCTTTTTAATTGCTCGTCCATTACTTTAGCTAGTCTGGGATTAAGCATCAGTTTATCTATATTAAAACTAGCCACTGTTGGATCAAGTAATCGCATTACCATTGATTCACCACTGGCACCAGGGATAACCGAAGCTCGAACTTCAATTTCCCGTTCTCCGAGGTTAAATTCAAACCGACCATCTTGAGCTTCCATCCTCTCATTAAGCATCATGCCGGACAGCAATTTCAGTCGGGAAATTATTCGTCCGTAGAGTTGTTGTTCTAAATCAAAAATATCAAGTAACACTCCATCAATACGATAACGCAACCTAATTGCCTCTTCCTCTGGTTCGATATGAATATCAGACGCCTTGAGAGACAAAGCACCAGCAAATATCAATTCGATTGTTTCGGAAATTCTTCGCGCACTATTTAAAGTGCGGATTTTCATCAAGGCCACACTCACATCTTCGGGGTTAGAAATTGACTTAGTAGATTTTAGAATATCCTCTGGATTAATATCCAACACACCCTTTTTGACTGCGGTAGCATTCTTCTGGTCGGCGTATCTTGAGTAACCATGCTCCAAGCTAGCGGTTGAACATAAATAAATTAATAACTCAAACCCCTCTGCCTCGAGCTCTTCGAGTAGCTGTTTTGTTTTTTGATCACGATGAGTATGAATAGCCACCGATAAAAGACGGCGATTTAATTCAAAAGCGACAACTTGACCAGCTCGAGATTTAGGCTCAGGGATTTTCATTAACGCTTCTGGGTTAATCGTGTAGCCACGAAGGTTGATGTACTTATAGCCATATTGCAAGGCCAATGATTGCATCAGATTTTCTTCTTCTCGCTGTCTTAAGTCTGACATTTGAGTATGTAAGCCACTGTCATCGAACTTTTTCATATAAGGTAATTGTAACATTGATATAAACAATGATTGGATTTTATCCAAGTAACTAACTTATCTGTTATTCATCTTCTCTTCGCGAGTCGCACAAAACATGTCTGCGCAGACAGGCAACCCATACCATCCGTTTTTGTCCGTCTTTGCGAGCCACAGCGTGGCAATCCACACCGTCTGTTGTGTGTCTTCATGGATTGCCACGTCACTCGCCTGCGAACTTCTTCCTCACAATGACTACGGTCAGCGTCTTTGCGAGTGAGAATACAGCAATCCACATTCTTAACTTATAATAATCCACTAGTTGGTGAAAGTTAGTTGAAGTGGTGCCTTTTAGTCGATCCAGTAGGGCGTTTTCACGTCTTTTTCTATTCTCGCAGAATTTGGTGACAATGGTACAATAAACTTATATGAAGGTAACCGAAATCAAAATAAATTCTCTGGAAGAGCTTGATGCCTATGGCATTGATCTTTTAACTCAATTACAAATAAAAGACAGGGATAAAGCCGTTGTCCTGGCTCTCTCTGGTGATTTGGGAGCTGGTAAAACTACTTTGGTACAAACTATTGCTCGTGATCTTGGAGTGATTGAGGTGGTTACTAGTCCGACATTTGTGATTATGAAGCAGTACGAAACTTCCGATAAGTATTTTTCTAAACTTATTCATATTGATGCTTATCGAATTGAGGACGTTACCGAAATGAAACCCTTAGGATTTGAGAACTTACTCAAACAGGCAAACACGCTGATTTGTATTGAATGGGCTGAGCGGATTAAGCCCCTCTTACCCAAAGACACTCTCACTTTAGAATTAGCGAACAACAATAATGGCACTCACACCATCAAAAGCCATGGCTAATATTAAAAAAAGTCCACAAGGTAAAAAGTCTGAGTCAAAAACTCTTGTTCTCCTTGATGCTCATGCTATTTTGCATCGTGCTTTTCATGCTTTACCAGACTTCGCCTCGCCCTCTGGCGAACCGACTGGTGCTCTCTATGGCGTGGTGACTATGCTGCTGAAAATTATCGAAGAATTTAAGCCGGACTACATTGCGGCTTGTTTTGATTTACCTGAGCCGACCTATCGTCACAATGCTTTCGCTGATTATAAAGGCAAGCGAGCTAAAACTGATGATACTCTCATAGCGCAGATTGACCGCTCACGCGATATTTTTGCGGCCTTCGGTATTCAAATTTATGAATTACCGGGCTTCGAAGCCGATGATATGTTGGGGACGATTGCTTTTCAAACCAAAGATGATAAAAATTTAACCGTCATTATTGCTTCGGGTGATATGGACACATTGCAGTGTGTTGATAAAAAACGTGTCCTAGTTTATACCCTTAAAAAAGGAATTAAAGACACTATTTTATATGATGAAACCACCGTTCTTGATCGGTACGGTTTTCCGCCAACGTTAGTGCCGGACTACAAAGGGTTGCGAGGAGACGCTTCAGATAATATTCCGGGAATTGTTGGTATTGGTGAAAAGACAGCGACTGAGCTTATAACGCAGTTTGGTTCTATTGATCAAATATACAAAAAACTCAAGAAAGCTGAAACACCTTTTTTAGCTGTCGGCATTAAACCAAGAATCATAAAACTACTTAAAGACGGGGAGGAAGAAGCGCAGTTTTCAAAAATGTTGGCTACTATTCGGACTGATGCTCCCATTACGTTTCAGTCGCATGAAACTCACTGGAAAGACAGAGCAGACACCGATGCGATTTTGAATTTATTTAGTGAGCTTGGATTTCGTACGTTGGGGTCACGAATTAAAACTCTCTTTGCATTAAAGGAAGAAAATATTCAGAACCCAACTGAATCAAATATAGCACCTGAGGAAATTACTCGAGCCCAAGTCATGTTGTGGTTGTTGGAAAGTGAACGAACTAATGCATCACTTGACGACATTATCGACTACGGCCGGGCATATTTCGGTACTACTGATTTCAAGGAGATAACTGCCAAGCTCAGGGAAATGATTGAAGCAGAACCAGAAATATTTCAAGTCTACAATGAGATTGAGGTGCCGTTGATGGCTGTCCTCAGGGAGGTAAATGCTACTGGCATTCTGCTCGATAAACCATATTTAGCAAACCTGTCTACTGTAATGCATGCCGAACTTGATACCTTGCGGACTACTATTTATGCTGAAGCGGGAACAGAATTCAATATCAATTCTCCTAAACAGCTCGGGGACATTTTGTTCGACACACTTGGTTTAAAACCAAAAAATCAAAAGAAGACAGCTGGTGGTCAACGTTCGACCAAGGAATCAGAGCTGGAAAAAATGAAAGACGACCATATTATTATTGCTAAAATTTTGCGTTATCGCGAACTACAAAAATTAGTTTCAACCTACATAGACAATTTGCCACCACTCGTTAGTGCCGATGGTAGACTACGAACCACTTTTGTGCAGACGGGTGCAGCGACTGGACGAATGGCCTCACAAAATCCAAATTTGCAAAATATCCCAGTCCGCACCGAGGAGGGAAAGGCAATTCGCCAGGCCTTTGTGTCCGCCCCTGGTTATCAATTAGTTTCAATTGATTATTCTCAAATTGAACTTCGCATTGCAGCTATTTTGTCACACGATTCGAAATTGATTGATATCTTTCATCGAGGCGAAGATGTGCATACCGGTGTGGCGGTGCGGGTGTTCGGGATGCATGCGGATGAGGTCACGAGTGAGATGCGGCGCAAGGCCAAGATTATCAACTTTGGAATTCTTTATGGTATGGGAGTGAACGCCCTGCGTAGTAACTTAGGCGAAGGCACGAGTCGCGAAGAAGCTCAGGAATTTCTCAATGCTTATTTCAATACCTTTACTCGCCTAGCGGAATATCTAGAAGAAACCAAAGAATTTGCCAGACGAAATGGTTATACTAAAACGCTCTTTGGTCGTCGTCGCCATTTTCCCGGTATTAAATCTACCGCTCCATTTATCCGCGCTCAGGCGGAACGTATGGCTATCAATGCACCGATACAAGGTACACAGGCCGACATCATTCGGATTGCTATGAACCAGATCTATGCGTATTTACATAAAGAAAACAAAACAGACTCGGTGCGCATGTTGTTGCAGGTGCATGACGAATTGGTGTTTGAAATTCGGGATGATGTGCTTGAGGCGGAGGTGCCAAAAATAGTGGAGATTATGAAAACAGTTTTTTCTGGTCATGATACTCACGGCATTCCTATCAATGTCGATGTGGCCGTCGGGCCAAACTGGGCGGATTTAGAGGATAGGGAAATATAAATTATGCTTCAACTATATTTTGGAAACGATAGTATTAAAGTAAGAGAGGCGGCCAACGCCGCCGCCCTGGCGGACGCTCGGTCCGTCTCAACAAATCTGACTCGAATTGAATCGGAAGCTTTTGCCCCCGGCATGCTTTTAGATGTGGTCGGCTCAGTATCGCTCTTTGGTGATCAAGAAGTGTATTTAATTGATACCCCTTCAGAAGTGCCGGAAATGTATAATGAGGTCATTGTTTCTTTATTAGAGATGGCTTCATCAGCCAATATTTTTATTGTAATTGAACAAGGTCTACTTGCCCTCGAAAAAAAGAAATGGCAGAAGCATGCGACCGTCTTTGAAGAATTCACTAAGATGGCAGGTGAGCGTTTCAATGTATTTGCTATGGCTGAAGCATTGTCTAAGCGCGACAAAAAAGCTCTGTGGATTTTGTTATGTGAAGCCAAGCAAGCCGGACTGGTAGCCGAGGAAATTATCGGAACATTATGGTGGCAACTCAAAGCCCTACGTCTAGCAGCTGTATCTGCTTCTGCTGTTGAAGCCGATATGAAAGACTATCCATACCAAAAAGCCAAACAAGCATTAAGAAATTTCAAAGCCGGAGAACTGGATAAATTATCGTCCGGATTACTTAGTGTTTATCACGATGGACACGGGGGAGTGCGAGATATTGATTTAGCATTAGAGGAATGGGTGTTGCGGGGGTAGGTTATTCTTTGAAATAAAAAGCAAGATTCTTTTCTAATTTTTCACACAAAAGCCCCCAATAATTATTAATTAATGGATATTGTGCAATCTTACTATCCTTATATTTCCTTACATCACTATAGGTAATATCCAGTTCTTTCCAGAGGGTGGATTTTGGTTCCAAACTACAATTTAATGGATCCATTAGTTTATCTGCCGCATATACGAATTTACTTTCTTCGTCATCTCTATCCTCGTAGGATTCAATGGTAGTTATGAGTTCTGGAAATTCTGGAAACTCAGCTTTGATTTTTTCAAAAGCGTTACGTTCACGCTCGTGTTTGGTTTTTTGCCCTTCGGTATCATAAGCAGGAGTATCACCAGCGTAGGCCTCTATTAAATCGTGTGCTAGGGCATATTTGAGTATTTTTTCATGATTTAGCCCCAGTTTTTCTACCCCAGCAATATACCAACACAACATAACTAGTTCAAAAGTATGTTCGGCTGTATTGGTTGAATTGGTTTCCCCTGGCCTCCTGCTAACCCGTTTAACTTTTTGTGTGGCATGCAACAGTGTCATAAATCGTTCTAAATCAGGAAGTTTTAGGTTTGTCATATGGTTATAGTTTAGCAAAAACGGTAATGGAATGCCATGAATCTGTCCTTACAGGACCAGTATCCCAATTGGCTAGATTATTTCGTAAGCTCATAATCTGGCTCAATCGGGCTTCGATCCGTGCGACGCTTTTCCTCGAAAAGCTGTACCTGGTGGGCGCACAAATTTAAAACCACTCTGCAGAGTGGTTTTAAATTTGTGCGCCCACCAGGGATCGAACCTGGGACCTTCGGCTTAAAAGGCCGCTGCTCTACCGGCTGAGCTATAGGCGCATTTATTATTTTGATGGAATCACCAAAAGTGGCTGCACTATACCACATTAGATAGCTAAATCAAATACCAAATCAAAATCTACAACAATAAAGACGATGAAAAAAATACTCCAAGGCAGCGATTAATCGCTGCGTTAAAGCCATGTTAGTATTTTGTCTAGTACAGTTAAAACACTATGTAGAATAATTGCTATTTACTGACTAGGTTGTAAATAGTAACTTGTATTGCAGTATCCAAATAGATTTAGTTGTTTATATTTGTTAGTCTACTCAGGATGAAATACGTTATTCTGCACAATATCCGCAGCCGTCATAATGTGGGGGCGATTTTTCGCACTTGTGACGGAGCGGACGTTAGTAAAATATTTTTGACTGGCTACACTCCAGCACCGATTGACCGTTTTGGTCGGACAGTTGGTGAGATTAAAAAGACATCACTCGGGGCCAGTGAGATGGTGGAGTGGAAGCAGACGGATGATGCCAGAAGCATCATCCGTCTGCTCCAAGATAAAGGAGCGATAGTGGTAGCCGTAGAGCAGGCGCCTAATTCTATTTCTCTCTATGACTTTGACGAACCAAAGAACATTGCTTATGTTTTTGGTAACGAAATAACCGGAGTGGAGCCAGAGGTTTTGGCAGTGTGTGACGGTATAATAGAAATACCAATGGCTGGACAGAAAGAATCACTCAACGTCTCTTCTACCGTAGCCATCATCTTGTTTCAAAAGCCGGCATGATAGAAACTTTCAACCTAAAAAATAAATATCCCGTTAGTGTATGTTTGGCCGAAGGCATTTTAGCTGGATTGTGTTTAGGAATGGGATTTGTGATACCTATTCTCTGGCCACTAGGTTTGGGCGGAATTATTTTATGTTTAGATTTAATAAAAAGAAATCCTAATTTTTATAAAGTCTTCTTTTTTGTTTTGGTGGTTTGGTTTATTAAATCAGCCGTTGCCCTCTCATTTTTTTTGGCTACTTATCCAATTACCTGGACAGGACTGCAAAACCCTCTGTGGCAAATAATAGCCATAACTTTTTATTGGTTAACAGGTTCCTTGTGGCTTGGTTTAGGTGGCTTGGTTTTTGTCGGTCTCGTTTTGGTAACTAAAAAGAAGTATTTTTATCCAAGTTGGCTCTGGGTCGTCTCTTTACCGTTATTTTGGTTGCTGGGCGAATTGGCTGGTGCTTGGTTTTTTTCTTTTTTTACTTCTGGTCCCGATTCTTTACTACAGACATATTTCAGTATTGGCATGGTGGGTTATTTACTAGCCAACTCCAGTTTCGGTATTTTGATGGCCGGTTTAGCCGGAGTTTATGGATTAACAATTATTTTTGTTTTTTTAGCGGCTACTACGATTGAATTATTTTATAAAAATAAAAAAAGTTTATTTTTTATTCTTCCCACGCTACTTATTATTTTTTATTCCAACTGGAATTATTTTATTTCTAAAACAGTTTTGAACGAAAAACCTATCACTATTTTTTCTATCAATACTAAATTTGATTCATCTTTTCTTGGAAAATATGGTGGTCAGGAGGAAAAACATCAAACAATAAATAAAGCGGTTGAAAAGGGTTTAACCTACAACCCCGATTATATTCTCTTACCAGAAGACTCTCGCTACTTAAATTACAATTATAGTGGTATCTACAGCCAGGTGGTCATGTCACATTTTCAGTTTACTCATCCTGGTACCAAAACCATCCTGATTGACAGTGGTCGAGTAGATAAGGAAGATGGCACTGCAATATTACGAGCCAATATATTTGATAGTCGGTCGGGCAAGTTGTATCTATTTGATAAACAATATTTAGTCCCCCAGGGAGAATTTCTACCATATTTTTATGGTGGAGTCTTGAGATTGTTTGGTTTGGGAAAAGCGGTTGATAACTTGTCCCACAAAATATCCTATCGGCGGGGACCACTGTTACAAACTGCTGATATTCCAGACTACCTACCGGGAATTCTATTTTGTTTTGAAAGTATTAGACCAGACGGAGTCCGTAGTTTAGTCAAAGAAAGAAAAATGCCTTTTGTAGCACACCCCATTTCCCATGCCTGGTTTCATTCTTCAAAAATACTTTGGCAACAACAAGATATGATGCTTCGAATTCAGGCGCGCTGGCAAGGAGTACCGATTGTTAGTGCCGGTAATATGATGCAAGGAAAACTGTATTTACCTAGTGGTCAAATTGATAACGGGGAAGTAATTGAAAACGGCGATGGTTGGAACATAACCAGATTTGAATTTTAAATTTCTAGACTGCTCCACTCAGACTCGCAAAGACGCTTCGCGTCTCCGTCCCGCAACCATTCGTCTTTGTAAGTCATTACACCGCAGTGGAATGACGCTGCAATCTGAGACGTGACGTGGATTGCTTCACTCCGTTCGCAAAGACGAGAGGCGATAGATATTAAACGGCGGCGAGGGTGGTCGTCATTGTGAGCCACAGCGTGGCAATCCACGTTTTTAATTACACTCCAAACTACCTAAAGCTTGGCCAACTCCTCCTGCACTACATCGGCATCACTCCAGACCTGTTTGGTGTTGTTTGGTCCCATAATATAAGGGTCTGTACCCTTGCCTGAGATAAGTACATATCCACCGTCGGGGACTTTTTCTAGGGCTGTTCTAATGGCGGTGCGCCGATCCATAATTATTTCTAATTTATTCTGGTCGGTTATACCTTTGGCCATGGCATTAACTATCGCCCGTGGGTTTTCGTCATAGGGGTCTTCGTTGGTCAAAATAATATGGTCACAATACTTTTCGGCGATACTGCCCATTTCGGGTCGTTTCCAGGTATCACGTCCACCACCGGTATTACCAAGGACACAAATTTTTGGCACGTCGCTAAATGCCTTGTAGAGCTGAGTTAAAGAATCCGGGGTATGGGCGTAGTCAACAATGGCAGTGACCGCTTTCTCGGCAGACTTTGGGCTATAGAAATGTTCGACTCTACCGCGGATAGGAGGAAGTT
>Ga0210012_1002084_pt1 | contig 17821 bp, 10 predicted proteins | sample CryGeymeta201504_FD_183974 | JGI IMG/M metagenome (GOLD analysis project Ga0210012, IMG submission 183974) | Groundwater microbial communities from Crystal Geyser aquifers in Utah, USA - Crystal Geyser metaG 2015-04 (SPAdes) (version 2) | ecosystem: Environmental > Aquatic > Deep subsurface >... | reverse complement strand
GTTCCGTCCTGATCCATTCAATCAATATACTGCAACTGACTTCGGACAGTCTGTAAGTCTTCCTAGTGGTGATATGAATTTGTTTGTAGAAGATTTTAAATTACCTCAAGTAGTTCGTGCTTCATTGGCAGTAGATAAAACATTACCTTGGGGAATGGTAGGTACATTAGAAGGTATCTATACTAAGACATTGAATAATATTCTTTACTACAACTTAAATGTAAAACCTGCTGATCGTAATTTTGCTGGTGCAGACAATCGTCCTTATTATGATCGTCGTGATGAAATCGAAAGACCTTACGACCGTATTATGGTAGCTGATAACACAAATAAAGGTTATTCTTATAATATTACTGCTCAACTTCAAAAACCATTTGATAATGGATTTATGGCTAGTGTTGCCTATACATACGGTCGTTCAATGGTTATCAATGATGGTCTTTCTTCTCAAAACTCTTCGCAGTGGAGATATACACAGAATGTAAGAGGTAAAAATGATTTGGATTTGACCTACTCTAATTTTGATTTAGGTTCTCGTATAATTGGTATGCTTTCTTACCGTTTAGATTATCTTGACCATGCAGCAACAACAATTTCGTTATTCTATGAGGGTCGTTCGGGCAACCGTTTCTCGTATATCTATCGTGGACAACTTGCAAATGATGATACAGGTTCGGGTTCTACTGAAGCTGACCTTATCTATATTCCTAGAAGCCAAGACGAAATTGTATTTACTCCAATCACTCGTACAGTAGATGGGCAGGAAGTAGTAGTTACTCCAGAACAACAATGGCAAGCATTCAATAGTTATATTGAAAATGATGAGTATTTGAGTGGTCGTCGTGGTGATTATGCAGAACGTAATGGTTCTCGTTTGCCATTTATCAATACATTAGATTTACGTTTGTTACAAGATTTTTATATCAAAACTTCTAACGGAACAAAACATAATCTTCAACTTTCTTTTGATATCTTCAATTTCACTAACTTCATCAATAAAGATTGGGGGCGTAGCTACTTTGTAGGTAATAATAACATTAGACTTCTCAACTTTAACAGAGTAAATACAGTAAACGGACAGTTTATTCCTGAGTTTTCTTTTGGTAGCCTTAGCAGTAGAGGAGAGTATCAAACAGTATCAGAAACAAAAGATAACTTTACTATTAATGATTCAGGTATCAATAGTTCTCGTTGGCAAATGCAAATCGGTATTCGTTATTCGTTCTAATCCGATTGTATAAATCAATATATTTCACTCCAAACCCTTTCAGAAAATTTCTGAAAGGGTTTTTTGATGAATTTTTTGGACGGTTTCTATCCATTTCTATCCAATCTATCTAAATTCCTATCGAAAATCTTTTTTATTAAGTAGCTTTTTGGTTATCTTTCCAATTCAGTTTTATGTATTATAGAATATAGATTAATAATTTCCGTTTCATACTAATCATTAATCACTAAAAACTAATCACTATCTAAGTGTTTATGTGGAAACTCAATACTATCGGCAAACGTGTTTTGGCTGGTAATCTTATCATTATTATTGTTGCTTTGCTTAGTTCTACACTAAGTTTGGTTATGCTTACCCGTAGCCAAAGTATGCTTCATCACTCCTTCTCTGTCATTACTCCTTCGGTAGAGGCAATTAATGATTTGCTTTTGCTTGTAACACGCTCAAAGATGTACATCACCAACTGGATTCATCTTCCTGATAATATTGACGATAAAGAAGACTTGATTTTACTTCATACTGAGCAGTTTCCAGAAGTAAAAGATAGAATAAGTACTCTCAAAAGAGATTGGCAAAACAAAGAAAATGTTCATCGTGTAGATTCTATTATTATTGCTTTCGATGATATTCTTCAAACTGAACAGGAGGTTATGAGTATTCTCAACCGTTCGGAAGACTATAATGATGGAACAAAGAGAGAAAAAGCCATTCGGTTGGTCAATGAAATGATTATTCCTAATAGCAATGTACTTATCAAGAATTTAGAAGCCGTAGAAGCCAGCAAACTAAAAGAAAAGCAAGCCGATGGAAATTCGGTCGAACGTTCATTGAATTGGTTATACAGAATTATTCTTGTTTTGGGGCTGACAACACTGGCTATTGGTACGATTGCAAGTATTGTTTCATTACGAATTGTATCAAAACCAATCCAAAAACTCAATCAAGTATTGGCTGGGCTGGCTAGAGGTTCTATTCCAAAATCAGATTTTGGAATCCGAATAGGAAACCACGAAATCGGACAGATGACACGCTCTCTACAAGAACTTATCAAAAGTCTGAAAAATACCTCTGAGTTTGCTCGTAAGATAGGAAATGGAAAGTATAATAGTGCTTTTGAGGTATTGGGAGAAAATGACATTCTTGGAAATGCACTTTTAGATATGCGTAATAGTTTGGCAAAAGTAGCTGAAGAAGACCGTCGAAGAGCGTGGATAACTGAAGGCATAGCACAGTTTGGAGATATTCTAAGAACCAATTATGCTGATACAGAAGAATTTGCTGCTGCTATTGTTCAGCGTTTGGTAAAATATACAGAAGCCAATCAAGGTGGAGTTTTTATTATTTCCGAAACTCCTGATTCAGAAGGAGAATTTATGTATTTGGCTGCTGCCTATGCGTGGGACAAGCCCAAATATTTAGAAAAAAAAATACGAAAAGGCGAAGGGCTTACAGGGCAGGCGTGGCAAGAATCTGAAACCATATTTTTATCGTATGTACCCAATGACTATATTCATATTACCTCAGGGCTTGGAAATACAAATCCTACTTCTATTTTGCTTGCTCCATTGATATATAACCAAAAATTATATGGTGTAGTAGAGCTTGCATTTTTTAATCCTCCAGAAGCATATCGTGTAGAGTTTGTAGAAAAAATTGTAGAGAGTTTTGCCTCTACACTTTCTGCTGTTCGTACTAATCAACGTACTCAACTTCTTTTGAAAGAATCACAAGAAATGACCGAACAGATGCGAGCGCAAGAAGAAGAAATGCGTCAGAATGTCGAAGAGCTACAAGCAACACAGGAAATGGTAGAAAGAAAAAGTAAGGAATTAGAAAATCAACTCAATGCTATCAATCAAGCTGCTGCGATGATAGAACTTAACCCAAGAGGTATAATTACAGAAGTAAATGAACTTTATCTAAAAATTTCTCAATATGCAGAAGATGAAATAAAGGGACAACCTCATACTATTTTATTGAAAGATGGCTACGAAACATCTAACAAATACATGCAGCTTTGGGAAAATCTAACTCAAGGAATTGTAGTAGAGGGAGAATTCGAACGCCAAGCAAAAGATAAATCTTCGTTTTGGCTACGTGCTACCTATTATCCAGTTATGGATGATTACAAAAACTTGGAACGTGTTATTCATATTGCTACCGATATTACAGAACAAAAACTACAAGCACTACAACTAGAAGAAACGCTAGCCGAACAAGCAGAAGCCGTCGAACAGATGCTTATGCAAGAAGATGTCATGCAACAAGCCATGGAACAAATGCAAGAAGCACAACAAGAAGTAGAAAAACGAGAAAAATTACTGGCAGAAGCACACGACGAACAACAACAGTATATCGAACAAATGAATTCTCAAGAAGAAATGATGGCTATGAGTCTGGAAACAATGAATGAGAGCATAGAAACGCTCACAAAAGAAAAAGAAGAAATGGAACAAAAGCTAATCGCCTGTCAGAAAAAAATAGAAGAGTTAGAGAATAAAAAATAAAATAACCTTTAAGACCACTTAAAATAAGTGAAAATATATCTTCTACAACCCCTTACTTTTTGTTTATATTGATAATGAATCTTTTAGGTTGTACCTTTGCACAAAATTAAGTAGTAGAACTCTAATTTGTTGATTTATAGTTTTTTAACCAACAAATTAGACGAACAACTTATTTCCTCTTTAAAATAAAAAATAGCTTACTTGTAGCTTACTCTTTAGAGTGAGTAAAATAGTACCGAATGCTTTAGCTTTCGGATAAAGTATAAAATTATATTAGATTTTGTTCCTCTATGAACGTATTGATTGGTCAAATAGGACATTTATTTGTCATCATTTCCTTTGTTACTTCGATTGTGGCTGCGATTGCTTATTATTTTGCAAGCCAAAATAGCGATTTAACTTCCCTTTCTCCAAATACTACGAACGCACAAGAAATACAATCTTGGAAAAAAATGGCTCGTATTGCTTTTGCTATTCATGCTTTTTCTGTAATTGGTGTGGTGGTGGTTCTTTTTTCGATTATTTATAATCATCAATACGAATACCATTATGCGTGGAGTCATTCGTCGAATAATTTGCCGTATTATTATATGATTTCCTGTTTTTGGGAAGGACAAGAAGGAAGTTTTTTACTTTGGATTTTTTGGCATGTCTGTATTGGTGCTGCAATTATTCTGCGTTCAATTTTTGTCAAGCATAAAAAAGATAATACATGGGAAGCTCCTGTAATGATGGTTTTTGCTACTGTACAGGCATTTTTGGCTTCAATGGTTTTGGGTGTAATTGTTCCTTTTATTGAACTCAAAATTGGTAGTTCGCCTTTTATATTGTTGCGTGATGCAATGGATGCGCCTATTTTTCAATCTCAACCTGATTATATTCCAGTTGATGGAACGGGGCTGAATCCACTTTTACAAAATTATTGGATGGTCATTCATCCTCCTACTTTATTTTTAGGTTTTGCGCTTTGTCTTGTTCCTTTTGCTTTTGTGATTGCTGGTTTATGGAAAAAAGAAACTACCAAATGGCTCAAACCTACTTTTGCATGGGCATTATTAGCTGCTGCTATCTTAGGAGTAGGAATTGTAATGGGTGCATATTGGGCGTATGAAACACTCAATTTTGGAGGTTATTGGAACTGGGACCCAGTAGAAAATGCTGTATTTATTCCTTGGTTAGTTTTGATTGCAGGAATACACGCCATGACAATGCAACAAAAACGTCCGTCAATGGCAAAACTTTCAGCTATTCTGATGCTTTCTAGTTTTCTATTGATTTTATATTCTACTTTCCTTACTCGTAGTGGAATTTTGGGAGATACTTCAGTTCACTCATTTACTGATTTAGGACTTTCAGGACAATTACTTATTTATCTTTTGTTCTTTACTATTGGAGCAAAGGTTTTATTTTTTATGAATTGGAATAATTTTCCAAAATCAAAAGAAGAATCTAGTTTTTATTCAGGTGAGTTTTGGGTTACACTTGGTGTTGTAGTTTTAGGACTTTCAGCATTGCAAGTTTTAGTTCCTACTTCAATTCCTGTTTATAATGCGATTTTGGATAATTTAGGAATGGATTCAAATGTTGCTCCTCCATCTGACCCAGAACATTTTTATACCAAATGGCAACTTTGGTTTAGTATAGGAATTGCTTTTCTTTCTGCAACAGCACAAATTTTTTGGTGGAAAAGAATTGAAAAATCGAATATCAAAGATAATTTTCTTATTCCCTTTATTCTGACAGCTATTATTACTACTGCAATCATTGCAATTGCTCAAATAAAATTGACTGTATCTCAAGAGTACACCGATTTTTATTCTTTAGTTATTGCAATTATTAAAGCAAAAGAAATTCCGTATATAATTCTAATTCTGACTTCGGTCTATGCGCTTGTCAGTAATGGAATTTCTATTGCAAGAACAATAAAACTAAATCCAAAATTAGCTGGTGGTGCGTTGGCGCATATTGGTGTTGCGCTTATGTTTTTTGGGATTTTGTCTTCTTCTGGTTATGATGATATTGTATCGATGAATAGGTCAGGACTTTTATATAATAAAGAATTTTCTGACGAAGTAAACCGAGAAAATATTTTACTTTTTCGTAGTCAGCCTGCCAAAATGAGTAAATATGTGGTTACTTACAAAGGGCAATACTGGGATTCTCCAAATTTTCCGACGTATGTAAATAAAGAAGATGTAAAAGGAACAGCCTACTCACACAAAGTTGTTGCTCAAAAAGATTTGATTCATAACGACAAAGTCAAGGTAAAAGCAGGAGATACACTCCGAATTTTTGAAGAAAATACCTACTACAAAATTGATTATGTAGATACACTCACAAAAGAAACTTTTACGCTCTTTCCTCGTGTTCAGCAAAATCCTCAAATGGGATTTGTTGTAAGTCCAGATATTTCGCAAGGTGTAAAAAGCGACCTTTATACACACTTGAGTAGTCTTCCAGACCCAGCCGAACAAAGAACATGGTCAGAAGCAGAAATGAAGACTTTATCTCCAATGGATACATTTATTGTAAATGATTTTGTTGCAGTTTTGGACGGTGTGCATCGTGGAAAGCCTTTGGCAGACGAAGATTATATGGTCTATGCCGAAATAAGAATTTTGGATAGAGAAGAAACTTATACGGCAAAACCTGTCTTCCAGATAAAAGGAAATGAAGTGCGTGGTATTCCCGAAATCATAGAATCGGCAGGGGTAGAATTTACAATGATGAATATTGACCCAAAAACAGAGCAATTTACTTTCAAAATCCGAACTACACAAAGAGATTGGATAATCATGAAAGCCTTAGAAAAACCGTATATTAGTTTGCTTTGGCTAGGAGTAACTGTAACGACTTTAGGTATTTTGGTGGCAATGTGGAGAAGATACACAGAAGCAAGAAAAGTAAGTGTTTCTAAAAAATCAAATTCGAAAAAGCCCAAAAATGAAATGGAATTGGCTTAAATGTAAAAGTGTGTATCTCAAATTGTCGCATGACAAAAAATAAAAACAGGGTTAAAATCCTGTTCAATTAAAAAAACTACTCTAAATTATAAATTGGACAGGTTTTAACCCTATCGATTACCCACAAGTCTGAAACAGATTTTTTAAAGTAAAATAGTCAAAATATTGAAATTGAGTAGGGAAAAGGCTTGCCTTTTCCTAAACATATTGTGTATTTAGATGCAAATACAGGAAAGGACATGTCTTTTCCCTACAAATAGGCCATTATTCAAAATTTACTGTTTTTTGTCTTACAAAAAACATGTGGGTAAACGATAGGGGTTTTAACCCTGTTTCGTGTATGTTAAAGTAGCCAAAAAATTGAAAAAACGACATTTTGAGATACACCTTGTAAAAGGTATTTGTAAAGGAAACTAAAAACTTTATGTAGCTAAATGACTTTTCTTCTTCATAACAACTATAAAAACGAATTATTTTTATCAAAAAATGACATTTATGAAAAATACTTTTTTTATTCTTACTTCCTTTGTACTGCTATTTTTTACAGCCTGTACTTCTTCTAATGTCGAAAAAGAAAATACGGAAGCATTTGTCGTGAAAAAAGAGGGTGCAAATACAGAAGAGCTACCTAAAAAAGAAGAGAGCAAAATAATGAAATACTCAGATTTGGAAGAAAGTCTTCAAGGAGGAATTGTAAATGTAACTATTGAGGATGAAGATTTTGCTGATAAGGATTATATTTTTGAAACACTTCGCACCAAAAATGTCATTGAATACAATCAAAACACAAAAGAGGTTACTATTAAAGTAGCCAATTATCAAAACACGAATACAAATTTGGTTATCAAAGCAATAGGCGATAAAAAAGGGCGTTTTTCTGTCGGAACAAACGCTCCACGTTCTGCGACTATTATAGTGTATTACAATAATGGACTTATAAATCTCAAACGTTCTCTTGAAACAGGAATACTCAATATTGATATTTTTGATGAAGAAAAAGGATACGCAAGAGGCAGAATAGAGGGCAAAACAGAAAAAGGCAGCCCTATTGAGGCTACCTTTTCAGTGTACAGTAACCAGTAATCAGTTACCAGCTAAATGCAGTTATCAGTCAATGAAAATAAAATGAAATACGAATTGGCATTTTTATTTCCTAATCCCCAATCTCCAATCTCCATTTCCCAAGAAATTACGCATTTACCATTGCTTCTTTTTCTACCAAATAACGTTCTGCATCAAGAGCAGCCATACAACCTGTTCCTGCTGCAGTTACGGCTTGGCGATAAATTTTGTCTTGAGCATCTCCAGAAGCAAAAACCCCCGGTATATTAGTAAGCGTACTATCGTTTTGAGTAATTAAATAATTGCTTTCGTCCATATCTAATTGCCCTTTGAAAATATCTGTGTTTGGTTTGTGTCCAATAGCTACAAAAAATCCTTGAACGGCAATTTCATAACTTTCATTTTTTTGATTGTTGAGAAGACGAACCGAAGTTACATTTTCTCCATCGCCTAGAATTTGTTCTGTCTCTGTATTCCAAAGAATTTCAATGTTTTCTTTTGTCATGACACGTTGCTGCATAATTTTAGAAGCACGAAGTTCATCACGACGAACAATCATATATACTTTTTTACAAAGTTTAGCTAAATAACTAGCCTCTTCACAAGCCGTATCTCCACCACCAACGATAGCAACAGTTTGTCCCTTAAAGAAAAAACCATCACAAACGGCACAAGCAGAAACGCCTTTTCCGTTGTATTCAGCTTCTGAAGGCAAACCTAACCATTTTGCAGCAGCTCCAGTAGAAATAACAATCGTTTCGGCTTCAATTTTGATTCCAGAGTCATCATAAGCGATATGAGTTCCACCAGTTTTGCTAAATTCTACTTTTTCGATAACGCCATAGCGCAAATCTGTACCAAAACGACCTGCTTGTTTATCCAAGTCTTGCATCATCTGAGGTCCCATGACACCGTCAGCGTAACCAGGAAAATTCTCTACATCATTAGTGATAGTAAGCTGTCCCCCCGGTTGTTGCCCTTTGTATAAAATGGGTTCTAGTCCTGCTCTAGCTGCATAAATAGCTGCTGTATAACCTGCTGGTCCTGAGCCAATAATAAGGCACTTTGTTGTATGTATTTCTGACATAATTCTGTTTTTATTTTTGGTTGTTAATAGAAAGGTATTTTATTAGATTTGACTTCTTTCCCCTTTTTATCAACTTGATTTTTAATGTAAGTTACAAAACAAACGATTTTTTATGAGAAATGGTTTTGAAACTTAAAAATAAGCATACTTCAAATATCTAAACCTTGGCTTTTGATGTATTTTTTGAAATTATCTAGGTGTTTTTTGCATTCAAGATAATCTAACTGCCTTAATATTTCAAACTCCTCTATATCTTCCTCCACTCCATCATATCTTGCTGTAAGAGAATATTGAAACAATTCTTTATAATTTCCCCAAGCTCCATTACTAATCCTCATTACAGGAGTCCAACGACTATTTGGGTTTACATTTCGTTCTATATCATTATGAGTTTGTCCAATTTCAATATTTCTCTTATCTGCAAGAGCTTGTAAATAATGAAGTGCAGTATAAAAACTAACTGTAATTTTCCAATCAAAAAACCGTTGAGGAAACTTGATTTCCATTTCACTCAAAAGTTCTTGGTTATGTTTAGCTTGTTCTAAATGGTTTTGCATCTAAATTTAATCTAAATTTATTTTAGTAAAACGATTAAACTTTTCTATAAAACTTAAAGGTATAAATTGTATTAAGAATGATTGTTGAGTTTCTTGTTCATATTTCTCTAAAAAGTCAAATACTACGCTTCTGTTTTCTGTAGAATCCTTTTTTAAAGCAATATAACAAGTCTTTACCTTGCCATATTTTTCTTTAAACAAAACAGTATCTACCAATTCTTTATTTTGTCTAAAAAAACTGACTATTTTTTCTTTATGAAGTTCAGATAAATCAACCGATTGATTATCATTATAATCTGTTTTTGTGGCATTATAATTATATAAAGGTACTATTGAACCTTCGATATGATATACTATTTTAGAACTAGTAGAAGCGAGTTTTCCTTCTGAAATCGATTTGCTTTTCATTGAAGCCTTTTTGTCTAATAGAAGACGAAACATTTCAATATCAGAAATATCATTACTTTCATCATTTGGAAAAATATCATCTATTTCTTCTTGAAGTTCGATTAATAGAGTTTGTAGTAATGGAGTAAATGCTTTAAGACGATTTAATTTATTCTTAGTTATTTTCATAGTATGTATATTTTTTTTATGTCCGTCAAAAATGAGCGCAAAGTAAAAGTTTAGTTCTTTTTTATTTAAACGCTCATTTTTTAAGAATAGTTTTATACTTAAAACTTCAATTCCTCTCCTTCATAAAACTCTAATACTTTTATTCTAAAAATAAACTCGTATTTTGCTCTAAGCAAATCAGCTTGTGCTACCGAGAGATTATTTTTTACTACTGTATATTCTGTGCTGTTGGCTGCCCCTGCTTCAAGTCGTTTTTCCATTACTCTAACGGTTTCTTCTAGTGCTTTTACTCTTCCTTGACTAGCCTCAAAAGAGGCTTTTGCTGCACGAGCCGAAATATAAGCCTGTTCGATGGTTTGATAGAGTTGAGTACGCACCAATTTTGCATTGAGTTGAGCATTTTGAGTTTGGATTTGCGCTCTTTGAATGCCATTATCCACTTGAAAACGATTAAAAATAGGAATTTGAAGACTTAACCCTACACTATATCTAAAAGATTCATTGAGTTGATTAAAGAAGCCAAAATTTTCTGTACCAAACTCTACATTTGGACGAACTACATAATCTATCGGAATTCCTATATCATTAGCAATATACCCTAATGTATCAACTCCTGAAATAGTGGTAGTAGTAGGATCAAAACGAGTTCTTTGATTACTTGTATAGTTACTTCCTGCACCTGCTATTAAAGAAAGAGTCGGAATTCGTCCTGCCTCTGCAATATCAACACCTTTTTTGGCTACTTCAATGCTTACATCTGCTCCTTTTATATTCGGCTGTGTCGTTTCTGCAATTTGATAGATTTGATAGGGATTTTTTGAATCCAAAATAGCTGAAGGATCGCCTACTTCTGGCGCAACAATCTCAAAAGTTTCAGTAGGTGGAAGTTGCATCAGTTGGCGAAGTTGTAGTTTTGCTAACATCAAGTTATTTTCTCCCAAAATTATTTGTTGCTGGTCGGCTGCCAGTTGTGCTTCCAAGTCATATAGATTCGCTCTAGGCAAAACACCTGCTTCTACCAGTTTTTGCGTTCTGTCATATTGCGCTTGTGTACTTACCTTTTGACGGCGAGCATTTTCTGTAATTTCTTGATTCAAGATGACTTGTAAATAATTACTAGCAATATTGAGCATCAAATCGTTTTGAGATTGTCCGTAATTGAGTTTATCAGCTTCTACTTGCATTTCATTTTGTGCAATCGTGTTTTTCAAACGAAAGCCATTATAAAGAGTCGTCGAAGAACTTAAAGACAAATTATTGGTTTGGATACGCTGATTGACAAAACTATTTGAAAAAGGGTCAATCGAACGTCCCCAGTTATAATTATGCGAAAAAGAAGCATTTGCATTCGGTAGCCTGTCATCTTTAGATTGCTTTAAAGCTAATTCTGAATTATCAATGCCGAGTTCAGATATTTTTAATTGAATATTCTGACGCAAAGCATACGCAATACACGAATCTAATGACCATTTTTGAGAATTTAGACTACTTGTATCTTGAGCGATTGTTTTTTCTGATAAAAAAAAGAAAAAAAGACTAAGAAAAAAACTAGTCAAGACTAGCTTCCAATTTCTTTCAAATTGCATATCTTTCATAATTGATTGAAGTTCTTTGATGATATAATTCTTTACTAAGAAGCCAAAATAAATAAAACACTTTTATTTAGAGCTATTAAATGAATGATTGATTTGTTAAACTTTTTAAAAGAAAATTACAATTTTGTTAATATTAATTTTTACAAGTCAATAATTTTTTAGGGTAAACGCACGAAACTTTTTATACTGCTTTTAGTGTGTTTAAACAGACTTTAATTATCAGAGTAAATTCAATTTACAAAGTTAAAAACTAGCTTGATTTGCTTTAAACGAGTACAATTTTTTTTTCGTGCGTTTACCCTAATAATTTTTAATTCAAAGGGTTGATTTTCAGTTGTTTAAGCATAATTAGTAATCTTTTTATAAAAAAATACAGCAACATACAATTAGGACTTTCGCAAATGTAAAAACATACAAAATTTTATTCTGTGCAAAGGTCGTTTTTTCTATAGCGAAGGGTTTGCAAACCCTTCGCTATGGAAAAAACAAAACTATATTTTGTTGTAAAACATATTTGCGAAAGTCCTAACAATAAAGATTGACAGTATTTGGTTTTGTACCGATTACCGATTACCGATTACTGATTCTTTCAGTTTTTCTTTTTTATATATAGGAATCAGAAAACCCACTTCAAAAAGTATATCTCTAGTTTGGATAGTTCGTTCGGGGTTGGCTAAATATCTATTTGTAGTATAATCAAATGAGTTGATATTATTTAGTCCATGTCGATATCTAATTGAAGTTTGAATGCTTACATTTTGTAAATTAAGAGAAGGGTTTATTCCTATTATTGCACCATAATTTAATTTTTCAAACTGTTTGTTTGAATCTACGTCATAATTCAAACCTATACGTGTATTAGGAGCTACTACTTTTCCAAAAGACCTATACAGACGAGCAGCCGAAACTCCTGCTTCTGCCGAAACTGAAAATTTCTTGGTAATGGCATAAGAGTATATTCCCATCAGATTGAGGTCAAAAGTAGAAATACTATAATCTACTGTTCCCTGCAAAAGAGCTATTCTATATAATGTATTATTACTTCTATAGCGTCCAAAACCAAACTCTGGCTGGATACTAAAATGCGAATTTATTCTATAATTAGTAAAAATAGTCAGAACTGAACCTAAACTGGGAGCATTTTTATCATTTTCTTCAGGGTTAGTTATTTCAAATTGCCCATTGGTAATTCCTCCACGAAAACCAATACTAAAATTACTTTGTATTTTCTTTGGTAATAAGGTAGAATCTAAAGAGTTGAAAGCATTTATTTGTAGTGAATCATTGGTACTAGTAGTTTGAGATTGACAAAAGACGAAAGAATTGAAAAATAAATTAATCAAAATCTCAATTAAGAATAAAAATAATATAAAAGGAGTTTTTTTATATAAATGCTTGATAAATAAGCTATTAGGGTGGCTTTTTAAAGAAACGTGGAGCATAAGAATTGAATTTTCTGAAAAGAATAAGAAGAGTTTTGAAAAAAATTTCGATTTTTTTTAAATAAATGCAACCTTTTTTAAGGGTTGTTGGGTCTTACTAGTATAACAAACAGTTCACTTGTTGCAAAGCTACTACTTTAGTAAGAAACGAATCAAAAAATTGTAAAGTTTAGAGTAAAAATTCATTTAAAATTAGTCCTTTTTTAAAATAAAATCGAAAATGAGCTAAATTAATTGAAAATACTTTAAATAATTTCTACAAAACACTTTGTAAGTTTCAAAACTAATATATACCTTTGCATTCACAAGTGTAAACTACTAAGTGCGCAAAAAATTGATAATTCAATTACACTAAACTCTATTGTTCCATGAACAAAAATCTTTTTATTTATTCATTCAAGTACCTTGCTGTTTTATTGGCATTGGTTACTTTCTCTTCTTGTGAGCGTGATGAATTCACACAACAAGATGCATTTGATTTGCAACAAGCACAACTTGATGCACAAGCTGCTCGTGAGCAAGCTGCTTTAGCTGCTCAAGACGAACGTGTTATGAACATGGCTATGTTCCGTCGCAGCATGGATTCACTTACTCGCCTAAACTCTGGTGGTAAAGTATTCTATACTGTAAACGTTGTACCTGGTGGTTCTTCTGCCTTCTCTTCTGGACGTTTCGAAGAGGTTGAAGGTCTTGACGGTGCTACTGTTACTGTATCTCAATTAGGTGGTGCAGTTGTAGAGCAAAAAACTACTGTAGCTGGTATTGCTTCATTCGAAATGTACAGTGGCGAAGTTACTGTAAACGTTGAAGCTCCTAACCACACAGACTTAAACTACACAGCTAACCTTACTCCAGACGGTGGTGTTCCTAACGGTTCACTTATCTATGTTGGTAATGTTGTTCCTGTATTTGATGATCCTAATAATCCTTCTGCTGAAGCATTAGCTGGTGATACTTTTGCAACAGTTAGTGGTCTTGCTTTTGCTGAACTTGATATTACTTTTGGTAACAACGTTGAAGAAGCTGTTCCAAATGATACTAAGGTTCGTGCTTTCATTGATGTAGCTAACCCTGCATTCAAAACTAAGTATATCGACCAAGCTAACGACGAAGGTGTAAACAATGGTGGACAACCTACTCGTTCTGGTTTCATTCAAAGATTTGCTTACGAAGAAGCTGCTTCTACAACAGGTACTACTGTTGCTGAGCCAGTTGGTAATAATAATGCTACTGACTTCCCTGAAGAAGGTGGTGCATATAGCATCTCAATTGGTGCTACTGCTTCGGGTCTTCCTATCACAATGAAATTTGATGATTTCGCAGCACAACGTACTTATTTCTTTGGTGGTGCAGGTTCTGACTTAGACCAAGGTGGTGGAGCTAATAGTCCATTCGGAATTGGTTCTAAGCGTTTTCTTTATACTCAAAATACACAAGGTGCTGCTGCTAACCAAGCTACTGGTGGTGCTAACGGCCCTGGTGATGCAGCTCCAACTTCAATTGGATTTGTAGGTGACCAAGATATCTTTAGTGCTTTCCTTCGTGTAAACTTTAGCTTAGTTACTAATGAAGCTACTGCTACTGCTGCTCTTACAGGTGGTGATGCTGTTCAGTCTGTAACAGTTACTGACGGTGGATACTATTATGTAGCTCCTACTGTTACTTTCTCTGCCCCTCCTGCTGGTGGTACTACTGCTACTGGTACTGCTGTTTTAGGAGCCCTTCCTGCTGCTACAGCAGGTGAGCCAGCTGAGCTTACTGCTGCTAGAGCTAGAGGACTTAAAAGAGTAACTGGTGTTACTATTGGTTCTGGTGGTTCTGGCTATACTGCTAACCCAACTGTTACATTTACTCGCTTCTCTTATACAGAACGTGCTGCTGATGGTCTTCCAGTTGCTAATGGTACAGGATCAGTACAAGCTGCTAGTTCTACTATCAAATATATTCGTATAATCAACGGTGGATTTGGTATGAATGGTCTGCCAACTGGTTTTGCCGTGGCTACTACTCCTGTTACAGGTGTGGGTAAATATACTGGTGTAGCTCCTGCTGTTGTATTTAACAACAACGTAGCTCCAGGTAATGTTGGTACTAACAGAGCAACTGCAAACACAATCGTAGATGATGTTGTAGGTACTGCAACTGAAATTCAAATTACTGATGGTGGTAATGGATATAGCGATGCTAACCTTGCTATCACATTTAACTACGGTGAAAATTCTACTGTTACTACTACTGCTGGTGTAACAGATCCTGCATTATTTGTAGCAACTGCCGGTGGTGAATTACGTTGGAATACTGCTGCTGGTGGTACACGTTCGCTTACTACTGCTACTGCTGGTAACGAGGTAACTTTCACTACTGGTTCTAATTACACGTTTGTTCCTAGTGTAACAGTTACAGGTCTTACTGTTCCTGCTGGTGCAACTGCTCCAACACTTAATGCAACTGTAGTAAATGGTCAAGTTACTAGAATAGACATCGATGGTGCTACTTCTGGTTGGACTGCTGGTGAGCATACAGGTAGTGTTACAGTTTCTGCTAACCCAGGTGGTGTAGCAATTTCTGCTGAAGGATTTACTGAAGGTGGAAGTATTGACAGTTATACATTTAATGGTAACTATGGTACTCCTGTAGGAATCTACAAATCTTCTGTAGAAGCTGCTAATGCAACTTTCGATTATATTACTGCAAATGCTGCTGGTGACATACTTGCTAATAATGCAGGCGCCCCTTTGACTACTAATGCTCAATACTCTGCAGCTAGTGATTTTGTATTTGTATTCTTCAACCCAACTACTGGAACATCAAACGCTTGGGGATTCCCAATCTTTGATAATGGTGGAAATAACGTTGTAGGTCTTAAATTTGCAAATGGTACTGGACAAGGTATTGGTTATACAACTATTCCTGCTGATGGCGTTCCATTCTGGATTCTTCCAAATGAAATTGCTTCTACTCCAAATGCACACTTAGCTAAGTATGCTCAGTTAGATACTAACCCTGCTAATGATGCAAATGCTAATGCAACTGCTGCTCGTACTGCACAAAACTTGACAATTACATTTACTGACGGTGGTCTTGGTTATGCAATGCGTCCTTCGTTCTCTGTAATTGGTGGACAACGTTCTGCTGAAGATTTAGTAGCTGTAAACTCTGCTATTAATGGAGTTCGTGGAAACCTTAACTTCAACTCTGCTGGTACTATCACTACTCCATCTGTAAGTGTTCCACTTGCTGCAAATACATTTACAGATGCTGGTCTTGCTGCTGAGCCTCTTACAGTAACAGTATCTATTGCTGCTTTAGAAGCTAAGTATAACAGAGAAGCTAACTTTGCTACTAGTGGTAATACAGGCTTCGTAGGTGGTATTACTCCAACAACTGATGGTGATGTTGATATCAATGCTCCTGGAGGCTGGATTTACTCTTCAACTGGTGCGGGAACTAATCAAGGTCCTTTAGCAATGTTTAATGCTATGGAATCAAATACTACAGATTTTACTGCTGCTGACCGTTTAGGTAGTGCTGGTGCAAATGCTAATTTCAAATATATCACACCTCCTACTTATACTATTTCTTGGTTAGGTGCTGATACTGGTGGTAATGGTGTTGCTGTACTTGATCCTGCTACTGCAGATATCATAGCATTGAGTGCTACTAACAATGGTGGATTACCTGCTGTTGCTGGTAGTATCGGAGTTACTAGATTCAGTGTTGCAACAAACGACCCAAGTTACCCAGCTGCTGGTGAGCGTTTCCGTACTATCGGTGGACCAAGCAACTTTGAGGTATTCTCTGGCTTGTCTTATATCCGTGATGTAAACTATGGTACTGGTATTGAATTAGAATAATTTTAACTCTAGCTTAGCTAGACTAAAATGTTTTATTCAAAACTTGAATCTTATATATAAAAGAAGGCTAAGGGAAACCTTAGCCTTTCTTTTTTTTTAAAATTATTTATCACACCTCAAAAATAAAAAGGATATGCGTTATTTGAGTTTTAGTTTATTGTTTGCATTTGTTTTGAGTAGCTTATTTTCTTGTAAAGACACAAAAGAAAATAAAGATACAGACGAAAAAGTAACTTTGATGGCTGCAAATTGGAGTGATACAACAGCTTTAGCAAAAGCCATCGATATTTTTTATAAAGATTCTGTTCTTAGAAAAGGAGATATATCCTTAGCAGTACGAGATGGATTTATTCAGAGTAAAATTCCTTATCATTATCTAATGTTACATAAGATATATCGTCCTCAGTTCAAATTAACTTCGCCTAGTATAGGTTATATGCCTGTACTTATGTTATCAGATAATGATTCTGCTATTGTAGATTTTCAGATAACGTGGCAACAGATAAACCCAACTGATTCATTAGGTCAGTTTGTAGTTACAGATAACTTTTTACAGAGTTTCAAAAATCAACCTCGTTATGAATGGATACAAGAAGATAATAAGTATTGGATAAGAAAAAATATAGAAAGGGATACCAAAACAACTACCAATTCAAAAAAAGAATTTTTAGATATGGAATTAAAAGATTTTCAGAAACAGAAAGTGAAGTAAAGAATAATTACGAATTAAAAATGGCTCTTCATAGGTTTTGGACTGATAGTAATAAAAACTTGATTCATTCATTTATTAGCAAAATATTATTTCGTTTTTTCCATAGGGCAGGGTTTGCAAACCCTGCGCTACGGAAAAAATAACACTTTTACAGAATAAAATTTGGTAATCACAAAACTTGTTTATTATCAGTCCAATATCAGATAAGAGCCTAAAATAATTACAACTATTTTAACTT
>Ga0210012_1002071_pt1 | contig 17905 bp, 14 predicted proteins | sample CryGeymeta201504_FD_183974 | JGI IMG/M metagenome (GOLD analysis project Ga0210012, IMG submission 183974) | Groundwater microbial communities from Crystal Geyser aquifers in Utah, USA - Crystal Geyser metaG 2015-04 (SPAdes) (version 2) | ecosystem: Environmental > Aquatic > Deep subsurface >... | reverse complement strand
TTGCAATCTGAAAACTCTGTGACAATGTACTATAACACATTGTATAAAAAGCCGCTAACTTTCAGACCAAACTTCCTAAATGATAGAGATGATTCGGTAAACTCAGAAAACGATTTCCCGACAGCAGGGTATGTTCATTTAGATGACATAGATGCTACAATTTTTGATTTGTCAAACCCAGTCTTCATTGGAGACTTAGCCTCAAAAGTATATAGTGGATTCAAGATTTGGGTAGCTAAAAACTTAGACGGGGATTGGGATGTTTTGCGCGTGTCTGAATCTCAAAGACATATTACTAATGCTGACTATAACTTAGATGGAATTGCCGAGTTTACAACAGATCTACCGCACGAGTTATCTGATGGTGAAGTATTTGCCATTAAAAACTTCTCCACTGATGTTGACAACTTTTACAGGGTATACCGCATCACTAGCATGCATACTGTGTATGCTACGATTTCTTCAAGCCTTGAAGCAACAATGATTTCAACGCCAAATATGGAAGGATACGGAACTCTATTTAAGCTATCGAGCATGCGTATTGACAAGTTGAATGAAGTAGCTAATCTTACTCCAAAATTTGGTTGGAAAGATGGTGACAAAGTATGGGCTGATAAAAATTCATCTGACAGATGGGCAGTATACAACAAAACAAGCCCATGGAAATACTCTTCAGACTTAAATGAGTTAGGGGTCGATAATAAGCCAGTGCCGTTGTCATTAAATGAACAGTATGGGTCCACTATCGCATCAAATGATGACGGGTCTATTGTCATAGTTGGATCTCCTGGCCAAACCGGAAGATTACCGAGGCCATTTATTAAAAACTATCTTGGACTTTACGAAATAAGTCCAGGAACTACTGATACCACGGCATATAACAGCACCCATCGATTTGGAAAATCAATAGCAGTTACTGGAAATTCTGTTGCTATGAGTTCTCACTCCCTGACAGGTGTCAATAATAGTGTTCTTACTTATTTGCTTGATATTGAAGGCACTGGTGTTCAACAGAATACTATAGTTGACCCGCAAACCAATGTAATTAGTGGATTCGGAGACAGTGTACACATCAGTAATGACAGCCAATGGATGTTTGTAAGTTCTCCAAAATCAGGAAAAATATACTGCTACAATAAAAATGTAGTAAATCAATTCACACTATTTTATACTATTACTGGGGATACAGTAGATGGGGAATTTGGTAAATCAGTTGTTAGCAGTGACAACGGCGATATCCTATATGTCGGCGCCCCACAGTCGATGTATAATGTTACCACCCCGTCTGGTGCAGTTTATGTTTATAAAAGAGTAGGACTCGAGTACAACATAAAGACGATAATAATTCCGTCAGACCGTCAAGCTGATTCTAAGTTTGGATCAACATTGTGTTTAACTGTGGATGAGTTATTGATTGGAGTCCCAGGATGGAGTAACACATCTGACAGATATTATTTTGGAGCAGTTTACCGATATTTAACGAGTGATTTATTATCTCCAATTCAAATAATTAAAAAGCCATACAGTTTTGGAATTGAGAATTTTGGGACGAATATTGTTGTAAACCAGGAAACAAAGCAAGTTGCAGTATCGAGTTCTGGAGCATTTAACATAGCAAAAGCATTGCAGGACAGGTCGTTTTTCATGCTTGATAGTGGAACCACTACTGTAAGCGATTACGAAAAAAATGCTGGAGCAGTTTATTTGTATGATTTGATCTCAGATAGTATATTACCAGTATATGCGTTTAGTCAAGAATTATCTGGTTCTGGAATTCGTAAGCTAGATAATTTTGGTATGGCCATCGCTTCTGGTGGGAACTTGATATTTGTTGGTTCCCCGAACTACGATTCACATTATGACCCTAACAATGAATCATCAACTTTATTTACTAATGAAGGTAAAGTAGCTATTTTTGAAAATAAATATTTGGCTCAGTCTTGGCAATTGATTAGAAAGCAAGAGCCAAAAGTTGATTATAAATCAGTCACTAGAAACTATATTTACGACAAAAAACAACAGAATATTCTTGCACATTTAGACATATATGATCCAGCAAAGGGTAAGATTCTTGGTATAGCTGAGGATGACATAGAGTTTAAAACATCGTTCGACCCCGCCGCATATAACAACACTAACCCAACTACTGAAATCTATTGCTGGGGAAGTCAACAGGTAGGTAAAGTATGGTGGGATACCGACACTGTTCGATATATAGATTACGAGCAAGGATCGTTAGATTACCGTACTAGAAACTGGGGAAAAATGTTTCCGGGATCGACAGTAGATGTATATGAATGGGTTTCAAGTAAAGTAAAACCGTCAGAATATAGTGGTGATGGCGTTCCTAAATACACCGATGACAGTAAATATGTTGTTCAGATGAATGTCCATCAAGCAACTGGACTAATAACCACATCATACTATTTCTGGGTTAAAAACAAAGAAACGTTTGACTCACTACTACCATTTAGAAATAGTAGCATACTTGAAATATCTAAGTTTATTACCTACCCAACTCAACAAGATATTCCTTACGCTGCTTATATTAAAAACAATGCAGTAGCATTGTTTAACAGCGCAAAATATATTTCAGCTGACTCAACTATTTTCCATGCAGGGTATGATCTGCTCAATACTGACACATTGATTCATAATGAGTTTAAGTTAGTTAATGAATCGGCAATGACAACTGATTTGCCGAAAAACATTGTTGACAAGATGATAGATAGCTTATCTGGCGAAGATCAAGCTGGCAATGTTGTTCCTGATTATAGGTTAGCAGAGGCAGAGAGATACGGCATCTCTATTAGACCGCGTCAAACAATGCTAGTGAATAAACTGCAAGGTGTTAAAAATATTGTTCAGTATGTTAACACTGTACTTAAAGATGTTCCGGCTTCTGAAGAGTTTGATTTAACTCAGTTGACGGCTGCTGATAAAATTCCGTTTACTTGGGACGAGCTAGGGAACTCTATGCTAGTTAACTCATACGAAGAACTATCGTATTTGGATATATCCGCATTGCGGAAACCAGTGTATGCTCCGGCAGCATTAAATGATCCTGATAATATGGCAATGCTCAAGTTGTCATCTGGGCAAAGTATCCTAGTTATGGCTGACAATAACTTTGATAATGAATGGACTATTTATGAAATTGATTACGAAAAGAATGACCTCGGAGTATTAGATCAAACCACGCCTGTATTTAAACTAGCTAGGATGCAAAGTTATCGTACGGCTGATTATTGGAACTATACAGACTGGTATTTGCCTGTGTATGACTTTACGGCAAAGCCAACATATACAGTTGACACCATTAAAGACATGGCTAAGTTAACCTTAGCTCCGAACGATACTATTCATGTGCGAGATAGTGGTGGGGGCAAGTTTAAAATATTTGCAGTTAATAACGATCTATCTACCACTGTAGTAGGGATTCAAAACGGAACTATCCAATTATCCGACGCACTATGGTCACACAATACTAACAAAATCGGCTTTGATAACGATAACTTTGATTCAGTTAAATTTGATTTAAATCCTAGTGTAGAACTTAGAAACATACTGTACGCATTACGAGATTCAATATTCGTGAACACTCTGTCAACAGAGTTTACAAAAATGTTCTTCATGATGCTGCAATACATTCTGTCCGAGCAGCGACTGGTTGATTGGGTATTTAAATCTAGCTTTATTTCAGTACTTCATAACTTGCGCCAACTTGCGCAATACCCTAGCTATGTGCGTGATAATCAAACATACCTTAGTGATTACATAAACGAAATAAAACCGTATCGGACTAAAATACGTGAGTTTGTCACACAATATGACGGCAATGACATTGGAAACATTATTTCAACAGATTTTGACTTGCCGTCATATTATGATGCAGACTTAAAAACATGGCGCAGTCCAAACAATGAACATGCTAGGGATGCTGGTATCATTGCGTCAAGAGATGAATATTTGGCTTGGAGGACCAATAATACATATCACATACAATCTGTAACTGTTGAGACTCCAGGCATTGGATATATAGTCCCGCCTACCCTAACGGTCACTGGGGGTGGTTTGCCTGACGGTGATACTAGACACGCAAAACTTACTGCGGTGGTGAGTTTTGCGACTGGTACGGTGTTAAGGGTAAACGTTGACTCCCACGGATCTGGATATACCTCTAGGCCAACCATCGTTGTCACTGGTGGTGGTATTGATAACAGCAACATTGAAGGCGGCGTAGCAACATGCTATGCTGTTATGGGCAATAGCAATGTCAGAACCTTTGACACTGTAATTAAATTTGATAGGGTAAGCTATTCAACAGATATTACACCATGGCAGGCAAACACGGATTATAACACCAACAACTATGTCACATTTCAGCATGTAGTTTACCAAGCCATTGACAGCATTAACAGTGGTGATTTCTTTAATATAACTCAGTTTACGAAAGTGGCTGATCATGGGTTATCTACAGCGGTAGACAGATCTTCAGCATATTATCAACCAACACCAGGCATGACTCCAAATATTCCAGAAAGATTGTTTGCCGGCGTTGACTACCCAGGAAACACTATTGACGGGAACAGACTGGATGAGGAGGATTATGACACAATTATTGAAAGCTACTTTACAGATTTGGAGCTAGGAACTGACACAGATTATAGCAGCATAGTTGACAGCGGTAAGTTTATTTCAGCGTACACGAGTCACGCACCTGAGGAAATGCTGCCAGGTATGATGTATGATACTCTTTACATCACTGTTATTAATAAAGATACCGGAACACTACCTCCAGTTGGGTTTAGAATCTCATCAGGAATGATACAAGATTACTTTACCTCGTTTGATATTGATTCTACAACTATGTTTGACGGATCTAGCGAGAACTTTGATACAGCACTTACTACCTTTAACGAGCTGCATACTGAGTTTGATGATGGGTTGGCAACTTTTGACCGTAAACCAATAAACTGGGATATTACTCGGGTTAGTGAGAGTAACACAACCGTGTTAACTGAACCTTTAGTATGGCCACCAGTTGACGCGAACCCAGTGATTCATGTAGCTGATGTATCAGCACTGCCCATTCCTAGCTTGCTGCTTAGAAAACCTGGTGTGATTTACATTAACGGTGAAAGAATAACCTACTACACCATAGATTCAGTGACTAATACACTGGGACAACTACGCCGTGGTGTCGCAGGAACAGGCATCGGGGCTGAATATCCAGTTGGGGCAAAGGTGTCTGACATCAGCGTAGAGCAGCAGTTGCCAGCAGGATCAGCCACTAAAGCCTGGTATCCGGCATTATCAGGTGTTGGGATAACAGGATACACCAATGATGGAACTGGCTTGATGCGTCAAACATCACCACAGACAGCATTCCTTCAACAATCTCCAGCTGGCCCAGTATCAATATCAGTGTGAAACCGCGGATAAATAACAATATGAATACTCAAAAAAAATCACCGTTAACTGAAGATAACAAACATTCATTGAAAACTCCTATTCGGAATGAGAAGAAGCCAGATGTTATTGCTGGGTTAAATGTTGAGGATATGATTAAAGTGTATGATCCAGAATCTGGCAAAGTTATTATAGAAGGCAGGGCATAAAATGAATGACTGTTTTGGAATTACGCTAGAAGGATTTGTGAAGATTACTGACCCAACTACTAAGGAAGTTTTGGTCGATCGTAAAAATAGCATTCATTACGAAAACTTTTCTGAAGCATTGGCTTATAGTGTTGCTAACAAAGGCGATGCGTATATGTATACTATGGCGTTTGGTAATGGTGGGACTAGCGTTGACCCAACAGGAGTTATTACTTATTCACCCCCAAACTCTGTAGGATCAACCGCTAAGTTATATAATCAAACATACCAGAAAATTATTGTCGACTCTAGCGCAAACAATGTTGACCGCGCCAGGAACAGAATGGAAATTAGGCATACTCCAGGTGCTATATACACTGATGTTTTTATAACTTGTCTACTAGACTATGGTGAACCCGCTGGTCAAGCAGCATTTGACAACAGCCAAAATTTAGAAAGCACATATGTTTTTGATGAGCTGGGAATTCGCGGGTATGATAAGGCAACCAATACTTACAATAAGTTACTCACTCATGTAATTTTTCACCCTGTTCAAAAATCAGCAAATAGATTGATCCAAGTGGATTATACCATACGCATCAGTTCGCTAACTAATTTAAGCAATATCGGATAATACTATGGCATATGATATTACATACACGGATGGAAGACGCTACACTACACTAGGTGAGGGAGCTCTTGACACTACATTAGGTATTTCACTTATTGGTCAAAATTTTCACAATTATGGACAGCTGATTGGAAATAACTTTCTGCGATTACTTGAGCATCATGCCAATACGACAGCACCCACTTTCCCAATTGAAGGGCAACTATGGTGGGACTCGGGTAATAAGCAACTTAAAGCGTTTAACGGAACTGAGTTCAAAATCATTTCGAACTTACTTATTACATCGTCGGCCCCTCTAACCGCTAAACCTGGTGAATTTTGGTGGAACAATAGTGATCAGCAGCTATATGTATTTAACGATGCTGCCGAATGGGTGTTGATTGGCCCAGGAAGTAAAGCTGGTGATATCAACACAACTTTCGAAGCTCACTCTTTAATTTCCAATGATAGCATAACTCACCAAGTAGCTCAACTTAAAGTTGGGGGTAATATTATTTCGGTATTAAGTAGAGATGCTGAGTTTACATTAAATGGAAACTACCTCGGCCTTACTACAATTGTCCCTGGTATAAATTTAGTTTCTGGTATAAAAATTCAAGGTACTGCTACCAATGCTGACAACTTATCAGGACTTTCTGGAGCAGATTACATTAACAAGTTTACTCCCAATGTAGCATTTACTGGTAATGTTAGCGCGAACTCACTTCAAGTAAGCTCAGCAGCACCGCTAAAACTGGAAAGCGTGGGTAACGATAAAAGCATTACAACACTGCTTGGAGATTTAGCTATTTCCAATACTGCTGGTACACTGATGTTTGATTCTCATACTAATCAAGTAACACTAACCTCGCCGCCACCTACTAGTCCGGATTCTCTTATAACAAAACAATATTTAGATCTTTCAACATCAGCAGTTACTACACAAATTACTAGCGATACTAATGCTAAAATATCTAACTTAGTTAACGGCGCAACTCTTAATACTTTGCGTAAGCTGTCTGACGCAATTAATAATGACGCGAACTATTTTGCAACTGCTGCCAACTCTTTGCTTGGTAAAGCTAATATTAATAGTCCAAACTTTACTGGCTCTCCCACTTTAGTAACTCCGCTATCAATAACTGATAACTCAAACAAACTTGCTACAACTGCATTCGTAAAATCAGCAGTATCTGATGTAGTTGGTTCGCAGGGAGTTACATTTACTGCTGCAAACTCTACTCTTATTGCTCCATCCGCTGACGAAGCACTGGTTTTTAACGGTGATAAATGGGTTAACAAAAATATAGACTCTACTATTACTTCTAAAATAAAATCGTTTTATGGAACTCCAGGCGATATTGAGTTGGCACTAGTTGCAGGATCAAGTTCGGTAACATCGGGTGGTGATGTGGTGGTTAGTTTAGCTAACTCATCCGTTGTTGCTGGCGAGTATACAGCTATACAGAAAATTACGGTCGATCCGAAAGGGAGAGTAACACATATTACAGCGTCGGTTCCTAACCTAAACAACCCAACATTAACTTCTAAAGTTTATGACTCAACTACATATACTAGTTGGTGGGATAATAGTGGAGCGATTAGTGTTGGGGCAACCCATTGGAATGACAACAATTTAAATTATACTAATCAGTTTATTGATTCGACTAGCATGACATACAGAAATCATCCTTTTTATCAATCAACTGCAGTTGGCGAGGTTAAACGATATTTTTCAACAATTTGTTGCCCGGCATACTATGAATTTAAATGTGATCAACCTACTAGGGTGGTTATTTACAACTCATCATTAGTAGCATTGTCTAATTCGGTCCCGTTCAGTATTGCTTACTATTTAAAAGTAGAGCAGTTAAACGCTGCTACTGGTATTTGGGAAGTTTATAACACTCATGAAAATAATGCATGGGTAACTGTAACAGATAGCACCGGACAGTTGAACGGGGTCAAAAATGTGTCGACGGTAACGTCGACATTAGCAGGAGAGCAGCTGAAACGCGAGTTGATAGCAACCTTCCCTAATTCCACAGCCTTACCTGGGATGACAGAAAGTGGCACCGTGACCTCACAATATACTAGCAGTTTACAACCGGCATTGCCGGCAGGATTTAAATATAAATTTACGCTCCAAGCGTATTGTGCAGCAAGCCAAAGTTATGCTAGCTTATTGTCAATGGCTAATACGACGTGGTTTACCCTTAAAGGAGAGTGAATGAATACCATATTTCTAATAGTAGTTGTAGATATTGCAACAATGCGTATAATGTCGTATACTGGCCCAGCTGATCCTAACTATATCGCCCATCCAGATTCCTACAAACCAATTTATGATGTTAACGCAGCCGCGATGGTAACTGCGTATTTTGGAGGAATAACAGCAGGCTCATTGCCCGAACAAGATTTGTATTTAAACTCGCAGACATCAGAGGTTACATCACTGCCAAGCGTCACCTCTGCTAAAGTAAATAAAATCAAAGAACTGTACACCGAATGTGAGTTTATGTGCAAAAGTGGGGTAGTGTCGTCAGTATTAGGAACCACGCATTTTTATCCATCACAACTTTTAGATCAGCAAAATATACAATCGGCAGTATTCTCATCACTATCACCTTATGCAACTGCGGATTGGAGATTTAGTGTAACCTGCGCAGAAGCAGAAAATATTGGCTCGACATGGGCATTACGTGAGCATAATAAGCACCAAATTCAGCAGCTGGGAGATGCGTATGTGAGATTTATTGAACAGAATCGTAAAACTCTGCGAACTTTGATAAATATAGTTAACACTGTACCTGATACTCCAACTTTGGAGAATTACCGTACAGTTAAAGGTATTCGCTGGCACAGCCAGCCCACAATAAAGTACAGATAAAATATGTCATTCATCATTAACTTTTACGACTCATCAACTACTCCTGTTATTGTTGCGAACGGGACAGTAGATAACAGTACCAGTTTAACTCTCATCGGTAAAAACTATGCTGGGTATGGTGAGCCACAAAATGAAAACTTTCTTCACTTGCTTGAAAATTTTGCAAGCCCAGTTGCTCCTGCAGGCTCGGTGGAAGGGCAGCTATGGTGGGATAAAGTTAACAACAAAATGTTTGTAAAATCGGGAGCTGGATGGAGAATAGTAGGTGGAACTAATAATTCCTCTGCCGCCCCTACAACTGTTAATAATGGCGAACTATGGTGGGACCCAACTACACAGCAGTTAAAATCGTTTAACGGGTCGTCATGGGACACAGTTGGGCCAATATTTACTGCGACACAAGGGCAAACTGGTGAACGAGCAGTTACCGTAAATGATAATTTGACTCAACCACATGTAGTATCGATACTTAGTGTTGGGAGCGTTGATATGGCAGTTGTTAGTAAAGACCCTACATTTACTACCACTGATCTTGATGGATTTTCAACTATCAAGCCTGGCATTAATTTAAAAACCTCATATACATACTACGGTAATAGCGAAAACGCCCTTAGTTTAGGCGGAGTATTGGCTGCTAACTATTTACGCTCAGATGTAGCGTCATCATCAAACTATCCTATCTCTACTCTGTCAAATGATGGTATTACCATTGGCGCATCTAGTGATTTTACGATAAAAGTTGTAGGTAACGCGGTTAAATTGGTAGGAAATGTACCCAACCGAGATTTAGTAATGAGTGTAACATTACCAAATGGTACAGTCACCGATTCAATGACTATTGTTGGTGCAAACGGTAGTGTAATAGTTGCTAACAACCCATCTAACTCTCTTGGAGTAGCAACTAAACAATATGTTGACAGTTCACTTAATACATCTTTACAACAATATTACCCACTCGATGGCTCAAGTACACTGTCAGGTAGTATAGCATTTGACGCTAACGGGCAATATTCCATTGGCTCTCCAAGTGCCAAAGTAGCATTTTTGCATTCACAGGGGGTGTCAACTGATGAAGTAGTATCTGACACTGGTGCTTTTAATAGCCTTACTTTAAGTAGCGCGATTACAGCAAATGATCAAGCTGTAACTAAAATTTACGTTGATACCAACATTCAGAATGAATCTAATACTCGACAACAAAATATTAATACTGCGGTATCAACACTATTAGGCACTACCCCAACACTAAATACTTTATCTGCACTAAGTCAAGCAGTTAACAATAGTGCTAATTTTGGGTCTGATGTAAATACAGCGTTAAGTGGTAAAGCCCCACTAGTAAGCCCATCATTTAGTGGCGCACCTACGTCACCTACACCAATAACTACTGATAACTCAGCAAGAATAGCAACAACTGCCTTCGTTTCTTCGTTAATCAACAATGTAGTGTCGGGTACTACCCAAAATTTAACTCAATATGCATTGCTGGTAGATCCACATTTTTCCAAAATTACTATCGCATCTGGGGGCATTGCAACAACTTCATCTGCCTTGCTTGATATTGGATCAGTAGCAAACTCTTTCCGTACAGTCTACGCGACTACATTCAATGGCAATGCAACAACAGCAAACTACGCTGACTTGGCAGAAAACTATGTAGCAGATTTTCAATACGAGCCAGGTACGGTGTTAGTGTTTGGTGGTGAGTTTGAGGTAACTAAATCAAATGCTAGTTATTTGAGGTCAGTTGCTGGTGTAGTATCGACAAAGCCAGCTCATTTAATGAATAGTAATTGTGAGGGTGAGTTTGTAGTGGCATTGGCACTTCAAGGACGGTGCCCGGTTAAAGTAGCCGGACCCGTATGCAAAGGAGATTTGCTAGTAAGTGCTGACGATGGGAGAGCTAGAGTAGATAATCACCCTGAATGTGGTACTGTATTAGGCAAATCGTTAGAAAATTTTGATGGCGAATACGGTATAGTTGAAATTTCAGTTGGAAGGTCATGACCTTCCAACTCGCATAAATAAGAATACGCAGGATTAAAACATATGAGCTATAACATTACAAAAACAAACGGCACCCCGCTACAGACCGTGTTTGACGGTACAGTGGATGCAAAGTTATCAACTAGTTTAACGCTAGTGGGTAAAAATTATGCTGGTTACGGTCTATTCTTAAATGAAAACTTTGTTCGACTATTAGAGAATTTTTCAAATACTACCGAACCACCACACCCAATGGAAGGTCAGATATGGTGGGATTTCACTAATAAAGTTCTTAAAGTTAGAAATGGGGAAGTTTGGAAATCTGTTGCTGGGTCAACTACTAGTAGTACTGCTCCGGCAAACCCTGTTATTGGTGATGTATGGTGGAATTCAGCTCTTAATCAATTGTTTGTTAAGTCAAGTATTGCACCTAACCCTGACGGATGGACTCTTGTTGGTCCTGTAGCCTCGGCAAACTTTGGCAAAACTGGGGCTTACCCTGAAGATATGCTCTCTACTGTTGACGCCTCTAACCACCACGTTGTTAAATTTTATATTGACAATAATGTAGTAGCAATTATTAGCCCAGACTCGTTTCAAAGTAATTTAATATCTGGGTTTTTAGATATTGTTCCGGGATTTAATTTATCTTCCACGCCTGCTTCTGGTCAATCTGCTCCCATCTTCAATGGCAACGCAAAAAATGCCATTAACTTAGCTGGTGTTGCTGGGACTGATTACTTAAACAAAAACTTGGGCGGCATAGTAGCTGGCGCAGTAACGTTTACTAATACGGCTGGTGTTGGACTAACTAACGATTTACAAGTTGCGTCAGACTCTGCTACTGTAAACATAACTTCAACTACTGCTGGAAAAGATTTAAAAGTTAAAATGTTTGGTCAAACTACTGAATCAATTAAAGTTGACAAAACTACTGGTAACGTTTGGCTTAAAGGAGCATTTGGGTTAGCAGAGGCAGCAACAGTTGCCTACGTAAACTCAGTAACAAGCGGAGCATCTAGCTCAGTGCTAAGTCGTAGCGGTTCGAACACAATCACTGGTATTATTACGGCAGATGGTTCTGGCACTAGAGATTTTGGATCTGTGTCAGTTCCGTTTAAAGATATTTACGCCAACAACTTTAGAGGAACTGCTAACAATTCGCTAAGTTTAGGTGGCGTGTTAGCATCAAACTATGTTACTAAAGATGCACCGCAGGTAATAGCCGCCAACTTTACAGTTGAGGGAGTTATTACTGCTGGTTTAAACTCAAGTTTTACAATAGCAGCAGGTAGTGCTGGCGCTAATGTTATTCTATCCAGCAATATTGCTACGAATGACGTAATCTTTAAAGTAAAAGACTCAGGAAATGCATTACAGACCGCACTTACTTTAAGTTCCGCTGGGTATGTATTCATTGGCAATGACCCATCGACTGGCAGTTACCCACTGATGGCAGCCACAAGACAGTATGTTGATAACAAGATTACAGTATCATCTGGGTTAACATCAATATCTACAAATATTCTCCCATCTAGTAACAACACGTATAACGTGGGCTCACCTTCACTGAAATGGGCTTCAATGTATGCAACGACATTTAACGGAAATGCAACAACAGCAAACTACGCTGACTTGGCAGAAAGATATGCTGCTGATGCAGTCTACAAGCCAGGAACAGTAGTGATGCTTGGCGGAACACATGAAATAACGATCTGTAATGATGATCTAAGTGATCAAGTGTTTGGAGTTATCAGTCAAGATCCAGCTTATTTGATGAATAATGGCGCTGGCTCTGACGCTACTCATCCGCCTGTGGCACTTCAAGGCAGGATTTTGGTTAGGGTGGTTGGAGCAGTAAGTAAGGGTGATCGCTTAGTTAGCGCAGGAAATGGGGTAGCCAGAGCAGCGAAACAAGGCGAAGCATCGACTTACACAGTATTGGGCCGCGCGATTGAAAATAAAGTGGGCGAAGATGAGTCTAAGATTTTAGCCGTAGTATCTGCAGTAGTTTAACAATCCCGCTATCACAGTTAAAATCTCAAAACATATTCAGTTTGCTGAACATCAGTCATCGCGGCATACAAGATCATTTTGTGCATCTGATTAACTTCACTAGTTAGCACAGATTGTTGCAACTTGATTCCACGCTCTTTACACCACTTGCCCAGTGGATGGTGCTCACTAGCTATCTCATCCATCTCTTCTTTAGCCTGCTCAAGATGGTTGTCCTGGAACAAGCTAAAGAAATCTATGTCAATTTCTTTAAGGACGATACGATTAGCCACTTTACACTGCCATTGGTGCTTTGATTGTGTCGTGACATTTGTATCCTTCAAGATGAAAATCATCCATAGTAAACAAGTTAATATCCATAATCCCTTGATTCATTTTAAGAATAGGCAGCGGCATCGGTTCACGGGATAACTGCTCTTTAACCTGCTCAACGTGGTTGCTGTATATGTGAGCATCACCTGTTGAATGAATAAACTCACCCACACACAATCCGCACACTTGAGCAACCATGTGGGTAAGCAATGAATATGACGCAATATTGAACGGGCAACCTAAGAAGAAATCATTTGATCGTTGATACATATGGCAGCTAAGTTCATTCTTAGAGTTGACATAAAACTGTGCCATAATATGGCATGGTGGCAATGCCATTTGATCTAGCTCAGCAGGATTCCACGCGCTCAAAATATGCCTGCGACCGTATGGATCTTTCTTGATTCCGTCAATCAAGTTAGCTAGTTGATCAATCTCAACTGGCTCTTCTTCGCTTGAACTAATCCAATGCTTCTTACCAGTCTGCCAATGCCGAAACTGAACCCCATATATACGCCCAACGTCACCGTTAAACTTAGCCTTGTCTTTCCAATACGGAGCCTGCGCATTGCCAGTCCAGATAGTTTTCTTATCTGCATCACGAGTTCCGTGCAAGATCTCGCATAGTCGTCTCTCATCTCCACTGCCTTCAATGAACCACAACAGTTCAGAAACGACTGCACGCCAAGCTAGCTTCTTAGTAGTAACTGCAGGGAAGCCAGCACGAAGATCATATCGTTGTTGCGTTCCGAACAACCCAATGGTACCCGTCCCAGTCCTATCCATACGAACGTCACCCAATGTCAAAATGTTTGACAACGCGTCTAAATATTGCTTCATAGTTTACAGATTCTTTAAGATTTTGTCAGTTACGGGTTGAACGACGCTGGCTACTGAATCAATACAGATAAAGAAATCTACATCCTCAACCATGGCATCAAGCGAATCTAGTTTGTGGTTAATCTCAGATTCAATGTCCTTTGGTTTGCGACCTTCAGCAATCAACTGTTTAATATTGATGTTAACTTTAGATCCGTCAATCAGATTGACTGTTAGATATTCTAGCATTTCCACTGGGACTTCTTCCTTAGTTACAGAACGAAGGATTGTTTCCCAGTGTTGTCTAGCACTAACATTGATCTTTTTAGACTTTTGTTTTCTTGGTTTCTTTGGTGTTGACATTTTTTGCTGTGGCCTTCATAGCTGTAGTAGCACTTTTACTCTTGACAGTAGCTGGTTTAGCTGCGGTTGTAGTTTTTTTAGCACTAACAGTATTTACAGTTTTCGCTGGTTTTTTAGCTACAGCAGGCGATAACGCCGCTGCTTCAGATTCAAGTCTAGCAGCTTCAGCTAGCAAAGATGTTGCCTCACTGCGCATACGAGCAGCCTGAGTCACTTGCTGAGCAGCAATCGCCTCGTCAGTCAATACATCGTTTAGTCCAGCTTGCAACGCTGGAACTGCAGGAGCAGATTTCGCCTTGTTAGCTGGTTCGCCAACATTGCGTGGTGGGGTTGAGTTGTCACGCTTCTTGTGCTGTAGCCCAGACTGTGAGTCAACCTCAGCCATACGCTTAACAGCATCAGCGCCCAGAGCCATTTCAGCCAATAGTTTGTTCAACTCGTCTAAGCGAATCCTTGCTGCCGGCGTTGGCGTCATGATGACTTGCGAAGTTTGCACCTTCTTCATGAAGCCTTCCTTGTGAATAACTTCAAGAGCGTTGCGCCCATCGGCCATTAAAATACGATGTAAGGCATCCGCAAGGTTGTCAGATTGCTGTCCAGGCGCACTTTCCAAGCAACGCATAACCTCATCGTGAATCAACCTTGGCAAGAGATCACTGTAAACGATCAAACACATATGATCTTCACCCGGGACCTGCCTAAATAAAACTACTACTTTACGGTCATTGTGTGACCCAATATGTTTGAGCATAATGTTCTCCTATCCTTAAGCGGCGGCTGTTGCTGCTGGGGTAACTTCTGGGGTTGGCTCTGCTGCGGCAGTGCCAGTGTCAGATTGCGCTGCTTCTGGCTTTTTCAATGCGCCAGCGGCATCTAAGAACTTGAACACGCGGTCATACAATCCACCAACTGCTGACAATTCCTCCGCTTTAAACGCACCACGAGAAGCAGCGACTTGAACGATTTGAAGTACCATAGTCAAGTCTTGAATAGTGAGTCCAGGCGCTTCAGTTGTTGTTTCAGTTGTTGTTTCAGTTGTTGTTTCAGTTGTTGTATCGGTTGTCATATTTTCTCCTATAATGTTAAATATGTGTTAGTATTTACCTTACTTGGGTAGGCAGCAGAAATTTTTTAAATTTTTTAGTAAGATATTGACTCTTCGGCAATTATTTGAGGAAGAAATAGTGAAAAATAAGTAGCTTCAGAGTGATTTTCAAACCCAACTGTCAAGTTTCCACCCGCACTGTTGTTAATGTAGAACCGTCCATCAGTGTTTTCATGCAGCCAGTTCAATACTGGTAGTAGACTGGCTGTCACTGTCAGCGATACGAAGTGCGCAGGGCAAAACTCTACCCTGCGCAAACGATGCACTGCTAGCGGGTTTACTTCATTGTGTTTGAGCATGGGCGGTAACCTCCGTGTGTCTGGGTTTGGGCGGCATCTTGCCTTGAATTCTGGCCCTACTAACAGCAATATCCGCGTCAGTAGGTGTCCAAGCATCGTTGAGCTTGAATCCGTAAAACTCGAGCTCCAAGTTGCGGAACTGGTATGAAACGTTGAACCCACGAGCCAAACACTCGGCATGAAGCTGGTTATAGCGGCGCCACAGCCAGCCGAGCTTGTTGGTGAAAAACTTGACATGCCCCTTGCCAAGGGTAAATACTGATGGACGGTCTGCGTAGTCTGTTTTCAGTATACCCTTTAGCAGACAGTTTGGGATACGCTTTAGCTCACGATGCTCGGCCAGCAGATGCTGGTCGCACAGTTCTTCAACTGGCACAAGATTGATTCTAGTCATTAGTCTTCTTGATAGTAAGCAAAAGTACCGAACGGAGGCTCAATGGTAGTTGACCCGTGGATAATGAAGCATGTATCACAATATTCGGAATCACCCCATGAACTTCCTGGATAGCCGTCAGTAAACATGATGAACTTTTTAGGTTCAATGTCATTTTCCTTCATGAAGTCCCAGTTCACAGTAAAGTCTGTCCCACCACCACCCTGCGGTTCGTAAGTCAACAGTTCGTCCATGTTGTCTTGCGTAAAGATCGCTGGATTATACACTTCAGTATCAAAGGTCCACACGTGGATCTTGAAGGCATCATACATCTGCATAATGCCATGAATTTCACTGAAAAACTCTTTACATTGTTTATCGCTAATCGAGCCCGACAAGTCAACTGCAATACAGATGTCGATCATTTCAGCGTTATTTTGCCCAGGCAAGATAGCATCCAAATGCCACGAGCGACGTGATGGCTTCATAAAAGTGTAGTCAGCTTTGATGGTACTTTCAATCTGTTGTTGCAACAGCTCGCGCCAGTTCATCTTGGGCTCAGTCATGTCAGCTAGCATGCGTTTCACACCAGCTGGCAAGTTACCAGCACCACATGCCTGGGCAGCACTTACAACAGCTTCTTTGAGCTCGTCACGGATAGCTTTCTTTTCTTCTTCAGATAACTTTGGACGGCCCTTGCCTTCGCCATCTTCGCCCTCGCCCTCACCGTCCAGGTGCTCATCCAGCATTTGATCAAGCAAGTCATCAATATTGATCTTTTTAGCATTTTGGTACAGCTCGTCGTAAATCTCTTCAGACGACATGCCCTTGTACTTGGAGTCAAGCAGGATAGGAACGACAGTGATCTTCTCGCCAATACGTTGATCCATCAAGTCTTGATTCACAGCGTAATCAGCAGCAATGTTAAACAACTGCGGATCACGGTCACCACGCCGGCCCATGTGATCGAAAACGTTATGGAGAGTTTCATGACCAAAAAGGAACTCAACTTGCTTGAGCGGCATCTTGTCAATTAGCCGTGAGTTGTAGTAGAAATGACGTCCATCTGTAGCGGCAGTAGGTAACCACTCGTCGGCATTTTTAATAATCAAGCGGGTTGCAAGATTACCAAAGAACGGAGCCTTCAAAAGCAGTCCGATACGTGCGGTCACGAGCTTTTCAACAGCTCGAGCATCCATCGCTGGGTCAGTAGGCACTGGGGTATATTCTTTGCGCTTTGCTGAACTGGTGGTATCTGATGCAGTTGCCATAATATGAGCCTTATAAAATTTGCTGTATGCAGGTATTATACACTATTATTATCACAAAGTCAATGGTTTTTTTGCCTGAAAGATAAATAAAAGCATAGAGTATATTACCACTCACCAACTAAAATGCTAGAACGACTTAAAAATTTACTCGATTCAACCCACTCAAATATATTTGGGCAAGTGTTAAAATCTAAAAAACATGCTGACCTTTATGAATGGGTAATGCAAAATACTCGAAATTTTACTGATATGAGCATAAAG
>Ga0210012_1002070_pt1 | contig 17913 bp, 15 predicted proteins | sample CryGeymeta201504_FD_183974 | JGI IMG/M metagenome (GOLD analysis project Ga0210012, IMG submission 183974) | Groundwater microbial communities from Crystal Geyser aquifers in Utah, USA - Crystal Geyser metaG 2015-04 (SPAdes) (version 2) | ecosystem: Environmental > Aquatic > Deep subsurface >... | reverse complement strand
CTTCAAAATCTCGAAACTATACTTGGGATCACCACTGACAAAAGCACCCATGCCGGGATCCACGATAATCTGCTTGGATTTGGCGACCGCAATTCTGCCCTCCAAGAACGTCACAATAGTTCGCATAACATCATCATACTGCACGTTTTCTTTCGTAGTACGCGGAGTATCGTCTTTTGAATACATCAGCACTATCGGCACATTCATGTCGAGAATTTGCATATCATTACGGCCGGCAGTTACATCATTAATCATATCAGCACCAGCCTCTATAGCCTTCTGCGCAACCGCGAACTTACAAGTGTCTATAGAGATAAAAACATCAGGCAACTCTTTCCTCACAGCGGTAATCACAGGAATCACCCTGGCAAGCTCCTCATCAAGAGAGACGTCTTTTGACCCGGGACCAGTCGACTCACCACCTACATCTATGATTGCGGCACCATCGGAGAACATCTCTTTCGCGCAGGACACAGCTTTATCAGCAGAACAAAATCTCCCCCCATCAGAGAAACTATCTGGGGTCACATTCAAAACTCCCATAACGACAGCTTGCTCAAGAACAAGCTCGCGCCCATGAGGCGAAACAAGTTTAAAATCCTCTTTGTCATAATTAATAATGAGCTTAGAAAGCCTAGCGGCGGCATCCTTCAGCCCAAACGGCTGAGCCTTAAGCTTAGAAATGAGTTTGCCAATCTGCTTATCGTTAGCCATCAGGATCGCATCAACCTTCTCTGTTTGAAAACCGGCAGCACTTCGTGGCAAAGCCAAATCAGCACCGATCGCAAGAGATTCTTGTTTGAAAATATTTGCACCCCGAGTATCCAAATCATCAATCTGCAAAATACGCAAAACACCCTTCCCTCTCATATACGAAATACCCTCGTCCGTGACACCAATAAGCTGCATCAATTTCGTAATATCATCCTGACTGCGTACATCTCTAATAAGCATAAGCACGAGTTTTAAAAGCGGCGCTTACTATAACACGAAACTACGCTTTAGACGACAACAGATCCGTCAGTACGGTTAAGCTCGTCACTCTCCTTTTTATCCACCCAGTCCGCAACAATACCGGCAAACCACTTAGGCTTCCTGCAATGCAGAGTGTCTCCGGAATTCGAACTGCCAAAACGCTCATCCCATAGACCATCCACATCACTCATAACTTGATAAATAGGAATCACTCCATCCACATCAAGTTCGCCAGAGTTAAGCCAGCCATTATAATCGCGTACTAATTGTGTATTAGCTTTAGTCCAAGGCACAATTTCCTGCACATATATCGCAACTCCAGGTGCCCTGCTGCGAATATCCGCGACCATTGCCTTCATAGCAGCGACAGATTGATCCATAGCATCAGCCTTCTGTGCTGGGGTCCTAAGTCCGCTACCAAGTATATTCTTAATACCACCCTGCAGAATCACACGATCACAAGATCGCAAATCGGATGTTTCGGTTTGCGCTACCTGCCTCTGCATCCAAGTTATACTTCTTCCGCTTTCAGCAATACGAAGCGGCGGCTGTTCATCACCCAAATTCATCGTATAACCAACAGTACTGGACGACCCGACATAAAGAGTCTTACCTTTCATAACAGGTCTACCGGAGATAGCCTCCAAATTACCGGTATCCTTGTAATAAGCGACAAAAGCGGGAGTCGTAGACTCGGGATGAGTAACCTCATGCTGTGGTGGTGGTGGCGCCGTCGCAACAGAAGGTTTTGGAACGGGTTTAGGAATATAAGAAGCGGGAGCAGCAGGCTCTGTGCGAACAGGTGCCTTCCGCACAACTGTAGAAGCAACAGGCTTAGGTGTAGGAGCATCTACAGTAGTAGCGGCAATAACAGGCTCCACGGCTGGCAAAGCGGAAGTCGTAGCAGCGGGAGGAGCTGCCTCACCTCCCCAACCCCAATTGCCGGAACCGCCGAACACAGTATAGCCATTAAGTTCCTGTCCATAATCTTTCGCGGACTTCATAGCCCTATCTGCAATCCCGATAATTGATTTTGCGTCTTTATCAGCCTTAACTTTTCCTTCCGAATAACCTTGCCACGAAGCAAGACCGGCCCTTCTCGCGGCAACTGCCTCGGAGGTACCGCGCTCTCTATCACCAAGGAATTTCATTCTGCTCAAAGCTCCACCGGCACCATCGTGATGAGTTAAATACAAAATCCATGTATCGTTCTCGGAAAGCTTAAGAGGATTCGCAGTACTGGGACCTGAAGACCGGGCGAAAGCACTTCGATCAAACTTACTATATCGAGCCTCCCCTTTATGTTTGTATAAATATGTCAAATCACGCGTCGCAAGCCAATAAGCCGCATACGTCATAATCTCGGGATTAAATCGCCAATCCATTTGATCGACATCCTTCCATGCGGAATCTTTGTTCATCTTTTCATAAACCCATGGATTCGCAGCCAAAAACCCATTCCACGTACTTCCCAAGAATTGATAAAGCCCTTTTGCGCTGCTCTTGGGATTCGCGGCACAAACATTAAAAGACGACTCAACCCTGGCAATTCCATACATAATGTTTTCGGGAATATCGATGCCGGTTTGCGTCCTATACTTTTCACGAGCCGCACCGGTATAACGATGCAGATCTGGAACCTTATCCAAGATTTTACGTATATTTCTGTCAGGAAGCTTTTTATTAAGATCATGCTTGCGCCGAAAAGCACGATCGACCGAAGCTCCCCCATGGTACTTACTCGTCCTGGCGCCGCGAGGCAACTGTGCAACGAACAGACTATCGACCTCATCGTGATCTTGTGCATAAGCATCGTATTTAAGCTCCCCCAATCTGCCATCGGCGGAAACGGGGCCACGATACTTTTCATCAAAGCTCATATCGACACCACCAACAGTAACCATATACCCTGTATAGATCGCAATATATCCTCGGTCATCAAAGAATCCTGAATTAGCGTGATCACCATCGCCCTTGAGTCCAAGACGACGAGTGCTGATGCGCTTCTCCGGATCGGAGTCGTCTTTTGAGCCACCGGGATAGACTGTAACTCCTCTAACGGTTGGCGGCATAATATCTCCGGCACCAAGCCTCTGATTAGCCTCTTGATTGCCATAAAAATTAATTTCAAAAGAGTCGCCGTCTTTCGGAGCTTTATACCAGGAGTAATAATTATCAAAATTCAGCTTGGAACCGCTATCAACAAAATCGGTAAAAGCATAAAACAGTATGCCTTCATACTTGCCTTCCAGTTCAATGAGTTTATCAAAAGAAAGTTCTCTCAAATCGGATACTGTTTCAATACCTTCCACCTTTGACTTAATTGTATCTTCAATGCGCTCACGATCGATATTGGCGTCAATACCGGATTTTTCAATATCATCAATCTTACCGTCATTAGCGGCAGCCGACTCGATTTCCTCACGCAGTTCGGCAACTTCTCTTTGAGTATCAAAAATAATCGCAAGCTTCTCGTCATCATAACTTTCTTGAAGCGCAGTAATGGCACTTCTGGCTGCATCATTCCCCTGCAAAGAATCAAACACTTCGTCAAAAACTTGTTTCAGGGTTCTCTGCTCATTACCGGATTGATTCGGTGGCAATTTATCGACTTGCGTCATAAGAACATAGTTTTAATCCATAAATTATACCAAATTATGGAGAAAAACTCAACCTACTATCAGGTTAGATCTCGGGAGAGCAAAATCTTTATTTTTCGCCCTGAAAATTACAACATATTTTCGTGATTTAGAAACCATTTCAACTTATCAAGCAATTTGAAATCAAGTTATGCGCATTGCAAATAAGCACCATTTTCGCTTTACTGTAAGCCCGTACACGCCTCCTCATACTTCTTCAAAAAGATGACATACCCGATTAAGCTTACTGACAAAGATTTGCTACTAAAGGCAATCCGAATGCGCCGTGACATCGTCGAGATGGTACACGCGGCAGGATCAGGACACCCTGGAGGGTCTCTGTCGTCGGTAGAGTTGCTAATAACTCTCTACAATGAGTTTTTGAAACACGACCCCCAGAATACAAAATGGGAGGATAGAGATCGCATGATTTTTTGCAAATGCCACATAACTCCCGCTATCTACTCTATACTATCAAGAACAGGATATTTCCCGCCGGAAGATTTGTTAACTTTCCGCAAACTCGGATCTGATTTACAAGGTCATCCATCAAGATTTCATCCACACGGCATGGAGATGTCGGGCGGCTCTCTTGGGCAAAACATGTCCATCGCAACAGGAGTTGCATTGGGCCTCAAGACGCAAGGGAAGCAAAACAGAGTCTACGGACTAACAAGCGAAGGAGATTTACAAGAAGGTCAAAGCTGGGAGGCAATTATGTCGGCAGCTCATTTCAGATTAGACAATCTCACGGTGATGGTAGACTACAACAAATTGCAAATAGACGGACACGTGGAAGACGTGATGGGAGTTCACCCTCTCGACGAGAAGTTCAAGAGTTTCAATTGGCACGTTCTAATCATAGACGGCCACGCCATCACTCAGGTCAAGGAAGCTTTGGCAAAAGCACAGACTCTGAAAGAACGCCCGACAGCGATCATCGCTCATACAATCAAAGGTAAGGGCATTTCATTCATGGAGAATGATGCTGGATGGCATGGAAAAGCTCCTAACGATGAGGACTTGAAAAAAGCACTTGCGGAATTAGATGAGCAAGAAGCAAAACTAAGTTCCCTAAACCCTACACCCTAAACCCTACACCCTACCCAATGGAAAGAGAAATGATGTTAACCAGACAAGGATGGGCGGACGCCCTAAAAGAACTTGGAAGACAAGACCCAAGGGTTGTGGTTCTGGATGCGGACTTGGCAAAATCTACTCTGACATGCCAATTCAAAGACGAGTTCCCAGACAGGTTTTTCGATATGGGAATAGCTGAACAGAATATGATAAACGTAGCCGGAGGCATGTCTCTAACGGGACTAATCCCTTTCGTCTCAACTTATGGGGTTTTTGTATCAGGCAGAGCATGGGAACAGATTAGAACAAGCATATGTTACGGCCAATTGAATGTGAAATTCGGCGGAGCACACGGAGGGATTTCCGTAGGCCCCGACGGAGCAACACACCAAGCGCTAGAAGAGATTACAATAATGCGAGTACTGCCTAATATGAAAGTTATCGTACCGGCTGACTATTACGAAACGTACAAAGCTGTCATGGCGATGAAAGAGATGGAAGGCCCGGTCTATATAAGATTTGGCCGCGAGAAAGTGCCGACAGTAACAACCAAAGATACACCATTCGAAATCGGGAAAGCATACTCAGTCAGAGAAGGTACCGATGTATCTATCATAGCATGTGGCGTAATGGTAGCAGAGGCACTGGATGCAGCAGAGTTTCTTGAAAGCAAAGGGGTAAGCGCCGAAGTCATCAACATGCATACGATCAAACCGATAGACAAGGAGACCATATTGAAATCAGCTCAAAAAACAGGATGCGTCGTGACCGCCGAAGAACATCAAAAAGCGGGCGGCATGGGAAGCGCGGTTATGGAAGTCCTTGCGCAGAACCACCCTGTACCTGTCGAAATGGTAGGCATAGACGATACATTCGGCGAATCAGGCAAACCGTCGGAACTCATGGAGAAATACGGCATCACGTCAAAAGAGATCATTGAACAAGCACTCAAGGTCATCATAAGGAAGAAAAACAAAAATTAAAATATATACCATTCGACAAAAACCCACTTGGATCTCTTAAAGACCCTATAATCCGAAAGTTCCACACCCTATCCCCTAAACCCTAAAAAAAATGAAAACTTTCTCAGCACGAATGGCGCACCTTGGAACAGAAAACGCTTTCTCGGTAATCACAAAAGCAAAAAAATTCGAGAAAGAGTCAGGAATAAATCTAGTATATTTGCAGATTGGAGAGCCGGGATTCGACGCTCCGGAGAACGTTAAGGCAGCCACAATCAAGGCGGTACAAGACAATCAGACACATTACACACCAACACCTGGAATACCTGCGCTTAGAGAAGCCGTTGCCCAGTATCATTCTAAGTACTCATCAACACCATACGAAGCAGAAGATGTAGTAATAGTATCCGGCGGCAAACCCGTCATGTTCTACATGATCAATGCACTTATAGACCCGAACGACGAAGTTATCGTACCAAACCCATGCTACCCTATTTACGAATCAGTTACAGAGTATCTTGGCGGCAAAGTGGTACCAATTCAGCTCAAGGAAGAAAACGGATTCAACTTCACTGCCGAAGAACTGGAAACAAAAATCACAGACAAAACTAAACTCATCATCATAAACTCTCCTCAAAATCCGACAGGTGGCGTTATCCCGAAAGAACTCATGGGACAAATTGCGGAAATAGCCAAGAAGCACGATCTGTGGGTTCTATCTGATGAGATTTACGACCAGATGGTCCACGACGGAGAGCATGTATCAATTACAAACTTCGACGGGATGCCGGAAAGAACGGTGATCCTGAACGGAGCATCAAAGACATACGCAATGACCGGCTACAGGCTTGGATGGGGAGTCACAAAGAACAAACAGATGGCGGCATACTTAGAACAGCTAGCATGCAACGACACATCTTGTGTAAACACCATGGCTCAATATGCAGCACTCGAAGCTGTAACAAGCCCAGATACAAAACCTGCAGTACAGTACATGCTTTCAGAATACAAAAAACGCCGCGATCTCATGGTGGATCTGGTAAATGAGATTCCGGGCATGACATGCCATTCACCAAAAGGCGCTTTCTACCTAATGGCTAATGTCAGGCAAATTCTAGACAAACTCGGGATCACGGCAGCAGAACTTTGTGACCGTATCATGCGAGAAGCTCATGTGTTAATATTGCCGGGAACGGTTTTTGGACAGTATGGAGACGACTTCGTTAGATTCTCGTACGTATCAACCGAGGAGAACATCAGGAAAGGCTTAGACAAAATCAAAACATTCATAGAATCAGTATACTAAATTATAACTACAAACTACCTACTATGAACATCTACGTAACAAGAAGGATCCCCGAAGCAGGTCTAGAGATGCTACGAGAGAAATACGGCAACATCGAAGTAAATCCGGATGACCGGGTATTAACGAGAGACGAACTGCTGGAGAAAGTAAAAGGTCGCGACGGAGTACTATGCTTGTTAACAGACACCATAGATGGAGAGGTTATGGACGCCGCAGGACCTCAGTGCAAAATTTTCTCTAACTATGCGGTAGGAGTGAACAACATCGATTTGGACGCAGCCAGCCAGAGAAAGGTTATGGTAACCAACACACCGGGAGTTCTTACAGATGCAACTGCGGATATGGCGGCGGCTTTGATGTTCAGTGTTGCAAGGAGGGTGGTAGAGTCGGATCAGTTCATGCGAAGCGGAAAATACGAAGGATGGAGCCCTATGCTACTTCTCGGACAAGATGTCACGGGTCAAACACTTGGGATCGTAGGAGCAGGTAGAATCGGAACAGATCTTGCTATCAAGATGGCGAAAGGTTTTAGCATGAAGATAGTTTATACGGACCTCAACGACAACGCCGAACTCAGTGAGATAGGCGCACGAAAAGTAGACTTGGAAGAGCTTTGCCGCGTCAGTGATTACATCTCCATCCATGTCAATTATTATCCAGAGACCCACCACTTGATAGATGAGAAGATGCTTGGGCTTATGAAGCCGAACGCAATATTGGTAAATACGGCTAGAGGACCTGTAATCGACGAAGTTGCTCTGGTCACAGCCTTAAAAGAGAAAAGAATTTTCGGCGCGGGACTTGATGTGTTCGAAGACGAACCGGCAATGAAACCTGGGCTGGCAGAATTGCCAAACGTCATTCTGGCACCTCATTTAGGATCGGCGACAATCGACGCAAGGACAAAAATGTCGACAATGGCAGCACAAAACTTGATAAGTGCGCTTGAAGGCAATACTCCGGAGTTTTTGGTCAACAAGGAAGCTTTCTAAATGATAAAGAACAAAACCTCACTTCTACGCGGTCTTCCGAAAGAGGAGAAAGAATCACGCAAGCTTCTCCTAGATATAACAGAGGCTGTTTTGGCAAATATAGACCCAGATAAGCTTGTACGTAGCGCCATGCCAAAAACACAAGGCTACAAAAATATCTACGTCATAGGAACAGGGAAAGGAGCGGCAAAAATGGCACAAGCAATCGAGAAAACAACTAATGTCAGTGGCGGATTTATCACGATACCAAAAGGCGAACAGAAGCCGAATTTGAAAAAGATAAAGTACGGATACGCAACTCACCCACTGCCAAGCCAAACCGGAGTTAGAGGAGCTGCGAAAATACTGAAAATCGCACAAAAAGCAGGAGCAAAAGATCTCGTAATTGCAGTAATCTCAGGAGGAGGTTCCGCCCTAATGCCACTACCAATAGAAGGGATATCTCTACAAACAAAAATCACCATCACAAAAAAACTACTGAAGTCAGGGGCAACTATTCAAGAGATCAATACCGTACGAAAACATCTGTCTAAAATAAAAGGAGGCCATCTGGCAAGAGCGGTTTACCCTGCAAAATGCATACAACTCGTAATCTCAGATGTACTAGGAGATGATCTAAGCGCCATCGCCTCAGGACCACTGGCGCCAGATATCACAACGATTGCAGACGCCATCAAAGTCCTAAGCAAATACAAAATCAAAGCACCTAAAACTTGGCTGGAAACAGAGAAACCTGACTCGGAAGTTTTCAAAAAAATCACTACAAAGATTCTGGCAAACCATGAGACAGTATCGCGTGAGGCTGCAAAAGAGACACAAAAACGCGGCTTCAAACCTGTGATACTAGACGCTAGTCTGGATGGAGAATGTCGTAAACGCGCCAAAGAACTATCAAAAAAACCGAAAAATAAAAAGAGCATCTATATAGCAACCGGCGAGACAACTGTGAATGTCCGCGGCAACGGTGCCGGGGGGAGAAATCAGGAGTTCGTCTTAGCAACTATCAAGGACACACATGACTTGACCGTGCTATCGATAGGAACAGACGGTGTAGACGGCATCTGCCCACGCAAAACAGCTGGAGCAATAGCGAGCCAATCAACGAGCAGACAAGATATCGCCAATTATCTGAAAAACAACGACTCGTATCATTTCTTCCAAAAATCTGGAGGTCTAATCAAGACAGGACCAACAGGCACAAATCTTGGCGATTTAATCTTGATGCAAAGAACATGAAAAAAATTCTAATCACCACATTATAGGACCTCCTCAGTATATAGCTTTGAAACAATAGAATAAAAAGATATAATCCCAGCGTTCACAATCCATTAACAACCACTCTCTATGAAAAAACTACTAAGCATCGTCCTTGCAATTTCAATGGCAAGCTTAATGGCAGGATGTGCCTCTACTACTACAACCGAGACTACCGACACCGCAACAACCACAACAGCAACATTAGACATATGCCAAGAAACAGATCACGATAGCTGCATATCGGAAGACGGTATTGATGAAGCACTCGAAGGACAGTGGAATCTGGCACTTCAATCTGTCAGCGCATCAGTAGGATCGATAGACAATCCATTTGCAGGCAGAACAACATCGTTTGATTCTGACGGAACATACACGGAGGATTACTCGACAGAAGAAACAGATGACGTAACATATGCAAGCATAACTTCGTCATGCGATGTCGCAGGTATACTTTCGGGCACATGGTCTGCAGCGACAGAGCTAGACCTGGACAGCTACGATCCGAACGACTCGGAATCAGTCCCAACATCAATCAATTACCTACGAATAACACCCGATGGTGGAACTCCAACAGTGACATGCCAAGCTACAGGCGATACTGCCTCAAGTAATCAAGCATCTACACCTCTTGGAGTTGGAGTAGCGACAGGTACAGACTACGTCGAGTACACTTACACGATGGACAGCGAATGGACAACGCTAACAATCATGCAGGAAAACGAGTATTCTGGATCGACGAACACCTACGTATTCTCTAGATAAGCTCATCCTCAGCATAAACATGCACGTATTCCGACTTCTGATAGTCGTAGATTTCATCTGCCTTAAAGAATCTCTTAACTTCGGCTTGTGCGTTCTCAACACTATCTGAGGCGTGTACAACGTTACAACTGACACTCATAGCGAGATCTCCACGAATAGATCCGGATTCAGCTGCACGAGCTTTGGTAATGCCACACAGGAGCCTAACCGCATCAACACACTCAAGCCCTTCCCAACACATAGCAATAACGGGATTGCTTTGCATAAAAGCGCTCAAACTACCAAAAAAAGGCTTATCAGCAAGATGAGCATAATGCTCGCGTAAAATCGCTCCATCAAGTGACATCATCTTCATTCCTACAAGTTTCAAACCTTTTCTTTCAAAGCGTCCGACAATTTCTCCTATTAATCCTCTCTGAATTGCGTCAGGTTTCACAAGGACAAGTGTTCTCTCCATAGCCATAATATTTTTTGATTAAAAGTTATGCGAAAGGATTCTAACTAGACAAAGAAAAATTCACAAGCCTACCTAACATAAGTCACAACCTCATCTCCTTCTTTAAGGCCACTTAGTATTTCGACATACTGATCACCGGCAACTCCTATTTCAACATCAACTTCCTTGAGATCAGTACCATCGAGCATAAAAACATAGACACGTGATCCATCGTACTTGATAGCTCTAATAGGAACAGCCAATACATCATCAACTTCCGCGGTAATAATATCCATATTGGCAGTCATTCCAGACTTTATATCGGTATCTTCCGCAGTGAAAACAGCCGTAACTTGATAATATATCACTCCTTGAACAACAGTCTCGGCAGGATCTACGGCGGCAATTTCCGCTTCGAACTCCTTATCATAAGAAAAAGCATCAAGAGTCATCATTACTTTGTCGCCGATGTGAACTTTGGAGATATCAGTTTCCGAAACGTTAGCAATAATTTGATACTGCTCGGAAAGCATCGTAACAAAATCTTCCACAGCTGTAATATTCTCTCCTTCATCAAAGTAAACCTCAGTAATCACGCCATTAGTTGGCGCCGTAACATACGCTTCGGAAAGGTTATACGCAGCAAGATCAACCGAGGCTTGCGCACTTGCAATAGCGGCGCTCAAACTTGCCAAATCAACTTCGCGCGGACCTACCTTAGTATCAGCCAAAGACGCTTCGGCTTGAGCCACAAGAGCTTCGTAAACAGCCACAGCAACCTCGGCACTAGCGATATCAGCAGAAGCTTGAGCCTGTGCTGTCTCGTAAGCCTGCTTAGCGGAAGCCAAATCATCAGCATAGCTAGCAATATAAGATGCCTCCGACGTATCAGCGGAATCTATCGCTTGGGCAGCGTTCGCAAGTCTAGTTGCAATAGTATTAATATCGTTCATTTCAGAAGCAAGAATAGTCCTCTTACTATCCTTCACGGTTTCGGTAAGACCTCCGAGTATAGGAGCATTCGCAAGAATATCATCAACGTCATCAAGAAGAGCACTTGTATCATCAAGAAGACCCTCGCAATCCAGCAGGATCTGATCTACAAGAGCAAAATCACTACTACTGGCAGAGGAAAAATCAACAAAAACATCATCATAGAGATTCTGAACTTGAGTGTAATCGCTACGAGCAACGTTGTAATCACCACGATTATTAGCCTCCAAAGCAAGCTCTATATCATCATTGGAAGTCTCATTATCAACTCCAAGTATATTATCTATATCTCTCAAAGTATCATCAACTTCGTTAAAAACGTCATCTATTACATTATAAGCGTCCTCATATGCATGATCGATACCCTCTCCGTAAGTAACGCCGGCATTATTGTAATCTGTAAGAGCGGCATTATAAGCCAGTTCAGCAGACGCCACCGAGTCTTCGGCAAGAATTACCATGCTGTCATAATCCTGAATAGCCTTCTTGAGATCGGCCTCGGCCTTGTTTAGAGCGGCCTCAGCAACCTTGATCGCCTCCTCCGTACTGCCAGCAACAGCTTGGTTATAATTAGCATTGGCCAAAGCAAGATCAGCCTGCGCGGCAGCAACCTTTATAGACAAAGCCGTAGTATCAATATACGCAATAGTATCACCAGCATAAACAAAATCCCCAACATCGTAATACACCTTCTGAACCTGCCCGGCAGATTGGAATCTCAAATTAATCTTCGAATCAGCCTCGACTGTTCCGGTCACAGATACATCCTGAACTATTGATAGATAAGTGGCCTCCGCAAAATCGTACACTGCGTCTTCGCCTTTACTGGAAAAAGCAGAGTACAAAATAACAAGAGTAACCAAGCTCACTACTGCGAAAACCCATTTTTTAGCCTTGATAAATTTAAACATAGCAATAGCGATTTTACCCACAGGCAAGAAGAAAATCAACATTTTACAAATCAATAAAAAACACTTACTCTAGCCATTGGGAATCTATTAAAAAAATATCATGAAGATCAGACTGATACTTCCGTTTATCATAGGCATACTATTCATAGGGACAGCAGCAGCTCCATTCCTGTCAACCAACGTCACAAATAAGGATTTCGGATTGGAATTCGAGCAGACAGTAGATATACAGGGAATCGGCGTGGTAACCCGCACATTGGAAGACGATCAGTACACCTTAAATGTCTCGACAAATCTGGAGAACAGCGAAGAAGGATTTTACACAGTATGGCTAATAAGCCTGACTCCTTTCTGGCATATGAACATCGGAACCCTTGAGAACGGAGAACTTATATACACAAATGACGCAACAACTATGGACTATAAAGCATTTACAGAAATTATAATTACGCTAGAATCTACACCCGACGCAGAAATACCACATGACTATCACGTCGTAGAAACAAGTTTCACAGAGTAGACCCTACGTCCTATCCCCTACACCCTATCCCCCCTAGCCCCTACCATATGTCATATGCTATCACCCTAACGGAGAAAGCTGCAGAAGAATTCAAACAGATGCAGAAAGAAGAAAAAAAAGAAGGATACGGCATCAAGTTTGATATCTTCCCTGCAGGATGCTCTGGATTCCAATACTTCATGGATTTCGCAAAAGAAGCAGACTCAAGCGACGAGACCGTGGAGTCAGAAGGCTTGAAAATTTTTATACCAAAGGAGAGCTTGCCACTGGTAAACGACTGCAAAATCGACTATATCGAAGATGAAGACGGTTTCAAAATCGACAATCCAAACCTCACATCAGGAGGCGGCGGCTGCGGAAGCGGTGGCTGCGGAAGCTGCGAGAGCGGCTGCGGAAGCTAGATAAATCCATTCACTAATCCCTAAGTCCTAAATCCTAAGTCCTAAATAATGACAAACAAAGGAACGAGCCATCAACATGGCTTAACAACAATGAACGAGACCAGGCCAAAAACAACCAACCGCAAAAAAGCTGCCAAGGTACGTGCTCGAGTTAAGAGCGGTGCACGTAATCAAGCTATAGCTGAAGCTAAGAAAGCTCATCTAGGCTAAGACAACTCTTTTCTGTTACAATGCCCCATGTTAAAACAAAAACATGGGGCTTTTCAAAAGAAAAAAAATGGGTAAGACAATAGGATCCATGGGGCGATACCGCCCGAATCTGGAGCCTAAATCAGCAGTACGCCGCAAACAGTCGCGAAAATTTGAAAAACTCAAAATAAGCGCAGAGAAGAAGCTGCTAAAGACACGATCACAACAGAGACGCATTCAAAAAATAGCCAGACCACTAATAATGATAGTGATAGGAATTGTCCTGTATGTCATCGGAAGTATCTTATTCATATCCGACACTTTCATTGTTACAAAAATAGAGTTCGACAGAGAAACGATAGACGTAGAGGATGAAAACCCCGTACTAACATATCTGCAAAATTTCGAAGGAGAGAATATATTACTAATAGATGAAGAGAGCGAAGAGAGTTATCTCAAAAGCACATACCCAAACTACAAAACCATCAATATAAAGAAATCCCTACCAAACACATTGGTACTGGAGCTTGAGATATACGAATTAACAGCCAACGTCATAGTCCAGCGAGAAGGATACTATCGAAAATTCATAATCAGCGAGAACGGAATAGTGGCACAAGCAGATACCGAAGACCCATCATTGCCATATATATACCTGGAAACAAACGAGATCATGATAGAGGGCAAAACAGCCATCGAACCTGACATGCTCGCATTCATAGTAGAAGCGACTTCGGATTTTGAAAGCAAGTTTGGAATGCAAATACTTGATGCGACATATTACAAAATAGCTCGCGAAGTCCACTTGCAAACAGAAAGATACTTTGATGTTTGGATGGACACTCAGATCACAGTAGATGAACAACTGGGCAAACTGAAACAGGCACTCCCCTCTCTTAATATCTACGACGAGGACTTAAGGTACATAGATCTGCGCATATCAGGGCAAACAGGAGACAAAGTTATATACATGCCCAACTAAAAAGCTTACCCACCAGACTAATACCCATTGATCTTCTCTGAAGAATTTGGTATAATTTCATGATACAAAAATAAAAACTTCCACAACATGGCTTCTCAAGCTTCCAAAATTGCATTGGCTAAAGAAATGCTAGCTACAGCCGAAAGCAACATCAGATCTGCTAAAAAAATCCTCACGGAGCTAGCCGGAGGGAAGAGTGATTCTCAAGAAAAACTGTCTAAAGCTGCACAAGAACTTAGCGCGGCAGAAGACGGCGACGAACAGATCATCGAGGGAGTTTTTGACGGTCAAAACATGATAGGCCCAAACCAAAAGACCTATCCTGTACCGGCAAATTACGCAAGTAAGTCAAAACTCATACCGGGAGACGTACTAAAGCTTACAATCAAGGAAGATGGAGGCTTCTTGTACAAACAAATCGGCCCTGCAGACCGCAAAACAGTCAAAGGCCTACTGACCTACGAAGACGGTCAATACAAGGTAATGGCCGAAGGCGACACATACAATGTGCTTCTAGCATCAGTCACATACTTCAAAGCGGAGATTGGCGATGAAATCACACTCGTTATTCCTGACCACGGAGAAAGTGAATGGGGAGCTATCGAGAACGTAATACCAAAACTGGCAGGAGAGGACTCTGAAGAAGGGGACATCTTTTAATTTGAAAAAAACATTATGGACTCATTAAATATGGACCAAACGCAAAATTCACACGATGATGATATCGCAGCAGCGATTTTGCAAATCAAGCAGTGGGAAACAGAAGGGAAAACAGAAGATGCAGTAGACGGATGCCAGGAGATTCTGGACATAGACCCAACAAACGTTGAAGCAAAGAATATCTTAATAAGACTCAACCAAGCAGGCGCCACAATGCCGGCAGAAATGCCAAGCGCGGAACCTACGACGCCACCAGCTGTAACACAAGAGCCCGAAATACCGGAAGCAAACACATTCAACCTCGCCGAGACACCAACTTCTGAGAGTCCTGAGCCGTCATCAGAACCACTATACAAAATATCAACAGATACACCTGAAACCAAAGAGACGACACTCAGCACACCAACACAGCCTGAAAAGAAAAAATCACACGGAATAGTTCTTAACATAGTACTATTCATAGCCTTGGCAGCAATTATAGGAGGCGCGATCTATGGCTACCTTTACTTCTTCAAAAGCTCTGCGCCAAAAGAAGTAGAAGCACCATCAGAGGTTGAAAGAGAAGAAGTTAATATGGAAGAAGAGATTTTAAGCACCGAAGGATCACAGGAAGCAGATGAGACTACCGAAGACACCGAAGCTTCACGAAACGATCAGAGATTCACAGATTTAACACTAATTGAAACAAAGCTGGAAGAGTACTATGCAAAAAACCGGGTGTACCCTCCTGCAAATGAATTAGAGACCGAAATCGGGAAACTACCAACAGACCCTCTGGACACAGGAGAGTTCGTATACTCATATGCTGTATACGGCAATTATTTGGGCGAAAATCAGGAGTATATCCTGTCCGGAGTATTCGAGGACAGCGAAATGGGAAACACTACCTGGACAACCGGAGCAAGTCCAAGCGACCATCCGGACTACAGAGATCCAGAAGCGGAAAATGTAATATTTATTACAACTCAGTCAGCAGAGACAAATAACGCTCAAACCGAGGAAGAACCTGCCGCAGAGACAGAAACACCAAAGGTCAAAGTTAAGAGATAGACTAAGCAAGAAATTCAAATTACTATGTAGGTACGCACTACCACCTACGTACTACATATGTTCTCTTGGGATAAAGCCAAAAAACCGATGCTCCTCTTAGCACCTATGGCGGGATATACCGACTCGGCTTTTAGACAAGTCATCAAGAAAGTAGCACCGAGTACGATTTGCGTAACAGAACTAATCAGCGCAGATGGCATCAAATTCGGTGGAAAACGAACAATGGAATATCTGACTTTTGACGAGTCGGAGAGACCACTTATAGTTCAGCTTTTTGGCAAAAAACCGGAATTTTTCAGCGTAGCCGCCCAAACAGTAGAAAGTCTTGGCGCAGACGGCATAGATATCAACATGGGATGTCCTGCACGCAAAGTCATACATTCACTGCATGGATCAGCACTGCTTACAAAGCCCTGTCTGGCGGAAGAAATCGCACGCACTACAGTAGAATCAACAAAACTACCTGTTTCAATCAAAATGCGGGTTGGTTTCAAAGATTACGACGAAGACCATTTCATCAAACTGATTCAAAGCTTCGAAAAAGCGGGAATAAAAGCCCTCACCATCCACGGGCGGACAACAAAACAAGGGTTTCTTGGCACAGCCGACTGGGACCCCATATATTTAGCAAAAAAACACCTGTCCATACCCGTAATTGGCAATGGAGACATAACATCTGCCCAAATCGCCAAAACCCGTCTCAAAGATCTGGACGGCATCATGATAGGCAGAGCGACATTCGGCAATCCGTGGATAATGGCGGAGATTGAAGCGGCACTAAAAGGCAAAAAATATACAAGACCTAAGTCACTCGAGGAAAAAATACCTCTGATTCTGGAACATGCCAGGCTGGCGATAGAAACAAGTGGAAGAAAAGGGCTACTGGAAATGCGCAAACATCTGGCGACATACGTCAAAGGCTTTGAGCACGCGTCAGCATTCCGCGGAAGACTGGTACGAGTCGAATCACTCGAAGAAATACAAGAAATATTCAAAGAAATTGAGGTCGCATTGGAGAGATCTGAATAACAGCTCATAACGTCACCGCAACCAAGCTCCTCAACCTATCGACAGGAGCAGTCATTTATGATATAATAATACGATTAATTGAACCTCTAAAGCGCAATATGTTCAAACTCGAGAAATTACTCAGAACAGCAAAAGAATACAAGGCTTCAGACCTGTTTATCACGACAGGCTCCAAACCTGCACTCCGCATCAACGGAGACATTGTTTTGGTACAAGGTCATCCTGAGCTTACAAAAGAAGCTGCCGAAGAGTACATTCTTGACCTTCTGTCCGAACCAAGAAAAAAGGTTCTGGCAAGTGGCGAAGACTTGGATTTTTCACTCGATATACCGGAAGTAGCCAGTTTTCGTGTAAACGTATTTCGCCAGAGACAAGGTCTGGGAGGAGTTTTTAGAGTAATTCCAAAAGACGTCCCTAAGCTAGAAGAACTCGGCCTACCGGAGCACTTAAAAAGACTGGTAGACCTTCCTCACGGACTCGTATTGGTAACAGGCCCGACAGGCCATGGTAAGTCTACAACCCTCGCAGCACTAATCGACGAGGTTAACCGCAAATACCAGAAACACGTAATCACAATCGAGAATCCGATTGAATACGTGCACAAAAACAACAAATCAATCATAGATCAGAGGGAAGTAGGAGAACATACACCATCTTTTGGAGCAGCCTTGAGATCAGCGCTGCGCGAAAGCCCTGATGTAATTCTTGTAGGAGAAATGCGCGACCTGGAGACAATCTCATTGGCGCTCACAGCGGCGGAGACGGGACA
>Ga0210012_1002069_pt1 | contig 17919 bp, 19 predicted proteins | sample CryGeymeta201504_FD_183974 | JGI IMG/M metagenome (GOLD analysis project Ga0210012, IMG submission 183974) | Groundwater microbial communities from Crystal Geyser aquifers in Utah, USA - Crystal Geyser metaG 2015-04 (SPAdes) (version 2) | ecosystem: Environmental > Aquatic > Deep subsurface >... | reverse complement strand
ACACATTTCAGCGGAGTGTATTTACCAATACATCTACTCAAAAAAGAACCAAAAAGAAAGGTTGTGGAAATATTTAGTATGTGGAAAAAAGAAGAGAATGACAAAGAATGGAAGAAAAGTACGAAATATAGGAAAGGTACCAAACGCTGTCAGTATAACCAAAAGACCACAGTACATCGAAAAACGAGTACAGGTTGGTCACTGGGAAACCGATGATATGGAAGGAACCAAATCATCAAAAGCTGCCGTAAGTGTTTCTAGGGAACGGTCGACCAGATACACCAGACTCGTGAAGATGGTTAACCAAACCAAGGTGGTAAAAACTGATGCGGTGGTAGAAAGTTTGAGAATATTTCCACCGTCTTTTTTAAGGACAATCACACAAGACAACGGAAAAGAAAACTACGGACATGAGGAAACGGCACAAAAACTAGGTACGAAGATGTACTTTTGTCATGCGTACACCAGCTGTGAGAAAGGTGGGGTGGAACGAGCAATCAAAGATATTCGCAGGTTCATACCCAAAAGAACACCGTTAACAAGAGTATCAAGGGAAAAGATTGAGTACATCGAATGGTGGCTAAACAATCGACCGATGAAGTGTTTGGGGTACATGACACCTCATGAGAAAATGGAACAACTGAAAATTAAGCTTACATCAGCTTAATTGCCATGTGTTGCACTTCCACGTTGAATGTACATCATGTTCACCCGCAACACGATACAACCTGTAGTATAATCATATTCCCGAAAGATATTGTACGTTCACATTATCAAGTTACGAAAGGAAGTTTACATGACAACCCCGACTCCCATTCTTGTTACAGTATGGCAATCTGAGTATGGCAAAAACCTCAACCGGGTCGAACAATCAGATGGACGACCGAAAGAATTATCTGTATCAAAAAGCCATCTTACAATCGACCTCTGGGGAGATTGGATTCCCGAGATGGACCATTTCTATTTCGATGGTCTCCTGTACCGCTTCAGCCCGAACACCAACCGGCTATACATACAGGATTTCAAGACTCAGCAGGAACGTGGTCTACAGACACCATGGTACGGTGTACAAGGTTTTCTAATGGCAGATAACACTGTCCGTCGACCTTTTGTTGTTTCACACATGCCAAGGTGGGCCGACAAACCTGTTGTTTTTCAAATCGACTGGCCTAAATAACGGCCTGTTCCCAACCCCTTAACCTGTAGAGCCTGCACCAGATGGTGCAGGCTCTTTTTATTGCCACAACAGCAAGTTATGATATAGTTGCCTACATTACTCCACAATATTCATGAACATCTGGCAACAACTAAAAAAACCAATCTTTGCACTAGCACCCATGGAGGATGTAACCGATACCGTTTTTAGACGCATTGTTACGTCCTGCGCCGCACCTGACATAATGTTTACAGAATTCACAAGCGTAGATGGTATGGATTCCGAAGGATCAGTTCACGTTTCACATCGACTAAAATTTGATAATTCCGAAAAACCTCTTATAGCACAAATCTGGGGAACAACTCCCGAAAGTTATTTTAATGCAGCTCAAGAATTACAAAAAAGAAATTTTGATGGAATCGATATTAATATGGGTTGTCCTGTTCCAAAAATAATAAAAAAAGGTTGTTGTAGTGCACTAATAAATGACCACACCAAAGCAAAAGAAATTATTGACGCCACTCGAAGCGGAGCCGGGAAACTAACCTTAAGTGTCAAAACTCGCATTGGATTTAAAACCATTGTTACTGATGAATGGATTGGGTTTTTACTTGAACAAAACTTAGATGCCCTCACCATTCATGGGCGAACCACCAAAGAATTATCAAGTGTACCCAACCATTGGGATGAAATTGGAAAAGCTGTAGCGCTTAAAAACCGCATTGCACCTCACACGATAATTCTTGGGAACGGAGATATTATGAGTAGGGAAGAGTGATTAGAAAAAATTGAACAATGTGGACTAGACGGTGTCATGATTGGTCGTGGTATTTTTAGTAACCCTTGGATCTTTGACAAAACCACAGCTCAAACTGATCTATCTTCACAAAAAATGCTCAAGCTATTTTTATCTCATATCAACCTTTTTGATGAAACTTGGGGAACCCAAAAGAACTTTGCTATCTTAAAAAAATTCATTAAAATGTATGTAACAGGTTTTGATGGAGCCGGGAAAATGCGACACGAATTATCACAAAGCTCATCGATAGATAACCTAAAAGATAAGGTAGAAAAACTGATATACTAAACTAAACTCATGAAAAACAAAATTCTGCCCGAATTATTTACTCCGCTGGAACTCAGTAAAATTAGATGGAAATCACAAGTCTATACACACATCTTTTTCGGGTTTTGGATTTCAATGCTTGTTGCATACTCTTGGAATATAGGAACTACAGCAATCCTCATTACTGCGGCTTTGTATTTTGCGCTTTATATTTTTATATACATTCCACTCTTTGCCTTTTTACCCCACCTGACTCTTAAGCCAATCCTTCCAGAATTAAAAAGAATAAAAAATGGAGACCAACCGACAGAGGCGCAAGCGGAAAAAATGATTGTTTTTTTGCTTGGTCTTCCAAGACGTGCAATCATTGAAAATGTTTTTGTAACAATGTCAGCCTATATTCTTGGTTCGATTTTGTGGCTCCTTAACGTTATTCCCGAACTTCAAAACATCATTCATGTTGTTATTTTTCAAACACTTTTTCTTGGCCTTATTATTGCAATTACTGAAGCCTTTTATAACTACGCATTCGTACAAGAAAAAGTCTATGCGTCCATTAAGTACTTAGTTGATATTCACCCCTCACTTTCCAGAAAGCTATTTCACGCATCTTTTACATCTTTACGTACAAAATTACTCATTTCAATTAGAGGATTTAGTATTTCTGGCCAAATGTCGATATTGCTTTTTCTCGCAACATATTTAACAATCTCGGTTTCTAATCAGCAAACTCAACAACAAATTATTTTCTCGCTACTCCTTGTGATGTTACTTAGTTTTATAAACCTACTATTACTTGCCCCTAAGGTTGCCAATACGTTTACACAACCACTAAATGCGCTTACAGAGTGGGGTACTTCAGTTGCAAACGGTAATCTTGATTCTATTATGACAATCAAAACTACCGATGAGCTAGCGGAAGTTATTGCAGCAGGAAACAACATGGTTCATTCACTTTCTAAAGACCGTAAAAACCTTGCAAAACAACAAAATACTCTGGAGGCTATTATTGATGGTATTGTAGATAGTGTCATTGCTATTGACAGCAAAAATAAAATAATTTTTGCCAATGAACAAACAGGTCTATTGTTTGGACTTGATGTTGCAAACATTATTCACACTGATGCTGGGACCAAGATAGCAGTTTTTGATAGTTCCAATAACGATGTAACGTATCGAATATTCTCAAAAACAGACAAACAAATTGCTCGTAGCGAACTAAGACTGGTTGACGCTAAAGGACAGAGTAAATTTGTAAACATTATTAACACACCCATTTCATCTGATTCCGACGAAACTGCGTACGTTATTGCAATTCACGACATCACCAAAGAACAGGAATTTGAACAAATGAAGGTTGATTTTGTTTCAATGGCTGCACATGAACTACGAACACCACTCACATCACTTACCGGATATTTAGCAACGCTCCAAGAAGAAATGGTCGGATTTAGTGAGGACCACCAACTATTTGTTAATCGTAGTTTCGAATCTGCACAACAGCTTATGGATCTGGTTGATGACTTGTTATCAATTTCACGTATTGAGCGAGGAGTTCTAAAACTTGAAAAAACCCCTACTGATTGGGAAGAACTTTTGTCAGAAGTAGTAAGAGATAGTTCGCGGTTGGCAATGGATAAAAATATTTCCATAAAGATTACTGAACCCCAAGTTCCTCTTCCAAAAGTTAGTGTTGATAGGGCACGCATCAAAGAAATATTTCATAATCTTATCTCCAATGCAATAAAATATAGCCCCAAAGAGACTACCATTGTTCTAAATACAGAGCGTAAAGAAAACGACCTCATTACACACATTACCGACCACGGTATAGGTATTCCTAAGAACTCTATAGGAAAACTTTTTTCTAAGTTTTATCGAGTTTCAGCAAGTGGAAAAGATGCCCACAGCGGGACTGGACTTGGGTTATATATTTCAAAAGCAATAATAGAGATGCATAAGGGTGAAATTTGGGTAGACTCACAAGTTGGAAAAGGATCAACGTTTAGTTTTTGTCTCCCCTTAATTACATCGTCTTAATAATATATGCTAGTTTTAGCGTATAATTTACTCATGAGAAGTGTTATTGGTTCAATGTACCGTAGAATATTAAAACCCATTCTGTTTTTATTTGATCCAGAATCTGTACATACGGCTTTCATAAAGATGGGAGAGCTACTTGGATCATTTCCTTTATCACAAAGTTTAATCAACTCTACGTTTACCTTCAGACACCCGTCGTTACTTCAAAAAATTAATGGCATTACATTTGAAAACCCCGTTGGTCTTTCTGCAGGATTCGATAAAGATGCACATACCGTTAATATTCTGCCTGACGTAGGGTTTGGATTTGCTCAGATTGGATCAATTACTGCTCTGCCATATGAAGGAAACCCTAAACCACGGTTGTATAGACTCCCATTATCACAAGGTATTGTCGTATATTTTGGACTCAAGAATATTGGGGTAAAAAAGATTATAGAAAAATTCAAACAAAATTACGTTTCACCGCGCATCCCCATAAGCATTTCTGTTGCTAAAACAAATTGTGATGCTACAGCCAACGAGTCTGCAGGTATGGAGGATTACATTGAAACGTTAACGCAGCTACGCAATCAAAATGTTGGTGATATATATACTATAAACATTTCATGCCCCAACACATTTGGCGGGGAACCATTCACTACACCAGAAAAGCTCGAAAGACTGTTACTAAAAGTAGATGAACTAAAAATTACTAAACCAATATGGATTAAAATGCCAATCTCTATTTCGGCCGATGAGTTTGACTCGCTAACGAAAGTCGCTACCCGTCATAATGTTCAAGGACTCGTTATCGGAAACCTTCAAAAAGATCAAACTGATAAATCAATCATTGAACCCATACCCTCTACTATGAAAGGTGGCGTAAGTGGCAAACCCACCTGGGAGTTATCCAACCAACATATAAGTAGAACATATAAAAAGTATGGCAACACGTTTATAATTATTGGTGTTGGCGGTATTTTTTCAGCTGAAGACGCGTATGAAAAAATTAAACGTGGCGCAACATTAGTCCAACTGATTACCGGCATGATATTTATGGGACCACAATTAATCGGTGAAATTAATGAAGGCCTTTATAAGCTTTTACAAAAAGAGGGGTATTCAAACATTTCTCAAGCTGTAGGAGCACACCATAAAACAAATTCGTAAGGATGGAACTTTATATACTTAGTGCGCTTGCAATCATTGCAATTCTAATCATTATTAACGTTATTGCTTCAATCTTTGCCATGATAAAAGGGGCACCCTATGTTCCCACTTCCCGCAAACACATGCTAACAATGCTTGAATTAGCACAAATAACAAAGGAAGATCTCGTAATGGATCTTGGCTCTGGTGATGGAAAATTCTTAATTGAATCGGCTAAAAAGGGTGCCCTGGCAATTGGATATGAAATAAACCCTTTGCTAGTGATATTGGCAAATTTACGTGCCAGATTAACAAAAACACCGGGCACATCTCAAACGAAACTGCAAAATATGTGGAGCGCAGATCTATCAAAGGCTACTGTTGTTTTTCTTTACGCGTTCGGAAGCATAATGACCGATCTTGAAACAAAACTTCAAAAAGAGTTGCCAGAAGGCGCACGTGTAATTTCTCATGTATTCACATTCCCAAACTGGATTCCCCAAAAAACAATAGGTTCGGCTAACTTGTATGTTAAGAATTCAAGCGATTATCAATCACCACAACAAACTCACCTTTAGGTGTTTTCTCTTCAAAGTGAGCAATACATTCCGTCGCTTTACCTCTAACCGTTTCTTCGTATGTTTTTGTAATCTCTCGAGAAATACTCACGGGAATATCACCCAGGGTCTTATTAATATCAGAAAGGAGTGAAATTAATCTATATGGAGATTCGTACAAAATAACTGTAGTTTTAGGAAATTCTAATAGAGTTGTTTTTCTCGCCTGCGTCTTTTTTGAAATAAATCCAGCAAAATAAAATGATGTTGGTGGAAATCCTGAAAGCTGAAGTGCCGGAATAAGAGCTGTTGCACCTGGTAAAGCATCAATTATAATTTTATTGTTCACTCCTTGTTGGTCAATAACAGCTTTTACAAGCTTGTAACCTGGATCTGAAACAACGGGAGTACCTCTGTCTGTAACAAGACCAACAATCTTGTCTTGCATAAGAAACGCTAACGCTTGCGGGATTCGCTCATCTCGATTGTGATCATTGTATGAAAGCAAAAGGGGAGTGTTGTCACCAAAACTAGAGGGTGCATACTCTTTGTATGTATCAAATAATCGTTGCCCGTCACGCGTATCTTCACACAAAACTACATCACATAAAAACAATGACTCTACTCCTCGAACAGTCATATCGCCCACATTGCCAATTGGCGTTGGTATTAATATAAGCTTTCCCATCTCCATATTATGTCACGAACCAGGAAGTTATCACAATCAGATTACTTAGGGGCTACCCCGATTTCGGGGTAACCCCTAAGTAAATAGAAGAGCAATCCCTTTGAGAACGTGCATCTATACGGTAAAATGATCAGGTCGGGCGGGAATAGCTCAGCTGGCTTTAGAATTTGCCTTACAAATTCTTATAAGTTTGGCAGTGCCAAACTAAAGAGCATGCTCTAGCTAGAAAACCTAACACTTGAAAACTAAATTTGGGAAAACTTAATTACAACGTGCGGGAATAGCTCAGCTGGCTAGAGCGCCACCTTGCCAAGGTGGAGGTCGCCGGTTCAAATCCGGTTTCCCGCTCCACGTAATATCCTAGCGAAGAATAAGCTTAGAAATTACGTGGGTGCGTTTATCCGAATCTAGGAGGATATTACGTACCTTTAACAAACGCTAAGCTAAACGTGGACTGCGTCCATTTTTTACTGCAAAATAACGTCTACAATGTTTTACTACGTTAATATCCTCCAGAGTATTAATGATTATTCCAAATACATTGGATCAACCTCTCGCCTGAAAGGAAAACTTGACGATCACAATTAAGGTAAATCAGCGTCATCCAAAACCAAACGACCTTGGAAACTAATCTATTACTAAGCCTATCCGAACAAATGCGATGCACTGAACAGAGAAAAATATCTAAAATCAGGTTATGGGAGACGTTCCCTAAACACAATGCTAAAAAACTATTTTGATAACGAGTAATATGCTCGAGAAATATCACTAATCGCGATTGTAGAAAACTGACAAAACCATAAAGGTACGGTAAGATTATGTAATGATAAAAGCAATTATTAGTGATTTTTCAAACGTTCTGTTATTTCCCAAAGACAAAGAATTTGTAGGTGATTTAGACGTACTTCATAAAGGCCTTTCTCAGCAAACCCACTACAAAGCATTTGATAACTTCTTATTAAATACTAAGTTACTTGATTTCTACCAATCCTTGAATGAAACCGTAGATATTTATATTTTTACAGATGAAGCTCTACAAGACGCCGCAGAATTCAAACCTTATTTGCAACAAATCTTTAAGAAAACCTTCTTTACAAAAACAATGGGTGTACTAAAAAAACAAACAGATGCCTACACCATGATTTGCAATGAACTCAAAACGCTACCATCAGATGTTATTTATATTGACGACAGCGAAGAAAATATTAAAATCGCCAAATTAGCTGGGGTACACGCACGATTGTTCACTGACAACGAAACTATAATTAAGGAAATCAAAAAACTCATTGTATAAACACTTTGTCGTTACCTATTCAAATGCTTGAAAATTACCACCCAGTTACATCAAAAATCGCTGAACTTCTTGAAACCAACAACATGTGGTTTGAGACGTTTGAACATGAACCTGTTCGCACCAGTGAAGAAGCTTCTAAAGTTCGCGATGGCTACACCATTGATCAAGGCGCAAAAGCTCTTATTATCCGCGTTAAGATCTCAAGCGCTAACAAAAAATTCGTAATGCTCGTATTACCCGGAGTTTCACGATTTGATGTAAACAGAGTAAAACAGTTGTTTGAGGCAAAAGATATTCGATTCGCAACCGAACAAGAAGTGGACGATCTGACAATCGGTGTTAAGCCAGGCGGAGTTCCACCGTTTGGAAATCTCTTTGGACTGGAAGTTATCGTTGACCCACGTTTACTTGAAAATGAAAAAATTATCTTCAACGCCGGTGACAAAAGCTTTTCTGTAGGAATGTACTCAAAGGACTACCTGCAATTGGTTGATCCACAGGTAGTATCAATTTTATCCTAGATTCCAACCTAGACCTTCAAGGTCTAGGTACAAGAATTGATATACTTACACTGTGAATCTTTTAGAAGAGTTCTTTACACTTATCTTAATAGTCCAAATTTTGCATTCAATCGAAGAATTATCAACTGGATTCCACAAAAAATGGTATGTATTCTCCATGCCGTTTTGGGTATTTCTACTTTTTGAAATAGCCTTTACGGGATTCTGGCTTTTAATTCTTTTGATATCAGACTTCTCCCTGCGAACAACATTTCAATTAACTTTCATTGTTTTTATGTTTGCAAACGGAGTTCAACATCTCGTGTGGGCTGGAAATGTAAAAAAATATGTTCCAGGATTACTCACTGCCCCATTTCACATAATTTTATTTTTGACATACTTTTTTCAAGCGGTAAAATAATCCTATGGCGACACTCCTTGAAGATATAAAAACAGGTTCGGAGTGGATAGTTAAAGGATTTGAAGAATTTGATATTACACTCGATTACTCCATTGAAAGCCTCAGAGAAATTGATGCGTTCTTTGACGACCAGTCAACAGGAGGCAAACCAAAAGAAAATAGTCTCCTGGGCGAGAACCTTGGTGGAATTATCTTTTCTATCGGCGCCTATGTAGGAGAAACCTTTATTAAAAATAACCCAGGTACACAATGGGTTACTGATGATAAAAACCCAGGTAATGATATGAACTCTTCAATAGAATTTGAAAGCGGCACACTAGTATGGCCTATGCAAAAAGTAATTAAGCGGTTTGAAAACGGACCAGAAGACTCAATATACTTTTACGGATCACAAATAATTTCACGTGAAAGTTCACCCCATGGAACTTCTTAACAAAGACTATTATCAAGAAAAGTTCGATAGTATTAATCAACCTAGACCTTCAAGGTCTAGGTACATGATAAAATGTCGACATGAATTTGCTTTTAACCTCAGCTGGACTTAGTAATAAAACACTAGCTGACATTTTTATACGACTGTCACCGGTTGCAGTAGATAAGGCTCATGTTGCGTTTATTGATACTGCTTCAAAAGTTGAATCAGATGATTGGTTTGTTGAAAAAGACATAAACATTTTAAAAACCATTGGGATTCAAAATATTAATCGTATAGATATAGCCAAACCCGCAAAAGAATGGTTTAGCACACTGGTTGATGCTGATATCTGTTTTATTGAAGGTGGCAACACATTTTATTTACTTCATCACTTTAGGCAGTCGGGTTTGATTGATGAATTCACAGAACTTATGAGCGGCAAACTGTTTGTGGGAGTTAGTGCCGGAAGTATTATTGCAACTCCAACCATAGCAATTGCAACGGTTGAACCAGCAGATCCAAATGACGTTCATCTCACGGATTTGTCTGCGCTTGATATGGTGGATTTTGAAATCTCGCCTCACACCAATGATGAAGTGTCTTTGGATAGCGTAAAGGCATATGCAAAGATAGCAAGCTATCCTGTGTATGCCATTGATGACAATAGCGCAGTACTCGTCGAAAACGGCAACGTCTCGGTTGTTGGAGAAGGGGAGTGGGAGGTTTTGGGAAATGGAACAGTCTAGTTTAGGCGCTGTAAGAGTATAATGTGCTGGTTATGGAATTATTATTCACATTTTCCCGTTGGGTTAACTTTCTTATTATAAGTTTAGTTGTTGTAGTATCGTTAATTGTCGTCCTGTACCTCGACGATATTAGAAAGCGACCACAAACACTTGCATGGGGAATAGTTGAGAAAGTTTCAATCACAGGAACATTGGCATTTTTTCTTTTAGAATGTATGTTTGAGATTAATGTTCCGCTTCCAGTGAATCTTATATTAGCATCAGTATTTATCGGCGTTCCACTTCTTATTGTAGACAAAGTAAAAAATCGCAAGAGTACCGAAACAAACGATACTGCGATTTTAACCATCAACTTTGATAAACCACTCGAAACACTTGCCGACCTTGAAGAAATAGAAAACCACGGTGGTTCAACCGAACAACTCTTTAAAAAAATGAAGAGTGATATAACTTCTCTTGTAGAAAAAATCGCAACCACAGAATTCTCCACCCGCCAGCCCGAAGATACAAGCTACTCAATCTGTATTGACGCAAAATGGGGATCAGGTAAAACGTCATTTATGAACATCACAAAAACTGAATCGATAAATAGATTAAAAAACAAACTCGTATGGATTGACTACAACCCGTGGAACTTTGGAAATGAAAACGAACTGATTCAGGATTTTTTTAATACTCTTAATTCAGGAATCTATGATAAACATGGTGTAAAAATATTCTCATCTCTTAATACTCAATAGTACATCAACCTCATAACACCAGCGGTAGAAGCTTCACCGTGGTGGGCTAGACTCGTATTCACTTTCTTGCAATGGCAGAAACCGCTGACCAAACTCAAAGAACAAATTACCGATACACTGAGCAAAATCCCAGGACCCGTTGTGGTTGTGCTTGATGATATTGACCGAATGGAACCGAACATGGTTCTCATAACACTAAAAATGGTCAAGCTCCTGTCTAATTTTCCAAAAATAATTTTTATACTTCCATTTGATTACAACCGCATCGCTTCACTCATTACAAAAGATTACAGTGAAGATTATAACGACTATCTTAACAAAATCATAAACGAGCGAATCCCGCTTCCCCTGTACACCTACAAACAGCTGTACCAGATTTTTCTGCACTCAAGAAATGAATTTCATAGCGAGGTACTTCAATCAACGTTTGAAAATGAAATTCTGCGGTTGAAAGTGAAACAAATTCAGGATATATCCAAGGACCGTGAACGCCAGATCAAAGACAATTCCTCTGCATTTATCGACCCCTTTCGTTACGATTTTGAAGGGTTATTTAGAAAGCTCAATACTAAACGAGGGTTTCAGCAGTATTGGGGAATGAATTATAAAGATCAACGAACAATCTACCCCTTACAAGAAAGTCTAATCGGTTTATATAACGGATTATCATCGGAGTCATTTTTAAGCTTTGATCAGATGTGCCAAGAAATCCAACAAGTTATAAAACTATGGATTAATTATGATTTTTTCCTTGCATGGAATGGTCCTTTGGAACAACTAAGTACAAGCTCTAGTTCAGCAGATCACAAACAATGCCTGGAGAATATGAAGAAATACTCGAAGCATATAACAGAGTACGGTCATGAAAATACGACACAAAACCTAGAATACTGTAAAAAAGAATGGTTTGACAAATTGTTTGATGACGAACACATAAATGAACTGAGCATCAACGATGATAACAACAACAAGGATATTAAAAGATTTAAAACTGAATTCGTCAATCACTATGAATTAATGACTGGAAATGATTACACAAAAATTAAAGACTGGCTTGTAGAATCAACTCTCACCGCTCGCGACGTTAAAAAATTGGCCGTTGAGGTACTGTCGCAAAACAAAGAGTAATTCAACTTATAATGGCTAATTCAACTATCAAAAACGACAAATACAAAAAGGCAAGGGGAGGGAGATCAAAATTACTTAATATCTCCTGTGCGGATTGCGGTACTCATATCTGTTTATACCAAAAAGACGGACCTGGTATTCTAAAACGCATGTACTTGGACAGGATTTCTAAAAGCGAGTACGAAAACCAACAAAATTATTCTCTTACTGATATTGCCCAACTCACATGCCCACAATGCAAATCACACCTTGGAACACCCATCATCTACAAAAAAGAATCGCGCCTCGCTTATCGATTATTCGTGGGAAGTGTGTCAAAGAAGACAAACAAAAAGGACTAATCTGAAAATACTGTTACTATATTCGTATGGTTTGTTCAATGTGCCAGTCTCCTGAAGAATATAAAAAGTTTTTCATCAAAGAATACACTTTCTGGAGAATTGAGCTCCACTCCAACCAATGTTACTTAGGACGCTGTCTTATAATTCTTAACAGACATACTGAAAACCTATTCGATATTACGACTAATGAAAAAGATGAATTATTCACGATTGGGTCAATCTTAAATAACGCGCTTTTAAAAGGATTTAACCCCAACATTCTCAATTATTCTTCTCTTGGTAATGACATGCGGCACCTGCATCTTCATATAATCCCTCGATATAAGAACCCGGTGACATTTGCGGATACTATATTTACCGATGAACGCTGGGGACACAATCCTTCACCATATAATAAAAACTTTGAGATTTCTGACGAAGTATACAACAAAATTATTATAGAAATTTGCAAAAACCTAACCTAGACCTTGAAGGTCTAGGTCGATAATCACCTCAATAAACTCGAAAGTGTAAGTAACTTTTCTTGTCGTTGCCACAACACCAGGTCATCATCTTGCGCTTTTGTTAAACAGTCCGAAATTACAACACGTTTCGATTGAGAAAACGTGTCCTCATACAAAGAAATGATATGTTTCGCATGATCTAAAAACATGATCGCCGTCTCACTTTTAAAACCCAGTTCGCCCATACTTGCGTTTACTGCACGTACAAGGTCAGTACATGAATCTTGTAACGTAGGGGAGTAACTCATAATAATTTTGATATATCAGACAACTTTTCCGTAACGAATTTTAGATATTCGCTTCTGGCTTTAGGATCTATAATTTCCATACTGGTATTGTTTGGTTGACGAATATTAATAAGCGCGTTTGCAAATTGTTTTAGTTCAATGTTATAACCGCCTCCCCAGATATTCCTCCTTTCAGATCCAAACTTTTCAATAAGAACAAGTTCAGCATCAGCATGGTATTCTCCCCCAATAGCTAAAACTTTTTTCGAAAGATCAGCTGTGATTTTGATATACGTTTTATACTCTTCGCTGGCTTTTTGAATATCTTCTTTTGTCAGCACTTTTTCGATTACACCAACCATAAGCCTATTATAGCGGATAGAACATTCTAAAATGCACCACCATCACATATTATTTCTATGTTTAAAAAAGTAAACAACACTCGTTATAAGCGTTAGTGGAATTGAAACGTAAATAGATACTATAAGTAGTATGAGTCCTCCCCATCCCCCTGGATCAAAATCTGGTGATAGGACCTGAACAGCAGTACTGTATATAAGAAAAACACCACTAACAATCGCGGCTGGAACGATAATCGAGACTAAAAGATATGCTCCTGCTTTTTTCCAATTATTAGCGGTAACAATCTTTGATAATATCTTCCATGGCACAACAATCGGAAGATAAATCACCGAAAACAACACCATAAAACTTAATAGATTCATAATGGTAACCGGCATATCCTTATAATCTCCATGTATAGATATATCAAACCTAGACCCGACAGGTCTAGGACATAACGCTCACTCAACCATTATCAATTAACTCAACCAACGGTTCTTCCCATCCAAATGTGGTTTCTAAACCTTTTAGTTTTTCGAAAGATTTTTTACACTTTTCATCTAATTTCACAAATTCTTGCAAAACCACAACGAGATCAACCATGAAACCACTAACAAATCCATTTGAATCATCAACCCCACCAGAATAGATTTTTCTTTCAAGCCTTAATAACAAGGTCACCAATAAATCGGAAGTTTCTTTACTTACCGGCAGTTTAGAAACAATCACCGACAAGCGTTTACATCCTTCCTCTACTGAATTTTGATTAGCAAACCACGTGCGTGACGGACCGTCATAAGCTTTAATACATTTCATGGCAGACGTGATCTCTTGTTTAATAACCGAAAGATCATCTTTACTCAAAACTGCACAGATACCACTACAACCTGGCTCAGAGGTTATAGATTTATCTTCATCCGTCAATATGGTTTTACCGCCCTTAACTATGTATAAGGCAAGTGCAACCATGTGTTTACAAAGAACACCATTTTGACCAAGATAGCACGTACAATCACCGTTGTCGTAGGCCTTATGTGAAACAACAACATCATAAGGCTGTGTCCCTAAAACTTTGGCTGAATACGTAAAGCCATTGTCTTTTACATCAATCACGCTACCTTTTTCATATAATGCAACAGCTTTATCAAACGTTGTGGTATCGGTTGCATACTTAATTTTGTCGAATGTAAACCTTGGTTTGTTCATGGTAACTTAACAATGAAACACTGCATCGATTTCTTTCATTATCCTATTTGTTTCAGTTAGTGCCACAATCATTTGTTGGTAGTGTTCTATATCTTCGTTTGTTAAGGTTCTGCCATTTCTATCCTTGAGCCATTTTTGTGCTGGTTGATATCCACCAATATAAAAATTCCATGCAACTTTGGGAACGTTTCCAACATACTGTGTTTCGTTTATGTATACGTTTTCGTCTTCGTATAATGGTTTATCGACAATATCCGTTCCTTGAATTGGATAGGTGGTAATAAATTGATTTACAGTTGGAGATTCTAATAAATGCAGTTCTCGAAGCTTAGTACCCAAAGCAACTAATTTTTTGAATGTAGTTGTATCTTGAGGATAGGGGACTCGCGGAAAATCAATCTTTAGAAACTCTTTGAATTTTTCTCTATATGAAGGCGAATGTAGCACAGCATACATATAATCAAACAAATCTTCAGGCGTAAACTCACCAACGATTTGTTTTATACGTTCAATAATTTGAAGGTTGAAATTTGGCGTTTTCGAACCGTCTTCTTGGAAGAGGTAGAGAGAGAAAGCATAACCAGTTTCTTTCGTCTGTGATGAAACGGTACACATATCAACGAGATTCTTTGATACGAAAATGTGTTGAAAATCAAAAGAACTTTGTTGTTTGCAGGTAACAAGTAAAAGATTCTCTTTTTCAATATTTTTCATTGTTTCTCTTCTGTCTCGATCTACAAGATTGGGAGAGTAATATATCCACCTGTCATCGAATGGACGATACGCTATTCTTTTGAGATTACTATCAATGTCTTCAAGGGATACAAGTTTTCTCGATTTTGCAATGTTAAAACTTGTAGTTTCTTTCAACTTGTATTTATTGGTAATTTCGCTTTCGGATAACTCTGGGTTTGCAAAATCTTTAACGCGACTCCGCAAAATATCTTTATCAAAATCAATGACGAATGCATCCCGGTGAGTTTTAATTCCACTGGAATTCACCTGCATAAGATCATCCACCTTAAACCCTTTCTCATACTCACCAATCGACTCAAAATCCTTTGGTACAAAAAAGTAATGCGGTTCAGTATAATCTAAATCTGTCCATTTTATTGTCTCAATATTATTAGCATTGAGTTCGTTAAATTTGTGTTCGCGTTTGCCACACAGCTCTGCGTGATGAACTGTTGCAAACTCATTGTTTTGTGCTTCATGTTTCACGAAAATATTTATACTCACTCCTTGCTGAATATCAAACACGTTTTGATCTGTACTACTATCTGGAGCGGTCTCTTTTTTCTTTGCGTTTCCATGTAAATCTAAAATGTAAATGTCATCAAACGTTTCTAGTAAATGTTTTCTCATCTGACGATGAATAATTCCGTCTAAAAATGAGTTGTTGGTAATCATCGCTACAATTCCACTTTTGTTCTTTGCAACAAAATGTTCTGAGAATCGTATAAACTTTATGTAATCATCCGATAATGGCTGTATGTTTTTTTCGTCCAAATCCCTTTTGTAGTCTTGTATTAAATTTTGAATCCATTTACCCTTATTTGATGAACTCACGCTATATGGGGGATTGCCAATTACAACCATTATCGGCGTTTCGTTTTTTATGATGTTCGCTTCTTTTGACTCCTGCGCAATGCTTTCTGCCAACCCAAATGCAAACAAATTATTTTGTTCTACACTCTCTTCCAATGAGTTAGTCAAGTAAATACCTAGTCGTTGTCTAAAATCCCAAAAACCCGATTTTCTAAATGCGATTCCAAGCCGTAAATGCGCAATGGTGTACGCTGCCATCATGAGTTCAAATCCGTGAATACGTGGCAATAAATCACGATGAACATATGTTGGCCATTGGCCTTGTTGTTTTTGATCAACAAACTGTTTATAAATATCGCGAATGACTGTACTAATAAACGTTCCCGTTCCTGTTGCAGGATCAAGAATTTGTACTTTGTGTTTGCCATTAACTAGTTTTGTAGTATCAGCAATCCCATTTACTAAACCAAACTCTTTTTTGAGTAACGCATCAACTGATGAGGCAATAAAATCAACAACTGGTTGTGGCGTATAGTATGCACCCATCTTTTTTCGCAATACCGGATCATACTCATTTAAAAAATCTTCGTAAAAGTGAATGACCGGATCGTAGGTTTTATCGGTGTCAGATGAAACTTTGTAATAATCGTCCATTAATTTACTAACATCTGCGTAGGAATAAACCTCGCATAACTCATCAACAATAAACCTAAGGCTACTTTTAAATTCAACTCCGACAATATGATCAAAAAAGTGTTTTAAGAATTTATTTGAATTAGGAATTAACTCACGAGCCTCACTGCGGGTAAAGTTATGTGGCGTTTCATCGTAAAACCGTGCTACAAAAAGCCCATATACAAGCGTTTGTGCATACAAATCAGAAAATGTATCAATGGTTAAATCATGAACCAACAGGCTTTTTATCGAATCAAAAAGTTTTGATAACTCCTGATCTTTAGTTTGGCTTTTATCAAGTAGATGCCTAACATTGTCACGTATTCTTAGAGCCTTACCTCCCATTATTTTTGCAAGATGTTTGCCCGATTTAATTGGCTCTTTATGAGACTGAGTAAAATCAATCAGAGTTGTTGCAAGGCTATCAAAGTTTTGAGGTAGGGGAGTGATTGTTCGATTTATTGCATCAAATTCACCGATAGTTATTGCTTCACCGTAAGCTAACCCGTTTCTATAAAACCTAAATTCTAAATAGTCCGTAAGCACCAAATTTTCATATCCAAAATACCGTGACATCTGTTCTGATTTTTCGACTTTGTCGAGTGAAATGCCTATGTCCTTAGTTTCGATGTATAGAATTGGTACGTCATTTTTCACAACCACAAAATCAGGTTTGTTGCCCTGTTTTGCTTTTGCGTCATGATCAAATCGAGTAACGTTTATTGATTCAAAAAGGGCTTTTAGTAAAACCTCAAAGTCTGTTCTGTACCCCATCTCACTTGTTTCAGGGTGAGAATACTTAACAGAAATATGTGCAATATAGCCATCAACAGAATTATTCATGTGTGAGATTTGTGTCGAAAAAACGTAAATGTACCATATGTTCAAATTTTATCACGGTAAACATCTTAAAGTATCTTAACCTAACCTAGACCTTGAAGGTCTAGGTTTCTATGTTACGCGTCATCCAACCACATGATACATTTACAGTAATCATGCAAAATAAAAAATCTCTTATTCTTGGAGGGATTCTCATCGTGTTAGCAATCATATTTTTTCAGACAGTGTCAAGTACCCCAAAATTTAGACACCTTGTCTCTGTCTAAATACGACGGGTGGAACCCGAAGAGCTGAATGTATACGTTTATTGTTGTAATAATGTATCTGTTGGTAAACGTATTCAATCAACTCT
>Ga0210012_1002058_pt1 | contig 17971 bp, 8 predicted proteins | sample CryGeymeta201504_FD_183974 | JGI IMG/M metagenome (GOLD analysis project Ga0210012, IMG submission 183974) | Groundwater microbial communities from Crystal Geyser aquifers in Utah, USA - Crystal Geyser metaG 2015-04 (SPAdes) (version 2) | ecosystem: Environmental > Aquatic > Deep subsurface >... | reverse complement strand
CCGCTAGCAAATTTAGCCCTCTGTTTCGCTTTAATTTTGTTAAAGAATGTCAGATTGGCAGCCAATGCGAAGCTCTTGGTCGAAGGGCTCTGGCTAGCTAAAATTTCAATCCACCAACGCTTTCAGCAGCGCATCCCTTGCATCCAGGTAAAACTCGATATCCAACTTGGTCGCCATGTCGTCAGACAGGTCAAACAACTGCTTACGACATGCCACGGGCAGCAACAATGATTTGGCACCTTTTTCAATCGCCAACTCTGCCAGCGTCACCGCGTTGTGCACGGGCTCGATGGTGCCACCCAAAGTCACCTCGCCGACCACAACAAGACCGCCGCGGACCGACTTGCGTAAGAGCGCGCTGGACAGGGCAATAAGTGAAGCCACGCCCGTCTTTGCCCCTGACTTAGCCGCATCAAATCCCCGAATTTGCACAGAGAACTCGTGCTCCCGGGGGTCACGGTCGCCCACAAGCTGAGCCGCGCGCGCATATAGGTTTTGCTCTGCGCAGCGAATCGATTCCCGAAATGGCGCCGGCACGGGGTTGTTTAGCACCCGCACGCCGCTGCCAGGACCCTCGGTGACTTCCAGTCGGAACAAGCCTGGGTGCTCGTCCTGACCGCCAGGGCTCAGCGTCCAAATTTGGCCACATTCGAGAGGCTCGTCACCAATGCCGCTCTGGCTTTGCAGCTCCGGGGTGGACACAAACTTCTCCACGCCCTCCGTACCGATGGTGTAGCTGAAGTGGGTGTTGCGGAATTCGGCCGCACCGATGCGCTTTTGCTGCTCCTTGACGCGACGGCGCACTTCCAATGCCAGTCGCACCGCCCATTCAAGGTCCTCGTCACTGACCTGGGCGCTTTCGTCTGGGTATATGAGCTTCAGAAGGCCGCTCACCGTTTTGTTGACGCCATTCAGGTCCCGCCCTGACAGTGCTCCACCCCAGAACACTCGTCCCTGCAGCGTCGCTACCCGGCTTTGACCACGAAGTTGGGTAAAACACTCTGACAGGAAGTCACTGACCAAGCCGAAATGGTTGGTGAACATGGTGGGGTTTAGCTTGGGTACGTCCCACCCTGGCAGGAAGCAGTGGATGCGGTCCATGAACGCTGTGTCGTTGCGCATTTCAGGCGGCAGGGGGCCAAACAGGTGACCGACCCGCTGTTGGTGCTCCACATCCACCTCGAAGTTGCCGACCATCACGATGGACCCATCGGCACGGATACTCTCTTTGCCGCGGGAGAACTCCCCCGACTCCATGTAGCCCTTCATGATGTTCACGCCATCCTTTTGGTCAAAGGACACCCCGGATACCTCGTCAAAGCAGACAACGTCGTACTGGCACACCAGGCCGCGCTGGCCACTGGCGTTATTCACGAACATCCGCGCCACGCTGGCCTTGCCGCCTGAAATCAGATGGGCATAAGGCGAGATTTGCTGAAACAGGTGCGACTTGCCCGTGCCACGGGGGCCCAGCTCGACCATGTTGTAGTTGCGCTCCACGAACGGCAACATGCGCAGCAACAGAGCGTCCTTGGCGCGGTCACTCAGGTCTGCGGGCTCAAAGCCGACGCTGCGCAGCAGCACATCACGCCACTCGGCAGTGCTGAAGCTGGCCCGCCCCTTGGCCAAGACGTTGAGCACCTCGCGTTTTGAAAGTTGGATGGCGCGCAGGGCGTCAACGCCGAACGGGCGCCCGCCCTTTTCCTGGGCAATGGATGCGTCGTAGCCCAAGGTGACTTCGGCATAGAAACCGCCGGTCAACATGCGCTCATTTTCCTTGACCATCTCCGGGGTGATGCGCACGTCATTCAGGCGCAGGCTGGGCAACGAGGCCACGTACGAGTCACTCTTGGCGTCCAAGCGGGCGGTGATGATGTCGATGATTTTTACGGAGCCCTGTTCGCGGGTGCGAGAAATGAACAGGTTTTCTTCACCCGCTTTGACTGTGCGGGAGCCCAGCTGCTTCTGCACGATTTCCAGCCCTTCCTGGATTTCGGTCTCGTCGGTGGTGGCGCAGTAGCGACCCAGTAAAAATTCCACAACGTAGGTCGGCACCGGAAACTGGCGGCTGAACGTGCGCACCAGGTCTTTGCGCACCACGTAGCCTTCAAACGCGGCAGTGGCTTTGCGGTCCAGGTCATCTAATTCCATGGCATTTCTCTTTTCTTTGTCTTCATTCACCGACGGTGGTCGGCTTCTTTTGCACCACGTTGTCACCGGCATCCAGCACCACCACAAAGGCGGCCACGCCTTCGTTGGCGTCCTCCTCTACAGCGAGGGAGGCCTTGCCGTTTTCAAGCGCCCTGACGTGTGCAACCAGCGTTGAGTTGGCCAATGCCGCCTTGGTACGGATATCAACACTGAGCCCGGTGGCCACCGACGTAACTTCCACTTTGCAACGCAAGCCCGTCCAGGTGACCTTGGTGATGTCCACCTTGACCGCGCTGGCTGTGCCACTCGCGGTGACCAGCTCCAAAACTGGCACCAAGCACTCCTGCAGAGTCAGGCCACCATGGGTGTAAACCTCACCTGCCGTAAAGTTTGAAATACCGGGGGCGAAGGCAATCTGAACATCCTGGCACCAGTCCCACCCAAAAGTCAGCGGAGTGCCATGAGACGAGTCCTTCAGCACCGCACAGCGGCCCCACCGTGTTTCTGCTTCAAACATCGAGAGTTCCGACTTTGGAAGCCCTCCCGGCACCAGCAGCCAGCCATGGTCGGTAACGATGCGCAATCGTGCCCATCCAGCTTCATTGAGCTCGGTCAGACGCTCCACAATCTGGTCCAGCTGGGTGTCCATGTCGCGCGCCAGGCGCAGTCCATGCGCATGACCGTAGTGGTCGAGGTCGCCGCATTCCACCCAGGCCTTGCAATCGGTCGCGCTGGGGTCGCCGTTCTCATGTTTGTCCAGCACCTGAAAGCCGTGTTCTGCCAGCAGCTTGCGGAAATTGTGGGTAGACAGCGGTTTACCGTCGACCGCCACACTGGGCTGAAAGTCTTCGTCGGTTTTTTTGCCAGAAACCCACTGTGCCACAGGGGATGCCCAGGCCTTTCCGGATGCCGTGACCGACGGCATGCTGGTCCACATGGCCCTGGCCGTGACCTTTCCCAGCGCAGCCATTCGCTCCAGCAGCTGCATGGCCACGTCGTAACGCAGGCCATCGACAAACACGGTGCAGACCCCGTCAAGAGACGCATTCCCAGCGTTGACACCCTTGGCACCAGCAAGCTGGGTCAAACCACCTTCGGCTTTCACCAAGTCCTGGAAACGGTTCGCAGAATCCTCCAGCCAGGGGACGTAAATCGCACGCAGGGCTGCGCCTACTGCCTCGGTGTCAGCCTTGCTGCTGACTGCGGCCAGAGCCTGCATGGCAGCCTGGTCAACCCGCCAGCCAGACGCTTGGTAGCTGGCCGCCAGTTGCGCCAGCGTGGCCCCCGCAGGCGCTTGCTTTGATAGCGTTGCCAGGCCAGTCAAATACTTCAAGGCCTGGGCCAGTGGCGCATCCCCCATCTTTGACCACAACCAATCGCGGCGGCCGCCATGCTCTTTCTCGGCATCAAGCACTTTTGCTCGGGCCAGTTCAGCCGGCATCGAAACGCAGGCACTCAGGGTGTATCGAAGCGCGGCCTCGCCGTCATCGTTGGCGCGCGGGTAGCCCGCCAACTGGTCGGGGGCATCAAACATGTCTTTGGGAGGCGGGGGCTGTAGCTTAGCAAGCAGCTCAGCAATCGACTTGAAGCTGGTGAAGGACTCGCCGTACAGCTCCCACACATTGGCCCAGGGGCCCTGGTGCTCGGCCAGCTTTTCAGCGGCAGTCAGGGTGCCGTCGGTCTCGGGGTTGAAGCCGAAATCCTTCGCGCAGCGATTGCTGAAGATGGTCCACCGTGCGCCCGCCCATTTGGCTTGCGTCGCCGTCGGGTCATTCAGCCAAGCCAGAACATCCCGTGTCGGGTTCGACGCCAGCAGTGCATCCAGCCAGGCTGCGTTGATTTGCTTGCCCTGCAGGTCCTCGACCTGACGGTCGAGCAACATGCCCGCAGCCAGCACCCTCTTCAGCGCTTCTTGAGTCGCGCTGTCCTGGGCCACATCAAGACCGAGCCCGCCCTTTTTCGCGGTCAGGAACGCGTTGACCGTCCAGTCTTTGCCGTTGACTTGGCTCCAGAACACACCACGGTACTGAAGCTCTGCTAGGGGCTGCAGCTCGCGTGGACAGGTTTCAATGGCGCGAAGGTCGGCCCGGCTGGTGCCGGGCAGGTAAAGAATCGGCACGGCACCACCAGGCACTTGGGTACCCAGCTTGCCTGCAACGGCACACTTCAGCCAGATGCTGGGGCCTTGGCGCAGTTCGGGTGCATAGTCTCCCAGCACAAACAGCTCGGGCAGTTGCTTAGCCAATTGGGGGATGGTAGATTCCCAAATACAGTCAGCGTCAGTCCACAGAATAGCGGCGGGTGTGACCATAAGAGCACGATTCACTTTCGATGCAGATATCAGAGTTTCTGCCAACCGCTGCAACAATGTCATTCAATCAACTTTCAGTTAGTCACCACAGTGGTATCAGAACCAAAATCGGAGTAATGAATAAATCCGCAAGATTCGATAACCGTTTTTGGCCTTTTGGCATTTGCACTTTCCTTTTTCGGAGGCCAGCGTCCCGCATATCGATTACCAGATAATTTACGCACTAGCAACTTATGAATTAGGTGAAGGTGTTGCGTCGTTTTTGTCAGAACTCCAATTGGAACCCGCACACCTGGAAAACCCTCAAGTTGAACGTGAAGCATGGCAACTGCAAAACGTCCAGGATAAAGCATCAGTTCAAGGGTATTTTCCAAAGGTCCCCCAGCGTTTGCATATGGTCTAAACAGGTGCAACTCTGTCACCCCCGTATTCGAGTATTTGGCACGGACAAGGGCTTCTTGTCTCTCTTGAGAGCTGTCAAAAATAAAAAGCTCATCTCCGGAAGCTCCTGCCTTTAAGGACTTCCCAAGAGTGTCTACAGCGCCTCTAAAATCTTCGCCTCGGCCCCAGAATGCGTAATCTGGCGCCGCCCAAGCTAACGAGGTAAGGTGCTTTTTCATCCCGTTAATGCCTGTGCGTTCCTTGTGAACATGTGAAGCAATATTTTCCACGTTATGTTTGAGATATAAGCCTCCAAACAACGCATTGACACCTGTGGGTCCTGTTAAACCACTTTTCACATCCGCTGCAAATCGAGTGAAGTCGACATGACCTCCCGTAACGTAAGGTCGCAAAAAATCCAGCTTAAACAAATCCAAAAATTCTTCCACCCCATTTGAAGCAGGGATTACATGCCGTTCAAATTCATCTGCGGTACGTTCACGAAACGTGCGTATTAGTTCAGGCTTGGCACCGCGCTCAAATTCATCGGGTAAAGCATTCACCAAATGACCTGACTGGTCAAGCGAGAGGCTTATGGTCAATGGAACAAAATTTGGGCGGCGAGCTTCTACGTTTTCAATTGAATGGACTCCAAACGAACGCTCCCGTTCGCCACCTCGTGACCGAGCAGACTCCCTCTCAATTTGTCCAAAATTTTCTCGATAAGCCTGCCGAGCTCGGGCAACGCTTGTGCCAACTACATCTGCGGCGGGGTTCAGTTTCACCCAATTGTCAGAGGCGAAAATAAAGTCTGTTCGCCTGAGAGACGTAAATGCCAACAAGTCAAATGGAACAATATCGGTTCGCTTCTTGAGCTTAGTCACCCATGGGAAGTCATCGCTAGACATATCAAACTTGGACAACATTTGCTCACTAAGTGCGAGTGATTCATCCACTAATCGAACGTAGCCCAGTCGGTCAAGTGACTCAATAACCGAAAGCGCCTCGGCCTCTGAAAAGCCAAAATAATCACGAAATCCTGTTAATGTGACTTGACCACATGTATGTAGCAGCCGAAGGACGAATTCAGTCACAGCAGGTAAACGCTCCTCTGTAGAAATGAAGGCGGTCACCTTGAAAGATTGCGTCGGAAGTGCAAAAGTCACACGATTGAACTCAAAACCAACTTCGTTCATTGATAGAACTCCTTTGCATCCACCACGCTAGCTTGTTTCAACATAGCCATGGCTTCAACCTTGCGAAGCACTCGACCCAATGGCAAGTCATCGTTTCGACCACGCCACATTGAAGTAGCACCAACAATTACAAGTCTTTCCATGGCACGCGACATCGCAACATTGATGCGATTCGGGCTACGAAGGAAACCTGGGTTCAATTTTGAGTTGTTACGCACAGTAGACAAAATTACGATGCGATTTTCTTTTCCCTGATAGCTGTCAACTGTGTCAACCTTGATGAGCCTCCGGAGTTCAGAAGATATCCAACGAGCCTCACCTTTCATGCGATTCAGTAGCTCACGTTGCTTGGAATACATGCAGATGATTCCAATAATGGGTTCTCCTGAGTGCAACCCGTCACGCAACGCCATCACCAAGTCCTTGTTTTGGACCAGTGCACTCAAAACACCCATGACGACCTCTGCTTCCGCAACATTCCAGCTATCGACATGGTCTGAGGACGTATTTTCTAGTGCTAACTTACCGAGATTACTTGTGTCAATCCAAGTAACCTCATGCTTCAGTTGATGAGGCAGAAGGTTCGCGTCTAGCCACGATGTAGGACGACCAGTGGCCACAAGGCCGTCATAAAACACTTCTGAAACCAATTCGCCAATAGCTGGAGCCATACGATACTGCTCACGCAAGGACACACCAACCGTCTTGCCATATGAAGAATCGAACATGCGTTCAAAATCACTTGCAAAGAATTGAGGCGTATCTACGACCCCTAACTTGGCGACTACAGCAGCTCTCACTTCTTGAGAAAATGTGGGGGGCAGTTGCTTGTGGTCACCCACCAATAGGATGCGGCGGCCAGTCTGAAGGGCTACAGCAAGTTCACTTGGTGCAGCTCTCCCTGCTTCGTCAATGATGACCCAGTCATACATGTTTTGAATGACTCCGGCTGCTCGACGACCAATGCCCACGAGGGTACCTGCAACAATTGTTCGCGATTTAGCCAGAAACTCGACGAAGTTTGCTGATGGTTCGCCAAGTGTCTTCAACCAGTCATCTGACAACTTTAGCAACTTTCTAAGTTTGTCAATTGCCTGCGGTGACTGAATCTCGTGCTGAATCGCTAATGCTTCGAACAATTGGTCAACCACTGCCGCAAGTGGCTTTTCGTCAAGCATGAATTGATAGTCGCGAAGACACACTTCACGAAACGTATCAATCAGTCGACGACGGCGCAACGTCGGTCGGGTCGAATCATTCGCATCCACCATGTCAACTTCACCTTGGTCGTTTTCATCCGGCATCTCCAGTTCAAGCAAAGCTACTTGCTCCGCCAAACGACCGAGGCTTACATGCAAGTTTACCGAAGCAACAGCAAAATCCTTCGACAGGCCGACCTCCATGGCCAATCGGACTACGCGCTCTTTATACTCCGCTTTGAATCGTTCACGATAAACTTGTTCAATCGAAGCTGAGTGCAGATGTCGAATGGGGTCTGAGACAACAGATTCATGACCCAACCGCACTGCATCAAACGCAATGCCTTTCCCCTCGAAAAGCTCCAAAGCTTTCTCTAAAGCATTGTTAACAGCTTCATGGGCTTGACTTACTACCAATATCCGTCGAGCGCTCTCTTTCGTGACAAGGTAGTGCAGCAGCGATGCGATGAACCATGTCTTTCCAGTTCCAGGGGGCCCTTGCAGGAGACTGACTGGTCCAAATTGAAGTGATTTTCGAAACGCCTCTCTTTGGCTTTCATTCAATCGCTTTGAACCCTGTGCGTAAGCTTCCAATGAGATGTCATCCGGTACCGAAAATTCCATTGGCACCGGTTGTACGGCATCGGTCTGAAAATACTCAATGAGGTCAGGAATGACTGACCGCCCCTCCAAGATGCGCTCAACAGCTGAAGCTCGACGGTTGAGCGACGCACTTTCCATGTTGCTGCGTAACCTTAACCTATCGCCTTGCTTAGGTAGTTTTCCACCCCATCTCTCAACCGCCAAGACCGCGTTTGCACCAAGTTGAGTGTCTCGAAGCTCTAGTTCTCCACACCGTCGCCAGATGCCATCAGGCATTTGCCGTTCGACCCATGTACGGTCATCATCTTCAGGGTCAAATCCAGAACCCTCTAAAACGCACGGAAGCAGCAATTGGTATTCACGTTGAGGGTTGTGCCAAGGTTCGGCCGATACAGTGGCAATTGGCAAGGTATCTGCTTCTGCGTCAAGCAAGCTTTGCCAAAGCGCCTTGACATCAAGCGAAGATGTTTTGTCCTCAGCCGGTATTCCTGCATTAACGTCAGCAACTCCAGTATCCGTCATCAGCACATCCCTTTCAGACGTGCCGGATGCTGCCTCAGCTACTTCTGGGGTGGAAATGCCACCGAATTCTTGCACCCACAATTGAAGCGAGGGCTCTAGGTCTGATGCTTCGTTGCGTGGGCCATCTGCCAACATCAAACAGGCCTTTATACGCCCAAGACACTTGTCCTGCGCCCACATCAACTGGGACATGTCGATTTTCTTGATGCTCAGCCATGTGATGCGATTTTCGACACTGGACCATTCTGAAGTAAGTCTCAAACCGGCCCCGGTCAAGTGAATCAATTTGGCACTAGGCGACCTACGCGAATTTTCCATAGTGAGATAGAAATATCCGTTGTCGGACACCATCTCCCCTGGAGAAATTCCTTCCATCGCAAGGTTGCGAAAGGTAACTCGGAACGGTTCATTGTTATTTATGCTGACCGATTGTCCTTTTCCGTCGAGAGCGCTCTGCAATGGCTCCAATGCTGAAACGCTTTGGTCGTCAAGCAGGCGTTTAATCTCTTCCTGGACTCTGTCGAGTTCAATCCGTTCGCTTTCCGGCACTCCCTCTATTAGTAACTCTTTCAGAACAGCAGCCAAGCTATAGCAGTCTCGAGCCATAGGCGACATCGACTTATAACTCGCAGGTAGATACGCAGTGCTATAAAAGTCAGCACTATTCCTTCGATAGTCCAGAATATCAACGAAGACCGGTACGCCATCAGGCTGAACTACGATGTTGTCAGGTTTGATGTCCCCGTGAGGCCATTCAAAGTCATGGAGACGCGCAAGGGTCTTCGTCAACTCACGTGCCACCGCAAAGCGGGCATCTCGCGTTTGGGGAATTGCCATCCACTCCGTCAACGTAACACCCTCGACCCAATGCTGAATCAGTAAGAGATTTCGGCGGCTCAACCCGTAGTCGAAGATGGCAGGCAGGCCAGGCAATCCGGCAGCCCGCAGGTTTCGTGCACGCTCTAAAAATGACAAAAGTCGAATCGCAAAATCCGGCCGCCTTGGGTCGGGCTCTACGCCATGCCACTCCTTAACCAGCAGCTGCTGGCCATTGAAACTGCTTCGATATGACAGCAAGTCGTCGTCATCAGTCAGTGGTGCGGACTCTTCTGGATAGTCGCGAGCCTTTGTTCTCGCCCGATGCGCGTCAAAGGCTCCGAGGTCAATGACCTGCTCACGCTCGTTAGTAGAAGCCGCATTAACAGCTTCAAGCATCGGTCGTGCACTTTCATAGCGCTCACGGGGCTCCAAGCAGAGAGATTTTGATAAAACCTCATCAAAGGCACCCGAAAACACATCACCCGCGCGCTGAACCCACGAAAACACTCCATTTGCCTTTGGAGGGCGCTCACCAAACAAAATGAGGTGAGCTAAAACGCCAAGCGAATACACATCGCGTTGATATGGCGTTGACTCTTGCGCAAGTCCCATATCCTCAGGCAAATTCGCTCGCTCCACCTTAACTTTGTCACGAAAAGTGCCGACAGTGGCCATTGCAGGGTAATACGCGGCAGGGAATCCAGAAATGACAACCTTTGCTGGCCGTTCAACCCATAAGCAATGCGCCCCAATATCACGGTGTGCAATATTGAGGTCGTGCAGGTCTGCAAAGCGCTGCAGCACCGCCTTCACCATAATCACGCGTTCCGCGCTCGTGAGCTTTGACAGCACAGAATTGACGAATTCGCTGAGCCGCATTACCTTTGGTGGCAATACGTATAGTTCCGCGAAATCGCGGGTAACGTCCTGTTCTCCGTTTCGGGCTACTGGACGCAAAAGGCTTCTGGAAAGCTCTTCATTGCGGGGTTCGACATATTCGTAGACCCGCTGCTCCCGCAGACCAATAAACCCACGCTCTCCCTCGCCAATGAGCTCCGACCCCATGGCACCAAAATCCCACTGTCTGAGCAATGCCAGTTTTTCAGGGTCTAATTTCTCCTTCGCGCGGTACTCTGAATACAGCTTTGAAGGGTGCTTCCACATCGGATTGGGCTCTGGTCTGAATCCATGAATCGTAAATCCACGGGGTCGACCGGGCTGCCCTTCAAAAAACACATCGTAGTCAGCTAGGAACGTTAACGGGTTGAACCTGGGATAACGGCCAATAGACTTTTTATAAGTCTCAGCCTTTACCCAAGCAACCAGCTCATTTAGATACAAAACAGATGCTGCCTCATTGGCATCTAGGTCAACCTCAGCGAGACCTTCGCCTAGAACAACGAAAGAGTAAACAAATGGTGTTTTTGCTGCCCCAATCTTGTGATTTTGCTGTAACGCGCTACCGAGCCTTTTCGCTTTTAGATTTACAAGGGGTACTGGTGAACGTCCACGTGGTTCGCCATCAAGGTACCAATTACCCCCTCTGGATTCCAATAGTCGTCCGCGCCAATTCTTCAACTCGATAACAATTAGATGCGTATGGGTAACCAAAATGAGGTCGTAATCGTCATCGCCTCCGCCAGGACCGCCTCGACTTAGCTTGAATGACGCATATCCCCGCCAACCCTTTGTAAACGCAGAGGCATCAAATGCCTGCTCAACTTGTTGGAGTGCGTCAATCTCAGATGCAGGTACGCCAGCTTTTTCAATAAATCGAATTTCCATATAGTGGTACTTCTTAGGCTGGCTGCTAAGTCAACTCCCATTTGTTGCTCAATAGTTCAATCAAATCCAGCTGCCGCTGTGCAACGCCAGCGGGAGTTCACTCCGTGTTACTCAGCACCTGCGTCGTCAATAGATAGGAGGAAACACCGCTCTTGCCCACGAAATAAGCCGTCTTCTTGACAGCGAAGTCGTAGTTCTGTGCTTTTGAATTGCGCTTCTGGTTCAATGGCACCAAATTTGCCAACCTATGGACCCATTGCTTGCGCAAAGCTTCATCTGGCCAGGTTTTTGCCCAATCGCTATTCGGATTCACTGTCTGTGGCAAAACGTGTTCAATCGTGAGCAGACCGAGGTCATAAGTTGCCGCACCATCCCCTAGGAACGAATCCAGCCGCAGTATCAGGTGATTGCGGCGGCGAGCCGTGAGTAGGTAGATGTCGCTGTTAAGTACAGCGAGCATTTTGAGTTTCTCACCTGGTGTGAGCTCAATGGCAAATATCGGTTTGTTAAACGAGCTTGGGCTCTCCAACGCGGTCAACACACTGGCATACCGCTCAATCCGCTGGTTCACGTCATAACCGCAGACGTGCATGAAAGACGCCAACCGCTCCAACTTCTGGATAAACCACAACACATACTTGGCATCAGTTCCATGTTTGGCCAAAAAGCTAATGGCAGAGGGTAGCCAGTCCGAGTTGTCAATTCGATTCAACCACTTCAGCAGTACATTGACCTCAGCCGCGTTTGTTGTGGACTTGTATAGGCAGTTTTTCGCAATGAGGTAGGCCTCAGCATAAGGTTCAATCACCTTAGAGACCAGGTCTTCAGACGAGGCAGCCTTCTTGATGACCTGGTCGCGAAACTCTTCCAGCAGCGCACGCCGGGCCTTCTCTTTGGCAGCAATCATCCGGATGTGACCAAACAGCTCGGCAAATCCATCGCGCCCAGTCTTTACCTCTAGCTCTTCCCAAAGCTCGGTAACTTCTTCCTGGGTATCGGCACCCTTTACGTTGCCAATAACGTCTGATTTGATGATGTCGGTTGGCAAGAGGTCGAGGCCGCGACTGTTGAGCACCGAGAACACCCTGAAAGCCGACTGTTGGCTGGGTGTCGATACAGCAACCAGAAAACACCGCGTAACCAAAAAGCCGCCAAAATCAGTCAAGGCCTTTTGGTCAGACTTGAATTTTTCTTCCAGCTTATCTAAAAACAGCTTGGCATTAAGTCTGATATTGCACCGTGACTCGTTTTCCAACTGCGCCGCGTCAAGCTTAATCAGTTCCTTCAGTTGCACGCCTTGGATGTATTGCTCAAAGAAGGCGCGGTCACGCTCCCGAAGCGCCAGGCGTGGCTTTTGAGGCAGGTTCTCCAGCACGTTGCCCGGCTCGCATAAGTAGCGGTGAAACGCATCACGAATGGCGCCTGCCGATTTGAAGGTCAGAGCTGCCAACAAAATGGTCAGCGTCGTCAACCGCTGTTGTCCATCTATCACCTCAGCATGCGGCTTGCCTTCGTCTTTGATGAGGACGATGCTACCCAGGAAGTAGGTGTCGTCCTTTTCTTTGACATAAAAGTCGTACAGGTCCGAAAACAAGTCCCCGGCCTGCACCTCCGTCCAGGCGTACGGGCGCTGGTAAGAGGGGATGGAATAGTCAAATTCTGAACTGAATATCTTGGCGAGTTGGTACTCAGCGCCGCTAATTTTTTTACTCATTGTTTCTGCTCCCTTGAATCTAATTTCTCTGCCAACCACAAATGGTGGTCATTAATTCGCTCGCCGTTGAACTTGTGGAACCAGGGGGCAGACTCAACGTCTCTGCCCCGGTCTTTGTCCCAAGTGATGTTGAGCTTGGGCTTTTTGTTGATGCGCAGCACTTCGGCGGTCATGAAGGGGCGGATGTTCAGGCGGATGCCGTCATTAAGGTCGGGCTGCCAGCCGATGGGCTGCTGGGCCAGCGGCTTCCAGCGCACGAAGATGTCGTAGGGGGCTTCGCCTTCCAGAATGGCTTGCAGGCGGGCTTTAAGATTCTGCGCTGCGGACAGGCGCAGCGGGGCGCCGTCAGCGCCGCTGGCCACACCCGCCTCTTGCGTGCGAATCCAGTCGCCCAGGTAAGTATGGATAAGGCGCTCCAGGTTTTTGGCATCGAGCTTGTGGGCGTTGACCAGCGCACCAAAGCCATCTTTTTGACCGTCCCATACGTGCCAGATAAACGGGCGGTGCTGAAAGCGTTTGGCGTGCTGCTCAAAAAAGCTGTCGCGCAGCCACACCGCCAGCCCCTTGCCCGCGTTGTCGGCCTGGGCCAGCAGCTTGTCGAGCACGCTGGGGGTCCAACTGCCGGGGGCCACGGTTTCCCATGCGTCAATCAGCAGGCCCAGCAGACGTTCGTGTGCAGGTTGCTCGCCGCGCACGGCTTGAAGGCAGACGATGCCGTCGTCGTCCGCATGACGGGCCAGCAGCTTGCTGCGGCTTATCCAGGTGTGGGCTTCGTCTGAGAGTTCCATTTTGGTATCGGTCTCTGCAGACCAGACATAGCCCAGTAGGCGGGCGACTGCCACTTGCAGCGGGTCCGTGGCGGGGACGGGATGACCGTGGAACAGCCACTGGGTTGGGTCGTCGGAATAGGGTTTGGGCAGGCCGTTGGGGTAACGCTCTGCGGCGACATGTTGCCAGTGGGCTAGGTCGAATGGGACATTTAGAAGAGTTTGCGGCGTGACATTTACCTTTTGGTTGATTTTGCGTACTTCAGTCGAAAACTCTCCGGATTCGCAATATGCCCAAAGTGCATCAACATGTGCTGGAGTATTCGGAACTATCGCGCAACAGTTGCAGTCATAAATTTCACCGGTATAGATGGTTGGATAAAGGTCTCTCATTTGGCTCACAACAATCCCAGCGCGACCCCAATTGGGTTTTCCTCGAAGCCAGTTCTGTGCTGCGTGGTTTAGGTGTTTTACGCTTTGTGCAAGCAAATACATACTGCCGTGCTCACGTTCCCAATAAATAATCTCACTCTGCCCCCCAAAGTTTGTAGTAGAAGAAACACTACCTTGATGCATTCGCCAAGTCCCGCTCTGAAAGTCCTGAACCTCCCAAACAGAGCGAATGAAACGTGGTGCATCGCCAGCAGAGCAACCAGAGAGTGCGGTTGCATATTTTTGGAGTAAGTCTCCGCGACTCAACTCTTCAAGCGATATGACAACGTCGGGATTCTCCAATTGTCCCAACTGGCTTACCACCTTCACCCCTCCTGAAAGCAACTCCTGCGCCTTGGCTTTCGCAGTACGCGGGGCACTGGCATCCACGCCGTGCAACACGGTTTCCCCGTTAGGTTTGGCATTGGTTTGGGTTAGCAAAATGATGAATGCGCCCGCCGCCTGAGAGCTTTCGAAGCCGCCTTCCCCCAGTCTTACTAAAAAGTCCCAGCAAATAGTTTTCAACAGGTGTTCGCGTTGCTTCTTATAGCCACTCAAAAACAGCCAGTTTTGCGGCATGACGATTTGAACAACGCCGCTGCCTGCGACTGACAACTCCAGACAGCGCTCCAAAAACACGTTCGCCAAGTCGTTTTTGGCATTCGGGTAGTGCGCTTCGCTATAGTCTTTCAACGCCTGGTCCTGCTTGCCGCGTGCTAGATACGGCACGTTGGTCACCACCAAGTGATAGCGCGCATCCAACAGCCGGGCAGCTTCCATCAGGCCACGGGCGCTGATGGCCAAGTCCCAGGCATCGTCATTCAGGTCATGTGCGCCGCCCCACAGGGTGCCAGGTTGCTCGCTTCCCAATGCTTGCTCTATCAACGTTTGCAGCGTCTCAAAACTGGATGTGGCAAGGTCGTTTTTGATGCTGAGCGACGGGTTGAGCAAGCTGCCCAGCAAGGGAGCCTGGGCAAACACGCTGTGCAGCAAGCGCAGTTCCTGGCGTAACAGCGCGGCGTTGGGTTGGCTGTCGGGCACCAGCGCTGCCCAATCTTGCGGGCGGGCAGACACTTTCAAGCCGCAGCAGGCAATGCGCGGTGCGGGCATGTCTGGCCGCACGCCCAGCGGGTTGCCATCTTCATCGGGGTAGCGCCAGGCCGCCAGGGCCAGGGCGAACACCGCTATTTCGACACAGCGCGGGTCAATTTCAAGCCCGTGCAGGTTGTGCGCCAGAACGGCATCAACCGCATCCATGGCGCTCAAGCCCTCGTCCGCCATGCGCAGCGGGACAAGAAGCAAAAAGGCCGCCACCAAAAAGTGACCCGAGCCGCAACTGGGGTCAAGCAGCTTGAAGTCGGTCAGGTGGTCGGGCCAGCCTTCAAAGTTGCCAGCCGCTGGAACCTTGCCCCCACCCCCAGCCCCGCCCCCCGAGGGGTCGGGGAGACCGTCTTCCAGCGTGCGCAAATACGGCATAGCCACCGGGCAGGGCTGGCCGGGATGGCGGGTGTGCCACCAGGCACCCAGCGAGTTGTGCAGCAAAAAGTCCACCATGTAGGGCTCGGTAAAGAGCTGGGTGACGGCGGGCAGTTCGTCGGCACCTATCTTGACTTCGGAGGCGTTGACCTCATCCTTGCGCTTGGCTTGCCAAAACTGATAGACCCAGCCCAGGCTGTCGCTGGCCTGAAACACCTCGGGCGGCAATTGGGCCAGCAGCCGCTCCAGCTCGCGCTGATGTTCAGGGGCGAAACTGATTTCAAACACCGGGCTGTGCTGTTTGAAGACTTGCGGCAACATGCGCGCCGCAAGTTTGCCCGCCAGCTCCCAATGGCTTTTGGCGCCCATGGCCATGTCGGGGTGGTTATCGACCATGTCGCGGCAGTCGTCCAGCGACACGGCGGCACCCGGCTCCCACATCAACAGGTTGTTTTCGGCCAGAAAGCGGGCAAACAACATGCGGTGCCAGTGCTCGTAGGCTACCTCCCACACTAAGGCTTGCAGTTCGACACTATTGTTTTGAGAGCTGCTTGCGCTTATGGCGCGGGCGTGAGCGCGCAATTTTCTTCTTAAAACTCGCTGGGGTTCGTCCAGATAATCGGGCACCTTGGCCTCAGTCACCGCCAGTTGTGCCAGGGCGGCTTTGCCAGCCTTCTCCGCCACGTCGCGTGCAGTCTTGACGGTGTTTTCAAGCTGGGTGCGCAGGGGTTTGGGCAGCGGCGCGTTGGGGGTGGGTGTGACAGGGGGCATGGGAATCTCGTTATGTTTTTGATAGCTTCTTGCGCTTGATTTACGGGGGCTAGAGGGCTATTTGGCTATTAAGGTTTGCACGTCAGAAATCAGACTTTGAACCAACGCGCACATCTCGGCCACGGTGGATTCTTCAACCTCAAGGTAGCCTTCGTACTCCGCCAGGTTGCGTTTTTGATGCGCGGTGTCCAACACGCGCCAGCGGTTGGCGGGCCAGCCCAGGGTGTGCGTCAGGCACTGAAAGACGGTGTAGCGGTTTTCGCTGCGATAACCATGCCAGCGCAATGCGGCCAGGGCGGCGGCATGGGCGGCGTTGTAGGCGCTGGTAAAGCGGCCCTCAAGCGACAAGTTGCTTAGCTTGGCATCGCTCAGGCGGGTCTGCGCCATGGCGAGCATGCGGGTGACTTCCCTATCGTTGCGCGGCTCGGCTTTGAGTTGGCCGATGCGCACCAGGTTGTCCAATTCAGGCAGGCTCATGGGCATCCCCTATCAATAGCAGCGTGGGCTGTGACAACACCCGGTTGACAAACGAGTCTGGCTCGGCGCGGCGACGCTCAAACTCTTGGGGTGAATAGCAGCTTGGGTTGATTTTTCTGCCTAATTGGGCCTCGGCGGGCTCCAAGGTGGCCAAGACCTGGCTGAGCAGCAAGTCGTTACCCACCAGCATCACGTCAATGTCGCTGCGGGCGGTGTCGGTTTGTTTGGCGACCGAACCATAGACCCAGGCGGACTGAAGATTCGGCAGCAAGGGCTGCAAGGCATCGCGCAACACCGGCACCGTGCCCAAGGTCTTGCGGGTCAAGGCAACCAATTCAGCGTACACAGACGATTGGGGGTTGGCCTGAAAGCGGCGCAGGTTGCCCACCGCTTGCGCATCGACCAGGCCTGCTGTGGCCAGGCGGTTGAGCTCCCGCTGTAATGAGGCACTACCCAAGCCGGTGAGGCGGCGTAGCTCGTTGAGATGATAGGCGCGGTCTGGTTGACCAAACAGCCACACAAAGAGGCGCGATTGGCTGTCGGTAAAAAGTGCAGAACTGATAGTCATGCCAAATATTAGCATAAACAGGCTATTTATTGGCACAACTTCCATCGGTGTCTTGCGTTAAAGCGCCACCGGGCCACTTTTCAATTTGTCGGCCAGCAACTGCTCCACCTCGGTCAACCAAGCTTTAAGTTCTGCTTCGTTATTGAGAGTGCGCTTCGGAATGCTGACGTGCGTGACGTTGGGTTTTAGAAGTTGGACTGCGGCATGGCGGGCGGCATCAAAACGGCTGCCCAAGGCTTGGGTCTTGGAAATCCAGTGGTCTAGCGTGCAGTCGTCCAGCGCATCTTGCAATTGGTCAGGCGTTGCCAAGTCCATCGGCTTAACCGGTGCCAGGTGATGGTCTTGCGTTAACTTGGTGCGCTGAGCATCCGTCAGCTTGGTCCAATCCGCATCGGCAGACAAGTGTGCTTGTTGCGTGGCAAAGGCGGTTGAGAAGCCTTGCAGTTTGGCATTCAGTGCCTGGCGCAGCAGGTCGGCGGTGCGGTCCAGCAAGGGGCGCACGGCATCGGGCTCGGCCAGCAGGCTGCGTTGGGACTGGATGGCGTCTTTTTCGGCCGCAATCTCGTCAAAGGAGCCAAGCTCTTTGGCGTGCTCCAGCAGACTGGTGAGCTGGTTCCACACGGGTAGGCGCTTGTGGATAGCGTCCGCTGTGGTGGCCCACTGCTTGGACAAGCCCAGCAATTCGTCATGGCGGGTGTAGAGCTCCAGCAGTTGGCCGTTGCCAGACTGGGACTCCAGTGCTTCGATGGCGGTGAGCTTGGGACTGAGCGGTGCCGGGGCTGGGTCACCCGCCTTGCCA
>Ga0210012_1002049_pt1 | contig 18030 bp, 22 predicted proteins | sample CryGeymeta201504_FD_183974 | JGI IMG/M metagenome (GOLD analysis project Ga0210012, IMG submission 183974) | Groundwater microbial communities from Crystal Geyser aquifers in Utah, USA - Crystal Geyser metaG 2015-04 (SPAdes) (version 2) | ecosystem: Environmental > Aquatic > Deep subsurface >... | reverse complement strand
CAAATTACAGGGCAAAATCTAAAAAATGAGGGAAAATCCCTCTTTTTGTGAAAAATGGGTTCTGAAATTGCGTTTTAAGCTCATGAAAAAAACAGAAATGGAAAACCGTTAGGAAAAGCGGAGATATTTCAAGGGCAACATAGAGCGAATACAAAGCGATTAGGAAGCAAGAAATTGAGCAATTGTGAGTTTTTTCACAACCTGCCGTTAGCGGACAGGTAAAACCAATCAACATTTACCGTCTTTAACATCTTGAATGCCTTCAATAAGCATTTTCTTAACCCGCTTGAATTGTCTGATTTTAGAGTCAATTTCTATGATTTTAATTTCCAAAGCTTGAATTTTTTTCTCTTCGGATAATTGATGGTTAAACCAGTCATCCAATAAATCCTTTATTTCCGACAAAGTGAAGCCAATTTCCTTCGCTTCCTTAATTAATTGAATCTTTTCAATCAGACTTTCATCGTATTGTTTGTAATTATTGGTCTTAACTGTTTTATTAGGTTCACCTTTAAACAGTCCATAATTTTCATAGTACCGCAGCGTATGAACTGATACATCTGTCTGTTTTGCTAATTCACTTATTAACATTTTTCTGATAATTTGTTGAAAAAAAACTCAAAGTATAGACTATACTCTATACTTGTAGGTTTTAAATTTAAGACATATATTTTAATTTCAACAAAATTTATTCATATGAAAAAATTAATAGACTTAAAGTTTCTGTTCACAGCGGTTGCCATATTAGAGTTTTTCTATTTCGCAGCGGCAATGTTACCGCCTTCATTAATTCCAATAGCTACAGGTTGGAACTTATCCCCGGATGGACATTGGATTGCCAAATTAATCGGATTGTCTCTTGGAACAATGGGTTATATGGCTTGGATTTTCAGAAAAAAGCCTCATTTGGGTGTTGCAAAAGGACTTGCGTTTTATCAAATGGCGAGTGCTACTATGGATTGGGCTATGTGGTTGGTAATGAAAGATGAAGGCATTTTCAATAACTCATTGGCTGAAACAACAGTAATTGCAGCGATTGTTTCACACTACTTTTTTGGCATACTCCTTATCATTGCCATTAATAAATCAAAATCTAATGGATAGTATCATAGCTTACTTCAATGGTGAAAAAGTTCAATGCACCATTGGTGCTATTGCTTCGATAATATTTATCGCTTCTTCAATCTTATTTCTCTTTCAACAAAAAATCTTTCTAAAGGGAATAGCTTATTCTGCGATTCCTCTTTCACTTCTGCTTTTAGTCATTTGTGTTGGCGTGATTTTCAGAACTTCAAAAGACGTTGAACGAGTAAGTACATTTTATAGAGAAACGCCTAAAAGTGTCCAAGTTGAAGAGATTCCAAGAATGGAAAAAGTAATGAAAAGCTTCAACATCATAAAGAAAGTAGAAATAGCTATTTTCATAATAGGCTTGGCTATGATTATTATCTTTTGGCGTAATGAATTAATTAGGGGTATTGCAGTAGGACTACTAATAATGAGCGTTTCTCTTTACACCTTTGACCACATAGCAGAATCAAGGGGTGAAGCTTATATTCAATTCTTAAAATCCTTGTAAATTAGGACTGAAAAGAAAGAAACCCGAACCGCTAAAAATGTATATAAAAAATAGGCGAAACAGTGTAATATTAAGGCTTTTAGCTCGTATCAAACTTTGTGTTTAACCGCAATTAAAGTGCTTCAAATCGCCAACTTATCATATACTAACCGCTGTGTGCAAGCAGAAGAAAAAGAAATTGAATAATAAAATAATAAATACAAGACTTGGAGATATTGAATACTGTTCAATTGGAAAGGGAATCCCAATAATATTTGTACATGGTGGTCATTCAAATTGCAATGAAACACTTTGTCACAAAGGATTTGATCTAGAAAAATTTCTATTAATTACGCCTTCTCGTCCTGGATACGGAAAAACTCCTTTGGATGGAAACCTAACACCAAAACAAGCAGCCGATTTAATTATAGAGTTAATAAATCATTTATCAATAGACAAGGTAATTGTTTATGGCATTTCAGCGGGCGGATTAACAGCATTAGAGTTAGCAGGTAATTATCCTAATAAAGTGAGTAAGTTGATTCTTGCATCTGCTATATCAAAAAAATGGCTTGATAAACAAGGAAAAATATATAAGACTGCAAGAAGAATGTTCAATCCCAGAATGGAAAAATTTGTATGGGGAATGGTGAGGTTCTTTTCTAGGATTTTACCAAACATGATGGCAAAGAGTTTTTATCCTCAGTTTTCTAAAAAACCAAAACACAAATTAAATAAAGATGATGTTAAAGAGTTGATTTCTACATTGAAACATTACAATTCTAAAACAGGATTTCTAAATGACATTGACCAAAATATCAGTGATGAGATAATTAAAAAAATTAAATGTCCAACTCTAATCATTCATAGTGAGAATGATACTAGTGTGTCTTTTGAACATGCCCTACAAGCAAATGAAATGATTGAGAATTCAGAGATTGCAAAATTGAATAATGAATGGGGACATTTGTTTTGGATTGGAAAAGATTCAAATGAATCAATTAGAAGGACAATTGAATTTTCAGAAAAATAAAGTCAGCGCATAACAATGTGAATAGTGCATTAAAAGGCACCATACACAAACCGTTGGCAGCCAGGCTATTTGACGTCATCACAATAAAGAAAAAATGAGTAAAATGAATTGGGACACTATTCAAAATCAATCGGACGAAATTTTATCGGACGGGCTTTTTACACTTAAATCAAGACCCTTTGATAACTTATCCAACTTGACTGAAAAAGGGTTTGGAAACTATCTCATTTCGCTTGACAAGAAACCATTTTATGTAGGCGAAGCGAAAGAACTTTCAAAAAGAATAAAACAAAAGTCAAACAACAAAGACGAATGAAAGAAGCAAGAAACCGTTATATACAATAAGAAAATACCTCAATGAAAATTCAACTACAGTTAATTATCCCATTCTTATTTTTACTGACTAATTGTAGTCAATTGCCAAAACTCATTTAGTTGGACTGGAGGAAAAGAACATTTGCCAAGAAAAACAGAACCCAAATTGTAGCATATATAATCTTTGTAGACCCATAATATCTTGTGCAAAACTGAAATATTCATATTCTTCGATCACGTACTTTTCAAATCCTAAATGTTATTGGAAATACAACCAAATTTTCTTCGATACAAATGTTATCTAATCAGGTAACATTTTTCGTATAGTTCCGATTTGCGTACTGAATTCATACACTAGATATTTTTCTACAAAGACTTTATTCTTGATTTTTATAAATCACAGAATTCAACAGTCAAAAAGAAAATCGATTGGACACTGCAATTAGTGGCAACAATAGATAAAATTCCAGAAAATATTTCAAGCATTTAACTAACTCTAACGGTATATATGAAAATAGAGTTGATTTAAGTCTGACATTTTCCGAATTATGTGCTTTTTCGATAAAGGCAATCTTGTGGTAGTAGCAAATGGATTTGAAGCATTCAAACTCGGAGCATTATTGCATGAGCTACGGGTGGAGAAAGGATTGATTCAAGAAGAACTTGCACTAAAGTGTGGGACTACCAAGTCATATATTTCAAGAATTGTAAATAATGCTAGTGACATCCGACTCTCTACACTAATGAGAATAATTCAGGATGGATTCGGTGGACATTTAAAACTTAGTGTTGACATCTAGATTTGGGTTGTAAATCCCAAAACACAAGCTGAGTAACAGTCAGGCTGATTTCTTTGTAAGGACACAATTTTATTTTAATTTCACTCTCAGCGGAAGAAGTTTTTTACGATTCGCAATTCCGTTTGATCACTAACCTTGAAAACGGTAAAAATTTAAAAGAAAGAAACATAGTATAAATGGATAAAGAACCTATTCAACCAAAAGAACAAGCCAATAACCCATTGCATGGGGTGAAATTGGCAACAATACTAGAAGTGCTAGTAGAACACTATGGCTGGGAACGTTTAGCAATGAGAATTAACATCAATTGTTTTAAAAATGACCCTTCAATTAAATCTAGTCTTACGTTTTTAAGAAAAACGCAATGGGCAAGAGATAAGGTTGAACGGCTTTATCTTGATTTAGAAAAGAAGAAGTATTAAGCTACAGCAGAACATAAATTGTATTAAAACGCAGTTTAGCCAACCGTAATGTACAATTTAAAAAATCAAATGACACAGCCATTAGTTTAATGTGTATTGATGTTTTTGGATAGAATTGGAAATGAACTTTTTCGTTCCTAAATGAAAAAAAAGAAGACCCATATATCTAAAATTTGACTAAAAGAATAATAGAAGCCGGTGGCAAGTAGAGAATGCAAACACGGGAATATTATCCTAATGAAAATCCAAATAAAATGGCTTATGTAGAAGACGCAATTGGTATCATATTTGAAAATTATGATCACAGCAACGAATTGACATATTCATCAGGTTTAAACAAGAATTATAAAAAGTATAAACAATGGCTATAACCCATTGCTATCAATTACTATTATAAATATCATTATTTTTGATTCGGCTGATTCCTGCTTTGGAATATCCTTCGAATTTTACTCAATAACGGATTAATAATGCTAACCGTTATTTTCAATTAATATTGATATGAAAAAAATCATTGTTCGTTTTAGCAAAATAATACTGGTAATTGCTTTTTTAAATATTTTTGCAGCGTCTGTAAACCATGTGGCTAATAATGGGCAATTTTTTGGTGTTTTAACAAAGCCCTTTAAGTCCTACATTGAATTTATTGTCCTTGTGCAAGATGTAATAAATGGAATAGTAGCGCAAATTAAGCCATATCATGTTATTGCTGATAAAAATTTTAAAGAAATAAACTTACTTGAAAAAAACATTTATTCATTAAACGCTCATTTTGAGCTGGATAGATATATTTTTAAGCTAAGAAATATGAGAAATGATTCGCTTATTCACTCTTGGTCATTTACTAAAGATAAATTTGTTGGGTCTTTTGAGAAATATCTTGTTGCCCACCCTCAAAACCCAATCCTTCTTAACGATGGTTCACTAATTGGAATGTTATATGATACTGAAAACTTATTCCGCCTTGACAAATCGTCAAATATTATATGGCACAATACTTCAAGAACATTTCACCACTCAATAAATATGTCTCATGACAATCATGTTTGGGCTTGTACTTCAAGAAAGGCAGCAACGAAGAGTGAACATTCTAACAATTATACTATTTACAAAGATGATGTTTTGACAAAAATAGACGTTGAAACAGGAACAGTTGCTTGGGAAAAATCACTTTCAGACATTCTTATTAGTAATGGATTCATTAATATAGTTCATGGATATTCAAATGATGAGTTTTCATATGGTGCTGACTTATTCCATCTGAATGATATTGAGCCGATTAATTTTAATGGAAAATTTTGGTTGCAAGGTGATCTTTTATTGAGTCTTCGCAATAGGTCATTGATAATTCATTACCGTCCTGAGACGAATAAAATACTTCGTATGATATCAGGACCATTCTTAGCACAGCATGATGTTGATATTATTTCAGAAAATGAAATATCTATCTTCAATAACAACAGGACTGGTACAGAATTCAAAGCTGGTCATGTTGATGTTGAAGGTAACAAAGACTACAATATTGACGAGTTTAAACTTAAAAGTTCAAATATTGTTGTTTACAATTTTGCTGACTCGACTTTTTCAACACCATTTTTGGATCTTTTTGAACAAGAAAACATATATACTCATCGTCAAGGGGTACATACATTTCTCGAAAATGGTGATTTATTTGTTGAAAGCACTGAAACTGGAAAGATCTATATTTTTCGAGATGATAAAGTGATCCTGCAAAAGTATGCAAATAAAGTACAAGATAAGGGAACTACTGAATACCCTCATTGGATGAGAATATACGAAAATGTAAATTTTTTAAATGAATAAACTATTATGCTTTTATACATAGGACCTGGAGTTGGAGTTGCAACAATTATTATAGTTGTAATCATTTTATTAATTGTACTAGCTAGTTTAGTTATTGTCTTATTAAGACCTATTAAGCGATTGATCAATCGCATTAAAAGATTATATAATGGAAAGTAGTTTATACTATTTTTTCGTATTTCTAGGTACAATTATTTTTTGCCTAGGTTTAGTATTATTATTGAGAAAGCCATTTTACAACTTAGCTACAACAGCAGTAAAACAATTAGACATAATACTAGATCGATCAATTGGAGAAAGTGAAAAAGATCAATATATTCTTCGTAATTTATTTACTATTTTAAAATATTTATCAATAAATATATGCATTTTATTTATTCTTATAATTTGTAGTATTTTACCTGTTTATCTTTATAAAGATAAACAGCTTAGCTTAGTTTCTGATACCTCATCGGTATATTTTTATACATGTTTGTTTTTAGGAAGCATCTCACTTTTATTTTTCAAAAAAAAGACAGATTACACTTACTGGTCAAAACTATTACACACTATAGTTTTAGATAATTACAATTTAGGAAGATTTCTTTTTGAATTAGAGATTAAAGTGTTTCATAAGAGTAATGTCTTATCTGAGAAACCTTTTGTAATTGTTACAGGATTAGCTCGTGGTGGAACAACAGCTCTTACAAACTTACTGTATGATAAAGCGATTTTTCATTCAATTACTTATGCAAATGTACCGTTTTTACTTGCTCCTAATTTTTGGAAAAAAATCTACAAACCCTTAAGTAGCAAAAAAAAAGTACGCGCCCACGACGATAAAGTTTTATTTAGCGAAAATTCTATTGAGGCCTTAGAAGAATACTTCTTTAAAGCTTTTTTAAAAGACAGTTATATAAAAGAAAGACATTTAGAGAAACATGAAATAAACAAAGATATATTGTTAAAGTACTACAAATATCAGGATCTTTTTAGAGATAATAACGACACGATTTATCTTGCAAAGAATAATAACTTTCTTTTACGGTATGAAAGCATCTTGAAGTTCAATAAGCAATTCAAACTTGTACTGATATTTAGGAAACCAATTGAACATGCACAATCTTTACTTCGACAACACGAAAATTTTGTAGCACAACAAGAAGAGGATAATTTTATTTTGAAGTACATGAATTGGTTAGGACATTACGAGTTTGGGCAAAATCAAAAATATTTTTCATTTGATAATGATAAATTATTGGAAAATTATGATAAATCTGATCTATCATATTGGCTAGCTATTTGGATTAACTACTATTCCGAAGTAACTAAAATAGTAGACAAACATAGGATTTGTTTGGTAAACTATGATGACTTTCTAGAAAATCCAGCCAAAATAAAGAAAGCTCTAGAAATATCTCTAGAAATGAAATTAACAAAGGAAGCCCCAGAACAATTCAGCCCCCAAAAGTACACAAGTGAAAATTTATCTAAGATTGATGTTGCTCTTCTAGAAAAGGCCAATAATATATATGAAGAATTGATTTTACAAAAGTTAGATATACATTGAAATAACAATGAAGAGTGTACTCCGAAATTTCGTTTCAGTAAACTATTCGTCGAATTGGTAGGATTTGGAAATGTTCTTGATTTTGAATCCATTAATAAAGCCGTTCAAAATGGAATTCAAAAATTTGGTAAAATTGATGCACTTGTGAACAATGCAGGTTATGGCGCTTATGAGCCTTTGGAATCTTTCCCGAGAGAAAATATTATCAAACAATTTAATACCAATATAATCGGATTGATGGATGTAGTGCGAGCGATTATTCCTCATTTCAGGCAAAACAAAGATGGAGTTATTGTCAATATTTCTTCCATCGGTGGACAAATGACTTTTGCTTTGGGTTCCCTTTATCACGGAACTAAATTTGCCGTTGAAGGTATTTCGGAATCGCTCCATTACGAAATGAATGAAATTGGTGTGAAGGTTAAGATTGTACAGCCTGGATTTATTGCGACAGATTTCGGTGGACGTTCATTCGATTTTCAAGCGGGTGAAATTACTGAATATCAAGCGCTTATTGGATCTTTAATGAAGCAATGGCAAAATCCGAAAAACACAGTTTCTCCACCAAGTTTAGTTGCAGAAGTAATTTATAATGCTGTAACTGATGGCACAAATCAATTGAGATATAGAGCAGGAGATGATGCCCATTTCTTACTTGATAGCAGAAAGAAAATGTCGGATGAAGAGTTCTTTGCAATGATGAATAGTCAATTAGAAAAGTAAAAACGTTAGCTGACAATAAGTATAAGCAATGCGGTTTGGGTGTAAACTCAAACCGTTTTTGTTTTTAATTAAGTATTTTGTGTTTCGATAAATTAGTGTTTCAAAATCGATTAATATTTATACACTTACCGGTAGCAAGAAAATAAAAATTAACTACTTAAGAAATACACTTATATAATACTTTATGTTGACATGGTACCTGAAAAGATGCAAAGAATTTGTAGAGAAAATGAACGGTAGAATTTGGGTTGAATGCGAATTAGGTAAGGGGAGCGAATTTACATTTACATTGCCACTTTATACGGGAATGAATTAGCGTAAAATCCAATTTCAGCTCTCTTTTGGTTTGTTCATTACTTTAAAAACCTTATTTGGAATCGTTGAAAAGGGCTTGGGCGGACGAGTTAACATATCCATCGAGTTTTAAGGTATTTCAAAAATTTCGTTAATAGGAAATGACTCTTAATAGCTAATGCATACAATCGTTTGTAAACTTTTGAACAACAAAAATTGGTTTAAAATAAAATAAATAGTAACTTAAAAGTTACATAATTGAATTAGTATGAATAAAGTCCGAGAGGTTATCGCTTATAAACATTATTTCAAGGAATTCTTAACCAAGCAAACCGTGAAGGTTCAGAATAAAATATTCAAGATTATTGAGTCCATTGAGAACTTAGATAGAGTCCCTTCTAATTATTTAAAACATTTGGAAGGAACCTCAGGACTTTATGAGGCGCGAATTCAATTAGGAAATAATATATGGCGAGTTTTTTGTTTTTTTGACGGAGATAAACTAGTTGTTTTGTTAACTGGTTTTCAAAAGAAGACTCAAAAGACTCCCAAAAGCGAAATTCAGCGAGCCGAAAAATTGATGAAAGAATACTATAATGAAAAAGGATGATCAAACTGCTAAAACTCAATCTTGGTCTGAGATTAAAGACGAGATTTATGGAATCGTTGGTTCTGAAAGACGTGATGAACTTGAACGAGAATCAGAGTCTTTTCGAATTGGCTTGATGCTTCGTCAGGCACGAGAAAAACAACATATGACTCAAGAAGATTTGGCAATACTAATCGACAAAAAGCGTCCCTATATCTCAAGGGTTGAAAATGATGGAAGTAACATTACGTTAAAAACCTTATTTGAAATCGTTGAAAAAGGCTTGGGCGGACGAGTTAACATATCCATCGAGTTTTAAGATATTTTTTAATAACTTTTTGGAATTGAGCACCCACTCAATCTCACTCCAAATTACGGACTAAGCTTTTGGATAATAGTATTGGTAGGGGGAGATGTTTTGGGTCTGAATTATGCGAGGCGTTTATGCTGTAATCGATATAGATTAGCCCAGTGAAAACCAATGCATAAAAAGCACATTTACAAGCCCTGACACACAATCTAATGCTTCAGCTTGCAAAAGAGCTATTTCTTTCCAACCACACACAAGATTCTATATATTTGTAATGTGACGGATAAAAAGCAAAATATCAACCTGTATAAATCTCTTTTTCGAGGACGAACTGATATTTATGCAGTTAGATGGGAAAAGGATGGAAGAAGTGGATATATGCCTGCTTACAAAGTTGATTGGACAGATTTCAAGAAACACAAGGCACAAGGAGGAACTTTCAAAGATTACAAAAACAAAGAATTTTCACCTTCGATAACTCCGCATTAGAATCACACTTTGCCGGAAAAGAAACCTGTGGCATTTATCCATTACTTGAGGACAATACATCCTTTTTAATTGCTGTTGATTTTGACAAACAAAACTGGAAAGAAACGATTCTTAAACATCACAATACTTGTACAAACCATAAAATTCCATCTTACATAGAGCGTTCCCGCTCAGGAAATGGAGGTCATTTGTGGGTGTTTTTTTGAAGATGCTTTTCCTGCTCAAAAGAGCCGAAAAATTATGTTTGAATTGTTGCGGCATTCAAACATAATATCGCATTTTGAAAAGGAGCCAAGTTTCGACAGGTTGTTTCCAAATCAGGATTTGCATTCAGGGAAAGGAATAGGGAATTTAATTGCACTCCCATTTCAGGGCAATTCATTAGCTAATATGAATTCGTGTTTCATCAATCCCGAAACCTTTGAACCATTTGAAAATCAATGGAAATTTTTGGAATTGATAAAAAAATTTTCTATTGAAAATTTAAAAATTCCGAAAAAAGACATTGGACAAATTGGAAATAAAAAGTAAAAGATTGGAAAGCATATTACCATTGCAATGATTCAATCGTTATCAAGAATTGATGATTATAAAGAAATATCCAATGCATTTGGTACAATCATTATTGATGAATGTCACCACATTCCAGCAAAATCATTTCGGGAAGCAATAATCAACTTTAATGCATTTTACTTGTATGGATTAACTGCTACACCAAAACGAAAAAACAATGACGAGAAATTGATATAAGTTTATATAGGGAACATTCTTCATCAAGTTAATCAACAAGAGTTTTTAGCGGAACGAAATATCAAAACCGAAATCAATGTAAAAGAAACCGAGCTCTTTGCTCCTTTTGATTATAAAATCGATAAATACGAAACCATTTCCCGAATTTTAATTCATGACACTCAACGAAATTCATTGATTTTGAATGACATTGAGCAAAACGAAGGGAGGTTTAAACCCATTTTGATTTTGACTGAAAGGAAAGCACATGTCGACATTTTGAACCTTTATTTGAAGGATAAACATGAAACAATAACAATTCATGGTGATGATTCAGAAAGTGCTAGAAAAAGCAAAATTGAGCAAATAAAACAAGGTCATTTCAAAATAGTAATTTCTACAGGTCAGTACCTTGGTGAAGGAATCGATATTAGTAATTTGGAATGTTTATTTATTGTTTATCCATTTGCATTTGAAGGGAAATTGATTCAATACATCGGAAGAATTCAACGTTCAAATAAACCACCAGTGATTTTTGGTTATAGAGATTCAAAAATTGATTACTTTGAAAAAATGTTTAAACAACGAAAACGATACTATAATAAGCTGAATAAATAAAATGCCAGAACAACAAAATATAGAGTGGAAAGAAAGTTGGCGTGATGAATACCTAAAATGGATTTGTGGGTTTGCAAATGCCAAAGGAGGCAAAATAATCGTTGGGATGAATGATAAAGGTGAATTTGTTGGCATAAGTAATTCAAAACGGTTGATGGATGAGATTCCCAATAAAATACAAACCAATTTGGGAATTATCTGTGATGTCAATTTGCATCATCGAGAAGATCTAGCTTATATCGAAATTGATGTAAAGCCATATGATGTTCCTATTTCCTATCACGGCAAATATCATTACAGAAGCGGAAGTACAAAGCAGGAGCTAAAAGGTAATACGTTGAATGAATTTCTGTTGAAAAAGGCAGGAAAGACTTGGGATGATGTAATTGAACCGAGAGCAAAATTTGAGAATATTGATATTTCTGCTATAGAAGCTTTTAAAAAAGGAGCCACAAGTAGCAAAAGATTACCGTTTATTGCAGATGAAGAAAATATTGAGCGAATTCTTGATAACTTGCTATTATTGGAAGATGGAAAACTAAAACGTTCAGCAATTCTTTTATTTGGGAAAAATCCTTGCCGTTTTTTTATCAATGCCTTTGTAAAAATAGGTCGTTTCGGCAAGACAGATGACGATTTGAAATTTCAGGAAGTTGTGGAAAGTGATGCCTATCGATTAGCAGATAAAACATTAGAAGTGCTTGATAGAAAGTTTTTTGTTTCGCCAATCACATATGAAGGTTTGCAACGCGTTGAAGGTTGGGAATATCCCTACGAAGCAATACGTGAGGTAATATTGAATGCTGTAGTGCATAGAGATTATATGGGCGCACCAATTCAAATTAGTGTTTATGATGATAAACTAATAGTCTGGAATGAAGGTTCTTTACCTGATGATTTGACAATAGAAGATTTGAAGATTAAACACTCTTCACGACCACATAATCCATTACTTGCAAGTGCATTCTTCAAAGGTGGATTAATTGAAGCCTGGGGACGCGGAACGATTAAAATCATAAATGAATGCAAAAAAGCTGGTTTACCTGAACCATTAATTGAAAATGTATCGGGTGGAATAAGTGTTACACTATTCAAAAATATGTTTACAAAATATCATTTGTTTGAGAAAGGTTTGAGTGAAAGACAAATTGAAGCTGTCCTTTACGCAAAAGAAAATGGGGAAATAACAAATAGCATTTATCGAGGCATGTTTGATTTAACAGAAAAAACAGCTTATCGGGATTTTGAAAAACTTATTGAATTAGGAATTTTAATAAAAGTAGGTGAACGGAAAGGAACTTATTATATATTGAAAGTCCGATAAATGTCCGATAAAATTGAAGAATGTCCGATAAATGTCCGAATTAATTGAGCGCTTGATTAGCATCATTAATTAAACTAATGGCTTTAGACTATTTTTTAATAGCTTTTTGGAATTGAGCACCCCCTCAATCTCCCTCCAAATTACGGACTAAGCTTTCGATAATATTTTTGTTAGGAGGGAGAGGTTTTATTCCTGAATTATGCGTAATTAAATTATTAGGTTCAAGTTTCTCAAAAAAACGAAATTAATCTCAGCTCTCTTTTGGTTTGTACATTACAATTATTTGAATCAAAATAGCTAAAAAAGCTAGAAAATAGATTTCAATTTGGGTGAAAAGTTCAACAGTGTCAATGGCTTGTTTGCTTATTGACATTTGTCTGCTGCCTTCATTCAATTGAATTTTTGTTAAGTCGTATAGGTTCTCTTTTACCAATGAAATTTGATGCAGTATTTCGTTCTTATTTTTGAAGCGTGAATTGATAAACTCAGGTTCTAATTTTAGAATCGTTTGGATATTCATCTTCAAATTATCGAACAATAAACGTTCTTCTTTGGTGAGTTTTGTCTGTTCATATCGAGAAATAAAACGCTGAATATCGGTATTGGCTTTTTCTTTTTGTTTTCTGAAAAATGAAGTGTCAGATAGATGGACAGCAATTTCATTTTCTTGAACGGTTTTTGCTAGTTCAAAAAGTAAATCATTTGCGATTAACCGATCTTCATAAAGAGTTTCGACTGATTCTCTAACTCGAACAAAATTATTTCTATCAATTAAGTTCGTTGCAACGATTAAAAGAAAGACGACTAAAATGCCAAGAACCCATTTGACATTATTGTAGAATGCCATGATTATCGCTTTTGGTTTGAGTTTTTGCGGAACTACAAAAAAAGAAGTTCAACACAGCGGACAGGAATAGACTTTAACGAGGAATAGTGTTTATTTACACGAATTTGAACATTCTAATTTGGCTTTAATTTGCTTGAGAAATTTTATTGGTTAGAGACTTATTCTGGAACTAGTTTGTGAAATACTTTAGAATAAAATCAAGGCTTTAGGATTTGTCTTAATTGAAATCAGATTTTCGAATTTCTTACTCAAATTCGGACTTCGTTTCAAAAAAAAAGCAGTGGTTTTCACAAAGAAACGGTCATCCCGTGCCCTTACACGATTCGAAGAACCACGAAGTGCTATCTCTGTCAAAAATCTTTTTACGCAACAATCACTTTTTCTTTGAATAGATTGGTTCTTAGGCTAAGATGTGGGGTCGAAGCCCAGCATGATTTTTGTTTAAACGTTCCTTAGGTTTAATAAAGCGTTTTGGAAAGGTTTTTGCTAGAAAGTAAGGACTTAAAAAGCGCACAGTTTACCGATTGATACAGGCGCATAATTACACGTCTAAGGAAGACTTATAGGATGATTTTATCCTGTATCATCCTGAACTTGATTCAGGATCTCTGTCTAGTTTTACTTCACGCCACGAGTAGTTTTTTTGCCAAATTTTTGCTTGTGACGAGATGCTGGGTCAGGCCCAGGGACAAAATGACGTATCTGAAATAAGAACTATATTTCGCAAATAGGCTATTGTTTTTATTTTATTTGCAAAATTTAAACTTTACAAAATGTCAAAGTCCGAATTTGAGTATCTTACATTAATTGTACTTCCTATTGAGCTTTCATTGAGATAGAATTCTTCAACAATTCATATAATTTAGTATTTCAGAAATAAATCATCTAGCGTATAGAAACCATAAAATCACTATACGGAATCAGCTTTGACTTAATTTTTGAAGCGTTTGTCAAAGCTTTTGTGGAATATGAAATTCAGTTCAAAAAAGAAGAAGTGCGCGCAATGCTACTTCGAAGAGGTTTTGTTCCTGAATTATCATTTGCGGTATTTAATCAGGAAAAAATAGTTTCGTTTATGTTGAATGGAATTGGGCTATTTAATGGAGTTCAGACTGCTTATGATACGGGCACCGGGACCTTAAAAGAGTATCGAGGTCAAGGACTTGCAAGTAAAATCTTCACACATTCTATTCCGATTTTAAAAGAGGCAGGAGTTTCTTCGTATGTATTGGAGGTCTTGCAACATAATACGAGCGCAGTATCAGTTTATAAAAAACTTGGATTTCAAGTAAGTAGAGAGTTCAACTATTTTAGTGAACCAAAAGATGTGTTTCAGTTTCGCGCAAAAGAACTTCCTTCGGACAATTCAATACATCAAATTGATGAAACTTATTTTAAATTCGTTAGTGATTTTTGGGATTTTTCTCCATCTTGGCAGAATAGTATAGAAGCAATTTTAAGAAAACCGGATGATTTTAAGAAAATCGGCGTGTTTAAGGATCAGCAATTAATTGGCTATTGTTTGTTTGAACCTATTTCTGGAGACATAACACAAATTGCGGTTGATAAGAAATTTCGAAGACAGGGAATAGCGACAAATCTTATTCAAGAAGTGCTGAAGTTTGCAAATACTGAAAGAATTAAAATGATTAATACTGATGTGAATTGTGAGTCGATTACGGAGTTTATGAAATCGTATTCGGTAGAACCAAAAGGGAAGCAGTTTGAGATGATTTTGGAGTTTTAGGTTTTGGGAAGAGTATTTGGATTCAGGATTCTTCTGAACTCAGATTCTTTAAATAAATGCTAAAGGAATTAATCTTATCTCAGCTATTATCCCAAACTTGAGTTATTATTGTAGCATGCCACCTAAGCAAATAGAAAGTTTTCAAAAAAAATTAAACGGATTAAGGCCGCACTTGCAGCAGAAAAAAGCATGTTCGTGATTTTTATCATGATGGAAATAGACTTCGCTAAATACCTCCATCACTTTTCATTAGAATTGGAGATTATTCTGCTAGTTTAGGATACATGAGGAGGATTATTTGAAGCGACAATGTTTGTTAAAAAAATCGTTAGGGCTCATTCGGGATATTTTTTAAGTGCTGATTAAGGGTTAAGTTTAAATATAATCTTGTTTAATCTTCTTGTATGTTACAATCAATTTGAACGTGTTTTATAATAAGATATTCATTCAGCTTAAATAAACTCTTTTTTCAAAATAGATTCCTAATCATAGTATAATAGAAGGGAAGCGATGGTGGCAAATTATTGATTTTATTTTGGTTAAAATTTGTTTGTCACTGACGCTATCTCTCGATATCGTTTATTTTATTGTCTAACACCGAAAGTTAGGAGAGTCCAAGCCACCATTTATTAGTTTAGGATTTCTAAGAAGAAATTGAAAATTGAGAAAAAACCATAAAGCCTGGTATAAAACTAGCAAACAATTTTACTAAATATCTAATCGAGAACTCGGGAAAAAGCGGCGTAAAATAGTTTCGATCACAATAAATTGAGATTCATTTTTGGAATTCTTACTATCGTTTCTTTTTTTTTATCTATACTAAATCAATTTAACAAAAATAATTAGTGTAGATTTTATGAGAAAAAAAGTATTTCTATGTGTCGTTTTTGGTTTTTTTTACACGGTAAGTTTTTCACAAAATCTAACTCCTGAAACGTTTAAAGAACGATTTAATTCAATACGACGCTCTATTCCAGATTCGCTCACTTATTTAATTCAACGTGCAGATTCTTTGATGGAAGAAAGTAAATTAGAGGGCAACAATGAGTTTATTACTCGATCAAATTACTTACTTGGTCTATTATATTACTTTAACAGTCAATATTATATTTCTCAACAGTACTATTTAAGTGGTGCTGAGAATCCGTATTTAGAATCAAATTTAGATTAAGCAAATGCATTTTGGAATAATATTGGTATAAATTATGATTTATCGAATGACATTGTTAAATCGCTTGAAGCTTATCAAAAATCGGCTACATTTGCAGCTCAGATTGATGATTCTGCTACAATTGGTAGAATTTGGATTAATCTAGGGTTGCTTTACAGAAAGCAAAATAATTTTGTAGCAGCCTTAGAAGTAACGCAAAAAGCATTGAATTACTTTATTCCAAAACAAGATTCAGGTTATGTGATGTTGAGTTATGAGAATATGGCAAATTATGAGTTAGACATGGGAAATGCAGATAAAAGCGTGGAATATGATTTTATTGCATTAGATTATGCTCGACAATTGGATGATCATGTTACTGAACACAGAGTTCTTCATAACATTGCACATGCCTATTTATTTAAAAAGGATTATAAAAATGCTCGTAACTATTTAAATAAAGCACTTGAAAATTGGAAACCAGAAGATTGGTTAGATTTAAGTGAAAGTATGTGGAATTTAAGTGCATTAATTGATATTGAACAAGGAATGCTAAAGAGTGCTAGAGTAAAATTAGATTCAAGCAAAATATATACTGAGCGCTATTTACTCAACCAATATGGTGATTTAAAAGCAGAGGCAGAAGTGAAATATTTTGCTCAATTAGGTGATTATACAAAGTTTACAAAAGCGCTGGATGATTATCGAGCAAGCTTGGAAGATAAGTTTAACAGTCAAAGACAGAAAACATTTGAAGAAATGTTGGTTCAAGATGATAAACTTTCGATTGATGAAGTGCTAGATAGAAGTGTATTTAATTCTAGAACAACGTTTTACCGCATTTTTAGTGATTTTACGAGTTTGAAACCTTCAGAGTTTATTGAGGAGCACAAAAAGAGAAAGCTTACTGCTTAAGGGTTTATGATTTTTAAAAAAAAGGGTCATTCTGAGCGTAGTCGAAGAATCTTCCAATTTTTGCATGGCTTGTTGATAAAGATGAACACATTCTTGATTGACTTTTGTGTTTAAAATGGAAGATCTCTCCGCTGCGATTCGTTTGGGGTTCTTGCCTTGGAATTAGGGGAGTGGCTCATCTTCGGTCGAGATGACTTAGGGATTTTTGATTTTTTAAAAAAAGGGTCATTCTGAGCGTAGTCGAAGAATCTTCCGTTTTTTTGACTTTTTTAATTAAATTCTTCCCATTCTTGTTCTAGAAATTTCCTTGTTGGATTTTCTTTTTCAATGAGCCATTCTTTTTTCTTTCTGTTCCACTTTTTTAATTGCTTTTCGCGTTCTATTCCTTCTAATGGGTTTTCGAATTCTTCGAAATAGAGTAAATGATGGCACTGATAGTTGGCTGTAAATGTCTCTGTATGATTAATACAGGCTTCTTTATGTTGAAATAATCTGATAATTAAATCATTGGTGAAGCCAATGTATAATACAGTCTTATTTTTGTTGGTTATTATGTATACGTAATATGTTTTCATGCTCTTAAGACGCTTGAAAACTTAAAATCTTCCCATTTTTTTAAATTATTTTTTTCTTAGTGATACATTCTGCATTATAATAAGGAAGATCCCTCCACTGGAATTCGATTCCGCATCGAAGTTTGTTCCCGCAGTTAGGTTGAGTTTGTGGTATAACTTGGTGCTAAGACACCGCGTATTGATAAGAATAAACGATGCCTGACATTCTATAACATAAAG
>Ga0210012_1002036_pt1 | contig 18101 bp, 14 predicted proteins | sample CryGeymeta201504_FD_183974 | JGI IMG/M metagenome (GOLD analysis project Ga0210012, IMG submission 183974) | Groundwater microbial communities from Crystal Geyser aquifers in Utah, USA - Crystal Geyser metaG 2015-04 (SPAdes) (version 2) | ecosystem: Environmental > Aquatic > Deep subsurface >... | reverse complement strand
GGGGCGCGGAATACGTGGCCGCAGTGCAGGCGCGCGCCCCGCAGGCGAAGCACATCACCGACAAGATGCCGGCCAACTTCTTCGCCGTGCCGCTGATCCACCTGATGCTGCCCAACGCGAAGATCATCCACGTCAACCGCAATCCGGTGGACACCTGCGTCTCCTGCTTCACCCGCCTGTTCCACCGCAAGCAGGAACATACCTACGACCTTGCCGAACTGGGCCGCTACTACGCCGACTACGCGCGGCTGATGAATCACTGGCGCACCGTACTGCCGGCCGGCGCGTTCTACGATGTGCAGTACGAGGACATCGTGGCCGACCAGGAAAGCGAAGCGCGCAAGCTTCTGGAATACTGCGGGCTGGAATGGAACGACGCCTGTCTCGATTTCCACCAGACCCAGCGCCAGATCCGCACCGCCAGCGTGGTGCAGGTGCGCCAGCCGATCTACACTACGTCGGTGGAACGTTGGCGCAAGTATGAAAAATTCCTCGGCCCGCTGCTGGAAGAGCTGGGCGACCTGGTGCCGAACCGTTGAGGATAGATGAATGATGCCGCATAGCTTAATCCAACCGCATTGGTACATCGACAAGAATCCGTATCCCAATCTCTATGTTGATCTGACAGAGCGTTGCAATATGGACTGCAATTTTTGCTACAACCCGGAGCGTAGCAAATCAGATCTCGACTTCGATTATTTCGCCGAAGCATGCGCCCGCCTGCCCAATCCAGTGCACTGGCGCTTTCTGGGAGGCGAGCCAACTTTGAACAAGCACTTCTTCGAGTTGATCGAGATCGCGTTGAAGTATGGACACACGGTCTATTTTGCCTCGAATGGCTACAAATACAACGATCCCGCCTTCATGGAAAAGCTGGCGCGCTGGAGCGGCAAGGTGAGTGCCGGACTTTCGATGGATGGTGGAACGCTGGACAACCACTTCTATGATCTGCTCAACAACCGTAGCTGCTTGGACGTCAAATTACAGGCATTGGAGAACCTGCGCCGGCATGGGATAAAGCGGATCTGTCTGTCTGCGATCATCGTGCGCAATGAGAACGAGCGGGTGATCGCTGAGTTGTATGAGGCCGCGAAACAATATAGCGATATCGTTCGCTACATTCACTACCGCTCGGCGGCGATGGTCGGTCGTTGGATCGATACGCAACCCTACACGCTCGAGGAACTCAAGCAACTGGCGCAACCGCTATTCACAGATACCGAGTTCTCCCCGCATTGCATACACGAGATCAACTGCAACGATGGTGATGGAGAATGCTGTTACCGGTTCCACCCCAACTCCCGCTTGCAGATATCACTGATCGAATTCGCATCCGCGCGCTCATCGCAGTGCCCCAATCGCGGCAAGTTGTTGCAGGAAGACTTCCTCATCGAACCCTTCTTTGCCAACATGATCGACCGGAGTGCCGATTTCTCTATTAAACATGGTGAAGTTAAGATTCCCGTCTCGATCCGGTCCGCAATAAAGACTTCCGCATGAGACAAGATCAATCAGTGCAGAACCGTCTTCATTCCTTGCGCAGCATGATTCCAGAAGTCGCTTGGCCCGCCATCCCCGATCCGGTCGCTGCGAACCTTCTCGCCATACTGACTCAATTGGACGAAAGCCAGTGGTGGACGGCGGAGCGATTGGCCCGGCGACAGCTCGATCAGTTCAGTCTGCTGGCGCAGCACGCCTGGCAGCAGTCGCCCTTCTTCCGCAAACGTTTCGAGCAGGTCGGACTCGATCCGCGCCAAATCTGGACGACCGAATCCTTTGCTTCCATTCCGTTGTTGACCCGCGCAGAATTGATGCAGCAGGCAGAACAAATTTTTTGCCGTGCTCTGCCGCCCAATCATGGCGGCACGCATAAAGTACAATCCTCCGGCTCCACCGGACAAATGATCATCGTGTTAAAAACCGACGTGACACAGCTATTCTGGCTGGCGCTCGCGTTGCGTGAACATCTGTGGCATGAGCGCGATTTTTCCGCCACGCTGGCCGTGATCAAGGCGATCACCCCGACGCAGGATGACCCGGCCAAGGCGGCGCAGCTTGGCTGGGGACATCCCGCCACCTTGCTGTTCGCCACCGGCCCCTCCTATTCACAACCGCTGGCGATGAACGTGAAACAACAGGCGGCATGGCTGGCGCGCATCGATCCGAAATACCTGCTGACCTACCCTTCCAACTTGAGTGCGCTGCTCGACCTGTACGAAAAAGGCACACCCTTTCCACACTCGCTGCGCCAGGTGCGCACCGTGGGCGAGACGCTGCATCCCGGTCTGCGCGAACGCTGCCGCACGCTGGGCGGCATTGAAATCGTGGATCTGTATAGCGCGCAGGAGGTCGGCCTCATCGCGTTGCAATGTCCGGTCAGCGGGCTGTATCACGCGCAGAGCGAGAGCCTGCTCGTGGAAGTGCTGGACGATGCCGGACAACACTGTAAGCCCGGAGAAATCGGGCGCGTGGTCATCACCGATCTGCACAACTTCGCCACGCCGCTCATCCGCTACGAGATCCGCGACTATGCCGAGGTCGGCCCGCTCTGCCCGTGCGGGCGCGGTCTGCCCACGCTGTCGCGCATCATGGGGCGGCGGCGCAACATGGTGACCCTGCCCGATGGCAGCAAACACTGGCCGCTGGTCGGCGCGTATCACTACCGCGAGATCGCCGATATCCGCCAGTACCAGGCGATCCAGCACTCGCTGCAAGACATCGAGATTCGGCTGGTCGTGGCACCGCTCACGCGCGAACAGGAAACCGCGATCAGCGCACTCGTCCGGCAGGCGCTGGGCTATCCGTTCCGTTTGCGTTTCAGTTATTTCGAACAGGAGCTGCCCGGCACACGGGGCGGCAAGTTCGAGGAATTCATCTCGCTGGTGAGCTGAGACGATGCTTCATCATGTGGGTCGGGTTTCAAACCGACTTGTCGGACTATTGATCCGGTACAAATTGACCGCGAATGTAGGTCGGGCTTTAGCCCGACATGTCGGCCTGAAGGCCGACCTACAAACCCGAATCAAAGTTTGAGGAAGTTGTCGCGGTAGTGTTTCATCTCGGCGATGGATTCCTGGATGTCGGCCAGCGCCTCGTGCTTGCCGTGTTTCTTGATGCCGTTCGCCACGTCCGGTTTCCAGCGCCGCGCCAATTCCTTCAGGGTGCTGACGTCCAGGTTGCGGTAGTGGAAATAATCTTCCAGTTGCGGCATCCAGCGCGCCATGAAGCGCCGATCCTGGCAGATGGAGTTGCCGCACATGGGCGAGGTCCTGGCCGGCACGTGCTGTTTGAGAAATTCGAGCATCTGCGCCTGCACGGCCGCTTCGTCCAGTGTCGAGGCCTTGACCTTGTCGATGAGACCGGATTTGCCGTGGGTGGAGGTGTTCCACTTATCCATGCCGTCGAGCACGCTGTCGGCCTGGTGCACCACCAGCACCGGCGCCTCCTCCACCGTCTCCAGGTTGCCGTCGGTCACCACCAGCGCGACTTCGATGATTCGGTCCGTGTCGGGCGATAGCCCTGTCATCTCCATGTCTATCCAGACGAGGTTGTTCTGATTCTGTGCCATAATCGGTCGCGTTTTTTCCAATGAATGAGGGGTGCATTGTGGCACAGCGCACCCGCTTCCAGCCAGCATGAATACTGAAACCTTTAGCGCCCTGTTCCTTGTCGTCCTGCTCACCAACGTTGCGGTCAAGCTGTGGCTGGCGCGGCGGCAACTGCGCCATGTCGCCGCGCACCGCGCCGAGGTGCCCGCCGCCTTTCGCGAGCAGATCGGCATCGCCGCCCATCACAAGGCCGCCGATTACACCTCCACCCAGACCCGCTTCGGCATGCTGACCGTGCTGTACGACGCGCTGCTGTTGCTGGCGTTCACCCTCGGCGGCGGCATCCAGTGGCTGCACGAGACAACTGCAAACTTCATCAGTAATCCGCTGTTGCAAGGCGCGGCGCTGATCGCCGCCGTGCTGCTGTTGCAATCGTTGCTGGAGATGCCGTTCGACCTGTATCGCACGTTCAACATCGAGGCGCGCTACGGCTTCAACAAGATGACGCTGCGGCTGTATTGCCTCGACGCGCTGAAAAGCCTGCTGCTGGGGGCGGCGCTCGGCTTGCCGCTGCTGCTCGGTGTGCTGTGGCTGATGGCGCAGATGGGCGAAGCCTGGTGGCTGTATGTGTGGGGCGTGTGGGTGCTGTTCAACCTGTTGCTGCTGTATCTGTATCCGACCTTCATCGCGCCGCTGTTCAACAAATTCGAGCCGCTCAGGGATGAAGCACAGAAAGCGCAGATCGAAGCGCTGCTCGCGCGCTGCGGCTTTGCCGCCAGCGGCCTGTTCGTGATGGACGGCAGCAAGCGCAGCGCGCACGGCAACGCGTATTTCACCGGCTTTGGCAAGACCAAACGCATCGTGTTCTTCGACACGCTGCTGCAGCGTCTCGCGCCGCCGGAGATCGATGCCGTGCTGGCGCACGAACTGGGGCATTTCAAGCGCCGCCATGTGCTGCAACGCATCGCGCTCACCTTCGCCGCCAGCTTGGCCTTTCTGTGGCTGCTGGCGCAACTGCTCGATGCGCCCTGGTTCTATCAGGGGCTGGGGGTGCAAGCACAAACCACCGCCACCGCGCTGCTGCTGTTCTTCATGGCGCTGCCGGTGTTCACCTTTTTGCTGCATCCGCTCGCCTCGGCATGGTCGCGCAAACACGAGTTCGAGGCCGACGACTACGCGGCACAGCAGACCGATGCCAAAGACCTCGTCAGCGCACTGGTCAAACTGTACCAGGACAACGCCAAGACGCTGACGCCCGATCCGTTGTACGCTACGTTCTACGAATCGCATCCGCCCGCGCCGGTGCGCATTGCCCATCTGCAGCAGTCCTCCACTCAACACCCGTGAGCCCGACATGACAAACGCCAGCGACCTGATCCGAAAGCACTGCCAACCCTGCGCAAATGGCGCATCGCCCCTGTCGCAGAAAGAAGGGCAGGAGCTGCTCCGACAGCTCGACGGATGGAATCTCAACGACAAGTCCATCAGCAAAACTTTCGCGTTCCAGAACTATTACCAGACCATCGCCTTCGTCAACGCCATCGCCTGGATGACGCACCGCGAAGACCATCACCCGGACATGCTGGTGAGCTACAACCAATGCCGCGTCGAATATTCCACCCACGCCGTCGGCGGTCTGTCCGAGAACGATTTCATCTGCGCCGCGAAAGTGGACGCGCTGTTCAAGATTTGAAACAACCTTCCCCAACCCTCGTCATTCCCGCGCAGGCATGTAGGTCGGGTTTCAACCCGACAAAACGAGCCGTTTGTGGCGAGTTTCGAGGAACGGCCAAACGAGCCGCTTTCGGCGAGTTTCGAGAAGCTACCAAACGGCGCCGGGTTGAAACCCGACCTACATGCCTGCGCCGGAATGACGGACCCATGGGTGATCCGGTTTGAAACTGGCCGGACAAATCATTGCCGCCTTTGGGCGCCACTATCTGGTGGAACTGCCGGGCGGCGAGATACTGGAATGCGTGCCGCGCGGCAAGAAGAGTGAAGTGGCTTGCGGGGATAATGTGGAAATCACCCGCAGCGGCACTGACCAGGGTGTGATCGACCGCATCGCCCCGCGCACCTCCCTGCTCTTCCGCTCCGATGCGTGGAAACAAAAAATCATCGCCGCCAACGTGACGCAACTCATCGTCGTCGTCGCCAGCGAACCGTCGTTCAACGACGAACTGCTGGCGCGCTGCCTGCTCGCCGGGCACGAGCAGAAGCTGGAGATTCTCATCGTGCTGAACAAATGCGACCTGCCGCAGGTCACCGCGGCACGCGCACGGCTCGCGGTCTATGGCAGGATCGGCTACCGCGTGCTGGAGTTGTCGGCCAAACAGGATGTCGCGCCGCTGCGGCCTTTTTTGCAAGACCACACCAGCGTGCTGGTCGGCCAATCCGGGATGGGCAAATCGACATTGATCAACGCGCTAATCCCCGCCGCACACGCCGCCACACGCGAAATTTCCACCGTGCTCGACTCCGGCAAACACACCACCACCCATGCGCGTCTGTATCACCTCAACCATGACAGCGCGCTCATCGACTGCCCCGGCGTGCAACTGTTCGGATTACATCATCTGGATTTTGCCGCGATGGAAAGAAACTTCCCGGAATTTTTGCCCTACCTCGGCGAATGCCACTTCGCCAATTGCAGCCACTCGCACGAACCGGACTGCGCGATTCGCCAGGCAACCGCGGAAGGCAAGATCGACGCGCGCAGATTGCAACTGTTCCAGCAGATCGCCGGGCATTAATCTTGCGCCAAAGATACGCACAAAGATTTCGTTGCCTGAGAGTCTTGGGGCCCCTCATCTTTGTGCCGAGGATCAGTCGTAGTGTGGCCCGGAACGGCCTGAAAGATGGATCGCGATAAAGGGCCTGTCTTCGGCCGGAACAGCCCTTCGCGTACGGCAGCTTTAGCGAAGGTAATTTCGCAACATGAGCTACTACAATGTGGACGAAGGGGACATACGAGATTCAAAGTTTCTATTGCTATGCTAGCCAACAGACGCCCCAAGTCTAAGAAGCCACCTCAATACTTTTAGTGCCCTCATTGCCATGAATCCTCATGGTGACCGAATTGTCAGCGCTTTTCGCAGTTGCCCTGATTAGTGCAATTAGTTGCCGTTGAAATTCAATAGCGGTTTCATTAGGCAAGCCGGCGGGTATTACAAGTGCCTTTAACACAGCTTCAACCAACTCCTCGCCAACATAAAAATACGCTGAGTCCAATATGAGAAGCAACAAGTCTGCCTCATTAATTTGAAACGCAGCAGCAATAGTATTAGCCCATGCTTGGGTGTCGCCTCGCTGCCTAAGTGCACAAGTAAGATACCTGTACAGAGCGAGTCGTGGTTGATTGGAGATATTTGCTACGTGACCAGAATTAAAAGATAGGAGTGGATTGATGGCGCAAATTTCTAAATAAGGCCTCAGGCTTAAAATCAAGTCATCTGCACTGGCTGCTTCCTTAAGTGTCATTAGTTTATTCTGAATTGAGTCGTCAATCGGCTGTATTTCTTGTTCTTTGATTCCCCAGGTTGAAATCAATTCGTCGCAAACCGCCATAATTAATCTAGGATATGAGCCAAGATTCTCATCTCTTGCGAGGGCATCGAAAATATTTTTATAGGCAGATTCATAGTGCCCGCAGTGAAATAGTGCATCGCCAAGACGCCACTGACCCGCTGGAGTGGGGTTGATGTCAAACGCCTTTTGGTATGAAGCCGCCGCTGCAGCCGCTTGATCCGTCTCGAACTGAGCAGCCCCTAGTTCTGCCCAATAATAGTCTTTGTCGAAATAGCTCCGATCTCGCTCGCCTGCAAGTTTGTAATAGTCTAGTGCTTCATGCCACAAATTGGCTTGGGCTAGGGAATTTGCCGCATTGTATGCCGCTGTTGCGGACATCTCAGGATATGGCGGTGCATCCGCCCAGTTCTTCAATTGCTTCAACCACAGTTCGGTTTGCCCATGTAGCTTGCTTGCTCGATAACCGGCTGCATGGATCTTAAACCAAACGATGGGATCATACACATTAACAACTTTGCTCATAATTAACGGAATGGCTTGGTCAATCCCTAGCGAGTACATGAGCCCATCGAAAAGGAGTGGTTGGAATTCTTCCGATACAGCACCAAACAGAGTCGCAGACGCCTGACTCGCGATAACTCGTGCATCAGAGTTCCTGTTGTATCGACACGAGATGAAGAAAATAAGTAGCACTGCCAAATCGGCGATGTGTTCGATGTCACAATCTTCGTCGCTAGAGACAACAAATCCTGGAAGCCCAACGAAACCTACTCGTAAGCTCTTACCTTCAAATAAAACATCAAAGTGACAAGTCGATTCAAGCTCACCAAGAACTCTGAAAGATATAGAAGGCAACAGACTTTCAATCAATGTCGCTAGCTTTAGACTGCCTGCGATTCCATCAGAAGCATTTCTGACCGAGACAGTTGTTGGTGAAGAAAGACGTTGATGCAGATTTTGATTTCTTAGCCTTGCAAGCTGTTCAATCACCTTTGGGGTTTCTTCCTTGCTCCAAGGTGCTAAATGAGGGGCTGCATCAACTGATGATGCAGATGATTTCATTCGCCATTCGATGTCGTGCATCCAGCACCATTTAAATGTTCCTGTTGTTGAAAAAAATCGAAGAAGGAGAACAGGGTCGGAGTGGGCAGCCCAATACTCAAAGTGATTGCGATCTAGACTAAGAATATCTTCACTTTCATTTTTGTCTGTTGCTTTTAGCTGACCATAAACACGAAGGCCGGTTGAATTGCCATCTGTATCGAATATCTCAATCTGTACGTCTATCCCATAGTCCCGACGAAAATCATGCATCACCCAGGTCTCAGGGAGAGCGGCTCGCAGCGCTGTGACTGACATATCTTCAAGGATGTGGCTTCTATGGCGCTTCATGTTTATGTAAGAGATATTTCACGACTGAAGATCATACGCGATTTGAATTACTGCATGTTGGGCGCGACCAATGGTCATCACTAAGAAAGGTCACAGCGTTTTGCTAGCCAAGACAACTGCTTATAGTCAGTCGGCTAACTTCAGTCATGCAAAACTTTGGCAACTTGTATGTCGGCTTCGCCCATATACCGGAAGCATGTGAGAGCACTATCAACCGTCTGCTACGGCCGATTATGCACAGTTCTCGATTATGTGAAGTGACGGTTGGAATCCGCACCAAGCTATGACTACCAGTGGCTGGTGCAAATTTCGACCTTCACATAATTACTGCCTCTTCAGGAAATCGACAAGAGAGTCAGTCGCCGTCTAGCGATAGGTATTGGCCTCTGGTTCGTGAAGTATGAGCAAGGCGCGCTCCTTCATGGTCACATCTGCTTCGACGTAACGGTCCGTGGTGACGGGACTCTCATGACCGAGTAAGGACTACCTGATGTCGATGCCGTCCTGCAATAGAAGCATCGCGGTGATGTGGTGTGGGCCAGAATAGTCTCCTGAAGTGGGACCACTACTTCAGGCTTACGCAGAAATTATGTCCAGCTTACATCTGCATCACCACCTGCCTTGCCGCTTAATTCCCACCTTTCAGCACAGCCTGCTCCGAAACTTCACATAATCGAGAACTTTGCATAATCGGCCTTATGTGAATATTCACATAAGGCCGAGCAGCCACCACTCAACCGAGCAGATTCGCCACCGTCAACATCATCAGAATGATCAACTGGAACACCAGCGTGCGCCAGACCAGGCCGACCGCGCTTTGCAGATGCTCAATATCGACGGCATCGCCGCTGCCCAGTTCGGGGCGATAGACGGGCTGGTCGTCGAGCACCAGCGTATCACCCAGTTTGACCCCGAGCGCGCCGGCGCCGCTGGCCAGCAGGATGCCCTCATCCGGCTCCGGCCATTCTGCCGCCTGCGTGCGCCAGCAAAAAATCGTGTCCTCAAAATTGCCGACGATGGCAAAGCTGCTCGCGGTCAGGCGCAACGGCAACCATTCCAGCACGCGACATGCTTGCTGCGCGAAAGTGCCAAACGCATTCCCCCCTTCATCCTCTCCGCGCCAGCGGTTGGCGGTGAAGGTGGCCAGGCGATACAGCACGGCGCCGAGCGGCCCCATGCCCAGCATCATGCAGACGACGAACCAGAAGATGACACCGAAGACGTTGCGGTGCGAGGCCAGCAGCGCCTGTTCGATGGTGTAGCGCGCCACTTCTTGCGGATTCAGGTCCTTGCAGGATTTGCCGGTCCATTCGTCCAGCAGTTCGCGCGCGAGGGATAAATCGTTGTCTCGCAACGCCTGGTGGATGTCGGTGAAGTAATGGCTGAACTGACGAAAGCCCATCGAGAGGTAGAGCACCAGCAGGCTGAATGCCCAGGCGAACAGCGCATGTTGGGCCAGCAGCAAGGCATATAGCAGCCATACCAGTGCCAGCGGCGGCAGCACCGCAAGCAGCCAGGCGATGCGCCCGTGCGAACGTTCGCCCGCGTCGAAATGCTCCCGAAAAAATTCGACATAGGCCAGCACCCATTCGTACAGGAACTGGCGCGAAGACAAGGGAACGACCTGTTCCAGCAGCAAGGCGGCGATCAGGGCAAGCAGGCTCATGGCGGCAACGGTGTGGCATCAGTTTCAATGGCGGAAAGATACCACAATCGACCGTCCGCGAAATTCACGAACGGGCAATGAACTCGTTTTCACGCGGAGTCGCGGGGTGCGCGGAGGGAAATCGACCCCTTCAGATCACCTTGCTCCGCGACCTCCGCATCTCCGCGTGAAAACGATCTCTACGGTTGCGCATAAGCGCTGGGCAGAGCGCGCGCTTTGTCGGACTTTAGTCCGATAACCCACAACCATGCATAGCGCCTTGTCGGGTTGAAACCCGGCCTACATAATCATCCCCGCCGCTACCGTGTTGTTGCTCGCCTCGTCGATGACAATGAAGCTGCCGGTGGCGCGGTCGGTGGCGTAGGGGTCGAACACCAGCGGCTGCTGGGTCTTGATTGCCACGCGCGCGATGTCGTTCATATTCAGCTTTTCCACCGCATGCTGTTCCAGCGTATTGACATCGACGCGGTAGTCGAGACGCGAGAACAGGCATTTCGCCGTGCGCGTGGTGTGCTTGACCAGATACTTGCGCTGCTTGTCCAGCGGCGCCTCGGCCAGCCAGCACAGGGTCGCTTCGAATTCCTTTTCCACTTTGGGTGGATGCGCACTGCTTCTAACCAGCATGTCGCCGCGCGAGATATCGATCTCGTCGGCCAGCCGCAGCGTGACCGACTGCGGCGCATAAGCCGTGAGCAGGCCGCCGTCATAGGTGACGATTTCCTTGACGGTGGTGGTGCGTCCCGAGGGCAGGACGGTGACCGCATCGCCCACCGATACTTCGCCCGCCTCGATGCGCCCGGCAAAACCCCTGAAGTCGTGATATTCGTCGGTCTGCGGGCGGCACACCCATTGCACCGGGAAGCGGAAGTCGCTGGTGTTCACGTCGTGCTCGATTTCGACGTTCTCCAGCAATTCGAGCAAGGCCGGGCCCTGGTACCAGCCCAACCGGTCGCCGCGCTCCACCACCATGTCGCCATTCAGCGCCGACAACGGGATGCAATGCACGTCGTGCAGACCGAGCTGGGCGGCAAAAGCCTTGTAGTCGGCAACAATCTCGTCGAAGCGCGCCTGCGAATAATCGACCATGTCCATCTTGTTCACCGCCAGCACCACGTGCGGCACGCCGAGCAGACTGGCGATATAGCTGTGGCGGCGGGTCTGCACCAGGACACCTTTGCGCGCATCAATCAGAATGACGACCAGATTGGCGGTGCTCGCCGCCGTCACCATGTTGCGCGTGTATTGCTCGTGCCCCGGCGTGTCGCCGATGATGAACTTGCGCTTGGGCGTGGCGAAGTAGCGGTAGGCCACGTCGATGGTGATGCCCTGCTCGCGCTCGGCCTGCAGGCCGTCGGTGAGCAGCGACAGATCGACCGCCGCCATGCCGCGCTTTGCGCTGGTTTTCGAGATTGCCGCGAACTGGTCCTCGAAGATCGATTTCGAGTCGTGCAGCAGACGGCCGATCAGCGTGCTCTTGCCGTCGTCAACCGAGCCGGCGGTGATGAAACGTAACAGTTGTGTGGTGGTGTTCATGGTTAATCCCTTTGTGCATTCTGCATAATGTGGGAGCGCAATTTATTGCGCGATCTTATTGGATTCATCGCGCAATAAATTGCGCTCCCACAAGCTTCTCAGAAGTATCCTTCCTTCTTGCGCAATTCCATCGACGCATCCGAAGTCTGGTCGTCCATGCGCGTCGCGCCGCGTTCGGTGATGCGCGTGGTCGCGGTCTCCGCAATGATCTCGTCCACCGTGCGGGCGGTGGATTCCACCGGCGCGGTGCAGGTCATGTCGCCCACGGTGCGGAAGCGCACCGAAACCACTTCCACTTTTTCGCCCGCCTTCGGCTGCACCAGATGCGACACCGGGATTACGTTGCCGCCGCGCCGGATCACTTCGCGTTCGTGCGCGAAATAGATGCTCGGAATGTGCAGCCGCTCGCGCCCGATGTATTGCCAGATGTCGGTCTCGGTCCAGTTGCTGATCGGGAACACGCGGATGTTCTCGCCGGGATGCACGCGGGTGTTGTAGAGGTCCCACAATTCCGGGCGCTGGTTCTTCGGGTCCCATTGGCCGAACTCGTCGCGGAAGGAGAAGATGCGTTCCTTGGCGCGCGCCTTTTCCTCGTCGCGCCGCGCCCCGCCCAGGCAGGCGTCGAAGCCGAACTCAACGATGGTCTCCAGCAGGGTCACCGACTGGTAGGGATTGCGCGGCTTGCTCTCGTCCTTGATCACGATCGTGCCGCGCTTGATCGAGTCTTCCAGCGAACGCACGATCAGCCGCTCGCCCAGATCGGCGGCCAGCTTGTCGCGCGTGGCAATCACCTCCGGAAAGTTGTGCTCGGTGTCGATATGCACCAGCGGGAACGGAAACTTCGCCGGGCGAAACGCCTTCTCCGCCAGGCGCAGCATCACGATTGAATCCTTGCCACCGGAGAACAGCAGCGCCGGATTTTTACATTCCGCCGCGACCTCGCGCATGATGTGGATGGATTCGGACTCCAGCGTATCCAGATGGGATAAGGTTTTTGTGCTCATGTTGTGATCGAATAGTTTCATTTCGTTTCAAGCCCCCGCTTCACGCCGGAACCTCCTGTTTGAATTTGGCGCGGGCGGCGATTTCGAATACCCGCTCGCGGCTCGCCTGCAAGGAAGTCTTGCTCGCCGCCTGCACGCCGCTGCCGTGTGCCACCTTCGGCCCTTTGATGACATGCAGACCGCACTCCTTGTTTTCGGGGTTTTGGTTACGGCTAACCTCGTGCGCTTCGCGCCCGACATTACCCTGCACCGAAACCCCGAAACCGTGGGCTACGCCCACACTTGGCGGCGTGTGGCTGACATGCAAGCCACACTCCTTGTTTTCGGGGTTTTCCCACCACCAGCGCCCGGCGCGGATGTCTTCGCCCGGTGTAATCGAGCGGGTGCACGGCGCGCAGCCGATGCTGGGATAAAACTGGTCGTGCAGCTTGTTGTAGGGCACATCGTTCTGGCGGATGTAGGCCCACACGTCGTTGTTCGACCAGTCCAGCAGCGGGTTGATTTTTTGCAGGCCGTTGTCGCTGTCGAAAGAAGACACTTCCAGCGTGCCGCGCGTTACCGCCTGGTCGCGGCGCATGCCGGTGAGCCATGCGCCTTTGTCCTTCAGGGCGCGGCGCAGCGGTTCCACCTTGCGCACAAAGCAGCAGCGCTTGCGGTTTTCCACGCTATCGTAAAAGCCGTTGATGCCGTGCTGCGCGACATATTCCTCGACCAGTTTGCTGTCCGGGAAATACACCTGCAGCGGCAGCGCATAGCGCTCGCCGACGGCCTGGATCAGGTCGTAGGTTTCTTTCGGCAGGCGCCCGGTGTCCAGGCTGAACAGGCCGATGTCCGGCTGATATTTGGCGATCAGGTCGGTCAGCACCATGTCTTCCGCGCCGAGGCTGTTGGCAAACACGACCGGCGCAAATTCGCGCGCGGCCTGCTGTAACACGACGAGTGTGTCGGCAATCTTTTGATTCAGGTCGGTGTTCATTTTGGCAATGCCTCCTTCAAGTCCAGTTGTCCATTTTTTCCGGTGGCGAATTCCGCCACCTTGATCGTCCATGCATCCACTTTGGCGCTGGCGGCGGTCACTCCCTCCGCGTCAACCTCGTCTGCTGCCGCCGCGTCGAGCGCGGCGTGCGCGAACTCGGCCGCAATCTCTTCCGGCGCCAGCAGGTTGAGCTGCTTGGCCAGTTGGGCCAGATCGTCCTGCCGCGCGCCGCCCAGCAACTGCGCCACACCGGAACCCAGCAGGCGCAGGATGGATTCGTTGCACTGCGCCGCTTCGGCATATTTGCGCTGGAACACCAGCGCGTTGCGGTATTCGCGCTCGTGCGCCGCTTCGAAGAAGTTCGCACCGATCAGCACCTGCGATGCACCCGCGCACTCGCCGCCGCCCAGATTCAGCACGCGGAAGTCGGTCTTGTCGCCGAAATCCTGCATCACGCTGTGCAACTGTTCCGCCTGCACTTCAGCCAGGTCGGCCAGCAGCGCCTTGAAAAAACCCGGCTCCTGGCGCCGCGCCCAGATGAAGAAATCCGCCTCGCCGCTGTCCAGGTGCGCCTGCTGCACGCGTTCGATTGCGGTCTTGATCCGCGCCGCCGGCAAAGTCGGCCCTTTCAGCGCCAGCGCGCCGCCCGCCGTGCCGCGACCGGCAAAATACATCTGGTAATGCGGCACCAGTTTGCCGTGCAGACGTTTGGCCTCACCGTAGATGCCGATGTCGCCGGTCTCCGGTTGCGCGCAACCGTTGTGGCACCCCGACACGCGGATGTGCAGATCGGCGCGTCCGCCCGACAACAGCGGCGCAACCACCGTGCTGCTGGTGATGCCGAGGCGGCAAGTCGAGGTGCCGGGGCAAGCCACCACGTTGTCGCCGGTTTTCGGCTCGGCCAAACCCAGCGCGGCAATACCGCCGCGCAAGGCGGCAATCTTGTCCTGTGCCACGTTCAGCACGGTGAAGTTCTGATCCTGGCTGGTACGAATCTCGTTCAGCCCCAGCTCGTCCAGCAATGCCGCCAGCCCGCGCAATTGTGCAGCCGTGACATCCCCGATCGGCAAGGCAACCGGAAACACGAACAGGCCGTGCTGGTGCTGGGCGAACAGCTTGCGCGGCGCACCCTGGCCGGGAGCAACTCCTTCGCCCGGCGTGCGCCACTCGCCCTGTGGATACGGTTGGCCGGACAGCGCCGCCTTGGTGCGCGCGAATTCCTCGCGGTACTTTTCGACAAAACCTTCCGCGCCAAAACGCTCGACCAGAAACTTGATGCGCGACTTCGCCCGCTTGGTGCGGTCGGAGTATTTGTTGTGCAGCACCACCAGTGCCTCCAGCGCAAATATCAGCTCGGATTCCGGGATGAATTCATCGACCACGATGGATTCAATCGGTTTGTGCCCCAGGCCGCCGCCGGAGCGGATACGGAAACCGTTCTGTCCGTCTTTTTCCGTGGCGATCACGCCGCAGTCGTGGAACAGGGTTTGCGCGCAATCGGCCTCGCAGCCGGAAAACGCAAACTTGAACTTGCGCGGCATCTGCTGGTTGAGCGGATTGCGCAGGAAATGCACGGTCGCGCCATCCAGATGGGTGTTGATGTCCACCCGCTCTTTCGGGCAGACGCCGGCCAACGGGCAGGCGGTGATGTTGCGGATGGTGTTGCCGCACGCCTCGCGCGTGGTCACGCCTACCGCGGCCAGCCGGCGCATCGCTTGCGGCGTGCGGTCCAGTGGGATGTAGTGGATCTGGATGTCCTGGCGCGTGGTCAAATGCGCGATGCCGTGCTGCGAATAGTCCGCCGTGATGTCGCCGATGGCGCGCAATTGCGCGGGATTCAGGCGGCCGCCGGGAATCTTGATGCGCAGCATGTTGACCCCCTGCTGGCGCTGGCCGTACACGCCCTGCTGCAGGCGGATCGCGGTGAAGCGGTCGGGATCGATGTCGCCCGCGTTGAAACTGGCGATTGCCTGCTCGAAGCGGTCGATTTCTTCCAGATCGGTCAGGTTGCGGTTGTTCAGGCTCATGATTATTTCCTTTCATCCAAGTTCATTTGTAAGTCGGGTTTTAACCCGACATGTCGGGCTGAAGCCCGACCTACGCTCTCTTTAAATTCAATTCAAAACCAGGCGCGTGCCGATGATCAGCAGCATCACCGCCAGTAGCGGGCGCAACACTTTTTCCGGGACTTTCGCAGAGAGGTGGCTGCCGATAAAGATGCCCGGCAAGGAACCCAGCAACAGACTGCCGAGCAACACCAGATCCACGGTGCCCAGTGTCATGTGGCCCAGACCCGCCACCGCGGTCAGCGGCACCGCATGGGCGATGTCGGTTCCCACCACCTTGGCCGTACCCAGACGCGGATAGAGAAACAGCAGCGCGACGGTGCCCAACACCCCGGCACCGATGGACGAGATGGTCACCAGCACACCGACGATGGCGCCGGTGATGATCGTGGCTGCGGGCAGATGCCGATGGTGCAGTTCAAACAGGCTGCCGTCGTCGCGCTGCGCAATCTTTTTGATCCAATCCTTGAACAGCAGCGCGGCGGCGGTCAGCAGCAGGGCGACACTCAGGACACCGGTCATCAGGCCGCTCAATGCCTGCTCGTCCAGCGCCAGATATTTGAACAGGGCGATGGTGAACAGGGCGGCGGGCAGACTGCCCAAACTCAACAGCTTGACCACTTTCCAGTCCACGGTGCCGTTGCGGCTGTGCACCCAGCCGCCGAGCGACTTGGTAATCGAGGCGTAAAGCAGGTCGGTGCCGACGGCGGTCGCCGGCGAGATGCCGAAGAACACCACCAGCAGCGGCGTCATCAGCGAACCGCCGCCGACGCCGGTCACCCCGACGATCAACCCGACCACAAAGCCGGAAACGGTATAAAGCCAATCCATGGTTGCCTCACTTCACTTGAATGAGGCGCATTCTAGGCGGGCAGCTTTATATTACTAAATACTTTTATGTTAGTATTTTATAACCTAATGACATATACGGAGCGGCACCATGAACCTGCAACAGTTGCGTTATCTGAATGAGATCGTGCGCCGCGAGCTGAACATCTCCGATGCCGCCGCCGCGCTGTACACCTCGCAGCCCGGCATCAGCAAACAGATCAAGCTGCTGGAGGAAGAGCTCGGCATCGACATCTTTGTGCGCAACGGCAAGCGCATCGTCGCGCTCACCGAGCCGGGCCGTGCAGTGCTGGAAATCGCCCGGCGCATGCTGCACGAAACAGACAACCTGAAGCAGGTCGGGCAGGAATTCAGCCGGCAGGACAGCGGCTCGCTCACCATCGCCACCACCCACACCCAGGCGCGCTATGCCCTGCCGCAAGTCATCAAGGCATTCACCCAGCGCTACCCTGAAGTCAAACTCGGCCTGCACCAGGGCAACCCGACCCAGATCGCCGAGATGGTATTGGGCGGCGAGGCGGACATCGGCATCGCCACCGAAAGCATCGCGCTCTACGACGAGCTGGTCACCCTGCCCTGCTACGAGTGGCATCACTGCGTGGTGGTGCCGCCGAAACATCCGCTGCTGCTGGAGAAACGGCTGACCCTGAAGAAACTGGCGCAATATCCGCTCATCACCTACGACTTCGCCTTCACCGGGCGCAACAAGATCAATCAGGCGTTCAGCGAGGCCGGGATCGAACCCAACATCGCGCTCACCGCCATCGACGCCGACGTCATCAAAACCTACGTTGAACTGGGGCTGGGGGTCGGCATCGTGGCGCAGATGGCGTTCATCCCCGAGCGCGACCGCCACCTGCAGATGCTCGACGCCGGCCACCTGTTCCAGCCCAGCACCACGCGCGTCGCCATTCGCCAGAACCAGTACCTGCGCGGCTTCGCTTATCACTTCATCGAACTGTTCGCCCCCCAGTTGACACATGAGGTGGTGGCGCAGGCGCTGCATCTGACCCGGTAAAGCCATATCGCGCGCAGCGTGCCGCAGGCAGATGAACACCCGTGGGTCGGGTTTCAACCCGACGGGGTTGATCGGGTAGTTGGCCGTCGGGTTTCAACCCGACGCATATTTTTCCGGGGTACGGGCATGGGCTGGATTAAAATGCGCTCCGTCAGCCGCCCACTCGATCCCGCTTCAGAATGAATCTCATCCTGCCCGCCCGGCGCAACATCCCTGCCGCACAGGCTGGGCGGGTCGCCTCACGGGTCTTGGCGAACGTAATCAGTCCTTCCCGCGTTAGAATGCACAACTTTCAAAAAACAAGGAGTTTCAATTGAGCCTGATCCGCCCATTCACCGGTTTGCGCCCCGCACCTTCACGTGCCGCAGAGATCGCCGCCCCGCCCTACGATGTACTTTCCACCGACGAGGCGCGGGGGCGTGCTGCAGGCAAGCCGTGGAGCTTCCTGCACATTTCCAAACCCGAGATCGATCTGCCGGTCGGCACCGATCCCTATGCGGCGGAGGTCTATGCCAAGGCGG
>Ga0210012_1002018_pt1 | contig 18255 bp, 20 predicted proteins | sample CryGeymeta201504_FD_183974 | JGI IMG/M metagenome (GOLD analysis project Ga0210012, IMG submission 183974) | Groundwater microbial communities from Crystal Geyser aquifers in Utah, USA - Crystal Geyser metaG 2015-04 (SPAdes) (version 2) | ecosystem: Environmental > Aquatic > Deep subsurface >... | reverse complement strand
AGAGTTGATTGAATACGTTTACCAACAGATACATTATTACAACAATAAACGTATACATTCAGCTCTTCGGGTTCCACCCGTCGTATTTAGACAGAGACAAGGTGTCTAAATTTTGGGGTACTTGACATATACATTCAGCTCTTCGGGTTCCACCCGTCGTATTTAGACAGAGACAAGGTGTCTAAATTTTGGGGTACTTGACATAAACTAGAAGAATAAGAAAAGGGCCACGCATCAGTATGATGCGTGGCCCAAGATATTCATCTCAAAAGAAGTATGTCTTATGAGATGTTTTGAAGTTCATGCAGGTTCGCATAAATTCCATGGTTACCAATCAACTCTTCGTGAGTCCCCTCCTCTACGATGTGACCCTCATCCATTACCACAATGCGATTACAGTTTTTTATGGTTGCCAATCGGTGAGCAATCACAATAACCGTAACGTGTGGATCTTTATAAAATTCTTCAAGCGCCTCTTGCAACTTTGCCTCGGTTTGCGAATCGAGTGCTGATGTTGGTTCATCGAGAATGAGGATATGGGGCATCTTAAGAAACGCGCGAGCTAGTGCAACGCGTTGTTTTTGACCACCAGATAACAGGATTCCCCGTTCACCCAGTTGGGTTTCGTATCCTAGTGGTGTAGACATAATAAACTCGTGAATACCGGCCTTTTGAGATGCACTCACAATTTGAGTCTGTGTTGCATGGTAATCACCCAGGGCAATGTTGTCGGTAAATGTGCCATCCATTACCGCGTAGTCTTGACTTACCAGTGCAAACATTCCCCTCAGTTCTGACAACTCCCACTCAGTAACATTCGTGCCGCCTATGGTTACCACACCAGCTGTTACATCGATCAACCGTGGAAGTAGTTTTACCAGCGTGCTTTTGCCGGCACCCGACGGTCCGACAATAGCAATAGACTCACCTGCCTCAATGGTGAGTGAAAGATCAGTTATGCAGGTCTCATCCTCTTCACTGTTTTCGGTTGGATGTGCATAGGATACATGGGAAAGTGAGATGGTATTCTGATCGTTTGCTGATGCAGGTGCATTGTGAGGAGATTGGATTTCTGGGCGCAGTTCAGCGGTGTCTACCAACCGTTTGATTCCTTCGCTCGACTCAGCAACTCTATCAAACAGTCGTGCAATTCTCCAAAAAGAGTGCATGAGTTTTTCGGTAAGCGTCCATGCAAACACAAGCTCTCCCACACTGATTTGCCCCTGCAGTGTTTGGTACAGAAGAAGTCCAAGTATCGCACGCCTGGCGTAGCTGCTTACACGAATTTTCCATCGGTTAAAAATGTATACACCAATATGAACCTCTTTTACTCCCTGGTCCATCAAGTTTTGGTGTATTGATGTGAATTCATCACGTACACGGTGTTGGCCGTTGTACAGCTGAACAATCTCAATATTGTTCACGGCGTTCATAGCGTGGGCCCACTCTTCTTCGTAATGTGTATACTTTTGTACACGGTACGGTTTCTGAAGGTTGAGCTGACGAATCGTGAGTGCAACAAAAATCACAAATGCTACAAAAATGATGAGTGTGCACCACGGGTTAATAAATGAAAGTGGGATTGCAGAAATGAACAGCTGAATGGTTGTTGGTACTACCTCCCACCCAAGGGTCATGGTTAGATCACATACTTTGTCGACACCGTTATTGATTTTTCCAAGCAGAGCTCCTGACTTTTGCTGGTGATGCCAACTGATATCCATATCAAGAAATAGCGTCAGCATCCTTATTTTGAGGTATTTGTAAATCTCGTAATAGAATCCAACTACTACTTCCCAGTCAAACTTGTTATCGAGTCTCATATTGATTTCGTCGATTACAAGAATGATGCCGATCCAGATCGCAAGATTCTTAAGAGAGCCAACACCCAGTTTCTCAATAGAGAAACTAAGAACGTAGGAATCAAGAATTGCGAACGACTCGTACACAACTGCAAGAACTAAAAAGAAGTAAAACCGTTTGTGGAATGGAGCCAAAAGCTTCCAAAGCCCTTTGAGTGAGGACATCGTGCTTCTCCTTTCAAGAGAAAACTATGAGTGGTTTGGAAAAGAATATTAGATTGTTAAGTTGCTTAAGATACGCTTATTACTCCGGTAAGGAGTTTAGGTATTTAAGCTATTAACAGGTGTGCTAAGGCTGATGGGAAAGCATAACCAAAAACTCCTTTTACGGGGTTTGGTTGCGCGAAACGGGTTGTTTTTTGTCCGTTAAGCACGTTGATTCGTTTAGATTGTTCTGTCATGGTTTGAGAGTATATGCTATGGGGCTTGTTGTGTCAAGGGTAGTTAGTTTAAAGGATTGAGGGGTTTTTTGAGTGAGGAGTATTTAGGGGAGTTTATTTCTTCGGTATTGGGGGTTGTAACGTGTTTTAAGAATTTTCCATAAATGCCACGGGTTGTTACAATTCCCACAACATGCTTGTCTTCTAATACAGGAAGACGTCTAACTTTGTGAACTAAAAGTAGGGCGCAGGCTTTTAAAATATGATCACCAGGATGGACCCATATTACGCCTTGAGACATAAAGTCTTTAGCAACATATTTACGCATATCGCCTACTTCTTCTTCTATGCGATTGTAGTTAAGGTATCGAGAAGTGTCGGAATAAAATTCTTCCTGTTCAGGAAATAGTTTTAATAAGATATCCTTTTCAGAAACAACGCCTATGATTTCTCCAACCTCGTTAACTACGGGAACACCTGAAATTTCATATGAGACAAGAAGATCTACCAGGTCCTCAAACGAGGTATTAGGCGTAACTGTTATAACTTCGTGAGTCATCACCTCTCGAACGAACATTACGTATATATTGTAGCACTTTGTGTAGGGATGTACATGGCTATGGGTTAAGTCATAGATACATATTTAATGTGATATGAGATGGGGTGTGAAATAAAAAAACCGGCTGGCTTGCGAGGTGCAAGTCAGCCGGCTGTTACCGACATGTAGTTGTAGTTGGTGTCACGGTTTGATCTGTTACAGTCCCGCAGGGCGCCAATCTGTGTTTTCATGGTAACGGGCATGGATGGAATATTGTTCAATGGTTTCTGTCTTGACAGCCACTGCCCCTACGCCTGCGACTGGGCCAGGTCCAGTTGAATCCATTTCGTACCAGGGATCGAACTGGAACTTTTGGGCGAGTTTTGCGGTTTCAAGGATCCAGTTGATGAGCACATGAGGGTGGATACCTTCGCCCACGATGTCGACGTGGCGCCCAATGGGCTTTTTGCGAGGATTATCAATGATCCATGTAGACGCTTCCAGCCAAAATTGGTGTTCTTCCATAACCCCGTCCGAAGCAAGGGCAAATGCGCGGAGATGATCGGTCTGGTCAGCAGTTACCCAAGGGCCGACTTGGTCGAGCTCATCAAGTGAGTTGATGTACTCGCTTTCGGTCGGGTACAACCTGCCCACATGGTGCACTTTGAGCTGCCCAAATTCGAGGACAGCCAGCATCATTGCGGCGATGAGCACATCAAACGCCTCGCGCCAGCCAGAGAAGCCAGCGATGAACCGGTACTCATTTCCGAGCTCATCTTCCATCCACTCTGAGGCGAGAGCGCCTCGGTAGCTGGTGAGCCAGGGAAGATCGGGGTAGTTAGCTTTTTGCAACAGACCACTGCTACGGTTACCGGAGACAGCAACTTCACGGACCTTGCCAATGACAATTGATAGTGTGTTGATTGGCCATGGTTCGTCAGCCGACGGGTCTATCATGGCACTTGTGTCGATGGCTCGCACTTCTCCATTGACAGTCTGAAGTGCGAATGCGACTGTTCCTCCGCCGTTGCTGATGTGTCGAATCATCGGACGCAGGAGCGCCTCGACATCCCGTTTCCACTGTGTGAATTGATCAAGAACTTTTGGCGATAGCATAGCTTTCTCCTTGTGTTGAATGAACTGCTTGAAATGAACGGTTGGTGAGATTACGGTTGGTTGTAGGAAACGGCCCCTGAAGACATTTGAATGCGTAACGTGTCTTTACAGAAGGGTTTTACAACTACATTGTCAAAATGCTACTTACGGCATGATTATACACTATCGGTTGAGTGGGCATAGTGAAAAACATAAAGTAAAAAACAAGACTGGTGGGTCGGGCGGGACTCGAACCCACGACAAAGAGCTTAAGAGGCTCCTGCTCTACCAACTGAGCTACCGACCCACGGTAACAAAAACCAAACATCAACAAACAAGTAACAATAATACCAATTCACCGGTTGTAGTTACAGAGTTTGATGTACTCGTTCAAACTCACAAAAACCACGCTAACTATCATTATAAAGCCTTTAGTGAAGTCTTAGCTAATACTTTTCTTGCTTAAGTCCAAATCCAGTATCAGTAATCTCAAGCCACGATAAGTAGTTGTCAAAATTAAACCCGGTATTTATAAAGTTTTGATCTCGCGAATCTTCAGCTAAGTGGGTATGGCCGCAAACGAGAATTGTATCTGAGGGCAAGTTTTTTCGAGCCCATTTTTTCCCTTGTTGGTTTGCAAAGGAGTACACTCTATATATTTTTGGACCGAAGATGCTTACACCAAAGGAGTGAACGACATTTGAAATTTCGGATACAAGATGTTGTATTTTTTTAGGAGATTTGTTTTCATCATGAGGAAACATAAATTTGTTTCCATGTTCTATATGGAATTTCTGATTTGATGTTTCAAGTTCAAAAGACTGAACAGCCATATGAGAAAATTGTGCAACTCGTTCATGACAGAGTTTTTTAGCATCATGATTTCCATACATATAGATTGTTTTGTCTTTCATGAACGGAAATAGTTGAGACCATTGGCTATTGATAAACTTATCAAATGGTATTAAGTACCCATCCCAGAAATCACCGTTAATAATTATGCGGTCGGCTTCTATGAATATTTTGGATAAGGCATCGAATTTCTGTTGATTGAAGTGTTCATCAAGGTGTATATCAGAGATGACGATTGTTTTCATGTGAGCATTGTATCTAAATTTTAAGATTTGTGTCGAGAATAACGCTAATATGTTGCTAGAACGTCAGGGGTTGAATATCCATAAGCCCAACAGACACGTACTGGATCATTAAGCTCGGGGTGTTTTGCAACAACTCCTGTGCAATCTTCTGGTACATGTGAAAGTAGTTTGTAGCTTGATCCATCGTTGGATCGGTAAATGTATTGTTGCGTTGGGTCAGTGTGGTTTCGGGGATCACGTGGTAAAAATTCTAAGTAATCAGGGACAAGTCCTGGAATCCAATCTGGAGTACTATCCCCCCAATTTGTGTATAAGCCATCCCACGGGCCAGTACCTCCGCCACTGACAGGATACAAACCGTGGACAATATAAAAGCGTTTTAAGGCATCATTGATTTCTTTAAGATCAGAAAGTCGTTTGGCAGTTCGTGCATTTTGGAGTGATCCTTGAAATGATGCAATTCCAATTCCAGCTAAAAGGCCAATAATTACAATTACTACGATAAGTTCAATAAGAGTGAATCCATGAGATTTACGTTTGGGCATACTTTATAGTAGAGGCTTCCTTTACTAGCTGTCAATGGAAGTTGTTCCTGCAAATTCAAGAAAAGCTGTTTAAAAAACTACACTGAGTACGGGAAAGTTGAGTTTACAAAGTAATATTCAGTGGTCCGGATAAGAAGACTGGAGTTTGCAAAGCAATACTCCTAAGCAATGCTTGGCATTGCAATGGTGCCGCGAGCGAGAGTCGAACTCGCACGTTCTAAACGAACACTAGGCCCTCAACCTAGCCTGTCTACCAGTTTCAGCACCGCGGCTTAATTTGTTTACAAATTCATAAGTTTAAATTGAAGATTTAAACTTAATTGTGCTTTTGAGTTTGATCACACGTGAACTTTTCAAACACTTCTTGAATTTCCTATAAGGAGATTACAAGTTGAGTCAATTGTATAACACCTCGTCATCGTTGTTGTTGGTATGTTTGTCGGTGTATAGTTTTGGTGTTCGCACCTTGTGAAAATTAAGCTACCAATAAAGGAGATTATTGTGACTAACACACAGCAGGTTCTTGTTACAGAAGAGGGGTATCGAAGAATTGTAGCCAATCTTGCAAATCAGGTTGTGTCAAAGTTTGAAAAACATGAACGAATCCCAATGGTTTTTGTAGCAACCGGTGCTGCCATGTTTTGGGCAGATCTTGGGAGAGAACTTTCGCGGCGAGGCTATCATAATCTTGACTGCGGGTACATGGATGTTACCAGTTACGGTGAATCCAATATCTCACAAGGGGTACTATCGTCCACAGATCCATCGGTTGATGTAAAAAACCGAAGGGTTTTGCTCGTTGAAGATATTGTCGACACGGGGTTAACGCTTGAATATGTAATCAAACGGCTGTATGATCTCGGGGCTGTTGACGTTGTGGTTGTTGCGTTGGTCAAAAAACGCGGAACACTCAACCCTTCTGTGGATTTTGGGCGTGCTACTCTACTCATTGGCGAAAGTATCCCCGATGTCTTTGTTGTCGGGTTGGGAATGGATGGACATTCGGTAATGGTTGGTGGGAACATTGGCCGAATGTATCCCGAACTTGTTCCGATTACCTGGCTTGAACAGCAGCTGAGTGTCAAACTACCGGAATAGCCTTTTTATGGTTTAGTAAGAACGGTACGTGGAGGTGAGTTTGAATTAGGAGGGAGACGATTTTTGTCTCTCTCCTAGCTTTTTTTACCAGTTGCTAATTTCTTATTTGTTTCTCTGATTGCGATTTTGGGTAATGTGTCTTTGTGTTCTTTAAGATACTTCACTACCCTACTTCTATGGTTTGCAATTAAACTTCTTAAGACCCACGAAACTGTTTTGGTAATGAGAATATCCTTCTCGAGTTCTAATCGTTCAATATTTTCAAACGCTACATCAGCTAATCGTTTATCATCAGATTGGGTAACAGCCTTGTTTAGCAAAACAAGACTGGCTCTCCTTTGTGCAATGTTCGAAGAGTGTGATAATCGTGTCAACAAAGGTTTCCAGGCTTTCCAATTACTAAGCATATCTTCAGCAGTAAATGCCGATTGGCAGGTTGTATCGACCTCACACCAACCCTCAAGTTCTGATAACCAGGATTCTAAATCATTAAGATCAAGACTCTTACGAAATGTGGTGCCATATTGTAAAAAATATCCTGGCATAATTCGTTCAGTAAAAGATTTTCCGTGATACAAGGAGTTGAGTAGTGTGCGGAATTGGTTGTTTGATAAAGTGGGATGTGATTTTAGAAATGTTTTTGTGAGTGCTCGTAGGTTAGCGGTTTTAATGTGATAAAAGGGTCTTGTTGAACCAACATATGAGAATCCATCCGCATAATATTTTGTGGAAAGACTTTTAATTTTATCGAGAATGTTTTTGTGGAATGCGTTTATGACGGTATTGTACGTGCAATAAGACCTTATTGGCAACTGCATGGGTCAAACTAGTGGTTGATTTAGGGTTAGTTACTGGTTCTATCTAGCTAATGGATAGAAGAAAGATACTTAACTTTCTTTCAATAATTGCGCTCTCTCTTATTGTTGTTTTTTTTCCTAAACATACCGGTTTTGTTTTGTCCCAATTTGACGATCACCAGTCCCCTTCTCTTGTTACGGTTTCTCGCATTGTTGATGGAGATACTATTGAGTTAAGTAACGGGGAAATCGTTCGTTACATTGGAATAGATACTCCCGAAACGAAACATCCACAAAAAGGTGTGGAATGCTTTGGTCCCGAAGCTTCACAAAAAAATGAAGAACTTGTAATGGGTCATGATGTCGAGTTGGAGTTTGATGTTTCTGAAACGGACAGATATGGCCGGACACTAGCTTATGTGTGGAACGATGGGGAGATGGTTAATGAACAGCTTATTCGGCAAGGTTTTGCTCGTGTGGCAACGTTTTCCCCTGATGTTAAATATCAAGATCGTTTTTTTAAAGCAGAGCAATTCGCCAGGGAGCATCAATTAGGATTATGGGGTGGGTGCGAATTAAATGAGTTGTAAGGAGTAGGATCGTTTGCACGACCCTACCCCAATACCAATGACCAGTTTTTGATGTTGGTTAGTCTTCAGTTTCCTCGAAAAGCTTAATTCCAAGCCAGTAAATAGCGGCACTCGGAATTGCTATCCCTAGAAATGCAAAAAATTGCGCGATTTCAGGGTCTTGCGCTTCTTTCAAGAGAGGCACTAGGTTTATCCAATCGTTTCCCACGAGGTAGTGGGAAAGTAGGTAGACTGAGATGCCTGCAATTGCTGTCACACAAAAGTTGAGGGCTATCTCGGTATCCTGATCACCAGACTGCATTAGCATGAAAATGTAGTGTCTGGGTACCATCAGGATACAAAAGATCCCGATGCTAATGAGTGTCACAACGAGAGGTACAATGATGCGGGCCAATGGGAACGAAAGAGTTGTACCCAGAATGTTCGTCGAGTATAGCAACATGGTCAGTAGGTATTCCATGATGAATGTGAATACCAGTGGGCCTACAAATCTTTTCAATGGTGAAAGCTTTTTAAGCATGGAGAACTCCTTTTATACTTATGGTTGGGTTGATCAAGGTGCGTCAGATTGACATGTAGCATTATACACCAATAGTTTGATATTATGGGCTTGCTCGTTGCACATAGATAAGATTAAAGATTATGAGGTGACTTATGAACTAAACAAGAAAGGAGGTGCGGCATGGCCGCAATTGTTTCTGAAGGTCGTACGTTCCCGATCTCATTAAATAGAATTACATTCACACGTTTTGTATCGTTGGTTAAGGGAATTTCTGACCCAGATTTTGAAAGCATGTTTGGATTCGTTCCACATAGGATTTGCACGAGAGGAGAAGTATTGTTCCTTGAGCCGCACGCTTACAAAATGGGTGGGCTTACAGAAGATGGTTTTGAGACAGCAGTTCAAAACCTGCTCACCTATATAAATAGGAGGGAATAGGTAAAACTAAAAGAGGTCCGTGGCGTTTACCACAGACCTCTTTGTTAGTATGAAATCTCCCCGAGAGATACGTTATATTTTACGACGTATTGTAGGTTCCAAAACGAGGTGCAACACTTTAGGTAGAATTAAGACCTAAAGGAGGTGAAAAACGTTGCAGAAATACAAACATTTGAGTCTAACCGAGCGTGAATGGATATTCGCGTGGATTGTCTGTGGAAAAAGCCAGCGCCAGAATCTTAAGTGTGGGATGCTTTTCAATAATTGTTGCGATCTGACCAGACAGAAAGACCATTACCGCTTATACCGTGTTCCCAAATATTGACCAATGGTTTGGTTAAACCGATGAGCCATCCGATTGATAGCAGAAGCAAAATCCGTTATATGACCGCAAGTCCAATGCCTAGGGATCATCCGAGAGTTTGTGATTTTTGCGGGTAGTTTTGTGCTCAATAGGGCGAAAAAGACTACATTATCAACTCCAAGAACAATTTCCATTAACGTCAACCCTATGGGATATGTGCTGCAATTAGTGTAATCACGTTATAATAGTTTGGCATGGTACCAATAATTGAGGTTAAGAACCTTATAAAAAGCTATAACAAGTCACAAGCTAATGCTGTTGACGGGATTTCGTTTACAGTTGGACAAGGCGAATTCTTTGCTCTTCTCGGTCCAAATGGTGCAGGTAAAACAACAGCTATTTCGATTCTTACTACTACCCTATCAAAAACATCTGGTGAAGTATTGATTTCAGGGTTAGATCTTGATAGAGATGCTACAAAGATCCGTAGAAATCTGGGGATTATTTTTCAGAACCCAAGTGTAGATGATAATCTAACGGCTGAAGAAAACGTGAGGTTTCATGCAATATTGTACGGTTTGTATCCGTTTAGACCAACGTATGGTCTTATGCCACAAGAGTATAAAAATAAAATCCATGATCTAGCGCAGTTGTTGAGTATTGATAAAGAGTTATTTAATCCAATCAAGTCTTTTTCAGGTGGGATGAAGAGAAAACTTGAAATTATTAGAAGTTTGATGCACGATCCAACTATTATATTTTTGGATGAGCCAACGTCAGGTCTTGACCCAATTTCACGTGCGAATTTGTGGAGTTATTTGCGCGATGTAAGAGAAAACCAACACACAACTGTATTTTTAACCACTCACTATCTGGAAGAAGCTGAAGAGGCGGACCGGCTTTGTATTATTAATGCAGGAAAAATTGTTGCGCTTGGCACACCACTAGAAATTAAAGGAAAGTTATTAAATACTCAAGTTGTGTTGTCCTCACCTAACATTTCAGATCTTACCCACGAATTAACACAAAAGAAAGTTGAGTTTACTTTAGAGCATGACGAAGTTGTCTTACACCCAGACAAGGATAATGTAGCACCACTTATACAATCGCTTACAACAAAGTTAACCAAACTTGATATTCACAATCCATCACTTGATGATGCATATTTACAGATTATTGGTAGTCAGGTAAAAAACGAAGGGGTTTAATATGACACATGAAATAAACGCAATACTAGCTATAGCATTAAGGGATTTTACAAAACTTCTGCGTGATCGTCCTCGGTTAGTTATTAGTTTTATATTTCCAATTTTATTTATTGGGGCACTGGGTGGGAGTCTACAGGCTGGTTTTGGGGAGGCGGTTGGGTACAATATGATTACGTTTATTTTTACCGGTGTTTTGGCACAAAACTTGTTCCAATCAACCGCATCTGGAGTTATTTCTTTGATTGAAGATCGTGAAAATGATTTTAGTCAAGAAATATTTGTATCGCCCATATCTCGTTATTCAATAATATTTGGGAAAATTCTTGGTGAAACATTGGTGTCATTAGTCTTGGGGGTTGGAATTATTGCATTTGGTTTTATTATTGGTATCCCAATAACAGCTTCTCTTTTGATTACAATGATTCCAGCAGGGATTATTGCGTGTTTGTTTGGCGGTGCTTTTGGGGTGATTGTTCTTGCGAATTTAGGAAGCCAACGGACAGCGAATCAGGTATTTCCACTCATTATGTTTCCACAGTTTATTTTAGCTGGTGTATTTAGTCCTATAAAAGAATTGCCAATGTTTTTAGATGTGTTGTCGCGTATTTCGCCCATGCGGTATGCGGTTGATTTGATGCGAGGGGTTTATTATGCAGGAGCTCCAGAGTATGATTTGGTGGTTTTATCTCCCGTACTTTATAACCTAGCGGTTATTGCAGTGATGTTTATAGTATTTTTATTTATTGGAACAACGATTTTTGTACGCAACGAGCGAAATAGGTAAATTCTAACGTTAGTTGGAATTTACGGAATGCAAAGTCTTGCATTCCTGTTGGTTTCAGAGGCTATAGAGAAGTAGGCGTTATTCAGTATGTTGGAATTTACGGAATTAAAAGTCTTGCTACGGTGCGGTGTTCTAGGATTTAATATGTATCTATTGTGTGGTTTGCATTTGTCGGGTAAAATTTTTTTTCGTGAAACTCAAAAAAATAATAACAGGCACATTTCTTATTGTATTAGTACAAGCAGTTCTTCCTGTTGCTTCTTTGGCATCTGATTCGGGACATGGAGAATCGAGTTCTGTGAACGTGTTGCTTTTCATAGCAATAGTCCTTCTTTTCGCAAAAGTTGGGGGAGGTTTTGAAAAGCTGGGTATACCTGCGGTCTTGGGAGAATTATTTGCAGGCATATTTCTTTCATTGTTAGGGTTTTTAGGTTTATCTATTGTTTCAGACATTCGTTCCAGTGAACTGATGCATTTTTTTGCAGAACTTGGCGCAATAATTCTCTTGTTTCAGGTTGGGCTCGAGTCAAATATTGCACAGATGAAATCGGTTGGTTTCAGAGCACTTATGATTGCACTTATTGGTGTTTTTCTTCCGTTTGTTGTAGGTACATTTGTAATGGGACCGTTGTTATTTCCAGAAGATTCAAGCTCAGCGCATTTGTTTATTGGTGCTTCAATTGTTGCAACAAGTGTAGGAATTACAGCATCGGTTTTTAAGGCCGAGCATGTTCTTTCTTCTAGGCCAGCACAAACGGTAATCGGAGCCGCTGTTATTGATGATGTATTAGGATTAATATTACTTGCAATTATTACAGCTCTTGTTACAACGGGCAGTATTAGTACAGTATCAATATTATTTTTAGTTTTAAAAGCAGTGACATTTTTGGTAGTAGCAATTATTGCTGGAAGTATACTTGCAGAGCCAATTTCTCGTATATTTTCGTATATTCATACAGGTACGGGCATGAAGTTTGGAATCGTTTTTGTTATTGCGCTTTTATATTCATATCTAGCTTCTTTATTTGGGCTCGAGCCAATAATTGGTGCATTTGCGGCAGGTTTAGTATTAGATGGTGTGTATTTTAGGTTTTATGAAGGGCCCGAAATATCAGAACATCTTTCTCTTCTTCAGGGCAGAAACGATGAGGAAAAAGGCCATATTGAGAAACTAAAATTAAATGTAAAGGAAAAGCATGTTGAGTCAATGATGGAAAGTGTTTCGTTATTATTTGTACCAATGTTTTTTGCTATGACAGGGTTACAAATTCAAATAGAGTCTTTACTTAATCCACAGGTTTATGTACTCGCAATCGTTATAACAATCATTGCAATTGTAACCAAGATTATTGCTGGATTTGCTTCAGAGGGTGGGTTTAACGAGCATATGCTTATTGGCGCGTCCATGGTACCTCGTGGTGAGGTTGGTCTTATCTTTTTATCAATTGGAAAGTCTTTTAATGTTATAAGTTCAGAGTTATTTTCAGTTCTATTAATTGTTATAATTCTAACAACATTTATTGCGCCTTTTATCATTAGAAAATATGTGAAACTTGTGTGTTTGTAAATTAGAATTTACGTTTTTTAATGTGTCAATATTAAAGTTTGTATAAGAAAAAGCCACAGATTTCTCTGCGGCTTCATTTAATTCCCTTTTGATCACTGAGATAGGCCAATGATCATGGCAATAACCCCGATATTCATAACAGCACCGGCTGCTATTTTCTTTTGAAAGGATGTCTTAATCGTTTTGTGACGGTATTCCTTCATTCCCCAAACGATACCGATCCATCCTCCAAAGATTGAAAAAATGAAAAACTCATTTTCAGGTACTCTTTGTATGCCATGCTTATGGCCTCCAACATTTCTTTTTTTCGATTGCTCTTTGTCATATTTCATTCTGGAAGCGGCAAGAATGTTGATTCCAATGAAATATAGAAGCATAAACCATACTGTCGTTGGTGACATAGATCACCTCCTTTTAGACTAGATATGTGCGATTAACGGTGTGAGCATTCTACTACAGGATATCCATAAAAACAAAAAAGTCATTTATGTCTTTGCTTGCACGTTGTCTGATTGCTCGCTGTATGCGTATAATAATTCATATGTCTAAAGTAGCGGTTATAACAGGAGCCTCAAGTGGAATTGGACTTGAGGTTGCTAAACAACTTGCTAGGCAAGGATATTCACTTGTTCTTAACCACTACGCTGAATCTGAAAGAACTGAGACGCTACTTGAGGAAATGAGAGACGTCGCCAATGATGTTGTTGTAATTCGTGCAGACATTTCAAAAGAGTCGGATAGGGAAAAAATTATCTCAAACACAATTGAGGAATTTAATGCTATAGATGTGTTGGTTAACAATGCAGGGATTTATCATCGCACTGCGTTCTCTGATCTTACGGAAGAACAATATGACCAAACCCTTAACGTTAACCTTAAAGGCGCACTGTTTTTAACCCAAGGGTTTCTCCCCTATTTCACGGCTCAATCATCAGTTGTATTTATGTCGTCAATAAATGCATTTATTGGTTCAGATCATGGGGTTGATTACAATATTTCAAAACTTGGAATGATTGCAGTCACAAGGTCTCTTGCACAAGAACTTTCACCCAAAATCCGAGTTAATGCGATAGCACCCGGAAGTATAGATACTAATCTTATTGCATCAGATAGTCCCCAAAAAAGACAATCAAGAATAGATTCACAAATAATCAAACGTATGGGACAGCCACAAGACATTGCTCAGATGGTATCTTTTCTTGTTTCAAAAAAGGCATCTTTTATTACAGGTCAAACATTTCATGTAAATGGTGGAAGATATCTTAGTTAACCATGGTGCATTTTAAAAAACGCCAACTCATCCAGCAGTTTTTTATTCTATTTGTTGTTTTTGCTGTAGGGGTTTTTATGGTGCTTGAGTATTTCCTTTTAAAAAAATGGTTTCTGTTTGAGGTTATTCTTTCAGTAAACATCTCGTCCTTTGCGATGTTTGGGTATGACAAAGTTGTTTCATCATATGAAAAATCTACCAGGTTACCAGAAATGTTTTTTTACATAATTTCAGCTTTGGGAGGATCCCTAGGGATTTTAATTGGATCGAATATGTTTAGGCATAAGACTCAAAAGCTAAGTTTTATGGGAAGAGTTTTATTAATTATTATTGTTCAGGCTGGACTCATCTATGTTTTCATGAATACACATATGTAAGTTTGGTATAGTAAATGTTATATGGATGTAAATGTTTTAAGAGAGTTATATTCTTCACCCGAAGAAACAGCATTTTTACTTAAAACTCTTCACTATTTGATTGGAAGTTTTTTGTTGGCATATGCGTGTGTTTCAATATATACGTTATTAGTAAAGAAGGAAAAGAATATTCTTTCGATTTTGCGTGAGTCGCTTTTGGTTATTGCAGGTTTGTTGCTGATTGTTTTTTTTCTGTTGCCGAACGGGATTCAAGTTTCTTTTTCGCTTTTACCGGTTGACCCAATTCCACGGATGTACGTTTTAACGGGCTTATATGTGACACTTATTGGAATTTCGAACATGGGGTATCTGTTAGGAAAGATTACACGAATTCAGTGGAGCTATCTTGTTTCTTTTGGTTATAGCATGGTCGGGTTAATGTTTTTGTCACATACAATAATTGTTACTGATGGATTTAGTGAAACTTTATATGTATGGGGACACCGTATTGTTGGGTACAGTTTTTTGGTTGTAGGATTACTGCATGTTCAAGGAATGTTTTATAAGGAAAGTACTCCACTATGGATCAGTCGAGTTCAAGTTACATTGATTCTTCTTGCAGCAATTTTGTTTCTTGTGTATGTCGAATCTGTGGCTGGAATTCATGAAAACCACCCACTATATTCTTTACTTAACTCTATGGTTTTTTTGCGATAGGTAGTGAGAAGCTAAAAATTGATCCTACTCCAGGCTTACTCTGAACCCAAATCTCTCCTTTGTGTAACTCAATTATTCCTTTTGAGATGTAAAGACCAAGACCTGTTCCCTTTGATGTTTCAGACAATTTTCCACCGACTCGATAAAACTTGGTAAATAGGTGTTTAAGTGCTTCAGGTGGAATCCCTTCCCCGTTATCTCCAATATGAGTTATTACCATATCTTGATCAACTTCAAACCATATTCTGGTGTGGTTTCCCTCTGTACTGTAGTTAATTGCATTAGTAAGAAGGTTGTGGACCACTTCGACCATGCGGGTAGGATCAACTATTACCAGAGGTAGTTTACGTGAAGGTACTTCAACATGTATGCTTTGCCCTTTTGATTTTGCAAGTATATCTATATCTTTAGCCATTGATTGCATATTAGAGACCCAATCTGTAGGTACGGGGTTTATGGTTACAGATCCACGTTCGATTTTGCTGACATTAAGGAGGTTTTCGACATGTCCAACCAGTTGATTTACTGATAATTGAATACGATCTATAAACCTGTGTTGGTCATTTGTAAGATTTTCCGTTGATTCATTCAAAAACTCAAGGTATCCACGTATAGAAGTTAATGGTGTTCGTAGTTCGTGAGCTGCAACAGAGACAAAATCTAGTTTCATTTCTTCGAGTTCTGCTTCCTGTGTAATATCGTGAAGTGTTAATATGCATCCTACCTTTGCTATGTGACCATCTTGAATGTGGCTGGCTGCAAGATTCACAATTGTTAGTTTTTTATCTTTGCCTGTAAGGGTAATGTTTGACATGGTTTTTATGACGCCTGCGGAACTAGTGGTGTTGATAGGACAAACCTCAGATGTTTGTAGCGAGGTTTCTTTAGAGGAAAACGTAAGAACTTTACCGATAGTAGTCTCAATTACCTCTGAATTTTTATAACCAGTTATATCTTCGGCAGCTTTATTGAACAGTACAATCTTTTCATTCAAGTCAACAACAATAACTGCATCAGAGATACCACTGATGATTTGAGTTAGCTTATCGCGTTCAGCTTCAATTGTTTGCGCATCATTTTTAAGTTCATTTTGGTTTTTTAATATTTCGTGTGACATTTGGTTAAATGAAGCAGATAAGCCGGCTAGTTCATCGAATGTGTGCACATTTGATTTATAGTTATAATTTCCTTTTTGTATTTCCTCAGTACCCTTAACCAGATCCTTGAGTGGATTGAGAAGTTGCCTAGAAAAGAAAAATCCTGAAATAAATACCACAATAAGAACGATTGCAAAAGCACCCAATGCCTGCGACTGATTTAGGATTGACTGTTGTGAAAAGAATGAAAGTGGTTTGATGGCAATAATGTTCCAGTAGGTATAAGGCACTACTAAGACAGTTTGTTGCATGGGGGTTCCGTTTTCATCTAATACTAATCGTACGTCACCTTCAGCCTCGTTATTGTTTGCACGATATATGTTAAGGAGTGTATTGGGGTCATAAGATTCGTTTGTTGGTGAATATATTGGTCTGCCGTCAACGGTAGCAATGATCCAGGAACTAGTGTCATTTGTTGCGAATGTTGATATTGTCGTTATAACTTCATTCAGATCAAGTCCGCCTACAAGGATGATTTTTGTGGTTTTTACGTCAGAGGTTATTTCAATTACTTTGGTATACATAAGAACGTTATTTTCTAAGGTCTCAAGATAAATGGGCTTATCTGTTGGCTCAAGAGATTGTGTTGCAAACGAAATATCGTCAATACTATTAACAAGTGCTGGTGGAGGTGTATTGCTGCTATGAGAGTAAAATGAAGAAAGTTTTCCCTCTGAGATGGTTGCCAAGAACGTGGTGTGCGAATCGTTTTCCAAATAGTTTGAAAGAATTGGTGCGATATACGAAACAGGGTCTTGGTTAGTCTCGTATGTGTAGGAGCTAAGGTTTATTTCATGCTCAGAAATAAATTCTTCAATTGTTGATGAAACATATTCTGTATTTGTCTCGAGTAGTTGAGCTTCATAATCATATGTTAGTTTTGCAGCTGATTGTTCCCAAATAAATTGTGTGATGATATAAGGGACCACAGCAATAACAATAAGCATTAAAAGTACTTTGAACCGTAAAGAAAAAAATATTTTTGGACCAGTCATTTTATATAGCATAACAGTCAATAAAGGATGCTGTAAACCCAAGGAGTATAAGGCTTGTTTAGGATTGTTGTGTGACATACTATTAAGATATGTTTAAAGCAACGGTCCTAACTTTTTTGGTTGTGATAGGGTTTGTAACCCTTTATTCTTTTGACTGGTTTAGTACGAGTACTGCAGTATCAAGTGAACCTCAAAGTTTTGTATCTACCCTTAAGGTCTCTGAAGAGATGGTACAACTGGGACCATGTATTGATGGTCTGGGTGTTCCCTTTGGGGCAGTTGATACCACTGGGACATATTACGTGTGGCAGGGTGCTGTAACAGCGCTTGGATTAAACAACAATATAGTTGACGGGACAAGTGAGTATCAATTAGAACCTGCAGTTTTTACTTCAGCCTTGATGTCAGATAACCAGATTATTCTTTATGTGAATAGTCTTAAGGATCGAATGGCAATTACGTGTGAATAGATTTGCGTGACTCTTTTCTCAACGTTCCTGTGAGTCAATAGTGTTCATCCGTCGAACTTACATTAATGCAGTACAATAGTCACAGTGGAGTTAGCGGAAGCAATACTCCTGAAAATGAATGCAAAGCATTCTTTTTAGCCCCTGTAGCTCAACTGGATAGAGTAGGAGTGTTCTAAACTCAAGGTTGCAGGTTCGAGTCCTGCCAGGGGCACCACAATATTTTCTTTTAGTGAAGGTGTAAAAGACCATTCCCTCTTGTGTTTTGAGGACTTTTAACTTTACAAATACTATAGGTTGTGTTATAATATAGAAGCTACAAAAATAGCACTTTTCGATCTTTAACAGCAAAAAAGGAGATTGTCAAGTACCCCAAAATTTAGACACCTTGTCTCTGTCTAAATACGACGGGTGGAACCCGAAGAGCTGAATGTATACGTTTATTGTTGTAATAATGTATCTGTTGGTAAACGTATTCAATCAACTCT
>Ga0210012_1002015_pt1 | contig 18269 bp, 14 predicted proteins | sample CryGeymeta201504_FD_183974 | JGI IMG/M metagenome (GOLD analysis project Ga0210012, IMG submission 183974) | Groundwater microbial communities from Crystal Geyser aquifers in Utah, USA - Crystal Geyser metaG 2015-04 (SPAdes) (version 2) | ecosystem: Environmental > Aquatic > Deep subsurface >... | reverse complement strand
TGTCCTATATCTCGCTCGATGGCGACATCGGTTGTCTGGTGAACGGCGCGGGGCTGGCGATGGCGACCATGGACATCATCAAGCTGTACGGCGGCAGCCCGGCCAACTTCCTCGACGTGGGCGGCGGCGCGACCACGGAGAAAGTGACCGAGGCGTTCAAATTGATGCTGAAGAACCCGCATCTCAAGGCGATTCTGGTCAACATCTTCGGCGGCATCATGAAGTGCGACGTGATCGCGGAAGGCGTGGTCGCGGCGGCGCGCGAGGTGCATCTTTCGGTGCCGCTGGTGGTGCGGCTGGAAGGCACCAACGTCGAGCTGGGCAAAAAAATCCTGGCGGAATCGGGGCTGCCCATCATCTCGGGCAGCGACATGGCGGATGCCGCGCAGAAAGTCGTCGCGGCGGCAAAGGGGGCGAAATGAGCATCCTCATCAACAGCAACACCCGAGTCATCACGCAGGGCATGACCGGCAAGGTCGGCCAGTTCCACACCCTGCAATGCAAGGCGTATGCGAACGGCGCGAACTGCTTTGTGGCGGGGGTGAATCCGAAGAAGGCGGGCGAAACATTCGAGGGTATTCCGGTGTACGCCTCGGTGCGCGATGCGAAAGCGGCGACCGGCGCGACCGTGTCGGTGATCTATGTGCCGCCCGCAGGCGCGGCGGCGGCGATCGACGAGGCGGTGGAAGCGGAACTCGATCTGGTGATCTGCATCACCGAAGGCATTCCGGTGCATGACATGATCCGCACGCGCTATAAGATGCAAGGCAAGAAAACCCTGCTGATCGGCCCCAACTGTCCCGGCCTGATCACGCCGGACGAGATCAAGATCGGCATTATGCCCGGCCACATCCACAAGAAAGGCCGCATCGGCGTAGTGTCGCGTTCCGGCACGCTGACCTACGAAGCGGTGGGGCAGCTCACCGCGCTGGGCTACGGCCAGTCATCCTGTGTCGGCATCGGTGGCGATCCGATCAACGGCCTCAAGCACATCGACGTGATGCGTTTGTTCAACGACGATCCGGAGACCGATGCGGTGGTGATGGTGGGCGAGATCGGCGGCAACGATGAAGAGAACTGCGCGCGCTGGATCAGGGACAACATGCAGAAGCCGGTGGTCGGTTTCATCGCCGGCGTCACCGCGCCGCCCGGCAAGCGCATGGGCCATGCCGGCGCGATCATCTCCGGCGGTCAGGGCGGGGCCAACGAGAAACTCGCGGTGATGGAAGAATGCGGCATCCACATCACGCGCAATCCGGCGGAGATGGGGCGCACGATGCAGCAGATCTTGAAGATATGAGACGCGGATAATCACGGCTTGACGTAAATCTCGCTTGGAAGGGCGCGGGAGAACGTTTTTTTAGCCACAGAAGACACAGAGTTCACGGAGAAATTTGCTTCAGCATTCGGAGCGGTGGAAGTGTGAGCAATTGCTGTCAGCTCTGTGGCCTCTGTGATCTCTGTGGCTAAAAAGGTTTTGCGGTGATTGGCAATACAAAGCTCTAATCGCGCAACACAGCTACACTCCTTGTTGTTTTAAGTTAACCCGCTCTTTTATCCGCGGCCATCGGTATTTATCGGTGGTGGATTTTGTTGTGAAGGAAATGTGGATGCTGGAAATGCTGGAATCCCCCCAGTTCTGGGTGGACGTGTTCAAGATCATCATGATCGATTTGCTGTTGTCGGGTGACAACGCGGTGGTGATCGCGTTGGCCTGCCGCAACCTGCCGCAGGCGCAGCGTCGCCAGGGCATTCTGTACGGTGTCGGTGGCGCGATCGGTTTGCGCGTGGTGCTGACTTTCTTTGCGGTCAGTCTGTTGGCTTTGCCTTACCTGAAAGTTGTCGGCGCATTCTTGCTGTTGTGGATCGGCATCAAGCTGATCCTGCCGGAAGAAGAAGGGCATGGCGAGGGCAGCATCAGGGCCGAGGCGAATCTGTGGGGGGCGGTGAAGACCATCATCATCGCCGATTTCGTGATGAGCCTGGACAACGTGCTGGGTGTGGCGGCGGCGGCCAAGGGTAATGTATTACTGCTGGTGTTCGGCCTGCTGGTCAGTATCCCGCTGATTGCGTGGAGCAGCCAACTGGTGCTCAAACTGATCGACCGCTATCCGTTCATCATCTACGCGGGCGGGGCGCTGCTGGGCTATGTGGCAGGCGAGATGCTGGTCGGCGAGGCCTTGTTTAAATCGCTGGTCGAGGTGCATCATCATCTGCACTGGCTGGTGCCCGGCGTATGTGCCATGCTGGTGCTGGGGCTGGGGCAGCTAATCGCGAGCCGCCGCGCGGCGCGAGTCGAAGTCAGAGAGTTGGCGCACGGAGAGGTGGGTGCCCTGTCTCAACGCGAAAGGGAAACATCATGAAATGGCTGATTCCGGTGGACGGTTCCGAACATTCCCTGCACGCGGTCGGGCAGGCCGTCGCCCTCGCCGCGACAATGAACCAGGCGCCGCAATTGCTGTTGCTCAATGTGCAGTGGAACGTGGCGACAGTCAATGTGAAGCTGCTGTTCGACCAGCAGGTGATTGATGACTACCAGCGCGAACAGGGATTGCAGGCCTTGCAGGGCGCGCGTGCCGTGCTCGATGAGGCGCATTTGTCTTATCAGTATCACATCAGCATCGGTCGCCCGGCCGAGGCGATTCTGCACTATGCGACGGCGCAGGAAGTCACCCTCATCATCTTGGGGGCACAAGGCAAGGAAGGGTTGACTCAGTGGCTGATCGGTTCGGTCGCCGAGCGCGTCCTGCGTTTGTCGTCCGCCCCGGTCATGGTTGTGCGTTGAGCAAGGTTCCCTAGATAAATCAATCAGGTATGGATTGACGCTGGAAATTGTTTTAGTATCTGCCCGCAAGTCCGGTAAAAACGAATAAACGGTCAGAGGTGTCATGAAAAAAACGTCGTTCTGGAAAGCAGACTGGTTCTTTGCCACAGTGCTGGCAGTTATCCTTCTTTTTGGCGCCAATTCCGACCTGATTCAAAGTCTGGAGCGCAAAGCCTACGACTTGGGGGTGCGCGCCTCATCCCGCCAGCCCAGCGACCGCATCGCCATCATTGCCATCGACGACCAGAGTATCGCCAATCTGGGGCGCTGGCCCTGGCCGCGCGAGATCCAGGCCAAATTGCTGGATATTCTGGCCGAAGGGCGCGCCAAGGTGGTGGGCCAAACCGCCTTGTTCTTCGAGCCGCAGTTCGATGCCGGTCTGGATTACATTCTGAATATCGCCGCCGTCATCGAGCAGACTGACCTGGCGCAAACCCATCCCGAACAGTGGCAGGAATTGCAGGGGCTGATGCAGGAAGCCTTGCTGCATCTCGACAACGACCAGAAGATGGCCGACAGCATGGGCAAGATCAACAACGTGTTGCTGGGGTTGTATTTTGAATTGGGCGAGCCGCAGGGGAATCCCGACGCGCCGTTGCCGGACTATGTGTTGAAAAATGCCTTGCCGAATGTGCAGGCCGGCGCGGATGCGGCTTTGCCGATTCCCGCACTGAATGCGTTGGTGCCGATACCTTTGCTGGGACAACAGGCGCTGGCCATGGGTCATCTGAATGCCACGCCGGATGTCGACGGCGGCGTGCGCACCGAGCCTTTGGTTATTTCCTACTACGATCAGTATTATCCCTCGCTGTCGTTGATGCTCGCGGCGAAAAGCCTGAATCTGGAGGCCAAGGATATTCAGGTGACGCTGGGTGAGGGGGTGCGCCTGGGTAATCTGCAGATCGCCACCGATCCCGCATTGCGCATGAATACCTACTTCTACGCCGACCGCGACGGGTATCCAGCCTTTCGGGTGGACTCGTTCTACGATGTGATTACCGGCAAAATTCCGGCGGAAAAATATCGCGACAAGATCGTGCTGATCGGCGCCACGGCGGCCGGGGTCGGTTCCTCCCAAGTGACGCCGGTATCGGCGGTGACCCCGCCGGTGCTGACGCTGGCGCATTCGGTCTCCAGCATTCTCAAGCAGGATTTTTTTGTGACACCGACCTGGTCGGTGTGGGCGGAACTGGCAACCTTTCTGCTGATTGCCCTTTACCTGATCCTGCTGTTGCCCAGGCTGGGTGCCGGACTCGGTGCGGCGCTCACGGGCGTGCTGTTCGTGGCGTTGCTGTCCGCCCATTTTGTGCTGATGACGACCCAGGCGATATGGCTGCAACTGATGCTGCCGACCGCCCTGTTGCTGGTCGGCCATCTGCTGCTGACCACCAAGCGTTTCCTGCTGACGGAAAAAGGCAAGGAGCTATCCGATGCCAACTCGGCAGAGAGCAACCGCATGCTGGGCCTGGCGTTCCAGGGGCAGGGGCAGCTTGACATGGCCTTCGACAAATTGCGCAAGGTGCCGCTGGACGACAGCATGATGGACGTGCTCTACAACCTCGGCCTGGATTTTGAACGCAAGCGCCAGTTCAACAAGGCGGAGTCGGTGTTCAAATATATGGCTGCGCACAACCCGAAGTTCCGCGATCTGGAGGCGCGCATCGCGCAATCGAGAGCCATGGCTGAAACCGTGATTCTGGGCGGCAGTTCCGGCCGCGGCAACGACAGCACGATGAAACTGGATCAGGCTGGTATCGCCAAGCCGATGCTGGGCCGCTACGAAATCCAGAAAGAACTCGGCAAGGGCGCGATGGGCGTGGTCTATCTGGGCAAGGATCCGAAAATCAGCCGTATCGTGGCGATCAAAACCATGAACCTGTCACAGGAGTTTGAAGCGGACGAGCTGGAAGACGTGAAGGCGCGCTTCTTCCGCGAGGCGGAAACCGCGGGGCGACTGAACCATCCGAATATCGTCACCATGTACGATGCGGGCGAGGAACATGATCTGGCCTACATTGCGATGGAGTTTCTCAAAGGCAAGGATCTGGTCCCCTACACCAAGGAAGACAATCTGTTGCCTTTGCCGCAAGTGCTTTCCATCGTGGCGCGGGTGGCGGACGCGCTCGGTTACGCGCACGGTCTGAACGTGGTGCACCGCGACATCAAACCGGCCAATATCATGTACGACCCGGAAAGCGACACAGTCAAAGTCACCGACTTCGGCATCGCGCGCATCACGGATTCTTCCAAGACCAAGACCGGCATGGTGTTGGGCACGCCTTCCTATATGTCGCCCGAGCAATTGTCCGGCGCCAAGATAGAAGGCCATTCCGACCTGTTCTCGCTCGGCGTGAGTTTGTATCAATTGGCCTGTGGTAAGCTCCCCTTTGCGGGCGATTCCATGGCGCAGCTGATGTTCAGGATCGCCAATGAAGCGCCGGCGGATATTTTGCAGATCAAGCCCGATTTGCCACCGTGCGTTGTCGCTGTGATTCAGAAGGCGCTGGCGAAAAAGGTGGAAGAACGGTTCGAGAGCGGTGCGGCAATGGCGCTGGCGATACGCCAGTGTGCTGCCGCGCTGCGGTGAGCAGGCAAAGGGGAGGCCAAGTGAATGTAAATGAAGCACTGGAAATCGTTGGCCAAACGAATCCGGGCATGGTCCGCTCCCACAATGAAGACAGCATCAGCTTTGATGTGAATTATGGCTTGGCCGTGTTGGCGGACGGCATGGGCGGCTACAACGCGGGCGAGGTCGCCAGCGGTATCGCGGTGTCGGTGCTGTCCAGCGAGATCCGTCATCGCCTGGATGCGGCGCGGCCGGAGCAGACAGAGGCGGGGGCGCACGAGGAGATCGGTGTGGCGCTGTTGCGCGATAATGTAAGGAAGGCAAATCTGTCGATTTATAATGCCGCCCATAGCCAGCCGCAGTACGCGGGCATGGGCACCACCGTGGTGGCGGGTTTGTTTTACGACAACCGGGTGGCGGTGGTGCATGTGGGTGATTCCCGCCTGTACCGTTTGCGCGGCGAGACGTTAGAAGCCGTCACGCGCGATCACTCTCTGCTGCAGGAACAGATCGACAGCGGGCTGATCAGCAAGGAACTGGCGCGCCTGTCGCAGAATAAGAATCTGGTGACGCGCGCCGTCGGCATCGATGCCGAGGTCGAACCGGAAGTCCATCTGCACGATGTCGAGGTCGGCGATATTTATCTTTTTTGCTCCGACGGGCTGAACGATATGGTGGAAGACGAGGATATTGGCGCGACCCTGCAAATGCTGCGCGGCAATCTGACCCTGGCCGCGAGCCAGCTAATCGACCAGGCTAATGACAACGGCGGGCGCGACAATGTCTCGGTGATTCTGGTCAAGATCAATGCAGCCTATCCCGCGCCGCGAGGCTGGTGGTCAAAATTGAGCGCATGGTTCGGACAATGAAAAGCAAAATCAAGGGGAATACAAAATGCCGGCAAAATTGATATTAAGCATGGATGGCTCGGTGATTCGGGAATATCCGCTGGATAAGGAGCGCACCACCATCGGGCGCAAGCCGCACAATGACATCGTCATCGACAATCTGGCGGTGAGCAGCGAGCATGCCGCCGTGATCACCATCCTCAACGACTCGTTCTTCGAGGATTTGAACAGCACCAACGGATCGATGGTCAATGGCGCGCCGACGATGAAGCACTTCCTGCAAAGCAACGACGTGATCGAGATCGGCAAGTACAAACTCAAATATCTGAACGACCAACCGACCCAGACCACGGCAGCCGATTTCGAGAAAACCATGGTGTTGCGCGCGCCGGTCAAACCGTCCCCCGCGCCGGCTGCGGCTTCCGGCGAACAGGCGGCAAAATATGAATCCACCACCCAATTCAATGCAACGGTGAACCGGGCTCCGGCAGCACCGGCAGCACCGGCTCAAGCCGCCAGTGCCGCAGCGTCGGTGTCGGTGGCGGTGATCCAGATTCTGAACGGGCCGAATCTGGGTAAAGAAATGGAATTGAGCAAAAATCTGACGACGCTGGGCAAACCCGGCGTGCAGGTGGCCGTTCTGGCGCGCCGCCCGCATGGCTATTTCATGACCCATGTCGAAGGCGCCAACTTTCCCGCAATAAATGGCGTATCCATCGGCGAGCAGCCGCATCAGCTGAACGACCACGACGTTATCGAGTTGGCGGGGATCAAGATGGAATTCTATTTCAAGGCTTGAGTGCGGTGCGCGTCCTGATGTGCCGTCGGTCCGCGCACAAGGTCTGTGATAAGGGCTGGCAATGAGGAAGCACGCGCTGCTGATCGGTTTGGGCTTGCTGGCGACGTTGCTCTTTCTGGGTGATGCCGCGGGTTTTTATCGGCTCGGCTTTGTCCAGTTCCTGGATGCAAAACTTTATGATTACCGCATGTTGTTATCTTTGCCGCGCAGCACGGATGACCGCATCGTTATTCTGGATATTGATGAAAAAAGTCTGAAGCAGGAAGGGCGCTGGCCTTGGGGGCGGGACAAGCTGGCGCAACTGGTGGATGCTTTGTTTGATCATTATGCCGTCGCCACTGTGGGTTTTGACGTGGTGTTCGCCGAGCCCGATACCAGCTCCGGCCTGAACGTGCTGCAAGCCCTCGGGCGCAAGCAATTCAAGGATGTCGCGCAGTTCCAATCCGTGTTGAACCAGCTCCGGCCGGAATTGGAATACGACGCGCTGTTTGCGGCCAGGTTGCGCCAGCGCAACGCGATTATGGGTTATTACTTCAGCAACAGCGAAGCGGGAGAGCCGCCGGGAAAATCCGGCGTCTTGCCGCCGCCGGTGTTTGCCTCCGGCACATTCAAGGGACGTCCTATCAACTTTGTGCAGTGGGATAGTTACGGTGCCAATCTGCCCGCCCTGCAGGCAGCCGCCGCCGGCGGCGGCCATTTCAATCCGCTGGTGGATTTTGACGGCATCGTGCGGCGCATTCCGATGCTGGTCGAGCATGACGGCGCGTATTACGAATCGCTGTCGCTGGCAGTGGCGCGCAGCGTGCTCGGTTGGCCGCGCATCGTGCCGGGCTTTGCCGCCACCCAAAGTCGCGACTACGGCGGGCTGGAATGGCTGACCCTGGAATCCGACCAGGGCAATCTGACCATTCCGGTGGATGCGGAAGTGAGCGCGCTGGTGCCTTACCGTGGCCCGCGTGGCACCTTCAAATATCTGTCCGTCACCGACGTGCTGCACCGGCAAATTCCGCTGCAGGAACTGCAAAACAAGATTGTGCTGGTGGGAACCACCGCGCCGGGCCTGATGGATATGCGCAGCACGCCGGTTGGCGAAATCTATCCCGGAGTGGAAGTGCACGCCAACATGATCAGCGGCATTCTGAATCAGGCAGTGAAGCAGAGTCCGCCCTACATGACCGGGGCGAATGTGGTGCTGTTGCTGCTGGCGGGCATGGCTTTAAGTCTGGTCCTGCCGTTGCTGACCCCGGTGCGCGGCATGTTGCTTGCGTTGGGCACGTTGACGGCGGATGTGGTGTTCAACCGCATCCTGTGGGACTCCGCCGACATCGCGATGCCGCTGGCGGGCGGCTTGTTGCTGATCGTCGTGCTGTTCGGATTGAACATGAGCTTTGGTTATTTTGTCGAGGCGCGTGCCAAGAAGCAGATTACCGGACTGTTCGGGCAGTATGTGCCGGGAGAACTGGTGGACGAAATGGCGAAGCACCCGGAAAGCGTTTCCATGGAAGGCGACAGCCGCGAGATGAGCATTTTGTTTTCCGACGTGCGCGGCTTCACCACCATCTCGGAGGGGCTGGAGCCGAAGGAGTTGTCGCTGCTGATGAACGAGTTTCTCACCCCGCTGTCGCGCGTTGTCTATGAGCAGCGCGGCACCATCGATAAATATATGGGAGACTGCATCATGGCATTTTGGGGCGCGCCGCTGCCGGATGCGGAACATGCGCAGCATGCTATCCTTGCCGGGCTGGGGATGCAGCGCGCGCTGGCCGAATTGCAGCCCCGCTTCAAGGCTCGCGGCTGGCCGGAGATCCGGGTCGGTGTCGGCATCAACAGCGGGCGGGTCAGCGTCGGTAACATGGGTTCGGATGTGCGCGTTGCCTATACGGTGATGGGCGATGCGGTCAATCTGGCCTCGCGCCTGGAAGGCATCACCAAGGAATACGGGGCGCAGATTCTGGTGGGCGAAACGACCAAACAGGCGGCGCCGCAATTTGTCTATCGCGAAGTGGATAAGGTGCGGGTCAAAGGCAAGGTCGAACCCGTGGCAATTTTTGAACCGCTGGGGCTGCCGGGTGAAATCGAAGCGTCAATGCTGGACGAGATTAAATTATTCCATCAGGCGTTGCGTTCTTACCGCAGGCAGGAATGGGACAAGGCGGAGCTGGAATTGTTAAGCCTGCACAACATCGCGCCAGCCAGCAAGTTGTATCAGGTCTATGCGGAGCGTGTGGCTTATTACCGCGCCAATCCACCCGGTGCGGAGTGGGACGGCGTGTTTATTTTTAAAACCAAATGAGTGGCGCGCAATGAAACTCAAAGTGCTCGGCTGCAGCGGCGGGATCGGTGGCAACTTTCGCACCACCTCGTTCCTGCTCGACCATGATGTGCTGGTTGATGCCGGCACCGGGCTGGGCGAACTGAGCCTGGCCGAGATGAGCATGATCGATCATGTCTTCATCACCCACTCGCACCTTGACCACATCGCCTGCCTGCCGCTGCTGGTCGACAGCGTCGGCTTTATGCGCGACCAGCCGGTCGTCATCCACGCCACGGCGGAGACCCTTAAAATTTTGCAGCAGCATGTGTTCAACTGGGCGATCTGGCCGGATTTTGCCGAGATCCCCAGTCTGCAACAGCCGGTAATGCGCTACGAAGAAATACGTCTGGGCGAGACGGTCGAAGTGGGCGGGCGCAAACTCACCCCGCTGCCGGCCAACCATGTGGTGCCGGCCATCGGCTTTCTGATCGACAGCGGGCAAGCCAGTCTGGCATTCAGCGGCGACACCACCACTTGCGATGCCTTGTGGGAAGCGGTCAACCAAATTGATAATCTGCGTTATCTGATCGTGGAAACCGCCTTTTGCGATGCCGAAAAAGAGCTGGCTATCTTGTCCAGGCATTTGTGCCCCAGCCTGCTGGCGGCAGAGTTGGCCAAGCTCAAGTTGGAGCCGGAGATTTTTATTACCCACTTGAAACCGGGTGAGGTGGAGTTGACCATGCGCGAGATCGGCGAAAGGGTGCGCCACGTCAATCCGAAAATATTGCAAAACGGACAAGAGTTCGATTTTTGACAAGACCATGAACGACACGCTCGACATCAGAGTCCTCGCCGCGCTGGAACCGATCTCCAGCTTCAGTCCCGCGCGCCTGCGCGAGCTGCTCGACTATTGCGATATCGAAAATGTGGAGCCGGGCCGGGACCCGTTCAAAGACCGGAACCTGGAGGGGCAATCAATGTATCTGGTGCGGGGCGAACTGGCGCTGACCTATGCCGACGGCAATCAGGTCACCATGCGCGCCGATTCCGAATGGGCGCGCCATCCGATCGGCAAGCGCCAGCCGGACATTGTGGCTGCCAACGCGCTGAGCCAGGTGCAGCTGTTGCGCATCGATGATGACTTGCTGGATCGCATGGTGACCTGGGATCAGTTTGCCAGCCACGACGACCTCAAACCGAAGATCGGCAATGGCGGCAGCGAGGCGGCAGTCAGACGCCTGCTGAATTCCGGCATGTTCAGCGCCGAGAATTTGAGTCACGGCCCGTTCGCGCATCTGCCCCCGGCCAACATTGGCAAGCTGCTCAATCGGGTCGAAGCCATCGCGGTGTGGGAAAAAGACGTGATCGTGCGCGAAGGCGAGGAAGGCGATTACTACTACCTGGTCGAGAGCGGGCGTGCCCAGGTCACCCGGCTGGTCGGCGGAGCCAACCTGTTGCTGGCCGAACTCAAGGCGGGTGACGTGTTTGGCGAAGAAGCACTGATTTCCGACAGCAAACGCAATGCCACGGTCACCATGAAAAGCAACGGTGTGTTGCTGCGGATGAAAAAACAGGACTTCCTGGAACTGATGAAGGAACCCCTGTTGCATCGCGTCGGTTTTGCGGAAGCGAAAGAAAAGGTAAAGCAGGGCGCGGCATGGCTGGACGTGCGCCATCCGCCGGAATACCGCTACGACAAACTGCCGGGCGCGATCAATGTGCCGCTCAACGATATTCGCAACGCGATCGGGGTGCTTAACCGCGGGGTCAGCTATATCGCGTATTGCCAGAGCGGCCGCCGCAGCGCAGCCGCCGCGTTCATCCTGGCGCAGGCCGGGTATGACGTTTATGTATTGGAAAACGGGCTGTGGTCGGTGCCGCGCGCGCTGCAACAGTGAAACAGGGAGATCAAATGAATAGTTCGCTGCAGGGCAATGCCAACGAAATGAGCGCGCGCCTTGAATTCACGCGCAACCTAAATCAGGTCACCAACAAGATTCACGCGACCAGCAACATCGACGAGATCATGCTCGATGTGAGCAAGGATATCTGCGCCCTGTTCAATGCCGATCGCCTGACGATCTACGTGGTGGGCGACGACAAGGCCTCGCTGGTGTCCAAGGTCAAGACCGGGCTCAACTCCTTCAAGGATCTCAAATTGCCGATTGCCGAGCAGAGCATCGCCGGCTACAGCGCCGCGCACAAGAAACTGCTCAACATCAATGATGTGTACGACGCGCAGGAACTGGCCGCGCACAGCGGGACGCTGCGTTTCCTGCAGGATGTGGACAAGCGCACCGGTTACCGCACCAAACAGATGCTGGTGGCCCCGGTGGTGGATGAAGACGGCGAACTGGTCGGCGTGATGCAGGTGATCAACAACCGGGCGGGGCAGCCGTTCCCGGCGATGGTGGAAGAAGGCGTGAAGGAGCTGGCACAGACGCTGGCCGTTGCTTTGCACCAGCGCCAGCAGCAAAGCGGAGCGATCAGGACCAAATACGATTATCTGGTGGCCGATGCGGTGATGTCAGATGCCGAGTTCGATCTGGCGACGCGCACGGCTCGGCGCAAAGGGGTCGATATCGAGGATGTGCTGATCGACGAATTCGGCATCAAACTGGATGCACTCGGTTCGGCCCTGTCGAAATACTTCAATGTGCCCTATGAGCCGTTCAGTACCGACCGGGTCAAGCCTTCCGAACTGCTGCGCAATCTGCGCCGCGAGTACGTCGAGAGCAGCCACTGGGTGCCGGTCGATGACACGCCGGAAGGACTGGTCATCCTCACCACCGATCCCGAGCGGATTCAGGCGTCGCGCGTGGTCAACAATATTTTCCCCAAGAACCGCCTGATCTACAAGGTTTGCACCCAGCGCGAATTCAAGTCCACTTTGGATGCGTTCTACGGTGGCGGCGGGGTGGGAGACCTCACCGGCGGTTTCGGCGACTCCTCCGAGTCGATGGACGATCTGCTCACCTCGCTCGGCAGCGATGAGGAAGAGGAATCGGGCGGAGTCAACCAGGACGACCTGAACGCGGCGGCCGACAACGAACTGGTCAAACTGGTCAACAAGATCATCATCGACGCCTACAAGATGGGCGCCTCGGATATTCACATCGAGCCCGGCCCTGGCAAGATGAAAACCATGATCCGGGTGCGCAAGGACGGCTCGCTGCTGAACTATATCGAGATTCCCGCGACCTACCGCAACGCGCTGGTGACCCGTCTCAAGATAATGTGCGATCTCGATATCTCGGAGAAACGCCGCCCGCAGGACGGCAAGATCAAGTTCAAGAAATACGGCCCGCTGGATATCGAGCTGCGCGTGGCCACCATTCCCACCCAGGGCAGCGTGGAAGACGTGGTGATGCGTATCCTTGCCTCGGGCGAGCCAATCCCGTTGGAAAAGATGGGCTTTTCAGAGCGCAATCTGGAGCTGATCAAGAAGACGGTATCCAAGCCTTACGGCCTGTTCTTCGTGTGCGGCCCGACCGGTTCCGGCAAGACCACCACGCTGCATTCCATCCTGAAACATATCAACACGCCCGACACCAAGATCTGGACGGCGGAAGACCCGGTGGAAATAACCCAGAAGGGCCTGCGCCAGGTGCAGATCAACAAGAAGGCCGGACTGGATTTCGCCACCATCATGCGCTCCTTCCTGCGCGCCGATCCGGACGTGATCATGGTCGGTGAAATGCGCGACAAGGAAACCGTCTCCATCGGTATCGAAGCCTCGCTCACCGGCCACCTGGTGTTTGCCACCCTGCACACCAACAGCGCGCCCGAATCGATCATCCGCCTGCTCGACATGGGCATGGATCCGTTCAACTTCGCCGATGCACTGCTCGGCATCCTGGCGCAGCGTTTGGCCAAGCGCCTGTGCAAAAATTGCAAGAAAGCGCACATCGCCACGCCGGATGAGATCAAGCTGCTGCTTGCCGAATATGCGGAAGAGCTGAAAAACACCGAACGCTGGAAAAAAGACCCGGCCGCGGGCATGAAAGAACAATACGCGGAATGGATAAAATTGTTCGGCGACGACAAGGGGCAGATCACGCTGTATGAAAAAGTCGGCTGCGAAAAATGCTCCGGCACCGGCTATGCCGGACGCGTGGGCCTGCATGAACTGATGATCGGCACCGATCCGGTGAAGAAGGCCATCCAGGCGCACGCGCGCGTCGCCGAATTGTTCGCCATCGCGCTGGACGAGGGGATGCGCACACTGAAACAGGACGGTATCGAAAAGGTATTGAGCGGCATCACCGACATCCAGCAAGTGCGCGCGGTGTGCATCAAGTAAAAAGGCACTGCCGGTGGACACCACCAAGCGATGTGGGATGGGTTGAGCGTAGCGATACCCATCAATTGTCGGCTTGATTAACGATGGGTATCGCTACCCTCAATCCATCCTGCCAACCAGGCCGACATGGCATTGCGTGAAAACATGCCGGGTTGCCTTGAAGGGGTTCTCGCACTCCCGGTTGAAACCCGACCCACAGGAAAAAACGTGAAAGATTAAAGGTGTTCTAAAGTGGAAACCAGCAAGACCAAATCCGGCACGGCGCACGAACACGACCCGCATTCCACGCTGGAGGGGCTGCTCAATCGTCTGGATGAGCTGAACACGATCGGCGCATCGCTTTCCAGCGAGCGCAATCTCGGCAAACTGCTGGAAAACATCGTGGGCGCGGCAATGAAGATCACGAATGCCGATGCCGGCACGCTGTATCTGGTCGGTGTCGAAAAGCAGGTACTCACCTTCGAGATCCTGCATAACCTGTCGCTCGGCATCCGCATGGGCGGCACTTCGGGCAATCCCATCCCGTTCTACCCTATCCAGATGTACCACGACGGGCAGGCCAACCACGCCATGGTGGTCAGCCATGCCGCCTTGAGCGGGGACACGATCAATATCCCGGATGCCTATGCCGCCGAGGGGTTCGACTTTTCCGGCACCAAGAAATTCGACACCAAGACCGGCTACCGTTCGCGTTCCTTTCTGGCGGTGCCGATGCGCGACCACGAGCATGAAGTCATCGGTGTGCTGCAACTCATCAATGCCATGGACGAGACGCACAGCGAGGTGCTGAAATTCTCCAGGGATGACCAGAAACTGCTGGAGTCGCTGACCTCGCAGGCGGCCATCGCCGTCCGCAACCAGCGCCTGATCCAGCACCTCGAAGAATTGTTCGAGGCCTTCATCAAACTCATCAACACCGCGATCGACGATAAATCTCCCTATACCGGCGGACATTGCGCGCGCGTGCCGGTGCTGACCATGATGCTGGCCGAAGCGGCCAGCCGCACCGCCGCCGGCCCGCTCAAGGAGTTCACCCTCACCGATCAGGACCGTTACGAACTCAAGATGGCCGGCCTGCTGCACGACTGCGGCAAGATCACCACGCCGGTGCATGTGGTGGACAAGGCGACCAAACTGCACACCCTGTTTGACCGCATCCGCCTCATCGATACCCGTTTCGAAGTGCTCAAGCGCGATGCACGCATTGTCATGCTCGAAGGCAAGCGCACTCTGGATGAATACGACGCCCTCATCGCGCAGCTCGACGACGACCGCGAATTCCTGCGCCGCAGCAACATCGGCGGCGAGAAAATGTCGGATGCCGATGTCGAGCGCGTGCAGCGCATCGCCGCCTATCGCTGGCGCGATATTGACGGCGAGATGCGCGACTTCCTGTCGGCGGATGAACTGGAAAATCTCACCATCCGCGCCGGCACGCTCACCGCCGCCGAGCGCGAGATCATCAACCACCACATCGTCGTCACCATCAAGATGCTGGAATCGCTGCCCTGGCCCCGGCATCTCAAGCGCGTGCCGGAATATGCGGGCGGCCACCACGAACGCATGGACGGCAAGGGCTACCCCAGGGGGCTGACGCGCGAACAGATGTCGGTGCAGGCGCGGCTGATGGGAATCGCCGACATCTTCGAAGCGCTCACGGCGAAGGATCGCCCGTACAAGGAAGGCAAGACCCTGACCGAATCGCTCACCATCCTCGGCAGATTCAAGGAGAACGGCCACATTGATCCGGATCTGTTCGACGTGTTCATCCGCGAAAAGGTCTATCTGGACTATGCGCGCCAATTCCTCGCCCCGGAACAGATCGACGCGGTGGATTTGAGCAAGATTCCCGGGGTGAACCGGGAAAATCAGGCAGAAAAATGAAAACAACCCAGCTTGTCTAGAATAATATAAGATATGTATATCACGTTAGGAGGTAACGATTATGCGTGCGCTGATAGACATTCCAGACAATAAAATCAAAGAATTGGCCGAAATCTGCCGAATCGAAAAAGTGTCTCGTGCTGAACTGGTACGGCAGGCGATTTCTGCTTATCTCGAGAAGAAAAAACCGGTAACCGTCGATGCCTTTGGTGTTTGGAAGGAGCGCGGGGTTGATGGCATGGCCTACCAGGAACAGGTGCGCGCGGAATGGTGAACGCACTGTTCGACACCAACATTCTGATTGATTATCTCAACGGGATCGAGCAGGCTAAAACCGAGCTGGATCGGTATTCCGACAAAGCCATCAGCCTGGTTACCTGGATGGAAGTGATGGTCGGCACAACCCCCGAGACCGAAGAGATTGTCAGAGGATTCCTGGCCGGCTTTACCAATCTTCCGGTTGATGAACGCGTGGCGACGGGCGCGGTTACGCTACGCAAGCAACACAAAATAAAATTGCCGGATGCCATCGTGTGGGCGAGTGCGCAAGTGAATAGCCGACTGTTGGTTACGCGCAATACCAGGGATTTTCCGCCCGACGAACCCGGCGTGCGCATCCCTTATCGTCTCTGACTGAAAAAATATGCGGGAGCCCGGTTTATTGGGCTCCCGCCGGTGCTTTGACCCGGGCAGTAACTTCAACTGCGTCGGGTTAAAACCCGACCCACGGGGAGTAGCGGGTTTTGTGGGTCGGACTTCAGTCCGACAAAGAACGGCAATCAAAGTCAAAACCCTTGTGGGAGCGCAATTCATTGCGCGATAACTGTTGGCAATCGCCCGATGAATCGGGCTCCCACACCCCAATGGATTATCCGGGATTAAGTCCGAAAGCGAGGTAGGATGGGTTGAGCGCAGCGATACCCATCAACTGTTGGCGGAATTTAACGATGGGCATCGCTGCGCTCAACCCATCCGACGCATACTCCGCATCTCCGCGTGAGAATGCTATTCCCAGGTTCAACCGCGCCGCATTGGAACCCGATTCAAAAATTGACAAAAAACGTCACCCGTCTCGCGTAATTCGTCGGGCCGCAGGCGGGTAAGGGCGGCCGACCCCAGCCAAACAAAGGGGGTTGACCATGGCATGCAACCTGCTAGTATCCGCCCGCACACCTTGTGTGTGCCCGTCAGGCCGCTTGCGGTGCGATGGAGCCGGCGAGGCGGGGGGCAGAAAGTGGCCGCAACCGCAGCAAAGGACTTCTTCCTTCCGTGTCGTGGCCCCAGGGCAACGTTCTAATCTTTAAGGAGCTTAAACATGAAGAAAATTCAACAAGGTTTCACCCTGATCGAGTTGATGATCGTGGTGGCCATCATCGGCATTCTGGCCGCGGTGGCGATTCCGGCGTATCAGGACTATGTCGTCAAGGCCAAGCTGTCCAAAGTGTCTTCCGCGATCGACCCGGTGAAACTGGCGATCGCCGCGTACTATCAGGAGCAAGGTTCTTACATTAATGTGGCGGGTGTTTCGGGGACGCCCGGTGCAGGCTGGACCAGCTTGGGACTGTCCACATTCCCAACCCCCATCGCCGAAGCAGCCAAAATCGGCATGACCGCTTGCACGACCTGCGGTGCTGACGATCCAAATATCATCCAGATTACGCTGGACAATGTCCGGGCTAAGACGATCGATGGTGTTATTCTTCAGATGACGCCGAATGCCTCTTCAACCGCCGTGATTTGGACCAATATTTGCAATACTTATGCAGCTCCTCCGTCTGGTCACGCGACGCCTACAGCAACCGACCCGATTGTGAAGAAATACTTCAATTGCTAATCAGTCGCTGTGTTTGACACAAACCCCTCTCCGGAGGGGTTTGTTTTTTGTGGGTATCCGGATTTTCCGGTGGGTGGTGATGTTTAGCCCGCAGTTAGTGATCAAAGGGTCAGACTCGATTTAACCGCTACAGAGAAGAATAGTGATCAAAGGGTCAGACTCGATTTAACCGCTGCAGAGAAGCATGGGAACAAAAATGAAACGATCTGGCGCAAGACTTTCAGCTTATTTCCGCGCGCGTGACCGCGGGCGGGTGCTGGCTTTGCTGGCCGCCGTGTGTGCGCTCTATCTGCCGTTCCTCGGCAATCCCCTGGTGTTTGACGATGTGCCGTTGTTCTCGGGCGGATTTCTCGATTACTACGCGCACGCGCCGTTCAAACTGGAATTCCGCTGGTTTCATTTTGCCAGCATGGGCTGGACGGCGCGCGTGTTCAGCGATCTGTTCCCCCAGCCGTTCCGCCTGGGCAATCTGCTGTTGCATGCGGCGAATGCCATCGTGCTGTTCCACGTGTTGCGCCAACTGCTGGCCGCCGTGCTGCGCGAGCAAGCTGATGCCATCAATGTGAAACTCGCGCAGCGAGTGCTTGCCGTACCCCTCGCCCACCGGGAGAGGGGGAACGGGGGTGAGGGAAACGGTCACGGCGAATCGCCGCCCCGTATACTGGAACAGCGATTCATCATGACCATTACCTGGGGCGCATGGCTCGGCGCATTGATATTTGCGCTGCATCCGCTGGCTGTGTATGCCACCGGCTATGTGGCGGAGCGCAGCATTTTGCTGGCGACGCTGTTTGTCCTGCTGGCGCAATGGGCCTATCTGCGCGCGCTGTTGAGCGGGCAGGCGAAGTGGTTGCCGCTGGCGCTGCTGGCCTTTTTCATCGCCTGTTTTTCCAAGGAGCACAGCGTGACCCTGCCCGCCGTGCTGGCGGCGATGACGCTGCTGTTGCGCCGGGAGAA
>Ga0210012_1002006_pt1 | contig 18334 bp, 17 predicted proteins | sample CryGeymeta201504_FD_183974 | JGI IMG/M metagenome (GOLD analysis project Ga0210012, IMG submission 183974) | Groundwater microbial communities from Crystal Geyser aquifers in Utah, USA - Crystal Geyser metaG 2015-04 (SPAdes) (version 2) | ecosystem: Environmental > Aquatic > Deep subsurface >... | reverse complement strand
CCCGGCACCACCCTGCAACTCCGCTACACACTCGCCGACTCGAACCGCAAATGAGCAAATGGTCCCAAAATGCTTCCGACCCGGATCAGGAGGTCTGAGCCGAGGCGCTGGGCGTGTCTCTGGGAACGCCCAGCCCAGTGACGGACCACCTCGCTGTGGAGCCCTGGGCGCAGGAGCCGCTGGCGGTGCCCGAGCTTGGCGAGGTCGCGGCGGACCGCGTCGAGAAGTTCTCCGGGCAGAAGCCGGGGTCCAAGGCGTGGCAAGCGGCGATGCAGGTGCGGGAGCTGCTCGCCACACAGTCCGACCGATCGGGCCGGTCAGACCGGTCCGACAGACCTGTCGCACCGGACTGGACCCCCGCAGCCAGCACACCTGACGGCATCCCTATCGTGCTCCGCCGCGCGACCGGCAAAGGCAGTACCTCGGTCTTCGGCCACGACCTGTCCGAAGCCGCCAAGATGCTCTGCCGGACGACCCGACACGGCGTGAACCACCGGATCTACGACCGCGATACGGCATGCGGGTTGGAGCGCCTCTTCCGCCTGGTCGGCAATGCCTGCGCCTACGGGCACGGAGCCCGACCAGCCGCAACGCCCCAACTGCGGGCGGAGGTGCTCACGGATCGACAAACCTATGGTTGGGGCGAGACGCTGGCCGTCGAGATCTTGGTGCGCGATGCGGAAGGCAAGCCGTGTGACGCCAACGTCCGCGTTGGGTTGTCCGGAAACGGTGACGCGCCGGTGCGATTCGCCCCAGCCGAACAGAAAGCACCCGGCCGATACGTGCTGCGCGTCCCGCTGGTCGCAACCCCCTCCGCCGACTCCCTCTTGCCGGCCGTCGAGCCCGCCACCGAGTACCGTCGCCAGCGGTTCCTGCAGATCTTCGCCGACGCGACGCGTCCCGGCTGGGTGAGCGATTGGGCCGTGGGAACCGTTCGTGTTGGCAACGAGAGCGACGAAGCCGGCCGGTTGGCGCAACGGGTCCGGCAGGTGGCGAATGACTTGCTGTCGCTGGACTTCAGCGCGCCGGACAAAGAGAAGTGGGTCGAAGTCGAGGGCGCGGTCGCGATGCCCGCCGAGATCCGCGCCGGGCAACCGGTGACCTTCGAGCTGACGCTCGACACCGTCGAGAACGACACCGGCAACGACTGGATGGAAGACGTCGAACTGGTGCTGAAGCCCGAAACGGGCGGCGCGCCCGTTTCCTTTCCGGTCGCGCCGGGGAAGTGCCTGACTGCACCGAGGTCGTCGGTTGTGGCGAAGTCGCCCGACCGTTGCGTCGTCGTGGACTCAGCGCACCCCGCGCGGTTCCGCCTTGCGTGGCCGGACCCGCGGCCCGGCCGGTGGTCGCTCTGGCTCCGGTACCGGTACAGCGATGACTACCACATCAAGGACACGGACCGGCTGCAACGCGAGGACGCGTTTTCGCAGGGAGTGAGGGAGGTCGTTGGCGGGTGACGGCGAGGCGGGTGTTTGACCTCTCGCTGCGCAAGTCCAGCAGAGGACGGCCGAGGTGGGCTCCCGGGCCGAAGACCGCACGGAGCGAACGTGTGGTAGAATGCCCAGCGCGAGCGAACGGAGAAAGGACACGGACTGTGGACTGGCGCGACCGAATCATCATTGACCCCGAAATGCTGGTGGGCAAACCGGTGGTCAGGGGCACCCGCATGTCCGTCGAGTTTCTGATCGACTTGCTGGCGCGCGGCTGGACCACTGATCAAGTCCTCCACGAGTACGATCATCTGCAGGCTGAGGACATCCGTGCCTGCCTGCACTATGCGCGCGAGGTGCTGGCCTCCGAGCGCGTCTACCCCTCTCCCGCAATAGGGCAGTGAGGAGCAACGATGCGGTTCCTCGCAGACGAGAACGTCTCCTCGACCGTCATTGGTGGTCTGCGAGCGACGGGCGCAGAGGTGCTGGCCGTGAAGGAGTCGATGCGGGGTGCCAGGGACGTCGACATTCTGCGCCGGGCGCAGGCCGAGGGACGCATAGTCGTCACGCATGACAAGGACTTCGGGGAATTGGCGTACCGGCTGCGCCTACCTGCCGACAGCGGGGTGGTCCTGTTCCGGCTTTCCGGCGACAGTCCCGAAAGGGACAACTGGCGGGTGCTGGCCGTGCTCCAGAGCCGAGACGACTGGGAAGGGCACTTTTCGGTGGTCGCGGATGACCGCATCCGAATGCGGCCGTTGCCATGAGGGCGCGTTGCGCGCGATGGCTGCCTTCGCGCCGCCGCCCCTACTCGTACACTTCTAACTCCGCCACCGACATCTGCGCTCCCGGCTGGTCGGGTCCGTCGGGCTTCTGGGCGCAGACGCGGACGTAGCGCGCCTTCACCGGGTCGAAGGCCGCTTCAAAGGGCGTGCCGTCGTGGTCGGCCTTCGACGCTGCCGTCTGCCAGTTGGCGCCGTCCGCGGACACGCGGAACTCGAAGCGGGTGGCGTAGCCGCTGCCGAAGGTCACCTTGATCCGCTGCACGCCGGCGGTGTCGACGAGGTCGACCTCGTAGGTCCACGGCCATTCGCCGCCGGCGAGCGCGATGGTGTCGAGATGGCCGTCGACGCCGAGGCGGGGGAAGTGGACGCCGCTGTTGACCGTCAGTTCGTGAGTGCCGTCAAGGCTCAATAGCTTCGCCTGCTTGCGGTAGGCGAGGTTGCCGGGCGGGATGGGTGGGCGTGTCTTCCCTGTGGTGAGTTCCTCCCGGACCGCTTTGAGCATCTCAACTTGTGAGCGATCCAGCGACCCGTCCCGGAAGAGCAGCACGTCGATGGACACCACGCCGCCTCGCTGGTTCACGTCGAAGACGTATTCGCCCAACTCGCGCTTGCCGTACTGGGTGCCGGGATGCCCCCACCCGGTGCCCAGGTACGACAGCAGGTGCCACTGTTCGCCGTCGAGGAAGCGGCTGACGGGCATGTCGAAGAAGTGGTTCTGTTCGCCGCAGGTGTAGTCTTCGTGGGGCGTGTAGGAGAGCACCTTCGGGTCGACGCCGCGGTTGAAGGCGACAATCCGTTTGGGGTTGCCGGCCTTGAGCGCCTTGGAGAAGGCAGCGAGCTTCCCGTCGTCGTAGCCGATCCACGGGTAGCAGCCATCGACCCACCAGCCGACTACCTTGTCGCCGTAGCGCTCGCCGTACTCCTGGGCGACGCTGCCCCAGTTCTCGACAAACTCCGCCGTGACCGGGCTTTGCCAGCCGAACGCCGGTCCCGCCTTAGGGTCGCCGCGCGGCCCGTCGCCGGCGTAGTAGAGCATTAGCGGGATGTTGCGACGGCTGAGCGACTGGTAGAGGTCCTCGATGAGATCGCGCGTGGCGCAAGCTTCGCCCGGGCGATAGCCGGAGATCCGGTCGAACGCGGCGCTGGGCGCGATCAGCTCCCGGCCGATCTGCATCACAGTGAAGAGGACATAGCCCGCGCCAACCTCGGCCATAGTGTCGGCGAAACTCTCCGTGTCGAACTCCCGGACGCACTCGTCCCAGGAAGTCTGGCGGCCGAGGCTGTGGAGCTGCTCGCGGTTGTTCTGGAGCCCGGCCAGGTAGTGAACGAAGACGCCGTACCCGGCTTTCTGGAACCAGTCGGTGTTGGGGTTCATGGGGTCACCTTCGGCCAGGGCGAGAGGGAGCAGGACTGCGAGAAGTGCGATCTGCAGGTCTGTTGTTCTGCGCTTCCGGGGTGGGCGGTGAGGGGTCATAGTGGTCACTCATGTTTGTGTCTTGGGCGAACGCCCCGAGGCACGAAGGCGCTGGCGCGAGAGGTACGCTCTCGTCTTGGGGCTGAGCGCTGGCAGTACCCCCAACACGGTCGGGCGTCCTGAGGGCATTTCCGGCGGAGACCAACAAGCAGCGGAGACGGCTACTTGATTCTGGCAGCCGCGTTCCGCAGAAGCAGACTGGCAGCGGTCTTGTCGTCGGGGCTGGTGCCGGCGACATCCACGACGACGAAGTACTGCTTGATGTGGCAGTACCCGGCGTTTGACCCCATGCCCGAGAAGAGGTAGCCTGCTGTCTTCAGACCGCTGAGCTGCTTGAAGCCAGGCTTCTTGGACACGTCCTTCTTCCAGGACTCATAGAACGCCTTGGCCTTGGCTGCATCGGCCATTCGGAGAACCGTGACAGTGGCGAGGTGCTTGTTGGCGGGGTTCCGGTACGACTGCTGGATCGCTTCCACGCACCCGGCCTCAATGTACATCGCGTCGCCGCCGTCGTAGATTCTGTGGAGTGTGTCGGCCGAGGGGGAGTAAATCAGGGTGCCTTCGTACTGCGGCCAGTTTTTCACGGCCGTCTTCGTGGGCAGCAGCTTGCCCATTGCGTCCTGAGAGCCACGTGCTGCCGGTGTCAGGAGCGTTAGGACTGCGAGGATCGTCGTCGGTCGAAGCATTGCCTGTCTCCTCAGTTCAGCGGGATGGTGCGTCGTCGCTGCCGCCGGGAACCGAAGCTACGCTCCCCGACGACGGAGACTCAGACGGTTGGGACGCATCCGCCGCTCCCCGCTTGAACTCCTTCACGCCCTCGCCCAGCCCACGCATGAACTCAGGGATCTTCTGACCGCCGAACAGCAGCATGACAATGGCGAGCACAACGAGAATCTCGGTGGGTCCCAGTCCAATCAATAGGGGCACTTGGGCATCTTCCTTCAACGGGGAGTGAGGCGGCGAGCCGCCGGGCGGGCAGAGTGGTTACTGGCGAGCATCCAGCCAGGCGCGGCGCGTCAGGTTGCGGCCCCGGCCAGGCGCACTTGGTTCCTCCCGCCTTCCTTGGCTTCGTAGAGCGCTTGATCTGCGCGCTTCACAAGGCCGTCTTTGTCGTTCGCGCTGTCGGGGAACGCCGCCACGCCGAGGCTGATGGTGACATGCAGCTTCTGCGTCTCATTCTCGCCCTCACCTACGAACTCGGTCCCTTCAACCGTCTGTCGCAGCTTCTCCGCGAGAGCCCGGGCGGCCTCTAACTTGGTTTCCGGCGCTACGAGAATGAACTCCTCGCCGCCGTACCGCGCGGGGAGGGCGGTTCCACGAGCCTCACGCCGGATGAGCTCGGCAACGCCCTTCAGCACGGTGTCGCCCATAGCGTGGCCGTAGGTGTCGTTGACCTTCTTGAAGTGGTCGATGTCGAGCATGGTCACGCACAGGGAGTACCCGTTCTTCTGCGCGCGCGACAGGTCCTCCGTCAAGCGGTTGTCGAAGTACCGCCGGTTGGAGAGCTTGGTCAATGGGTCGGTGATGGACATCTGCTCCATCTGCGAATAGAGGCGGGCTCGCTCGATGGCCAAGCTGGTCTCCTGACCAAGCAGCGAGACCAGTTCCAGATCGACTTTCGAGAACTGTCCCGCCTTCTTCTGCTCGACCATCAAGCACCCGATGGACTGGTTCTCGATTCGCAGGGGCACGCAAATCAAGGAGATCTTCTCTGCCTGTCCCGCCGTGCCCGTTCCCTGCAGCACCGGCTTGCCGGAGGCTGCCACCCGGCCCGGGATTCCCTCGCCCCACTTCACGCGGCTTCCCTTGGGCAGCGCTTCTTCGTCATCCACCGCCAGGGAACTCTCGACGTAGAGGTCGCCTTCCTCCGGGTCCAGTAACATCACGAAGGCTGATTGCGCCCCCAGGAAGCCCGTTACTCGCTCGAGCACGGCGTCCAGAAGGGAGTCCACATCGCGGAGGGACGCAACTGCCTTGAGGACACCGGAGAAGAACTCCATCTGCGCCCAGCGCTCCCGGAGTTCCTTGCTCTCCTGCAGGGTGGCCATCTGCTTGCTGCGGGCGCGGCCGAACTCTTCCTTCTGTGTCTCGATCTCGTCCACGAACTGGCCGGACGCCACCACGATCATCCGAGCCGCGAACAGCGCTACCCCCATGACCAGGAGCGCCAGCAGACGCGCCACGTTCGGCGACGAGCCGGCAAACGCCAGCGCGCCGACCGCGAGCACAACTGCGGCGCCGGAAGCCGCCGCTGAGATGGTCTTGAGACGTGCCGCGAGAGGGTGCATGGGCCACCTTGAACTGAGGAGAGAGCTGGACTATACTTAGACTACTTGCCGGAGTGGTGGAATTGGTAGACGCGCAGGGTTCAGGGCTCTGTATCCGCAAGGGTGTGTCGGTTCGAGTCCGACCTCCGGCACCATTACTTCAGACGAAACGAGCCGGCCCTCGGCCGGCTTTTTTCGTTTGCGGGCCGGTCTCCCGGCTGGCGTCCGGGGGGGCTATTGTACCACGAGTCACCGACACTAACCGAGGGCGTCGCGGATCCGGTCCAGGGCCTCTTCGATGCGGTCGTCCGGGTAGGTCAGCGAGATCCGGAAGTACCCCTCACCATGGGGGCCGTAGCCGATCCCTGGGGTGACGACCACCCCAGCCTTGTCCAGCAGCAGGGCGGCAAACTCGATGGATGAGGTGTGGCCGTCGGGCAGAGGGCACCAAAGGTAGAAGGTCGCTTTCGGCTTCTCCAGGGCCCAGCCAAGCTGGTTCAGCGTCTCGACCACCAGGTCGCGGCGGCGACGGTACAGCCCGTTCAGCTCAGTGAGGCAGTCCTGCGGGCCGCTCAGCGCCTGAACGCCCGCGAACTGGATTGCGCGGAGCACTCCGGAGTCGACGTTGTCCTTGAGGAGGGTCAGCGCCTCCACTGCCGGCGGATTCCCAACGGCAAAGGCAAGTCGCCAGCCCGTCATGTTGAAGGGCTTCGAGAGGGAGTTGAACTCGATGGCCACCTCCTTCGCGCCGTCCACCTCGAGGATGCTGGGCGCCTGGTAGCCGTCGTAGCTGTTCTCCCCGTAGGCGAGGTCGTGGCAGAGCAGGAGGTCGTGGTCGTGAGCGAGCTTTACGGCCGACTCGAAGAACTCCTTCGGCGCTACTGCTGTCGTCGGGTTGTTGGGGTAGCACAGCCACAGCAGCTTGGCGGCTTTGAGCACATCCCGCGGGATCGCTGCCAGGTCGGGCAGAAAGGCGTTCTCCTTCACCAACGGCATCCAGTGGCACGTACCACCGGCGAAGACGGTGCCGGTGTAGTAGACCGTGTAGCCCGGCTCGGGCACGAGGGTAACGTCGCCGGAGTCGATCATCGCCCAGGCCAGGTGCGCGATGCCTTCCTTGGAGCCCAGGAGCGTACAGACTTCGGCCTTCGGGTCCAACGCGACACCGAAGCGCCGGTCGTACCATTCGGCAACAGCTTCCGGGAACGCTGCGACGGGGCAGTCGCCGCCATAGCGGTGGCGGTCGGGATCGGTCTCGTCCCGAACGGACCGGCACAATTCATCGATGATGTGATCAGGGGTGGGCTGATCCGGGTCGCCGATCCCAAGCGTGAGGACGTCGATCCCGCGGGCCTTGGCCTCCGCGACCTTCCTGCGGATCTCCGCGAATAGATACGGCGGTACCTTGTCCAGTCGGCTGGCTCGGTGCATGGTCCCTCCTGGGAGAGCGGGTGTCATGTCGGTTGTGTCACGTGCCACGGATCAGGTGTCACGGATCGCTTTTCGTGGGGTCACAGGCAGATCTCGCCATGGAAGACTTCCTCGGCCGGGCCTGTCATCACCACGTGATTGTGCCCTTGCCACTGGATCTCCAGCGGTCCGCCGGGCAGGTGCACGGTGGCGCTGCGCGAGGCGCGGTCGGTCAACGCCGCGGCTACGACACAGGCGCAGGCTCCGGTACCGCATGCCAGAGTGATCCCGGCGCCGCGCTCCCAGGTGCGCACCTTCAGCGCGTGGCTGTCGAGGACTTCCACGAAGTGCACATTCGTCCGTTGGGGGAACGCATTGTGGGTCTCGATGGCGGGGCCAAGCTTCTCCACGGGGCAACTGTCCACGCTCTTCACAAACACGAGGCAATGGGGATTGCCCATGGAGACGCAGGTCACCTCCAGGCGCTCGCCCTCCACCTTCAACGTCTCGTTGACGGCGGGCTGGTTGTCGCCCCGCATGGGGATGTCTGCTCGGCTCCAACGGGGCTCGCCCATATCGACACGCAGCGCGGTTGCCTTGCCCGCCTCGACTGTGAGCTTCAGTTGCTGAATGCCCGGGAGGGTCTCTACGGTGAGCGCCGTCTCCTTGGTCAGGCCGTGGTCGTAGACGTACTTGCCGAAGCACCGAATGCCGTTCCCGCACATCTCCGCTTCGCTGCCGTCAGGGTTGAGCATCCGCATGCGGAAGTTCGCGGCCCGCGAGGGCAGCACCAGGATCAGCCCGTCGGAGCCGATGCCGAAGTGCCGGTCGCACAGCCGCCGGGACACGTCCGGCAGTCGCGTTTCGTCTATCTGCGCCTCGAGCGTATCCACAACCACGAAGTCATTGCCGAGGCCGTGCATCTTGGTGAACTTCACGGAAGAGAACTCCTTCAGAGGACGAGCGGAACGAAGGGCTGGAACCGCGGCCGCCAGCTACGACTCGTCTTCCTTGGCGTTGTTGCCGGCCGGACGGGTGAAGATATTCCCCAGGTGCTTGACCGGCAGAATGCTCGCGACGGCGTGTTTGTAGACAAGCTGCAGCTTGCCGGCCGTCTCCAGAACCAGCGTGAAATTGTCGAACCCCTTGACCATGCCGCGCAACTGGTTTCCGTTCAGCATGTAGAGAACCACGCCGACGTTGTCTTTGCGGACGCAGTTGAGGAATGCGTCTTGCAGGTTCATCTGGCTTTTCGACATTCTGTCTCTCCCTGGCACGGGATCGCTGGGTGCGCCGCCTCTTTCCATGCTGCGGCGATTCGGCGGGCTGTCTCCCGCTCGGGCACCGGCGGCAGTACCTCAAACCACAGCACGCCTTGCTCTCGTCGGAACCAAGTCATTTGCCGCCGCGCGTAGCGGCGCGTCTCGCGTTTCCAGAGAGCGGTAGCTTCCTCTCGGGTGAGGCCCCCGCTCAGATGCTGAAGCCACTGCCGGTACCCCAACGCTTGCAGCGAAGGCAACCGAGGCGAGTAGCCTCGGCCCAACAGAGACTGCACCTCCTCCTCGAAGCCAGCGGTGATCATGCGGCCCACTCGCTCGTCAATGACTTGAGTCAGAGCCTCGCGGGGCATCGACAAGGCGAAGGAAGCCGAATTATAGCGGAGGGGAGCCGCTTTATCAAGCCCACGGTACGACGACTGCAGCCGGCCCGTCGTCTCGTAGATCTCCAGCGCGCGGATCACGCGGCGAGGGTTGCGCAGGTCGGTCCGCCCGGCTCCTGCAGGGTCCAGCTCAGCCAGTCGCGCCGCCAGTCGTGCCAGCCCGTATTCAGAGGCTTCGGCTTCCAGGCGGTGGCGCACAGCGGGGTCGGCGCCTTGCGGCGGCAGTTCGCCCTCTCGCAGCAGCGCCCGCACGTAGAAGCCGGTGCCTCCGACAATCAGGGGCAGCTTCCCGCGGGCGCGGATGTCTTCGATCGCCGCCCGCGCCTCCGTACGAAACCGTACCACGTCGTACGGCTCGTCGGGGTCCACTACGTCGATCAAGTGGTGCCGTACGCGTCGGCGCTCTGTCGACGACGGCTTGGCGCTGCCGAGATCCAGGTACCGGTAGACCTGCACCGAGTCGGCCGAGACGATCTCGGCATTCAGCAACGGTGCCAGCTCCAGGGCAACGCCGGATTTCCCCACAGCAGTGGGGCCGACCAAAACCAGTACCTCAGGAGCGTGTGCTGTCAGCGTCATCAGGGGGCAATTCTCGCGTGTATAGCTTACCTGAAACCTCGGGGTGGGGCGCTGACGCAACAGGCCCCTCCACCCGCTTGCCCACAGAGCCGCGACCCGGAGAGCGACCGAGTGGTTGCCGACAGGGCGACCAGCCGCCATCCCGACTGTCTCCCTGTCCCCCGGTCTCTTCTTCCCCTCCTCTCCCCTTCCAACCTCGCCCCTTGACAATGCTTCTCCTCGGTGTATACTCGGTCCCCAATCCAGGTGGGGCGTCTCGAACGGGCGAACGCCGGGAGGCGGCAAGTTCAGCGCAATGGCCGCGAGAGGGCACCCCAGGCGAAGCCGCCGACGTGGCCAATCAGTTCCTCGGGTGCCAGCGCACCGGCGCCGACGCCAACACCCGCCCCAACGGGGACAGATCCCGCCAATGCCGCCGCCTAGCAGCAGCCGAGAGGAGAATGGAGCGACCCCATGCCCTCACGACGTGAATGGATCACCACTACAAGCGCCGGCGTCGCGGCAGGCGCGCTCTGCCTCGCCAACAACGAAGCACCAGCCGAGAGCGCCGACAGGATCCTCATCCCAGCCGGCAAGTTCCTCCGGGGCACCACAGAAGAGCAGGCCGACAAGCTCGCCCGCGAGCACGACTACCACGTGACCTGGTTGAGCGGCGAGACGCCGCAACGGGAGCTGGACCTGCCCGCCTTCGCGATTGATCGGTACCCCGTGACCAACCGCCAGTTCGCCGAGTTCTGCCAAGCGACCGGCCACCCGCCGCGGCCGCACTGGCGGGGGGGCAAGCCACTGGAGGCAGTGAATGACCACCCGGTGACGAACGTCAACAAAGCGGACGCAGAAGCATACGCCGCGTGGGCTGGCAAGCGCCTCCCCACCGAGGCGGAGTGGGAGAAGGCAGCCCGCGGCACCGACGGCCGCGTGTTCCCGTGGGGCGACGAGTTCGACCCCGAAGCCTGCCAGTGGAATCGAGAGAAGACGGGCAACGGTCCTGGCACGGCGCCGGTCGACGCCCACCCCAAAGGCGCCAGCCCCTATGGCGTCCTTGACTTGATCGGCAATGTCGCCGAATGGTGCGCCGACGGGCCGTCGCCGCCGACAGCGTGGATCAAGGGCGGCTGTTACCTCTTCCACGAGATCGTCAACCTCCGACCGGCGGCGCGGAACATGAGCGGCTTCGCGAACAACCCGCTGGATTTCTACGGCTTCCGGTGCGCGCAGGAGGCGACATGATGGCGCGCGTCCGAGGCCATGCAGTGACCGGCCAGATGGGCATGACGGTGCTGGATATCCCAGCCTTTCCCGGCGAGCGGTTCGGCATGGGCTTCCCCGAAGCCATCGGCGACATGAACCGGACCGGGTGGCTCAACCAGTCGCAGCCGGAGTGGACACAGCTTGAGGACGGTGCCTGGAAGCAGACTGGCAGGTGGGAGGGCGAGTTGTCGTACGAGCTGACTGTCGAGCCTCAGGAAGACTACGTCGACGTTCGCCAATCAGTCACCAACCAGAGCAATCGCGACTGGCCCAACTCCGTGGCGTTCAACTGCTTCCAGTGCGGCGGCGCACCCTCGATTCGCGACCACGAGTGTGTCCGCCATTGGGTGGCGACGGGCGGCGAGCTGAAGCGCCTCCCGAATATCCCCCGCCAATTCAGCCCGCGTCCCACCGTGCAGCTCTACAGCGTCGAGGGCGCGCCAGCCGGCATGGACCTCCCCTTCGTCGCCAACTTCCACGCCACGCCCGACGTCGTCCTCGAAGGCTGGATGGCGATTGAGTCACGCGACGGCAAGCGCCTCGTTGCCGCCGTCTCGAAGCCGGCCATGTTCCTGTTCCAGAACATGGAGTACTCATGCATCCACAGTGGCGCTGGATTCGGACCGTTGCGGCGCGGGGAGACTGGGAAGGCGCTGACGCGGCTGTACTTCGTGGAGGCGTCGGTGGAAGAGTGGTACGGGCGGATGAAGGGCGAGCTGGGGTAGGGAGGCATTGAGGGGGCGCGCGAGCCGCGAAGGCGACAAAGCGGCAGCCTGGGGGCGAGGGCATGGGGTCGTGCCGGGCCGTGTGGCCTCTTTGGCGCGGTCCACGGTTCGGCTGCACCAGCGAGGGGTATCTTCGGCATCCCGCCGAGTCCCAGTGCGCCGAGCGTGCGGCGCAGTCTCACCAGACACCCATGCCCCAGATCCTCGTCGAGAACCTCGTCAAGACGTTCCGCGTCGCCGAGCGTGCCCCCGGTGTCTGGGGTGCTATGATGGTGGGGCGGGTGCGTCGGAAGCATCGGACAGTCACGGCGCTGGACGGTCTCTCGTTCTCGCTGGAGGAAGGGGAGCTGCTCGGCTACATCGGACCCAACGGTGCCGGGAAGAGCACCGCGGTGAAGGTCCTGTCCGGCATCCTGGTCCCCGACTCAGGCCGCGTGGAGGTCCTCGGGCGCACGCCTTGGCAGGACCGCATCGAGACGGTGCGCCACTTGGGGGTGGTGTTCGGCCAGCGGACGCAGCTTTGGTGGGACCTGCCGGCTGTCGAGTCGTTTGAGCTGCTGCGGGACATCTACGGCGTGCCCCAGGTTGAGTACGAACGCAACCGCGACGAGCTGGTAGAGCTGCTCGACCTGACGCGTCTGCTGGACCCGCCCGTCCGGCAGCTCAGCCTCGGTCAACGCATGCGGTGCGACCTGGCTGCGGCGAGGTTGCATAGCCCGCAAATCCTGTACCTCGACGAGCCGACCATCGGGCTCGACGCCGTGAGCAAGCTGGCTATCCGCGACTTCGTCCGCCGGCTCAATCGGGAGCGCGGCGTGACGGTCATCCTGACGACCCACGACATGGACGATATTGAGGCGCTCTGCCGTCGGGTCCTGGTCGTCAACGAAGGCCGACTCTTGACAGACGGCACGCTGGATGATCTCCGCGCGCGGGCGACCGCCGAACGTCGCTTGGTTGTGGATCTTGTGGAGGCGGACGGTGAGGTAGACGACCCCGACGCGGAGACCGCCGAACGGCAAGGGGGGAGAATCACGCTTCGCTTCAATCCGAAGCAAGTCGCCACCGCTGAGCTGATCGCGCGGATCGCCGCTCGCCACGAGATTCGCGATCTGTTCGTGGAGAACCCGCCGATCGAGGAGATTGTCGCACGGCTCTACGGAGGCGAGGGGAGGTGACCCCATACGTCGCTCTCCTGTCGGCCCGGTTCCGGGCACTGCTTCAGTACCGGGCGGCGGCGTTGGCCGGCCTAATCACGCAGGTGTTCTAGCTCGGGGCAGGTCTCCGACCGCCCCGAAACGCTTGACCGGAAGGTCTCAAAGGGCTGCGAATCCACGGGATTCGAGGAGACCTGTCGGTCCGGGGAGCGGCGGGGTCAGGAGACCCTCGCCGAGCACATTCGCGCTAAGTACGGTTGTAGTACTAATCACGCAGGTGTTCTGGGGGCTGATCCGCATGATGATCTTCGCGGCGTTCTATGCCAACGCGGCGAGCGCGTTGCCGATGTCGCTGGCGGAGACCATTGCCTACATCTGGTTGGGGCAGGCGTTCTTCGCTATGTTCCCGCTCCGGGGCGACGCGGAGATCGGGGCCATGATCCGGTCGGGAAAGGTCGCCTACGAGTTGCTGCGGCCGGCACTGAGCCTGCTTCCGTTCCGCGGGCTGATGGACCCGCCGTTCCGCCTGTTCACCGGCAACCTCGCGGCGACGGAGCTGCCACTGGTGTTGACGCATCAGCTTGTGTGGACGGCCGCCTTCATCCTGTTCGGCCGCTGGTTGCTCAGCCGCTGGACACACCGGCTGGTGGTGCAGGGGGGATGAAGGAGTCAGACCGGTTGGACAGGTCAGACAAGCTCGACGGGCGCCGCGCGCCTTGCCGCCTGCACTCGCCACTTGCCCCATGAACAACTTCCGCCTCTACTTCCGCTATCTCGGCCTCTCCGTGCGCTCGCAGATGGAGTGCCGCGCCTCGTTCGTCATGTTGGTGCTCGGGCACTTCGTGGCGACCGGCAGCGAGGTACTCGGCATCTGGGCGCTGTTCGCCCGGTTCAAGTCGTTGGCAGGCTGGCGGCTGGAGGAGATCGCGCTGTTCTACGGCCTCATCGGCGTGGCCTTCGCCATTGCCGAGGGGAGCGGGCGCGGGTTTGATGTCTTCGATTGGATGGTCAGAGCCGGCGACTTCGACCGACTGCTGCTTCGGCCGCGCTCCACGGTCCTGCAGGTTGCCGCCCAGGAGCTGTCACGCATGCGCCTCGGCCGCTTCACCCAGGCGTTGATCGTGTTGCTCTGGGCCGCCAACGCGTTGACCGTCCAGTGGTCGCTCCCGAAGATCGGGCTGGCACTGTTCGCCATCCTCGGCGGCGCGTGCCTCTTCTACGGGCTGTTCGTCCTGCAGGCGACCCTCTGCTTCTGGACGACCGAGTCGCTGGAGCTGATGAACACCGTCACCTACGGCGGAACCGAGACCGGGCAGTACCCGTTGTCTCTCTACCGCCCGTGGTTCCGCAGGTTCTTCGCGTACGTCGTCCCCCTCGCTTGTGTCTCGTACTTCCCGGTTCTCGCCCTTCTCGGCCGCGACGATCCCGTCGTCGGTTCCCCCGAGTGGTTCCGGTGGGTGGCGCCGTTGACCGGGGTGCTGTTCCTGACGGTGTGTCTGCAGGTCTGGCAGGTCGGGGTGCGGCACTACCGGTCGACGGGCAGTTGAGGGGAATGCTCGGTTCGAGGGAAGGAAGGCCTCGGGTGCGGAAAGAGCACCGGGAGTAACCCGACCCCGGCCGTGAGGCAGCGGCCCCTGCGGGCGTCGCACACAGGCTCGTGCCTCCGTTCGCCGGGGTGTTCAAGCCCAGGGCAGCCCTGGACCAGCCCGACGAGAAGACGCTGCCCCCCCTTCCCGCCTCCCAGCCCATCCGCTACAATCCATGGTTTCGCCGCCCCGAGAGACAGCGTGAGAACATGGACGAACGCGCGGCGCCGCTTGCACCCGACCTGTCGGTGGTGATCCCGGCGTACAACGAAGAGAAGCGCTTGGGCCCGACGCTGGAGCGGGTGCGGGAGTACTTCGCCTCGATCGAGTACACCACCGAGATCCTGGTCGTTGACGATGGCAGCGCCGACGGGACGGTGGCGCTGGCCCGTGACTATGCCGCCAACTGGCCGGCACTTCGCGTGCTGGAGAACGGCCGGAATCGCGGCAAAGGCTACAGTGTCCGCCACGGCATGCTGAAGGCCACCGGCACCGACATGCTGTTCTCAGACGCCGATCTGTCGACGCCCATCGAGGAGACCGCTCGGCTGCGAGCGGCCGTTCGGGAGGAAGGCGCCGGGGTCGCCATCGGCTCGCGCGCCCTGCCGGAGTCGAACCTGGCCCAGCGGCAGCCGTGGTACCGCGAAATGATGGGGCGCACGTTCAACAAGTTCGTGCAAGCGCTGGCCGTGCCCGGCGTCGTCGACACCCAGTGCGGGTTCAAGTACTTTTGGGGCGAAGTGGCGAAACGCGTGTTTGCCGTCCAGCGCCTCGATGGCTTCGCCTTCGACGCCGAGGTGCTGTGCCTCGCGAGCCGCTTCGGCTACGCGATCAAGGAAGTTCCGGTGACGTGGATCGACTCGCCCGACAGCCGCGTTCATCCGGTGAAGCACGCGCTGGCCATGATGCGAGAGCTGTTCGGCGTCCGGTGGAACGTGGCGCGGGGTGTCTATGACCGACCGCGAGAGGGCGATCCGCTGGCGTGAGCGGTCAGGCGCCCCCTCGCAATGCTCTGTCCGATCGGTCTGATCCGTCTGATCAGTCGAAGCCGTCGTTGCCGACCCAGGGAGACCCGTCCGAGTGAGTGACAAGAAGCCGGCCTTTCCGTCCTTCGAAGGCTCCATGGACTACCCAGCCATGGAGCACCGCGTTCTCGACTTCTGGAAGGAGAACCGGATCTTCGAGAAGCGCGTCGAGAAGAACCGCGGGAACGAGGTGTTCTCCTTCTACGACGGCCCCATGACGGCCAACAACCCGATGGGCGTCCACCACGCCTGGGGGCGCACGTACAAAGACATCGCCCAGCGCTACAAGGCGATGCTGGGCTTCGATCAGCGCTACCAGAACGGCTTCGATTGCCAGGGGCTGTGGGTCGAGGTCGAGGTCGAGAAAGACCTGGGGCTGAACTCCAAGCGGGATATCCTGGCGTACGGGCTGGACAACTTCTCCCGCAAGTGCCGCGAGCGCGTGGAGAAGTACTCCGGAATCCAGGCGGAGCAGTCAATTCGGTTGGGTCAGTGGATGGAGTGGGACAACTCCTACTTCACCATGACCGACACCAACATCGAGTATATCTGGCACTTTCTCAAGACGTGCTACGAGAAAGGCTGGCTCTACCTCGGCCATCGCTCGATGCCGTGGTGCGTCCGGTGTGGCACGTCCCTGTCGCAGCACGAACTGATCGACTCCTACCGGGAGCTGGAGCACACCTCCGTCTTCCTGAAGCTCCCCCTGCTGGATGCCGAGGGCGAGCGGCTGATGGTCTGGACCACCACCCCGTGGACGCTGACCTCCAACACGGCATGCGCGGTGCACCCCGAGTTCACCTACGCCAAGGTCCGCCAGCACGGCGAGGTGCTGTACCTGTCCGCGGGAACGCTTTCCTGCCTGTCCGGGGAGTACGAGCGGCTGGGCGAAGTGAAGGGCGCAGACCTCGTCGGCCGGCCGTACCGCGGGCCGTTCCACGACCTGCCGGCACAGGCCGAGGTCGAGACGAGAATCGTCGCGTGGGGCCTGGTGGGCGAAGAAGAGGGGACTGGAGTTGTCCACATCGCTCCCGGTTGCGGCGCGGAGGACTTCGACCTCAGCAAGGAATTGGGGCTGTCCGTGCTGGTGCCCATCGACGACAACGGCACCTTCGTCGAGGGCTTCGGCTGGCTGACCGGGCAGCACGTGCAGGGCGTCGCGCAACCCATTTTTGAGGACTTGGAGAAGAAGGGCGTCCTGTACAAGCTGGAAGACCACGAACACCGCTATCCAGTCTGCTGGCGCTGCAGCGAGGAGCTGGTGTTCCGGCTGGTCGACGAGTGGTTCATCCGCTCTGACGAAGTGCGGCCGGTGATGATCCGCGAAGTGGCCAAGGTGCGGTGGGTTCCGGAGCACGCCGGCAAGCGGATGGAAGACTGGCTCAACAACATGGGCGACTGGTGCATCTCCCGCAAACGATTCTGGGGGCTGCCGCTGCCCTTCTACCCGTGCCAGCAGTGCGGCGAGATGACAGTGGTCGGCTCGCGCGCAGAACTGGAACAGCTCGCCTGCGCCGGGTTGGACCAGCTTCAGGAGCTGCACCGGCCGTGGATCGATGCGGTGCAGATCGTCTGCCCCACTTGCAGTGCTACCGTCACCCGGCTGGAAGACGTGGGCGACTGCTGGCTGGATGCCGGCATCATCCCGTTCTCCACGTTGGGCTACCTGAGCGACGACCGGTCGTACTGGGAGAAGTGGTTTCCGGCCGAGTTCATTACGGAGATGCGCGAGCAGATTCGGCTGTGGTTCTACTCGATGCTCTTCATGGGCGTCACGCTGGAAGGGCAAACGCCGTACCGGAACGTGCTCACCTATGAGAAGATGAACGACGAGCACGGCAAGCCCATGCACAAGAGCCACGGGAATGCTATCTGGTTCGACGCCGCCGCTGAGCGCATGGGCGCCGACGTAATGCGCTGGATCTACGCCCAGCAGAGCCTCTACAACAACCTCAACTTCGGCTACGGCCCGGCCGAGGAAGTGAAGCGCAAGCTGGCGACGCTGTGGAACGTGCTCTCGTTCTTCACGCTGTACGCCAATCTCGATCAGCCGGCACTGAGCGCGACGCCGGCCCCTGACCTCCCGCGCACGCAGTTGGACAAGTGGATTCTGGCGCGCCTGCAGCAGCTCATCGAGGAAGTCACCGAGTCGTTGGACAGCTTCCAGCCCGCGTCCGCAACGCGCAGCGTCGAGGCATTTCTCGAAGATTTGTCCAACTGGTACGTCCGCCGCAACCGCCGCCGGTTCTGGAAGAGCGAGAGCGACGCCGACAAGCAGGCGGCCTACCAGACGCTGTGGGACGTGCTCTCAACACTGGCCAAGCTGGTGGCGCCGATTCTGCCCTTCAGCGCGGAGACCATCTATCAGGGGCTGGTCCGGCCGGTCGATCCCGACGCGCCGGAGAGCGTTCACCTGTGCGACTACCCCCAGGCACAGGAGGCGCTCAAGGACGGGCAACTTGTAGCGGACACCGCCACCGTCATGCGCGTCGTCTCGCTCGGCCGCGCCGCTCGCGTGAACGCGCAGCTCAAAGTGCGCCAGCCGCTGGCGAAGGTCTTTGTGAAGGTGCGGGAGCAAGCCGAGCGCGACGCGCTGGCGCGCCTGCAGACCCAGGTGCTCGAGGAGCTGAACGTCAAAGCGCTGCAGGTTGTCGAGGACGAAACTGCCCTCCGGACCTACTCGCTCAAGCCCAACTTCGGCAAACTGGGACCCAAGTACGGGAAGCTTGTCCAGGCGATCCGCGCGGCCTTGGCGAAAGCAGACGGCGACGCCTTGGGCACGCGCTTGGCGGCCGGCGAGTCGATCTCGCTGACCGTCGGTGACCAGCAGATAGAGCTTGCGCCGGCCGAGGTCGAACTTGAGCGCAAGGACCGCGAGGGGTTGGCGCTGGTGTCTGAAGGTGAGTACCTTGTCGCCCTCGACACGCAGGTGACGCCTGAGCTGCAAGCCGAAGGCTGGGCGCGCGACCTGGTCCGACACGTTCA
>Ga0210012_1001986_pt1 | contig 18458 bp, 7 predicted proteins | sample CryGeymeta201504_FD_183974 | JGI IMG/M metagenome (GOLD analysis project Ga0210012, IMG submission 183974) | Groundwater microbial communities from Crystal Geyser aquifers in Utah, USA - Crystal Geyser metaG 2015-04 (SPAdes) (version 2) | ecosystem: Environmental > Aquatic > Deep subsurface >... | reverse complement strand
GCGCGATCTCGACCGCGCCTGCCCGGTGAAAATAACGCGTGTGTTAACCGATAATGGTAAGGAATTCACCGATCGGCTGTTCGGCCTGCGCCAGCGAGCGGCATCCGGTGAGCACGATTTTGACCGGCTTTGCGATGATCTTGGCATCGAGCACCGCCTCAGCCCGCCGATGCACCCCCAGACCAACGGCATGGTCGAGCGCTTCAACGGCCGCATCGAGGAGGTGCTGCAGAGCCACCATTTCATCAGCGGCGAAGACCTGGAAACCACGCTGATGCGCTACGTTCATCTTTACAACACCCAGCTGCCGCAGGCCGCGCTCCACGCCAGATCACCCTTGCAAGCGATGAAGGACTGGCACAAACTGAAGCCCGAGCTGTTCAAGAAACGACCATACCAGCTTACGGGATGTGACATCTAGGCTTTATCCCACTGAGCTGCCCCGCGAAGCGTTCGATCCAGATCACTAGGGTTTACCGGCTTGCGATGGGCCAGATCGTTACGCATCTGAGCAAAGCAGATAATCATCTCTGCCTCCATCCGGGCAACCCGGCTGTTCAGTTGCCAAGCCAGAGCGCCGAATTCGATTTCATCCACTGAAGTCACGCCAAATGCGCGCAAGTGATCATCCACACGCAGCAATTTGCGGTGGCGACCGATGACCTTCTGGCGATGTGTTTCGATCCAAGGAAACAATGCGGTCAATTGAGCCATCCATATTCGGCTACGAATCTCGCTTTCCGCGCCTTGATCCAGCAGGGCAATAGGACAGGACATGTGAAGGCCGCCGAGCGTGCAGGGAGGACTTGCGCCAAACCCGGCCCTCAAAGCGAGCCAACCAAATGGGTTCAGTAGATCTTCCCGACGCGCACGTGCAATCTCTGCGGCAAGATCGAGACGCCAGCCACAAAGCTCCACCGCCAAAGCGGCGGCAAGAGATGCAAGGGGTTCGGGCCGGTCCAGCGGGGCGTGGACATCGGCCCAGATCGTGACGTCGGCCCGACGCAGACGCCCATTCCAGCCTAGACATGGAGTGCCATTTGCGTCAAACTCGTCCGGGGCGAGAAACAGGACAGACAGCCCAGATACGCTCTTGCTACGGGCAGCCCGAAGACGGTTAAGAAAAATGCGCCACGCGGCGCAGGGGGCAGAACCGAGGCCGGTTGCGACGATTACGGCCAGATGATCGGAGGGACCGCCTTGCGCCAGAGCCTCGAATTCTGCCGGAATCCCGAAAGGCGTGGCAAGCGCTTCTAGGGGAGAATCCGCCGCTTTGGGCGTGATGGTTTCCACGATCACGCCATTGGCGGAGAAGTACTGTTGAAGTGCCAGATCAAGGCCGACTGGCATCGAAGGTCCGCCCTTGACGGCAACACATCCCCCGCCGGCGACTTGGCTTTCGATCTCGGATAGAAAGGCCCGAGCCGATGGCAACTGCCAAGGATCGTCCGACAGGTTCATGATTGCCGAACTGCCACGTTCAATCCGTCGATCTTGCCACGAGTAGCCCTAGTTGGCTGAGCGATACCCCATCGGTCGCAAGGTGTCCGCTTCCCAGCAGGCCAAAGTCCGACAGTAGCCGCAATTGCCGACCAAGTGTATCAGGATCGCTTCCGGTTGAATCGCAAAGCAGGGCTTCAATCGTCGCAAGGTCTCCAACTTCGTCCCCGACCAGTCCGTGCAATTCACACAGCAATGACGCAAAGCGTGGTGGCAGACCTAGTGCGTGGGGAGGCAACCGTTGGGTGTCGTACCATGCGATCAGGGCCGCTGTCGGATCATTCCCCGTAGCCACCACCTTGGCAAACACATCTCGGGCATCAGACAGCAGCACCGCCGCGCCCCCGCTTCCTGCAAGGATAAGCGCGCGCGAGGCGCGGTCGTCCAGGGCGCCTAATCCGTGCTCCTCAAGCCACGCACGTAGCATCGCTTCGCCCCACGGTCTGGGCAAGACGATGCGCGCGGATATTTTGGCATCTGCTTGCCGATGGTCAATCAGCCATTCTGGTTCGGCGAGGCAGATCGGAACCACTGCACCGTTAAGAACCAATGGCTGACGCGCAAGCCATTCCAGCACCTTTGCATCCCAACCGGTGTTTGCGGGCAGTATAACTATCTGGCGGCCGCGGGCCGTCGAACCGAACAGGCTCCGCAGGCCAGTTATCTGTCCGACGTGGATAGCCGCAGTCAGCGGCCCCTTGTCATCGACCCAGATGTTGCCAAGATCGCGCAACCTCTCTGCAATATCTGTGCCCCAAAGTCTAGGGGCTGCAACCAGAATCCTTGGGCCTGGGCGAGCAGTATCGAAGAGATCGGCCAGCGCGCGATCCGCAAGCGGTGCTCGACGGACCGGATCGTCCATGGCAATCCGCCGATGGAACTGGGCGGCGTCATAATCCACGCGCGGTTCCTTTTCCGCGATATGCATGATCTGAGCTTCGATCTCATCTCGCAAGCCAAGCATTTGCGCTACCTGCGCGCTGCGCAGGCCGTAGCGATCCTGCCGAGGGCCATAACGCGCCAGCACCCCCAGATCGACCATTTCTTCAAGAAATGCGCAAAAATCGTCAGCACCAAGCCGGTCAAGTCCCTTTGGCCACCAGGCCGCTACCTCATCCGCGAATTCCTCGGCCGACAGACCGTTACGCAGCACTGCAGCGTTGCCATCCAGCCGGTCCAGCCTGTAAAGGGCGAGGGCTTTTGCGATAAGTTCGTAGCGAGGGTCAAGGTTCAGCGTCCATTGAAAACGTTCGCGGATCTGGCGGTTGATCTCTTGCGCAGACCCTCCTTCAAAGATTTGAGCGCGCGCTAAAGGCCAGCGGGGCCCGGCCCCGACGGTGCGGGGCTGATTGCCCAGACCTTCCAGCAGCGCTTTGCAGAACACTTGCACCAGCGACGGATAATGATTCACCCGAGCAAGGATGTCCCATGCAAGTTCAGACGATTCGTAGTCAAACCCCGCCGCGCGCATCGGTTCCGTCACCAGCCTGCGTGCTTCGGCACTGCTGGCGGCTGATGTGTTGAGCGGGCCAATACAGATCGGATCACCCAGATGGACTAGGGGCGAATTCGGAGCACGCGCCATGCGGCGCACATTATGCAACCCGGCAAACACCACTTTGAAGCGGCGGTTGCTTTCCTCCATCAGGTCTTTCAACCGGCCCAGATTGGGAAAGCCCGTCCGAGATTCGGCCGCAAGAAATGCATCGGTTTCATCCAGTAGCATCAGGATGCGCCGATCCGGTTCAGCGGCAAGCCAATTGCGAATGGCACCGACGACCTGTTCTGCTGTGCTGTGATCCGTTGGGCCAATGCCTTCTGCCGCCATCGCCATTCCGATTTCGCGCCACAGATGTGCCGCTGGCCAAGTCTGACCGCCGATTTCGTCGATCTTCAGATAGAATGCCCGTCGCGCCCCCTGCGGCTCATCATAAAGTTTGCGCACATGGTGCAGCAGCGCTGATTTGCCAAGTTGCCGTCCGCCATAAACCAGACATCCATCCGAGGTGCGGGACATGATCTTCTCGATCTCGTCGCGGCGCCCAAAGAACATCTCGCGCGGGATATTGCCCGCATTGGTCGTGTAAGGCTGCAAATAGCCGAAGGGGGCAGCACAGACGAACAACCGCTCCATCCGGTCCGATACACAGGTTGAAAGACGAAATACCTGTGTTTCGTCGATCAGCAGCACCGATTGCTTGTCGCGCCGCATCACTCTGGCAAAGTTTTCCCGCCGTTGCCGCGACATCCGACCGAACAGCAGCAATATGCAGGGGCTTTCACGCCCGGCCTGACCAAGTTGGGTTGCCAACTGGTCATCAGGCACTTCGGACCGCGCAAGAAAGACCGGAAAGCTGCCGTTCGCCTCGCTGCCGAATACAGGTGGCAAAAACCAGCGAACAGCTACAAGCGGATCGCTGCGCATCTGGAAGCGCCGCAATTTGCCGGGTATAAGCAGCTTGTCACCGTTGACCTGCACCGAGGTAAACCCGACGGTCTCCATGAAAAGGCGCAGCGGGTCGCGCAGGTTGCCGGTCGTCTGCTTCATCGCGTTTTCGACCGTGGCCCACCGCTCCAGCAGATGCACTGACGCCCGTTGTGCATCCGCGTCGAGGCCCGAAAAATCCAACGGACCCAGGATTCCAGCATTGCCAGCCGCCTTGATCACCAAACCGCGGTTAAGCTCCAGCGGCGGAGCAGCCGTTACTGCATCCACGAAGCCGGGGAAAAAAGTCGCGAAATCATCGCCATCTGCTCCGGGGCCAAGCACAAGTGCCTGGCCCTTCTGCAGCTGCGCTATCATGTCTTCCACCGTCACCAGATCACGGGCATTCGATGTCGCGATCAGGGACTGTGCGGCTTCTGCCTGTGCGGGTTGCTCGGCTATAATCCGATCCAAACGCGCCCGCTGATCCTCAATGATCCGTGAGCGTAGAGTGTCCCGGAAGCGGCGGACGTAGTCTAGCTTGGTCCGGAGTTCCGGGAAATCCGGCGGAATGTCAGGCTCGCGCTGGCCATCGAAGGCGGGTATGCACGCATGCGGCGCCTCGTCCTTTTGCGATGGCGCAAGTGCGCTTGCGATTGCGCCAAGCTCGTCAAGCCACTGGTGCACTTCGCTGCCCCCGGCCAGATCAAGGTTCAGAAGTGTCGCAAGCTCCAGTTGCAGCCGTTCCACATCGTGCCGTGCGTTTCTGGTCTGCTTGGTCAGGCTTTCAGCCATCGCCTGTTCCTCGGCGGCACCATCCTGCGGAAGGTTGCCATTGATCTTTAGCCGGTCAAGCAACTTACGCGCCGAAAGGATCGCCCCTTCAGCGCGGCGCATCTCGAAGGCTTGGGCGTCGGTGTCGGCAAAAGAGTCCGGGTCTTGCAAGGCAACGAACAAAAGGTTGCGCTGATTGGCGATCTCGTCTTTGAACTCTGGCCGGTCCGGTGCGTAAGGCTGGCAGCCGCCCGGAAGACGAAGCAGCGGCGTGAACAGAACTTCGGACAGACGCTGCGGCGGGCTAACCGGGCTGCGACCTTCGATGAGCTGACGCAGGTCGAGAATCGCGCGATGCACCGTCTGCTGCAAAGCACCGTCCAAGCCTTGCCCAGATGTATCATCCGGGAATTCCACGGCTGCCAAGACTTTCCTCAATGCCCCAATCTTGCGTTGGACCATTTGACTGCTGTGGCTATCGGCCTGCACATTCTCGGCGATTGAAGCTTCCAGCCAGTCCTGCAATCTTTCGCAACCGTCCTGAAGCTTGCGGCAAGCCCAGTCAAGCGCCATGCCGCGGATACGGTCACGACGCGGGCGGCCCATTTGCAGTTCACAGTCAGCAATCAAGCTTTCTTGGGCACTTCGGTCATCAGACAGGTCCGAAATGAGATCGCGGGCCGTCTCGGTCGAACCCGGTGCTTTTCTCAGGGCTGCCTCACAGACCGTGCCAAACGCCCCGTCGTGGGACAAAAGTTGATGAAAGATCATGTGGGTCGGTGTGTGAACGCTGTGGGCGGAACGGCCCTGATCCCACCACGCTTGCAGTTCGCGTTCAGCCATTGGCAGGTGCCTTTGGCGCTCGGCACCAGCAAGTTCGGCAAGATGGGTCATGCTCGGTTGAAATTCGTAACCCAGATCGGCAAGCAGAGGCTGGATCGCGGAAAACGCTGAGAGACTGCCACGCATAGAAAGGTTTTTCAGGTGCTCACGCGCGGTGGTATCGGGTGCCAGAAGTGCTGGCCGCAGCAAAGCAGCAAATACTAGGGCGCGCGCGCGGTCGCTACGGCGTTCGTCTCCAGCGGCTTCAGCGAAGTTGACGGCAGACATCGCATCTGCAAGAGCCTCGCCCATGCGGTGAGAAGAGGTGTTATAGGGACCGGTTACAAGCGGAGTGACGACCAGCGCCTTTAGTGCCGCGATCGGTATGCTAGGTGCAAAGCCTCGCTCCATCGCCAATTCGGCTAGGTGAAACGCTAATGTGGCATTATCATCCGCGAGATACCGGCCAAAAAGGGCATCAAGCGGTTGCCTCGCCGACCATACCGCAGGCTCGTCGTCTGGCGGCTGGTCTACTTCGGAGGGGGTTACTGGATCGGACGCAGGCATGGGAGCGGCTACGACTACCGGCGCTATGTCACCATACTGTTTGGTGGCGATCGCTGGTCTTTCTGACAGCCGGGTCCCGCCCGGCGGCGTGACATCGGTCTGATCCTGCGGTTTTTCAGCTTCGACCTGAGGCAGATTTTCGCCCTTTGGTTGCAGCGCGGCCATCGACTCGACATAGGCTTCGCCCAAAGTGATGACCGTCAGGCTTGTCGGGTCCGCATCGGTGTCGCTGTTTGATGGGCTTGGGTCGTCAATGTCAGCAATGGGCGCGCCTGTAAACAGGGCCAGCGCGGATGCTAGGGCTTCATCCAGCGCAGCCTTTGCAGTTTCATTGGCTGCTTCCGCGGCATCAACAGCGTCCAGCCGTACCCGAATCAACTGGCGATCTTTCCGATCGGCTTTCTCATAGGCCTCTTCAGCCGCGAGTCTTGTCAAACCGGCAAGTAACGCTGCATGGTCGAGCAAAAGAAGATCATCCGTCATAGGTTCAAGAATGTCGATAACACTGGTCTCGGCCGTGCTGATTTTTTCCAAAAGATCAACCACTTGGGCCGATCTGTTGAGCGGCTCTAGCAGTGCCAGCAAAACGTCACGACGTTCCTCGAGGGCAGAAGCAAACGCGGCTACCTCGCCTTCCTTGGTGCAGGCAGCAACCAACGCTTCGGATTCGGCCCGAATTGCCTCGGCCATTGCAGTGTCTGGTGCTTCAAGAAAATCCAGCAGGGATCGCAAATGGTCGCGGATGGAGATCCAATCGGATGAAGATGCAGGTTTAACTGAATCATCTAAACGGGTCTCGTCGGCAATATTGGGCGCTAGATCACTTTTGAGACTATTCGAATCTACAAGCGATAGGTGCAGTTCGTGAATGGCGTGCTCTGGAGTCCAAGGATCGAAATGCGCGTCGTCTAGATCGCTAACTTGAGTGCCAACATCAAGACGGCGCATCAGCCACCCGTAAGAGCGACTTCCAAAGGATTTGTTCTTTTCTTTGGGGGACGGGCTGTTCCAGAAACGCCGGTCAAGCCGGAGAAAAAATGCGTGATCCGAGCGGATGCGCGCGAGCAACGCCGGGTAGAACAGTTTATCGTTCTTGCAGTCGCCGGTTGGAAGCAAGTCTTCAAAAATGTCGCTGTGCTTGCGGCGGTCTGATGGGGCAATCGGCCAAACTTCGGCCAAAATCTCTGGCGTTAAGCCTGTTTCGAATGCGTCCTCATCACCCATAGTCTGCCTCGATTTGAAAAATTCGTCTGATTCTTGAGTCAATGGCATATCAGCCCTGCTCCAACACCAGAGGAGCGTCCTGACCGCTATTCACGCTGACTGAAAAAACTTGTACCTTCAAGGCCCTTGCCTGCGCCACCGGGTCTGAACTGAAATCGTGGCGGGGTTGGCCTTCAGCGCGCCATGCTCCGAACCCTTGATCCAACAAAAAAGTAATGCGCTGTCCATCACCTAGTACCAACGCCATACTTCGGGCATGCAGCAGGGCTGCCTTGGAACGGATTTCCACAATTGCGCGAGGCAATAGGGCCTCCACCAGAGTGCGGCGCATGCTGTCGTTGGGGAACGAATGAAAGATCGCCCACCCTTTAGGCTCAGCTCGATCCTGCCGGGCGGTCAGTATGGTTCTGGTGGGCGGTGCTTTGGTGCCCGGCATTGCGACCATAACCTCGGCCAACAAGCGCAATGATAGCGGGTTCAGCAGGTAGCGATCGGTGTATTCGACCTGCTGCACGCCATGGGCCTGCAAGGCTGCAATCGTCAGCGGTGCCTCGGCGGCGATCGCCTTCCAGAACGCTCGACCGAAGGTCGCCACCGGACCATCCAATTGGCGTCTAAGACGGATCAGGCGCGCGTTGCCGCTGGACAGTGCGATGAAACGTTCGCTGCCGATGGTCTGGGCTGCGGGTATTGCGGGTGCCACACCCCGTACCAGGACGTTATTGGCACCCAATCCCCAGCCGGGGCCAGGGACAGCCTCGGCCCGGTCAGGGGCGGCGATGGCGGTGCTGCCGTCGGGGCCAGTAACGACCGCCAGAACCGGGCATCCTCCGACTTCGGGCAGTTCTGGCGTATGGGCCAGAGCCACATGGGCCGACAGCCGGTGCAGATCCAGCTTTTGCGCCATTTCCAGCGCTTTGTCGGTCAGGGCTGCACTGGCGAGCACTAACTGCACCACCACGCCTTCATCCTTCAGCCGCGCCAGCAGCCGGGCCACTGGCCAGCCGGGCAGCTCCCATTCCGCGGGGGCTGCGTGGAGGTAAAGCGTCACTGATTGCAGCCTACCGACCCGCAGTTGGCGATCAAGCCAATCGGGCAGAGGCAGGCCCAGAACACGAGTTTCGGAACCGAAAATCTGCATTTCGGTCGGAAGGTTCAGGCGTTCTTGCAGTGCTTTGGCCAAGGCAAGACCGGCAGGCCGATCGAGCCGCTCTTCGCCGAAATTCAGGTCAGGGCGAAGGATGCAGGCCGGACAGCCATGGGCGCAGGCTTCACTACATTCTAGGCGCTCGGTTGCATTCGTGAGGCACAGCCTAAACCATTCAGCCTCGGCCAGCCTTGCCACCAGCCCCGCCCCACCCGCTGCCCTGTCATGCAAAAAGATCGAAACGCGCGGGTCTTTGGTCGCATCAACCGAGCCACCAACTGCCAACCCGATTTCCCGCGTATCCGCCCCAAGTCGTTCCGCAAGTGCATCTCGCAGCGCAGCCGCCAGCGCAAGACCCGCAGCCCTTTCCGACTCGCGCGGCAACTGAAGCTCGAACACGTCGGTACGCGCCTCATGAATAAGGCGCACATTGCGCTGAACCAGCTGCGGTTCGGTATAGCCGCCGGGGCAATAGCCGCCCGCCAGCTTTGTGGAATGACCTGCGGCAAGAGGCTTGTGCTGGGCGATGGCCGCCGGTAGCGCCGATTTGAAGCCGGGGTTCTCCTCGGTTTCAGCTTCGGCGCGCCCACATGCCAGACAGATCGCATAGCCAAAACCATTCATGCCGCTGCCCAGCGTGATCACTTGCCCGTCCGGATCGGCGCGCAGTCGCCCTGCCACTGGATCGGGCAACGATTGCCAAGGGGCACCCGCCGCCGAAATCCGCGGCATTTCATAGGGCGCATGGCCAAGGTTTTCATAGCCTGTATGGGGTGCGTGGCGGCCAAGAAAACCGGCGGGCCGCAAGCTGCGTTTCCAGTCAGGTTGGGGCGTATCGCAAAGCGGGCAGGTTTTCGGCTCTGTTCGCGCGAGGCCGAAGCCCCGGCAGGACCGGCATTCCCAGAACTGTTGCAGGTCCTCCAGCCCTGAGGCATCGGCCTTACTGCCCCATGCGGGCAGCACGCCTTCGGATTTGTGCACAAGGCCATCCACCACTACCTCGGCACCCGGCGCATATTCGCGGATTGCCACATCCAGTGTTCGCGACGCGCCGCCCTGACGATCACCAAAAGCGATCGGCGGGGTGCCAAGGGTTGCTTCGCGGTCATGTCCCGACAGATGGTCGAAGCTGACGACATCGACCGGAAAGCCATAGGCAGGCGTGAACCCGCGCCGGGCAAGCTCGCCCAACAGAAACTCGCCCTTCATGCGCTTGGCGCGGTTCGAAAAGGCAGCCTTCACCTCTGGTTCTGGTGCCGTTTCCGCGCGCGAAATCAGATCAGAGTATTCTGCACGCCAGCGCCCAAGCATCTTTTCGAAGGCCACAGCAGTTTCTGCCGCCAGATGAGCAGCGCTGCGTGTCTTCAGTGCGGTTGCGCGCACTAGCAAAGCCAGATCACTCGATAGTGTGTAGGTTTTCGCCCATGGGCTACGCAGGGCAGCCAGAAAGCCATCGGCTGGCGCGTCCGATACCATGAGAACGGCCCTATCATCGGTTGCACCGAAGAATTCGCCGGTTGATGCCTTTATGCTGAACGATCCGCCCTGATCGCGAAGGAAGGCGGCTAGAAGTGCCGCGTGAACATGTCGTGCCACCAGCGACGGGCTGTCCAGCCGCACTGCAGGTGCCGCGATCTGGGCGGATAGCAACCGCGTCGGCGTATCGAAAACGATCTGGTCCAGCGGCAGGTTGCGGCAGAAAGTGACTCCAAACGCCCAAGGCTCGCCCCTTCGTCCCGCACGCCCGACACGCTGGCGATAGTTGGAAACCGCAGGCGGCACATTGGCATTCACAACCAGACGGACGTTAGGAATATCGACTCCCATCTCCATCGTGGTCGAACAGTTCAACAGGTTGATCCGGCCCTCCTTGAAGCGGTCCTCATAGGTGCGCAGTACTGCCCGCTTGATCTGCGCCGAATGCTCCTGCGCCCTGAGAAAGCGCGCGTAGGTGGCCGCGCGGTCGTGCAAAGGTGTCCACTGCCCATTGTGACGTTGACCCAAAACCAGCGGATCGCTTGAACACCATGCCGTCATCACTGCCCGCCGCTCCGGGTCCAGCCCACCGGGGTTGGCCAGCGGGAGCCTTGGCAAAATGATACGCGTCAATGGCCGTCCTATGTCATAGGGCGACATTCCGCCTGCCGAATAGCCAAACACTCGTCGCGTCACCGGGCAGAGCCATGCCTGTTCGAGCCGCAGCGCACCAGCTGTCGCGAAGGCCACCCGGTATGCACCGCCCCCCGCATCCTTTGCCGCCGTAGTGGTTATCAGCGACCAAAGTGCCGTCAAAACATCGGCAGCGCGATCCTGATCGACACCGTTTTCCATGCTGCCTTTGATCAGCGCATAAACCATGCGCTGCAACCGGGATGGCCGGTTGTTGACCGCAATTGCGCCGGGCCAGGCCTTGGCACCAATGGGGCGATCGGCGGGCAACAATCCGGGCCGACAAATTGATTTCAGCCAACCACCCCGTGGGCTGACCAAGGGCACCATCCAATCTGGGGAAATGGAAACCGCTGTGTTGTCGCGGAATACGAAATCGAGAGCCGCCAGTGCTAGTCCGACCCAATCGGCGACACTCGCACCGACTTGCATCAATGCCGCTGGCATCGTGCTGTGCGCCTTCTCCTCCATTCTCGGGAAAGTAAGCCGCAGCAAGCCCATCGTCTCAGCATTGTTTTGAACCCGGGGACGACGAAAAAGCTCACGTAAGAGGAACATTTCGGCCAACTTACGCGGGTTTTCGGCCATCTCACGCCCACCATAGACGCGTTCGGCCCAAACGCCGGTAGCAAAGTTCCGCAATTCGTCTTGTTGGGCAAATCGGTCGATCAAGTCTGGCCAGAGTACGGGCTTTGGAGCGTCTGACAGTTGTATTTCGATGCGCCGGATATCGTCGGCGAATTCCTCCGGATTGGTCTGATAAAGCTTTAGCTTGCGTTCCAACTTGGCGCGATCTTCTCCATCGATCCTGCGCCCTTCCTGAACCGAATGGAACAGAAACGCCCGCGTCAGCCCGCGTTCAGCATCCTGTTGCAGCTTCGCAGCCAACCGTGCCGTGCCTTGGCGGCTGTCGGAAAAAGTGATTGCGCGGCGTCCGCCCATCGGCAAGCCGGGGGCCTCCATCGGGCTGGCCAGTGCCTCGACCAGCAACGGCACCCCGTTGCCCATGAAAAAGGCAGGTCCATAGCGTTGTGGGGCCAGCCGTGCGGTATCGGCTGCCGGACAACAGGTGCGGTCGGACTCGGTATGCAGCATGCCAAACGCGATGATGCGGCTATCGCCGTCCGCTGGCGGGGCATTGTCAAAAACAGCGCCGTCAGTCATCCTCAGATGGTAATCGGTGGCATTTCCACGCGCAGGGATCAGCACCACATTGCCGCGTGTCGCAACACTTGCCGTGGTGTCGCTGTCGGGTTCGACGTCCACGGCAAAATCATCGACGTCGCTGGCGCGCACTGGTATCAGCCGCGTAAACGTGTGCCCATCAACGGCAGTTACTTCGAGCCCGGCAGATAGGTGTTCGGTGCCGCATTCCGTACAGGCCACCAGTTCAAAGACTGGTGCCTTGCAGGTGCAATGGTCGCGTTGCGTCAACCATACCGCCCCAAACCCCCACCCCGAGCCTTCGGCGGCAAGTTCTGCATCACGGTGCGGACAGGCCGGATCAATGCACACCCAGAATCCGCCTTGCGCCCTGTGAAACAGATGTGCACGCCATGGCAGCAACCGCTGTTCTGTGCCGGGGCGGATGGCAAGGGCCGCAGCATCCAGGAGCAGCTGAGCTTCAGCGCGGCGCGATATGCCGTCGGGGCCGAGCAGTGTCGTGGCCACCTCGGTCAGGGTGACACCCCGTGCTGACATGGTGCCTTGCAGCTTCTGAATGCGCGGATGCGGTGCCAGTTGATCCCAGAGAAGTGCCGGATCAAGCCCGTCGAGGGCTTTCGCGTCAAGCGGTCTGTCTGGCCCAGCGGGAGGCAGGACGGGTGCCACAGATCGGCCTTCAATCACGCACACACGGTCATCGGCCAGACCGGCCAGGTCGCCAACAAATCGGGTCAGTTTGTCTTTAGTGCGTTCGCCGTCGCTGATTGTCGCCGATGTTGCCATCAGGCGTACCTGTTCTGGTTTCACCCCAAATGCAGCCCGCACACGGCGCAGTAGAAGCGACATTTCGGCAGCTTGCGCACCGATATAGCTGTGCGCCTCGTCCAGGACGATCCACCGCAGCAAGCCCTGCGATTTATCAAGGATGGGGCGGTCCTGCGCGCGCAACAGCAGGTATTCCAGCATGGTGACGTTTGTCACCAGCACCGAAGGTGGAGCCTCACGGATCGAGCGGCGGTCCCCAAGTTCGGCCGCGGCCAGTGATCCCTTTGCGACCTTGTTTGGGGTCTCCGGCGTTAGACCGTTGTAAAGCGCGAAACTTACCCGGTTCTTCAACGCCTCGGTCCATGCGGCAAGGCGTTCTCGCTGGCTTTCGATTAGCGCGTTCAGCGGATAGATAACTATTGCTCGCACGCCGACAAGCTTGCCGCGAGCCGGATCTGTGACCAGATCATTCAGCATCGGCACCATGAAACATTCGGTTTTTCCGGACCCGGTGCCCGAACTGACGAGGCACGAAAGTCCATTGCCCGCAGCCTTCCATGCCGCGAGCTGATGAGAATAGAGCGGACGGTCGCGTGGCACCCGCTCGGCGGAAGCACCGTCAAGCGCATTCACCGTATCGGGATGTAGCAACCCGCCCGACAGATCGCCAAGCGTATGATCGGCCGTTTCCCACGCTCGAGCTGCCTCAAACACAGGATCGGCAAGAAATGCACCGTCGTTTGCTTCCACACCTCCCGGCCCGGCTGACAAGCGCCGCAACAATGCCGCGTTCAACGCTGGCGAGGCAAGCCTTCCTCGCGCCACCACGGCGGAAGCGGCCCGGGATGCAATCTGACCGCAGGTTTCGTCAAGATGTGAGCGATCAGTCATGTACAGGCCTCGGTCTGAATGTGGGCAATGGCGGCGGGCAGGGCGGCATCGAAGTATTCGGTGTCCACGAGCCGAAGGTTGATAAGCGTCAACGTTTGCCCAAGATCAGGTGCCGGACGCAGCCCGACGGCCATTTCCGCGGCAACCAAAGGTGCGTCAATCAAAGGCTGTACCTGCGGGCTGAACGAAAGCTTGGTCGAGCGATAGCGAGCTACGATACCCACTACGCCATCCGGCAGCCGGTCAAACCGCCGGGCTGCATCTTGCGCCCGCGCCTCCAACCGCGCAACTGGGTTGGGAACCAGAACCGGCGCAAGTTTCAACCGATGTTCCGGCGAGAGTGCCAGTGATATCAGCCCCGTATTCACCAGCGCCATGCCGAAGTGCCCGGCAAGTTCTGGCCGGTGCGACAAGATCGCCCCGATGCGGTTTGCCAGTGCCCCACCGGCCTCGTCGGCAGCCTCTTGCGGTTCGAACAGCGTGCGGCGGATGTCGATCTGGCGCGAAAGTTCGGCCTGCATCGCCTGAGTAAAGGCAGAAATGGGCAGAACGGGCCAGAACAACGGTGCCACCCCTTCCAAAGCCATCGCCATAGGCAATTCTGCCGTCGGCACGCGCAGGGCCAACGCAACTGCTGCCGCAGGAGCGCCCGCTAGCGCCTGAACCTGATCTAGAACGCCAGCATCGCCTCCCTGACCTGCCGCTGCGATCAAGCGCCAGACTTTGCTCCAATTGTCGCTTTCTGGCTGATCCACGAGGCGCAGCCATTCGGTCCGATAAGTAGCAATACGTGCTTTCCTGGTCGAGTGGGGCAAGGGAGTGGACGACCAGATCAATCCGCGCTGGACCCGGTTCTGGTGGCGCGACTGGATCAGCCAGGGGCCCCCATCCTCGCCAAGGGCGTCGCGCAGGTTGCAGCCGCCGATGGTGTCCAGCGTCACAATACGCGCAGGGTCGCCCAGATCGACGGCATACAGTTCAAGCATCGATTGCGGCACTTTCAGCACCGCGTCTGCTTCTGCCGACCACGGCACCTCGCGCCCAAGTCCGGCGCGCAGAACATCCTGCGTGAGAACGGCTTTTTCGTGATAGCGACCAAGTTCCAGCCGAAATCCCTGTTCGGCCCCTACGACAAGCCGCAGGTTGACCAGCGCGTCCAGCCCGCCTTGCGCCAACAGTGCACGGATCAGCGGCAGATGCGCCGCGAGGGCCACGTGACCAGAAACCCGCAAGGAAACCGGCGGATGCGGCTTGTCGCCCTGGACCAATCTGAATTGCAGGTAGCCTTGGCTGAATGGTGGAACGATTGCACGCCAGCCGACCAGCGCTTCTGCCGCAAGTGGTAGATTGCGATCCAGCCTTGCGCCCTGCGGATCAAGGACCATCCCGGATCTTGCAGGCCACGGAGCGACAAGCTCAAGGGACGTCCCGGTCGCCGGGTCCGACAGACGTAGAGAAACCAGCCCTGGCGCTGCCCCAGGAACCGCTAGAGCCAGCGGGGCCGTTGCTTCGCCGCTGCTATGTGCCCCGCCTGCGTGCAGATTTACACGCCAACCGTCAGGCAACCCCGCGGTAACCAGCACCACCCTCCCGGGGGCTTCCTCTCGCAGCGTTAACTTGGCCGCCTCGGGCAAGGATACAAACCGCAGGCGCACGAGCAATTCATCATTTCGCAGCCATTCGACGAAATTGGCCCCAAGCAAGCGTCCTTGCCGCAGACGCTGTTCTGCTGCTCCGATGCGATGCAACCCTCCAGCGCCAACAGCGCCATAGATCGCTGGCCTGCCACAATAAACTGATGATCCATCGGCGAGCCGCCAACCGGCAAGCACCGGCCCGAACAGATAAAGATATGCTTCGGGCGCTTCTTCATCCGCCCCTGTTTGTACCCGGAAACGCTGCGCCCCAAGGCAAAAACTTCCAGCACCGGTCGCCCGCCACAAGTCGCCACCGGGTCCAGAATACGGCCCATCTAGTGTCAAACTGGGGTCAGCTTGCGGAACCACCCCCTCGGGGGCCAGCAACCACAAATATCCGGCACGGGTTCTGCCCGATCCCGGTTGCGGGATTAGCAACCTCGGCTCTCCCCCTTCAGCTTGGTCTGCCGCACGCCACAGGCTGGCTGCCTCGTCCGGGCTTGGCAGGCCGGGATCTAGCATAGCCTCACCGCACGCCTGACCATCGGCAAAGGCGGCGAGAGCGAATGGTGCGGAGGGATCAGCTGCGATCTGTGCAGGGCCCGACTGGCCGAAGCGACGCATCTGCCAACCACCGGGTTCTGGAGTGGCGGTATAGGTGACAGATTTGGTGCGGCCCGCAGTCTGTGATATCAAGCGCAGCCGCAGGCCATCGGCGGCCTTCGGCAGCAAAGCCGATGGCAGCCAGCCCTCGGCCGCAAGGCTCACCAAGCCATGCCAGCGCCCGTCATTGTCCTGCTGCAAACCGCGCTGGGCAATAGCCAACAAGGTCTGACGTAGTGCGCCGCGTTCTGCGTTCAGCGCAGGCCTTATGAGCGCCTCCGCGATATCTGGCGACATACGCAATGGCAGCCGCACTGCCCAGCCGGGCTGGTTCGCATCAAGCCAGCGTTCTGCGGCGCTGGGCGGAAGATCGGCTGGCAGCGTAGCCCTCAATTCAACCAGCGCCAGCACCAGATCGCACAGAAGTCGTGCGAAATCTGGGCCTTGAAAGGTTTGCGGTAAGCCCATCACTACACGCGCGGCCATTCGCTCGGCAATCGGTGCTGCGGCCATCCCGCCTTCGGCCTCAATTCCGGCCATCAGGTCCAGGACCGCCCGCCGATACTGCCCATCATGGGTCAACACCACCTGCGGCAACCCGCCTTCGGCCATCAGCGTGTAAAGCGACATGCGGATGCCGCCTTGGGAAACCCGCACTTTCCGTCCCCACCAGCCAAGCCCCCGGTCTACCAGCCGCAAACCGAAATCCCGGTTTTCGGCCAAGCCAAGCCCGCCGAATACCAGCGCCCAAGTGAGCCGACCGCCCGCAAACCGTGCTCGAATATATTCCGAGGCCCAAAAAACGAACGCTGCAGCGGTGCTTTCCGTCGTCTGCCCAGTACCGACGCGTAAGCGCAGGGCACGTTCGAGGTCTGCCAGCCGCTCGGGAGAGCAGGAATAAGCGTATAGCGGCCTGCCATCGGGGGAGGGCAAGAAACTGTCGGACAGAATACTATGAAGCGATTGCATTTACCTACGGATACCTGCCATCGCGCTCTCCGGCAAGCAACAAGTTAGATGGGAATAGTGATCTGAATTTGGTCATTGCTTAAATCTCACGGTGATCCGCACCGGCGTGTTGCTGCCCGCGCAAGGTTGGCGCGACCATGGCGATGCAGACGGTTGCGATACTGGAACGGCTCGTAGGTGCCGCCGGAATCGGCCGGAGCGCTGACCGTCACTTCCTCGCCGGGATCAAGGCGCACCACTTGACCTGGGGCCACTTCGTATTGATCGAGGGGTGCATCGGGGCCCATCGGCTTCAGCGGAATATCCGGGGCGGGCGAGGTCACGAACATCGCATACATCGCCGCGACCTTTTTGCGGTCCAACTCCGCGTCGTCGTATTGATCGAGCAGGAACAGCTTCACGATGGCAGGCGCAAAGCGCGACACGCCGCGCAACTGCCCGGCCTCCACCGGGTCGATGATGTGCAACACTTCGCTGGCGGGCACTCGCACCGTCTCGCCCGACAACCCCGGATCGGTGCTGTCGCCGGGATGACGCCGCAGGAAGTGATAGGCGACGCGGTGCCCGATCAGGTCGAACTCGATGCCCTGCCGGATCACGTTGCCGTTTGGGTCCACCGCGTTGTGGTAGAGCGGCAGCATTTCCGAGGGCAGCATCTGGACCTGCAACGGCACCACCAGCCCGTCCTCCGGGCGGCGGGGCCGAAAGCGCAGGAAGACCTCGCCGGTCATGAACACCTCGCGCGCGGCGCGGCGCTGGAGCCCGTAGAAATCCGTCAGCCCCTCGGCATCGGCCTCGTCGGTCCAGGCCAACCACAGCCGCTGCACCGCGTCCTTGCGCGACGCCTGCGCAATGGTCGAGTTCGGGCTGATGCCATTGCCGACGGTGTTGGCCGCCCAGCTTTCAATCGCGTTGTTGGCATAGCCGTTGTTGCGCACCAGCCAGCGGGCGCGGGCGTTCATCTCTGGCCCCGAGGCGGCGATCAGCGCGTTGACATGGGCACGGGACGTGGTGAAGCCTTTCAGGCGGCGCTGGCCCGAGGTGGCGTCAAACCCGCCAGGCAAGCCAAAGCCGCCGACCCAGGCGCCGACGCGCGCCCGCCAGTTGGTTCGGGTCATGTCACAGATCCTTGCTGGCGTAGGTCCGGAACACCCGTGGCCGCGCCACTGCCGGATCGGACGCTGCGATCCGCCGCTCAAGATCGAAGATCGCCGTGGCAAGCTCGGCGTCCGAGCCATAGGTGATCTGCCGTCCGTCATAGGTGATGGACCGCACCCCGCCAAAGCGCATGCCGAGCAGGGCGCTGAGCAGCGCCTGCATTTCTGCCAAAGTCATTGTCTCTACCTCATATATGTCGGGCGCACCGCGCCCGTGCGGCGACGGCGCGGTGTTTGCACCGCCCCGGCGGTCGGGGCGGCCGGGATCACTACCTCGGGGGCCGCAATCACCTTGGTTTGCACGCCCGCCTGCGATTCCAGCGACCGCCACGTCGCCTCGTCCCAGCGATCAGCGCCGAGGATCCATGCCGCCGCGCGGGCATAGACGCGGGCGTCGAGCGCCTCGTTGCGTTCGCGCATCTTCTGCCATTCCTGATGGCCAAAGCCGCGCTTGTTGCGCACCGTGACCAACTGCTCGGCCACCAGCTGCTTCAGCCATTCGGTGTCGGCCCAGCTGGGCAAGTGGATCGTGCCTGCCGGATCGCAGACGCCCAGCGCGCGATCCTCGTCCGAGGGGCGTTCCAGCCGCAGGAAGCGATACGTCTCCGCCTTGAAGGTAGACACGGCGATGGTCCAGAGCCGGG
>Ga0210012_1001984_pt1 | contig 18463 bp, 21 predicted proteins | sample CryGeymeta201504_FD_183974 | JGI IMG/M metagenome (GOLD analysis project Ga0210012, IMG submission 183974) | Groundwater microbial communities from Crystal Geyser aquifers in Utah, USA - Crystal Geyser metaG 2015-04 (SPAdes) (version 2) | ecosystem: Environmental > Aquatic > Deep subsurface >... | reverse complement strand
CCGCCCGGCACCCGCCCCACGCCCCAGTGCACCAGCATCACGTCCAGCGCCGGCCCCGGCCGCGGCCCGTCCGGCCAGTGGGTTTGATGACATGGACGACGACATACCTTTCTAGTGCAGTGTTGCACGCTATCTGGAACATAAAAACGCGTGGTTTGCGCCTTGCCCTGACCCAAAATCCATCGTTTTTATTTGTTCCATCAAGCGCGCAACACTACACCAGGACGGCAGCTTCAACGCTGCGACACTTTTTTGTTTACAACAGCGACTGCACCCAGCGCTGTAATTCACTGGCGGGCAAGGCGCCTGAACGACGCGCAATTTCACGCCCACCGCTGAAAATAGCCAGCGTCGGAATGCTTTGGATGGCATAGCGACTCGCCAGCGCGCCCTGCTCTTCGGTGTTGACCTTGATGAAGCGTGCGCGCGTTCCAATCAGCGCGCTGACTTGCTGGAACGCAGGTGCCATGGCCCGACACGGGCCGCACCATGGCGCCCAGAAATCGACCACTACGGGTATCTGGCTCTTGCTGATCTGTGCCTGAAAACCGGCAGCATCCAGACTCTGCGGCTCGCTGCCAAAGAGGGGCTGGTGGCAACTGCCGCAATTCAATTCTTTGCCTTCAGAAGCTTGTGGAATGCGATTGGTAGCGTTGCACGCGGTACAGACGACGTGAAGTGTGGGTCCCATGGATTTTTGTCCTTTCATGCCGCTCATATGATACCCACCAGGGTATATTCAAGAGGGCATCAAAAACTGTAGCGCGCGGTCAATTCGAGTTTGCGCTCGAGCGTCTTTTCGCCAAACTCGCTCAAGGCTGCGCCTTGCAGCCAACCCAGGCGGGCGCGCAAGTCCCACCCGTTGAAACCGGTGTAGCTAAGCTCGGGTGTCAGTTGCCAGCTATGGTCTTGCGCATTGGCCATCCAGGTCACTGCGGCGCTACCGTAAACCCAGCCCAACGGTTCGCTTACGCTGGCTTTGACGTACAGATAATCTTGCCCCGGATTGGCCCGCCCCATGCCGCTTTGCCCCAGGGTGACCACCTTGGCTGCCAGCGCGGCGGGTGCACCAGGTGCTGTGGCGCTGATCAGAAAACGGTTGTAATCAGCCAATTCCGCATCGCTCAAACCCGCCCCGTTGTGAATCCACTCGGCAATCCAGGTCACTTCGCTGGCCGTCAGGTAGCGCAAGCCCAGCAGCCACGACCGCGTATCGGTAACCTGGCTGCTGACCACGCCGCTGGGGCTGACGACGTTACGCGTCGCATTGCGCTGTAGGGCCCACTCGCCGTGGAGTTCCAGATTGCTGCTGATATTGCGCGAGAAATCGACACCAAAGGCCTCGGGTCGGGCCCCCGCAGCGCGCCACATCAGGTCGAGGTCGGTGTCCCAGGCCAGCAGATAGAGCCGTGCCGCCGGGTTGAGGTCATTGCTTTTGCCAAAGTCGCTGTTGGTGATGCCATCGGTGGGCAGCAACACCCCAGTCAAGCTGACAGCGCTGATGGGGCCGTCCAGGCTGCGTGTGAAATCACCGCTGGCCATGAAAAAGCCTTCGCGGCTGGCGGTGGGATCGGTGGCGTCTTTGGGGCGCTCGATGAAACCCACTGTGGTCAGCGCGTAGCCCTTGCCCCAGCGCTGCACGCGCTTGCCCACGTCCAGCGTCAGGCCGGGCCCGGCGCTGTAGCGTGCGCCGCCCTCCATCACCCGCAAGTCATCGGTGCGGTTCACCAACGCGTCATTGGCCTGGCTGCCCTGGGCGCGCGCGTCCAGCACCCAGTCGCCCAGATTGGCTTTGGCCGCCAGCTCCAGTGTCACCGTACTGCGCCACAGCGTGCTGCGCGCAGCCTGCCCGGGATAGGCAAGGGCATAAGACGCACTGTCACCCTGCAGCCCCAACTGCTCCAGCTTGGGTTCGACGTAACCCGAAAACTCCAGCGGTTTTTTCTCGAATTCCGCCGCGTCAAAGCTGAACTCTTGTGCGCTGGCCAACGCGGCAGCAAGCGCGCACGCCAGCGCGGTCAGCGTCGTTTTCATTTGCGCAGTTCCTCCATGCGCGCCATGAAGCCCTGGGTGAAGACTTCATCAGGGACGTCACGTTTTTTCAAACCCGAATACAGCATGACCGATTTGTAGTCCTTGTACAGCGGGCTGTCGGTCTCGATGGTAGCCGGGCGCTTGATGCCACCGCCAAAATCCTTGATGTCCTTGAAATGCAGGGTTTTCAGCAGCATGCCGCTGCTGGCATACGCCTGGATGTCGATCGGCAGAATCAGCTTTTTGTCGACCGTCATGGTCAGCTTGTCGTAGGCGACATCGCCGGTTTTGGCTTTGAGGTGCAGGGTGTAGAGCTTGCCGGACTCGTCAACCGAGGCCACGTCGTATTCCACTGCGTAATCCAGCCGCATGATGTCAGCATTGTTGAACACACCGCCGGTCACCGACTGCAGGCTGGTGATGCGCATCGGCTTGCCCACGCTGGGCAGGTACATCCACATGTTGTCGCCCTGACGCAGCGTGGTGCGACCCTTGTCACTGGCCGGTTGCAGAAACAGGCTGGCGGTTTTGTCCTTACCCTTCTTGACCGAATACAGCACGAACTCCTTCTTGTTGCCGTTGGGCTCAATGTTGATGAGCTTGCGGTAGCTTTCGTACGACTCGGGCTCCAGGTTGCGGTCAAGCTTCTTGAGCAAGGCTACGCCATCCACAGCAGAAAAGGCCAGCACCGGCATCAACAGGGTGAGAGCAGCTATATTTTTAAAAGCAAACATGGGGTTCTCCAGATCGTTCAATTTAGACATGGCGCAAGGCCTGGATCGGGTCCATGCGCGCAGCGCGCCAGGCTGGCTGCAAACTGGCCAGGCCCGACACCAGCACCGCCAAGCCCAACACACCCAGCACTTCTCCCGTAGCCAGACTGGGGTGCAATGTAATTTGCTCACGGCCAAAGTTGAACACCACCGGCCAGACATTGAGTGCAGCCACCACGGCATAACTCAGCGCCACGCCCGCTGCTGCACCCGCCAGCCCCAGCAACAAGCCTTCGCTCAAAAAGATCGCCATCAGCTTGTTGGGCTGGGTACCAATGGCTGCCAGCGTGCCAATCTCACGGATGCGCTCGTAGACGGCCATCAGCATCACGTTCATCACACTCACCAGCACTATTGCCACCAGCATGACGCGGATGAAAAAAGTCATCATGTCGATCATCTTGACGATATTGGCAAACGGCGATAGCTGAGCCCAGGTGTGCAGTTCAGTGGCGGGCTTGTCTTCCTTGTTTCGGATGGTGTCGAGCGCGCTAGTCAGGCGCTTTTGCGCTGCAGCCAGTTGGTCGATATCTTTCAGGCGCACCGCCACTTCCATCACCTCTTCTTTGTCCATACGAAGCAATTCACGTGCGTCCTTGATGTCGATGTAACCGTCACGCCCGCCCGGGCCGGTGATGCCTTCCAGAATGCCGCCCACGGTGAAGGTCTTGCCGTTGACCGAGCCGGAAGCGTTGGTGGCGACCAGCACCACCTGGTCACCGAGCTTGACCTTCATGCCTTTGGCTAGCAGCGCTGGTACCAGTACTTTGCCCGGTTCAACCAGTGGGCCAGTTTTGTCGCCCTCACTGATGCGCTGACGCAAAGCGGGCACGGCGGCATCTTCGGCAGCGGCATCAATGCCGTTCAAGCGGATGCTGCTGTTCTCGGTAAAGTTACTGAACATGGCACCGAGCTTGACGCGCTTGGAATACGCCGCTACCGCCGGGTCGGCCTTGAGCGCGTCTTCGATCAGCAGGGCAGCGCGCGGCTGCAGGCTCATGGTCAGCGGCAGATTGTCCATTGACGCGGTGTAGCCCTTGCGGTGCACCTGCAGGTGGCCGAGCATGCTGTCGGTGATCGAGCCGACCATGGTTTGCTTGAACGAGCCCGCTGCGGCCACAAACAGCAGCAGCGCCACCACGCCTAGCGTGATCAGCAACGCGGTCAGCAGGGTACGGCGTTGGTAGCGCAACAGGTTGCGCATGGCAAGTTTGAGTGTGGATTTCATGCTGTGGCTCCTGCGGTCAGCCGCCCGTCTTCCAGCGTGAAGGTCTGCTCGGCTTCATGCATGATCTTGGGGTCGTGGGTGGAAAAAATGAAACTGGTGCCAAAGTCATCGCGCATGGCTTTCATCAGGTTGAGCACCTTGTAGGCGGTGTCGTGGTCCAGGTTGGCGGTGGGCTCGTCAGCCAGCACCAGCTTGGGCTGTCCCACCAGCGCACGCGCTACCGCCACGCGCTGCTTTTGCCCGCCTGAGAGCTGGTCCGGGCGCTTGTGCGCCTGCTCGGTCATGCCCACCGCGGCGATCATCTGGTTGACACGCTCACGGCGCTTGGCTTCGCTCCAGCCGCGCACCATCAGCAAGGGGTATTCGATGTTTTCGTAAGCGCTGAGCACCGGCACCAGGTTGAAATCCTGAAACACAAAACCCAGGTTTTCACCCCTGAAAGTGGCCGCCGCGCTGCGCGACAGGCTGCTGACGTCCACCCCGTTGACCCGAAGCGTGCCGCTGCTGGGATGGTCCAGGCAGCCAATCAGGTTCAGCAGCGTGGACTTGCCGCTGCCCGAGGGGCCGACAAAGGCGGCAAAAGCGCCCTCGCCGATCTCGAAAGTCAGCCCCTTGAGGGCGGGAACCTCCTGCTCACCCATGCGGTAGCTCTTGGTGATGTTGTTGGCTTGTATCAATGCCATGGTGTGCTCCAGTCAATCAAGGGGGTCGGTCAGCGCCTCAGCTGGCAAAAAAACCACGGGCTTTGCGCATGTCGCAGCTGCGTGACTGCGGCGCGGGCAGGGTGATGCCTTTTTCCGTGGCGCGCGTCACCATCGCGGCGTGCTGCTCGGCCTGCACCGCCTTGCACTCTTCATAGGTTTTGGCCGCCGCCATCCTGGCCTGATTCGCGCTGCGTTCTTCGGGCGTCAGCAACGATTGACCAACGCGTTGACCTTGCATTTGTCCGCCGCGCATGGCCTGTGCCGGACGACCATCTGGGCCAACGTCACCTTGCCCTTGCACCATCTGCTGATTGCCCATGGGCCCCATGCCAGCGCCGGGTCCATAGCCTGGGCCCGCTTGGGCGATGACGGTGGCAGACAGTGCAGCTACGACCGCGGTGCCAATAGCCAGTGTTTTAAAGAAATTGACGGTTTTCATGATGTTCTCCGGTTCGACTGTGGGGCGCTGCACCTGCTGCGTCCCTGAGGTGTATTGCACTGCACTCGTGTTGCTTCAGTGTGTCTGAAGCGCGGCTTTTTGCATCGCGCTGTTGCAACCGGGGCTGGCGTTACAGTGCGTTACAACACCTCTTTTTGAGCCCGTGATCATTTGCGGCCCCAAGACCCGATTCACCGCAAAATACGGACACAGCATGGACAAACAAGACTGCATCCTGATCGTCGACGACGAGCCCGAAATTCGCCGCTTGCTGACAGACTACCTGAGCCGCAACGGGTTTGAGGCGATCGCTGCCGCCGATGGCCGCGCCATGTGGCAACTGTTGCAGCAGCACGCGGTGGATTTGCTGGTGCTTGACCTGATGCTGCCCGGCACCGACGGCCTGACGCTGTGCCGCGACCTGCGCGCCAAATCCAGTTTGCCTGTGCTGATGCTGACCGCCCGCGGTGAGGATGCCGACCGCATCGTCGGCATTGAAATGGGTGCCGATGACTACATGGTCAAGCCCTTCAACCCGCGTGAGCTGTTGGCGCGGATCAAGTCCATCCTGCGCCGCACCCGCGCGCTGCCGCCCAATCTGCAGCCCGAAGCCAGCCGCTGCCTGTGCTTTGCGGGCTGGTGTCTGGACACGGCCGAGCGCATCCTGAGCGCACCCGACGGCGTCGTCACACCTTTGTCCGGTGGCGAGTACCGCTTGTTGCGAGTACTGCTGGACCACCCCAACCGGGTCGTCACACGCGACCAGTTGTTTGAGATCATCCACGGCCGCGAGGCCGAGGCTTACGACCGCGCCGTCGATGTGCAGGTCAGCCGGCTACGCCAGCGCCTGCGCGACGACAGCCGCGAGCCACAGCTGATCAAAACCGTCCGCGGTGAAGGCTATGTGCTGGCCAGCACCGTCATCGGCCAGGCGCACTGCCCGGGGCTGCCATGCGCTTGAGCAAGAGCCTGTACGCCCGCATTGCGCTGATCCTGTTGCTCGGCTTGGCGGTATCCCAGGGGGTGAGCTTTTTGCTGCAGAACCAGGAGCGCACTGACGTTGTACAACAGGCGCGTGGGCAAAATTTTTCTGAGCAAATTGCCAGTGCGGTGCAGCTGCTCGAAGCAAGCACCCCGACGCAGCGCCAGCAAAGCCTTGCGGCACTGACGCGCAGCGGCCTGCGGGCAGAATTTCTGAGCACCGATGCGGTTCACCCCAATCCACCCCGCGGCTCCTTACCAGCAATCCTGGCACAGCGCCTGGGTGGCGCGCGCGAGGTAAGGGTCAAAGGCAATGGGCCTGTTGGCGCCAGCGTGCCCGGCGCAATGGCCCGCAGCGTCGATGTGCAGTTGGCCGATGGCCAGTGGGTGCGTTTGACCGAGCAGGCGGCCAAGGCTGCTGCCACCCCGGCCTTGTCGACCGCATTGTTGGCACAGCTGGGCTTGACCTTGGCTCTGGTTGCAGGCGTCACGCTGCTGGCGGTGCGCCAAACCACGCAACCGCTGTCACAGTTGGCGCTGGCCGCCGATCGGCTCGGCCATGACCTGGACGCGGCACCCTTGTCCGAGACCGGCAGCAGTGAGATGCAGCAGGCAGCCAAAGCGTTCAACACCATGCAAACGCGCATTCGAGCCTTGGTTGAAGAACGTGAGCGGGCGCTGGCCGCCGTATCGCACGACTTACGTACCCCGCTGACGCGTATGCGCTTGCGCTGCGAACTGATCGAAGATGACAACTTGCGTGAGCAACTGGGCAGCGACATCGATGCAATGGCTGCACTGATCGACAGCACGCTGGCGTATTTGCGTGGACAGCAAAGCCAGGAGGCAGTTCGCCCGTTGGACCTGAATGCCCTGCTGGCCTGCCTGATCGACGATGCCCGGGTTCAGGGACGCACCGTCACACTGCAAGGCATTGCAAGCAATTTCTACCCTGGACGCTTGTCCGGCCTGCGCAGAGCGCTACAAAACTTGATAGACAACGCCTTCAAGCATGGGGCGTGCAACGTGACCCTGACGGTGCAGGACGATCACCAATGGCTAAGACTGGGCGTTCAGGACGACGGCCCCGGCATTGTTCCGCAAGAGCTGACCCGGGTGACCGAGCCGTATTACCGCTGTGACCAGGCGCGCAGCCAGGCCGACGGTTCGGTGGGGCTGGGCCTGGCCATCGTCAGCGACGTGGCGCGCCTGCACGGCGGCACGCTTGAGTTGGCCAACCTGCCCGGCGGCGGCCTGGGCGCCACACTGTGCCTGCCGCGCCGGATGGTTTGAACAGATTTGCCGGCTCAGGCGGGCGTCATTGCATCCCAGGCTGCCAGCGCCTCGGCCACCAGCATCAAACCCGGGCCGCCGCCCATGTAGACGCACACACCGAGCGCCTCTTCGAGTTCGGCACGGGTGCACCCCAGCCGATGCAAGGCCTTCACATGAAAGGCAATGCAACCCGCACAGTGCTGCGTGACACCAATGGCCAACGCGATCAGTTCCTTGTGCTTGGCACTGACGGCACCTTCGGCCATGGCGGCTTTGGCCATTTGACCAAAGCCTGTCATGGTGTCGGTTTGCGATTTGCGAAACGGCCCCAGGTTTTCGTTGATGCTTTTCATCAACCCGATGGAATCAAATGTGCTCATAGAACGCTCGCTTCTGTTTGTGAATATCAACCAAATTTGGCAAACAACTTGCTGTACGGGCCTTTGAGCTTGCTGGCTGCTTCCTTGGCCGCGGCAGCGTCCTGGTTGAGCAAAGCGGCTTCCAGCTTGCTTACCGACTGGTTGACTGCCTTGAGCAAACCATCAAATTCGGGGTTGGCTTTCAGGTTGGCAGGTGCCTGCACTTCGAGCTGTTTGGCCAGGTAGCTCAGGGCACCGGTTTGCGCGGTCAATTGCAATAAGCCCTTGGGCTGGGTCAGCGTGTCGGCACCATGGATCAGGATGACTTCCATCTGGCTGTGGTAGGCATTCATGTGGTCGCTGAACACCACCACGTTGTTGCGCAGGCGCATCTCGGCCATCACGTCGCGCACGCGCTCGAGCGTGTTGTGGGCGGTGGTGAGTTCACCCGCCTTGACCTGCTTGAGCGCCTGTTCGTAAACCTGGTTCACCTCGGCAACCGACGCGGCAAAGGCCGGATCGCGGTCGTACGGCGCCGCCGGTTTGGCACTGTACTGGGTGGCAAGTTTGGCCCAAGTTTCCTGCGCCTGGGTCACGGCCTGCAGCGCCTCGTCCTGTGACTTGCTGTTGGTCTTGTACAGCGCCATGCGGTAGGGTCCATTGGCCGCTTGCATCAGGTCGGTGATCGGGTCGGCGGCAAGCGCCAATGTGCCAGTTGACAGGGCGACGGCCAAGGCCAGGGTTTTGATTTTGAAGCTGATTGACGATGTCATGGTGAAGTCCTTAAGTGCAGGGGTTGTGAAGATTCGAGTGTGCGCGTGGCCGGTGAACCGTCGGTGCATGCTTCTCGAAGTTATGTAAAGATGAAGCACTCGGTGACTTTTGTCACCAAAAGATGTTCAAAAAGCCAGGTTCCCCTGAAATATCTGGTAGAGCCCAAAAGCGACCAGCGTGCCGCCGGTGAGGTACCGCAACGCTGCTTCATGTTTAAGCACACTTTTGATTTTGTTTTGCAGCCATTGCGACGAGTAGCCGATGATCAGCATCGGAATGGCCAGCCCGATCGAATAAAACCCGAGCAAGGTGATCCCTGTGGAGAGTTCGCCACTGGTGCCCACCATCGTCAACGTGCTTGACAGAAACGGGCCCACGCAGGGTACCCATATCACACCCAGCGACAGCCCGAGCAGCAGCCCGCCCAGGCGGCCCTGACTGTTGACCTGAATCGATGTGAGGCCGCTCAGGCGTTTGAAAATACTCTGGTCAAACATGACCATCAAGCCCATCAGCACGATGATCGTTGCAGCACCGATTTCAATGGCGCGCGTCTTGCCAATCAACAGCGCACCAAACAGCGAGGAGACAGCGCCCATCGCCATGAACGACAGCGCCAGACCGGTCACCACCAGCAAAGGGCGCAGGCGGTCATCACGCTCAGCACCTGCCATCACGATCGGCACAACCGGCAGCACGCAAGGCGACAACACGCTGGCCAGCCCGGCGCCCACGGCCATTGCCAGCGTGAGCACATTGAGTTCCATCAGTTCAAGGCGCTGACCGCAGAGCTGATGGCCACAGCGCTCTGGATGCCCGGTGCAAACACCTTGCTGATCTTGCCTGCCTTGTCAATCAACACCAAGGACGGCAGGCTGCGCACGCCGTAATCGTAAAACGCCTGACGAGCACCGGGATCCATGACGCTGACGTTGGCCAGATTGAACTTGCTTTTTTGCTGCGGTACCAATTTGTCCAGTTCAGCTTGTTGCGCCTGGCACGGTGCGCCCATCGGGTTGAGGAAAAAAACCAGTGTGGGTTTGCCGTTGGAGGCGACGGTGGCCTTCAACTCAGGCGTGCTCAAAGGCGCACTGGGCGCAGCCAGCGCTGCGGTCGAGGCTGCAACCAAAACGGTCGCAATAAGTGTCAATAGGCGTTGTTTCATGGTATCCGGTCCTTTCAAAATGTGCTTCAAAGATCGGACGAATTTTGCGGTGGTACACACCTAAAACGCTTGATATAAATCAGTGTTTGCTGATATACAACTATTGATGCACTTCGCTGGCACGGGGCGTGCGCTTGGTGCGCCGGATCACACGGCCAGAGATGTAGGCGTAGCCCTTGGCCTGCCACTTGGCAAGCTCGGTCATCGCAGCGGGCACCACCGTGACCACGTCGTAAAAATCATCTGCTTGATAGCCCCGAAACGTTGCAGCGTTGCGGCAGACGCGAAACTGCACGCCCTGGTCTGCCAGCGCTTTGAGTTCGTCGTAAATGTCAGGGTAGGTGGCCTGGTTCAGGCGCGACAGCATGTGCAGTTCGTTGCCATGAGCAACCACCACCAGCTGCGATTGGCTCACATCACCAAATTGCTTGAGCGCCTTGAGGTGGTTGCTGAGGTAGCCCAACCCCTGCTCCAGGTCTTGCGGGTTTTCAAAATTGAACTGGTACACCGCTTTTTGCGCGCCAAGCGCCGAACCATCAAACTTGGAGGGGTCGTTAGGGCCAGCCCAAGCGACCGCGGCCAGCAGCAGTACGGTCAACACGATTTTTTTCACGGCATTTCTCCAATCAGGTTCATGGCTTCTTGCACCACGGACTTGATCCGGGTGATGGACAAGCCATCCCGCAGCAAGTTCGGCAGGGCTTGACTGGCTTCCAGCAGCACCGGCAGTTTGAAGTCCTCCGGGTGAGTGGTGCCATGCAGGCGCTCATGCCCGGCATGGTCACTGGTGATCAACATCAGGTAGGCACCCCTGGCACGTACCTGCGCGACCAGCGGCGCCAGGCTGCGGTCTATGTAGCGCAACTCTTCCAGATACGCAGGCGACAACCAACCGCTATCAGGCCCCACATCGTCAAGCCCGCTGAGGTGCAAAAAAACAAAACGTGGCCCGGGCTGGCTGAGAAATTCTTGCACCCGCTCCACTCCATCGTCGCGCGCCAAGGCCTGCTGGCTGATCGAGGCGCTCACCAAGTAACCCAACTTGGGTTTGGCATAAAAATAAGCGGTATCAAAACCCTGGCGCTTGGCGACATCCAGCAGCGTTTCATGGCTGACTTGGGCTTGGCCGGGTTTCCAGTTGTTGTCTTGCTTGCCGCTTTGCTCAGGGGTCAGTCCCGTCAGCAGGGCTGTGTGGGCAATCAGCGTTTGCGGCGGGGTCACACTGCGTCCTTCCAGCGTGAATTGACCCGGGTGTTTGAGCGTCTCAAGTGTGGGGGCAACGTCTGGGCGCAAGGCGGTGGGGTGCAGGGCGTCAATCGACACCATCAGCACAGTCTGCAGCGGTTCGGCGCGCGCACCCGGTGCCAAAGCGCAGCCCAATGCCAACACCAGCGCCAGACGCGGCAGCGCTTTCATTGGGTAGCCGGTGCTTTTGGCAGCGGCCGGTTACCTGCCACGGTGGTCAAGCCCAGCCCTTCCCAGTCCAGCATGCCACCGCGGTAGTAATAAATTTGGCTCACCGGGTAACCCAGGCGCAGCAGGTTGGCAATACCTGTCGGGGCTTGTATGCACATTGGTCCATAGTCAAACGCGACGATCTTGAAGGCACCGGCGCAATCCCACAGGTTTTTGCCCAGGCGCGCACATCCCAGCACGTCCAGCCGGTCTTCAAGCTCGTTGTAGGCAAGGTGATAACTGTTGGGAATGGTTGCTTCCAGTGGTTCGTCTTCGTCGCGCATGTCAACGACCAAGGTCGCGCGGTCATTAAGTGCATTCAGCACGTCAAGCTCGCTCACCGGTGTCACACCAGGCTGGGGAACCAGGGGCTGAATAAAGCCCAGGGGCGCGCCACAAGCTGTTTTGTCGCGCTTGATAACCATCGGGCCGCCAGGGGTCTGGACCACAAATTCATGGCTTTGTTGGGTGATGCGCAGTGGCTGCGCATCGTCGGCCCGGGCTGGCAAGGCGCAGGCCAGAACCAGCCAGACCACGCCAAGCCAGCGCGTCATTCCTTGATGGTGCACGCCTCACCCTTGCAGGAAACTTCAGCATCCAGGTACGACACGTTGGTGTAGCCCTTGCGCCCCAGGATGTCGTACGTCTTGGTGCTCTTGGCACCGGTGGCACAGTTCACAAACACCGGCACGTCTTTGGGCACTTTGGCAAAGTCTTTTTCCATGTTTTCAATGGGCAGGCTGACCGCGCCTTTGAAGTGGCCACGGGCAAAGTCAGCCGCCGGGCGCACGTCCAGGATGAATTTGCCAGCATCCACCGCAGCCTGGAATTCCTTGGGCGAGACCTGCCCCTTGGCATAGACCGGAGCCCAGCTCAATGCACTGGCTGCCGGGGCGGCGGCCAGGCTGCCTTGCCATTTGGCCAGCGGAAAGTAAGCCAAGCGGCGGAAATCCTGCTCACGCAGCAAGTCCATGGCATCGACCACGGTGGCCATGTTGGTGCGCTCCAGCACCACGATCGGTGCGTTCTTGGACAGTTTGCCCAGCACTTCTTGTGCTTTTGTGCCTTTCAGGTCGTCAATCGACAGTTGCACCGTCTGGTTGTTGCCGCTGACCAGCGTGGGCTGACCCGGCGCGGTATCAAGCAGGATCAGGTTACCTTTTTTGATGAAGGCATCGGTGGCCAGCAGCGGTTGGGCCTTTTGGTTCCAGCCGGGCACGCCGTTGCGATAGACCCAGACATCGGTGTAGCCCATCTTGCGGAAGATGGCCGCCGAGTCAACCGACAAGGTGCATTCTCGCCCAGCGCAATAGAACACGGTCTTGGCAGCTTTGGCAATGCCCATCTTGTCGGCTGCCGCAGCAGGGTCTTTCTTGAGCACATCCAGCGGCAGGCTCAGCGAGCCGGGGATATGACCCGCGAAAAATTTGCCAGCAGGGCGGCTGTCCACCACCCAGACACTTTTGCCGATGGCGCCCTGCTCGTAAAAGCTCACCATCTGCTCATTGGTCACTTCATCCGGTGCCGGCGCAGGCGCAGCGGCGAAAGCCGAAAGCACAAACCCAGCCGCCAGACCCGTGGCGGCCAATGTGCGAAGAATCATGCGTCTCATGAGACTACTCCTTGAATATGCAAAACCCCTCAAAGAGAACACCCTGCCGTCAGCGAAGGGCAACTGACGGGCAGGGCAGTCACACGGCGATCAGCAACCGGCGGTCTTTTTGAACGACTTGCTGGTGTTCTTGCCGTCTTTGTCAAAGCGCGCGCGGATTTCATCGCCAGGCTGGATGCGTTTGTCTTTTAACTTGTCCAGCGTCAGGTCGTCGGTGATGGTGATGCTGACTGGCTCGCCGCTCTTGCTGTCTTTCAGCACAGCCACTGCAGATTTGCCATCGGCGGCCAGGGTGATTTTGGTGACCGGACCGACCATCTTGCCTTCGTCGGCAAAGGCGTTGACGCTGAAGGTGGCGCTGGACAAGCCCAGTACGGCAACGGCGATCAGGGTTGAGAGTTTGGTTTTCATGGTGAGACTCCTGCTAAAAAATGAAAAGAGAAAAATGATCAGAACTTGACTTCAAACGTGGCGTACAAATTGACCGCGTTTTCCAATGGCGTGGTGGTCATCATGTCGCCGTTAACCGCGTTGATTTCCACCGGCGCGCCGACCCAGTTGTTGCTGCCGGTGTAGTCAAACTTGTAGTACTGCACGCCAACACGGAAGAAGGCTTTGCTGACGTAAGACGAGATCGGCTGACGGTCAAGCTCTTGAATCCAGTAGGCTTCGTAAACGTTGCCGCGTGTTCCGACCTTGGCCGTCCACATGTCGTCGGCCGCCGGAGCAAAGGTGATCCAGTCTTTGGAGCCATGGTTCCATTCAAAGCCAAACTTGGACTTGCTGGGCAGGTCGTAGCGCACGCCCAGGGCAAAGGCGGTGCCGGTCTTGCTGGTGGGAGCTTCAGGGCTAAAAAACGCGCCGGTCATCAGCCCCTGGAAGCCAAATTGCGCCGACACGTTGTTGTTGGGGCGTGTGATACTCATCGCCACATCACCAAACACCTGCAAGGTGCCCGGGCCGATGTTCTTGTGCGTGGTCATAAAGCCCGCGCCGAGCCAGTCAATGTCACCCAGATTGGTCTTGGCGACCGTGTCGCCAAAATAGGTGGCGCGCATGGTGGGCGCATCAAAAATGTTCATGCCACGGTTCCACTGCAGCCAGACGCGCAGCGGGTCGGTGTCAATCGGTACCAGCGCCAAGCCCACCATATCGGTGTCCTTGAGCGAGTTGCCAAGGCTGTCGCTGTAGCCGGTTTCCAAACCACGGCCGTAGCAGAGCTTGGCGTAAGCACCCGGCAGCGAATCAATTTCTGGCGCATAGCCCAAGGTCACGCCGTCAAACGCATAGTCCACCAGCAGCGAAGGTGTACCGCCGTTGCCAGGACGCACGGCGGTATTGTTGCGCAGGTTACTGGGTGCGCCGCCGGTAGATGGCCTGCGACCAATCGAGAACCACATTTCCTTGTCGGCTATATTGCTCCAGGTGGCATAAACGCGGTCCACATTCAGGTAACTGGTGGAAGGCACATGACCCAAGGTGCCATCAAACACGCCCACACGGTCTGCAAAGAAAGGTGCGCTACCGGCGTTGGTGACTGCCCCGTCATTTTGCGAGCCAAACACCTTGTACATGTTCAGCTTGGCGGTGACGCTGACATCTTGTGTGGCCTTGGCATTCAGATCCAGCTCAAAGCGGTTGCTGAAGAGGCTGTTGTTTTTTGGTTGGTAGGCGGGCACAAAAGCGGACTTGTCGGTGGCTGGTGTCGTGACAAAGCCGGATAAGCCGGTGAGCATGGGGGAATTTGCAGCAAGAAACGCATTCGCACCATCAAAGGTTTTGACATTGTTCATGTCTTTAGCAAACATCATCAGCGCACTTAGCGCCCCGGCGTTCGTAACCGATGGATTCGCAAAGAAATTGGCTTGCAGGGCGCTTTGAGCATTCGTGAATAGCTGATTCACATCCGTAAACGTCTTCGTCTGCCCTTCCAGATAGTCATAACGGAAGCGGTAATCGCCACCCACCGTGAGCCAACTGCCCAGAGATTTCTTTTGCAACAGCGCCATTTGCCCTTTCAGGTCTTCCAGCGCAGCCGCATCAGCGGACGGTGCCGCCGCGCTCACGGCCTTGACTTGCTCTGCGGTCTGCGCGGTTTTGACTTCATTGGCCTGCACCTGGCCCTTGAGGGCTTGCAGCTCTTTGGCCAACAGTTCGTTTTGCTGCGCCAGCGCTTCAATGCGTTTGAGCAGGTCAGCCTCTGTGGCCATCGCCGCCGCTGGCAACAACATGCCCGCAATGACAGCAGCCAGCAGTTTTTGTTTAAACCTCTTGTCCATCTCGAACTCCTGTGACGTGGTTAACTTGATCCAACCCTCAGGCGCGCTTGGGCGCTGGGGTTTCTTCCTCGGTGTCTTCCCATCCGGTAATCATTGATTTGATGTGCGCTGTGAGTGTGTGCCCGGTGGTGGCCAGGTACAGATGCGAGATCAAAAACGCCAGCATCAGGAACGCACCGATGGTGTGACCGGTGGCGATCCACTTCAGCTGCAACCCCGTCAGCCCCCAGGCGGCCCAGTCGGCGTAGAACAGATACAGCCAGCCGGTGATCCAGAGCAGCGGGCTCAGCAGCGTCAGCACGCCCAAGTAAGTCAGCAATTGCAGTGGGTTGTGCTTGCGCGCCAATGACGGCTTGAACGGATGCGGCTCACCCTTGAAAATGCCCGAAGAGTAAAAGTTGGCTACCGCCACAATCTTTTGCGTGGTGGGGATGTATTGCCGCCATTCACCGGTGGTCAGATGCCAGAAGATGGCAAACACCCACAGCCCCACCAGCGTCCAGGCGGCGATGGTGTGGTAATTTACGGCATTCTCAAAGCCAAATACCCGGTAGGTGCCGTGCACCTCAAAGCCGGTGAGAAGCATGAAGATGATCAGCGCCGCCTGGCTCCAGTGCCAGAAGCGCTCAAAACCCTTGAACAGATAAATACGTGCCATGATGGAGTGCTCCTTATTTGTGTGTGCGTTTGCCAGAAACGACGCGGATCAGACCGTGGCCGATCACGCCTAGCAGAACCAGCGCCATGGCGGCCCAGCCCACTTTGTCCAGCCCGGTCATGTGGTCGCGGCTGCGACCTGGCATGTAAACACCGTCGACCTTTTCAAGCCGTCCGTTGTTGACGTGGCAGTCGGCGCAGGCCAGCGCCTTGTCTTTGGGAGCGACCATGTGGGTGATGGGCCACATGCTTTCGGTTTCAATGAACTCGACCTTGCCTGAGAACTTTTCGTGGGCATTGGCCATGCCAACCTTTGCCGCCTTGTCCCAGTTGAAGTTCTTCCAGTAAGCGGTGTCGTCGTTACCAGCCAGGTGGTTGATGATGAGCGACTTGTTATCGGGGTCGTAGGGTTGTTTGCCGCGGAACATCTTGATCGGCCAGATCATCGACTTGCCATCGGTGGCGCTGCCTTCAAAGTGGTTGATGGGCACCGGCTTGTCGCTCCTCTCAATCTTGTCGCCTGTCAGCGTGTACTTGACCGTGCCGTTGAACCAGACATATTCAGGAATGACGTTTTCTTTCCAGATGAAGTCACCCTTGATGCTGGCGTAGGTGTCGTAGCCATCCTCGTTTCTCACGCTAAACGGTTTGCCATTGGCGTCCATCTTGCCAGCGGTAGACCAGTCCCACCACATCTTGGTCGGTTGGCCGCCGCGGGCAAACGCCGGGATATGGCAGGTTTGGCAGGCTATCTTGGCGGTGTGCTCGTTCAGGCGTGCCACCGGGTGCGGTGTTTGGCCGTGACACGACTGGCAGGTAGCAGGGTTGCTGGTGTCCACTTTGCCACGCAGGTGGGCCGGCTCTTTGTCTTGCGCCGTGGGCGCGTAGCGGCTGCCGGGCACCTGGTGACCGTCGGTTTGGTGGCAGGTGGCGCAGCTGAAGTTGTTGCCCTCAACGGCCATATGCACGTCAAGTGCTTTGTCTGGCGCTTCCAGCGAGCTGTCAAGATCGCCGTGTTTCACGCCGTCACCGCCGCCGCCGTTGAAATGGCAAGCGCCACAGGTGGTGCGTTTGGTGGGGCCTACTTTTTGGGCAATCTCCGCCAGGTTGATGCCGCGAATGATCTTGCCAGAACCGGGCGGGAATTCAGTGTCTTTAACCACCGGGTTACCGGCGAAGCCAGAGGGTTTTTTGAACTTGCCGGTGCTGTCGTGACAGACCAGACAGTCAACGTTTTCTTCTTCGTTGAATTCGGTTTGAACGTCTTTCCAGCCGTAGCCAATGTGGCAACTGTTGCAACCGCCCTCGTTGGATTTGACCGAGGTACAGAAGTTGTTGACGATGTGCTTCTTGCCCAGCATCTGACCGGTTTGCGGGTTTTTGTACTCCCATTTCCAGTGCTGCGTCTGGTGGATTTGCTTGGACGCCTCGGTGTGGCAGCTCAAGCAGGCTTTGGTGACCGCCGGGCCCGAGTCAAACGGCCCGGCCAGGGCGGGGAACTTGCTGTGGTCAGCGGTGGATTTGACCAGCTTGGCTGCGCTGGTTTCAGTGGCTGCCTGCACCATTGCTCCAGCGAGCAGGGTGGCGGCGAATACCGCCTTGCGTAATTTTTGACTTGCCATGGCCTTTCCTTGGTAAAGGAACGGCCTGTGCCCCAACTTTTGATGCACAACACCGCTCCAAAGTGGTAGCGGCATTGTTTAGAGATCAGTAAAAACCCTTATTGATTTAAATCAGTAATTTCGAATATATGTTTATTTCAACCAACAAAACAACAGCGATAAAAAAGAGCTAAGCCGCTTTGTCCTTGACGTCCATTTGCGAGTAAACAGAACGGCACAGGTTGGTGACGCGCTGGTCGACAATGCGGTAGAAAATCTGCGTTCCGCTGCGCCGTTTGCCCAAAATGCCCGCTTTGTAGAGGGTGTTCAGGTGCTGCGAAATATTGGGTTGCGTGGTTTTGACATCCACGAGCAGCTCGCTGACATTTTTTTCGGCGCTACAAATACTGCGGATGATGCGCAGCCGCATGGGCGCTGCCAGCACCCCAAACAGCTCTGCGGCGGTCTCGAATTGATCGTCGGTCAAGTCCATTCTTGCCAGGCCGGCCGGATCAGATGCTTGATTCATGATGTCGCCTCTTTCGTTGTTCTTGCACTGAGCGTATTTTCCCCCAGATGCCGGGCGATTCAAACAACGGTCTGAAAAGCGCTCCGCTTAAGCCATAAACTGCGGCCATGAACTGCCTGACCACCGCCTGGAACGCCCATGCCGCCGAACTGCGCGGCTGGCTGCGCCACCGCACCGGCAACACTGCGCTGGCCGACGACCTGTTGCAGGACCTGTTTTTGAAAGCACTGCGCCAGGGTGAGCGCTTTTGCGAGCTGAACAACGCCCGCGCCTGGCTGTTTGAAGTGGCACGCAACCTGCTGGCCGACCAGCTGCGCGTGGCGCACCAGATGATCGAGCTGCCTGACGACCTGGTTGCCCACGCAGAGGACGTGGACACGGTGGACGCGTTGACCGGCTGTCTGCCGCGTGTGCTGTCAGAACTGAGCGCCGACGACCGCGAAGCCATCACCCTGTGCGACCTGCAAGGCATGCCCCAAGCCGAATTTGCCCGCCAGAGAGGCTTGAGCCTGAGCGCGGCCAAGTCGCGCGTGCAACGCGCCCGGGTCCGCTTGCACGCGCAGATGAGCGTGGCGTGCCAGGTCAAAATGGCTGAAAG
>Ga0210012_1001965_pt1 | contig 18582 bp, 16 predicted proteins | sample CryGeymeta201504_FD_183974 | JGI IMG/M metagenome (GOLD analysis project Ga0210012, IMG submission 183974) | Groundwater microbial communities from Crystal Geyser aquifers in Utah, USA - Crystal Geyser metaG 2015-04 (SPAdes) (version 2) | ecosystem: Environmental > Aquatic > Deep subsurface >... | reverse complement strand
AATGGGGAATTCCAGAAAAATTACCATATTTGGGATTGTCAGAAACTAAAATTCCAGGAATTTTCGTTTTTACCGCCACTTTTTTTTCAAAAAAAACACGTTAAAATACTCAATCATTCTTGGCTTTGTCCCACAACGGTCTTATCTCTCAAAAGACATGCTAAAATTAAATCGATTTTATGGTCGTCTCTTTACATTTTTAATACTAATCCGTCTTTTTCTCGGATCTATTTGGGAACGGGGAAGCATTTTTTGTTTTCTCCGCTCTGTCTGCTTGCACGATTCGGATTTTCATCTTCTCCGACGTCGACTAATGTCCATGGTCTGACGCTCATTGCGTGACTGGGGCCAGTCACGATCGTTCCTAAAGTCTTCGCTTTCTTGCTGATTTTGTTGCTGATGGTGTTCAATAAGCAAGTTCAGTTGTCTGGCGCGGTGTTGTTCTTGTTGTTGCTGTTCTTCAAACTGTACGTGTCGAAGTGCATCGAGCATTGGCCCAGGAGGTGATGTCATGTAAACCGGAGGAGGAGAAAAAGGAGGAAGTGGACGATGAAGATCCGTATGGGGATTAGGATGAGAAGGGGGAGAGGAAGACATATGCTGTGCATATGGGGACGCTGCTGCATTTGCTATTCCTATTGACGCAGAATGTAGTGGTGTGGGGCCATGTGACAGCGAGGGAGCAGGAGGATAAGCGGAATAGGTCGCGTGATGCATGGTGGACGCACCTGCAACAGAATGCAAAGCATAAGGTCTAGATGGGTCTATCGGCGTTTCTTCTCTGCCTCCTTGTGTGTCCCTGTAATGATGATGCTGTTGTTGTTGTTGTTGTTGTTGGTACCACTGCTGTTGCCAACCATAGTGGGCAGCCATGGTGTCGCTGTACTCATGGCGCACGAGTGCTGCACCAATACTCTGGTGGACATGATGCTCGAGCTGGAAACGGCCCCAGTCAAGCCAGTCGTCAAGCCAGTCAAACGTAGCATGCGCACGTGCTTGCCAATAGGGCAATCGATGCTGTTCGCGGTAGTGGCGCATACGCATGCCATCCGACAGGGGTGTTCCGAGCGAGTTTAGTGAGGATAGCGAGCTTCCAATGCGCATGTTGATGGGTGTCGTTGCATCAAACGTCTCCTCACCAGCCTCGCCCTCCGGTGTAGCCACAGCATCGATGCCGCCAGGCGGCACAGCACCTGCACCATACTTGTCTCGGATGGCCTCCTCAATGAGTATGTCGGCCTGCTGCTTCTTGATTAGACGTCGCTGGAAGACGAGGTAGGCAAGCACGCCCAACAGGACCTCGAGAACAAATAGACCGAGCGTAAACCACGTGAGCCACAGGTGGTTCTCGGCGATCTGTAGGTCGCCCGGACTGTCCACGCTGGTCCCGTTACACGGTCCGAACCCAGCGCAGGCCGATGTCTCATTCCAGAACGCACAGCAGTAGAGCGGATCGTTGCATGCGAGAGAAGGATGGAGTACCGTATTGCATCGTCCAAAGTCGGCAATCAATGTGATGAAAAGAGCCAGGGAGCCGACCGCGATTATGCCCGCGACTATGAGGTAGGCAATAATGGGACCCAACACGTACACCTGCAGCGCCGTGTAGATCGCCGCCATGACAGGAAGCACGGGCTTGAGTGCTGCCCAGATATAAAAAACGTTAAAAATGGTGCTGTAACTGTCCGAGTCTGCATACAGGTAGGGACCGGCGTAATAAACAATCAGAGCCGCCACGTAGACGACGACGGTGGCAAATTCAATGTAGCCTACCGCACCCGTGCGTAGGACAATAAGTGGCGTGTTTCCGGGCGGAAAAGCACTCATTCGAAAAAACCCCCAAGCAACTCAGAGCAAGTCCAAGCAAAGGGTGAGCGGGGGGAGGCGCTTGGCCTGGGACTGGGAATGAGGGCTGGACGGCAGAGAAACAGACAGAGGACCACAAGTGACAGTAAACGCAACAAGAAATACAACTATATAGGGGGAGACAAGATGCAAAAATGAGGCAGTGTGCGCCGGTAGTGGGGGAGGGGCGGCGGCGGAAAGGTAAGGGACCACATTGTCTCCCGACAATATATTCTTCCTCTTCCCCCCGTCATAAGCACTATTATCATTGTTCATGATGCATCGGATGGTTTCTGTGTCGAGAGCGGGATGTGCTGGCGGGGATCGGTAAAGGCGGCAATCAAATCGTCATAGGGCACATGAGCATCCCACGTTTTGAGTGCCACATTAAGCATGTGGCGACCTCGGCCGAGGTCCCGTAGCGTCAGCTCAGGCAGGGCCCGACTTGCGTAACGATCCAGATGTGATTCGTCGGGCAGCCAACGTTTGAGATAGGCACTGTGGGGAATAATGCATCGCTCGTACCAGACGAGCCCGTCCGGCTGCCTCATTTGATAGATTACGGCCATTACGAGCTGTCTGAACTTTCCTATGGTCACCTGTGCCATTGAATTTTCGAACGTCATCACAACCATCCGCCAATGTGCCATGACAATATTCGTTGCGTACTGAATCATGACATATCGCTCCTCCTCATCTTTTTTCTTTTTGTACTCATCCGCATAATGTCGCTGCGATGCCGCCTCCCGTGGACTCAGTTCTTTCTTCCCGTGTTTTAGTTCGTCTTGTTTGTGCTTCTCATTCATTCCAGCATTGCTCGACCAGGAGAGGGAGGATGGTGATGAAGATGACATGGATATGGGCAATGACGATGGCGGTGCAGACGAGATAGGAGCAGGCGCAATGAGACTATGTCCGCCGTGGATGAGAAAGAGAACGAGTTCTTCATAACAAGAGACATGTTGTCGCGTCTCGGCACAGTGCTGGCGGTACTGTGACATGGCCTTGGCCGCCTGTTTTAGCGTCTTGAGGTGACTCTGTGTCATTGGCATCAGCTTGGCGTGTCGCGAGGGTTTGAGAAGAGCGCGCAGGATACTTTCTGCTTCCCTTCGCTTGGCGTTTACATTTCGTGCCTCGGAACGCTTCCAGCGTTCCTCTCCGACCTCCCATGGCTGCTTTGGTTTGTGTCGCTCACGGGTCTTCTGTCGCAAGCGTTGGCGTGCCTGGCGCGAAAGTGGACGACGCGTGCCATATTGTTTGTTTATAGAGATGCGTGCACCTCCGGCCGGCAAAGAAGGCGATGGGAAAGCTGCTGATGGTTGTGGCGACGATGATAATGATGGCGATGGTGGTGGTCGCAGTGGCGATGAAGATGCAAGTGCGAGTGCCGGTTCGGGAGCAAAAGTGGGGACAGGGCGGCGAGAAAAAGCACGACCTGAAAAAGAAGAAGTGGTGGTGGTGGTATCACCCCCGTTGGACGGACGAGGTCGTTTTTTAGACAAAGTGGAAAATGGAAATAGGGAAGGAGAAGGAGAAGGAGAAGCAGGAGAAAAGACAGTGAGACGTGAGTGGGAGGATTGCTGGCGTGAAATGGCGTTTTCCTCACGGGGCACCGGCACTGCCCAGTGTTTCAGCTCAGCGGCTCCCGACGCTGCTGCTTGAGAGGTGGCTGCTTGTTCCTGGCTGGTGTAGTGGTCCGCACGAAGACGTTCCCGTAAGTTACTGCGACGCTTGCCGACAATGTGGCCACGTGGCGTCCCCACGATGGTGTTGTTGATAACGGAGCCATAGTCACGTCCCGTCAACATGCACACCTGGCATCCTTGGCCCACCTTCTCGAAACGACAGGGTACGGTGCCCTCAATGCAGTCCTCGAGGCGTGTTTGTCCACAGCATACGTGCACGGCACCAAAACGACACACAAACACGTCTCGGTCCACCAGCCCAGCACCTTGGCGAGATCCATGGTGGGTCAGTGACGGCGATGTTGTCGTACCTCTGTCCGCACGTGTTTGGGCCAGGTTCTGTGGCGAGCATGTCGTAGTACTACAATGATGTTCCCTGGCTTGGAATTGCGAGGTGTTTCTGCATGCATCAGGCAGGTCTTTTTGATTTCGAATTTGACGTGCAACTTCCATGACATGCTCTTTGAGTTTTTGTTTGTCGTGTGTTCCTTTTCGTTGGCCATCAGTGCAAAGATTGCATCCATAGGCAATTGTGTATCGGAGGGATTTCGTATACTGGTCATTGTGGTCACACGAGAAATGCTCCAATACAGATAGGAGAGGGGGGGGGCGGAGAAGAAGTCAGGATAGAATCAGGGATGACCTGAGCGCAGGCGGGGGGGACTTCTATACTTTGCCAGTGAAGAAATGATTTCCTTCTGTCACATATTTCTTGTACCAATAGCGTTTTCATTGTCTCGTACAAACACTTGCTACCAACTGCATTACGATGTTACGTGATGGTGATAATAATGGTGGTGGCCAGATATGATTTTATTTTGTAAACAAGTTGGTATTACGTATTCTTTGCGGCATCACTGGTGCTGCCAATGGGGCTGCTGCTGGAATCAGAACTATCACTGCTGAGACCCTCAGAGCTCTCTTCTGGAGGCGGAGGCACTGTTGCAATTGTTTTTGATGTTGGCTTTTCTAGTGGTGTTTCAACAAAAAGTCGTGGTGACACGTCAATCTCCATGGGGTCGTCGTAATTGCTCGAGTCTTCTCCTTCTTCTTCTTTTTCTTCTTCTTCTTCTTCTTCATCATCATCATCTTTTTGTTCTTTTTGTTCTTCTTGTTCTTGACCATGTGATGATGAAGACGAAGCCTCATCAACGTCGGAATTGGAGGAGGAAGAGGAAGAGGAAGAGGAAGAGGAAGAGGAGACGCTCATAGGAACAAGACGGTCGTCCATCAGGGCTTCGTCTGCCCAGTCGGCATGTTCAAGGAGGAAAAGGATACTGTGTAGATGGCTCACTTGAGAGGGCACGGTGCGTAGGGAAGCCAGTGCCTCTGAGTAGGTGACCGCACTGTTGAGGAAGTGTTCTTCCGGATAGTCAAAGAATGCACGGTAACGGGCCGGCACAGCCTCAGGTCCGCTTAGTATCACCTCGCGCGCGGCATGGAAAAGCCAGAGCAAGACGGGCTTGCGCTCATTTCCGCGTGCCATGTCATCGAGCTCCTCGTCCATCGAAGCAAGCTCTTCCGCCTCCCGGCAACTTGCTGCTGTTTGTGACTTTGAAAGCTTCGTTTTGCTCTTCTTTTTACGCTGAATCTTTTTCTCCTTGTCCGTGATGACGGCAGATGGGAGCTGGCCCATTTTCTTCTTCTTATTCTTCTTCTTTATCGGTTTCTCCATTTTGCTAGTTGTCTCACTTTCGTCACCACTGCTACTGTTGCTGCTGCTATTGTAGAAGAGAGCACCGGCAATGGCATCGCTGTCGAGAATGAGAGGATCGTATATGATGGGTTGCATGGCATCGTGAAGCACGCCAGGCTCCGTCTTCTTGTTCTTGTTCTTGCGATTCTTCTCGTTCTTGCTGTTGCTGTTCTTCTTGTTCTTGACAGTCCTTGCCTTATCGGCTTGGCCTTCTTCTGCCGCAATCTCTTCTTCTTCTTCGCTGCTGCTATTACTCCCAAAGAGAAGCGTGCTGATAGCGGAGGTGTCAAACGCTTCGATGGTCGACGTGCTCTTTTTGGGAGTGCTACTGACACGGGCACGCTTTTTTGGTCGCTGGTCTTCCCCCGTCTGCTCCTTTTCGCATCCGTTTGAGACTTCTCCTGGATCCATCTTGCGTTTCTTGGCCTTGCTTTTTCGGATGGTATCTCCGTCTTTGCCTTCTGCATCTCCTTTCTCTTTCCCCTCTGCTTTGCCTGCACCTCCTTCAGTCTTTGCGTTGGTCTCATGGCTACTTTCGGTTGTCTGCCTTCTGCGAGTGCGGTCCTTGTTCCACCACTTGGAGTAGAGGGATGGCCAGTAGGGCACACGTACAGTCCTTCCTTCTTCGGTATGAAAAGCCTCCACCTTATTGTCTGCAGGCATGGACTCGGCCTTTCGTTCGCGTGTAAAGACGGCACGCAGCACCGTGTTACTTGGCTTGAGATAGGCCGCATCGTTGCGGAGGTAGATCAAGAAGACCCACTCATGTGTGGCACGGTCACGTGCCGGGTACATGTGATGCATCTTGAGGGCTTTGCGTGCCTCCTTATAGGGGCTCATATAGAGACCGTCGTAGGGCGTGCAGTAGCCGAGGAGTGACGTATAAATTTCATAGTTGTCCTTGTGTACCAGATTACGTTCGCTGGCGACTTGCGTCAAGACCTTACGTGCGTTGCTCTTCTCCTCCTCCTTCTTCTTCTTGGTTGTAGTCTTCTTGGGCGAGTTGTTGAGAGAACTGTTGCTGCTGCTACTGATGCTGGCAGAAGAAGTTACGGCATTCTTTTCGGTCTTAGTCTTCTTCTCTTGCGGTTTTGTTTCCGGCTTCTGTTTTTTCTGTTTTTTGCGCTGCTGCTGCTGCTGCTGATGTTGCTGGTCATTCTGATCCTTTTTCTTTTTCTCTTTTTTTCTTTTCTTCTCATTTGGACGCGCAGGAACAGCAGGCTCGTCCTCTGCTCCAGCTGGAGCGGGAGGCTGTTGGGTCGGGCGGTGATCGAGCTGGCGATTGGTGCGTACAGTGGCGGTACTCATTATAGGCTAGCAGCAATGATGGTAGTCGTGGTGATGGTAAATGCTGACCGCTGTGCCTTTTTTGTTTGTCGCAATGGACGTTATAGTTCTCACGCAGACAGAAATGAACCTAACGATCCACAAATGGTGGCTGCGGCGGTGATGATGATGTGCCCACACATGGTGTATGTGGAAAGACAAGGGCTAACACATGCCCCCACACATATTACGAGCAAGTCCAGGTCCACTCATTTACAATGGATTTTGCAGTAGACGTCGTATATACGCAAATTGACAAAATTACTATCACCATTACGATCACCACCATCACCTCACCCCCCACAATCAGTACGGTATGTATTCCTTGCGCCATGCAGTCATGCCAACACATCCCTTTTTACTAATACACAGGACCACACCAGACTTACCACAAAGACATGCCCATACCTCACGTGCATACGGGTGCTGGCATGCAAAATGGTATGGCTCCCGCTCAGTACTACGCCCAACGTATATCAATGCCAACAGCAGTAGCAAAATCAAAGTAGCAACACCAGCTACATCGCGAAGGAGGCTCACAAGGAAAGAGAATCGCAACAATAGTCAGCATAGCGCAAATAACAGCAACAATGTTTGGGACGACCATAACATTGGCAACAAACTGCTGATATGCTTCTATAGCAGCCCGTGAACCTTGGATCTTCGGTTCGAACAGACTTTGTGTGAAAGGAACCGCTAGATTGCAGGGCATCACTGCACGATCGGAGGTACGCTTGTTTTTTCCGGATGATGAGGATGATGGCTGAAAAAATATGAAGTACCTTTGTAAGGAATAGTCACTGCTCGTCCACCAGCAGAGCGTTCGTTGGCTTTAGCCCAGCGAGTTGCTTCGGTGTGAAATTTTCCTTGCATCGAATGGAATTCGCGCTTGATCACAGGTTGATGGTGCCATGCATTAGCACCATAGATGTGGTCGAGAGCTTGTTCGATATTCCAAAGAATTTCGTTTGGGTCGGCCTTGGGTTCCATTCGAGTTCTGTTAACGGCCTCCATAGTGAGCCGTCAAACAAAAAAAGATAGAATGGAACAAGAAAGAATGAGAGACGAAAATCATGGAATAGTAGTACGCAGAATCGCGAAACAGAAAAGTCCTTAGAAATTTCGATTTGTACCTTCTTCTGTTTGTGAAGACAAGTATGATCTCTCTCCCTCCCCCCCCATTTAAGAAATCACAACGTCTATGCCTACGTGTACATAACGAATTTCACGATCACTGCTACCATAATCAACAGCATGTACTCCTTGTCCCATCCGAACATGTCACCACATCCCTTTTACTGGTACGCATCACCACACCAGACATATCACAAGAGCGCGCCCATACCTCAAGTGCATATGCACGCTGGCATCCAAAGTGGTATGACTGCCGCTCACTACTATCGTCACGGTGTCGCAATGCCAACAACAGCAAAAGCAGCAGCATCAACATCAGCAAAAACACCAAGGACAATCACAATCAAAGAGAAACCCAAAAAGACGCACCATAAGAAGAAGAATAACAGCAGCACCAGCAATAATAATAAGAACGACAACAATCCTAAAACCCGCACCAAAACATCTCAATCCTTCTCATTTCCCCAACCCAAGGTTGCATGCAACATCTGGGAGCAGATAGAGGTCCCAGCGCCTCTTTCGACACGTAAATTACCAACACGTCCTCTGGATCGCGAGGTTGTCTTTCATCTTTTTGGTGCCGACTGTCTCTATTGGCTGGACTTTCTTGGCATCACGCATATCTACGATGTGCGCCATGCACTCGAAAATCCGACGCCAGCAGGCCAATCTGTTCTACCATGTCTTGGCTCGATCTTTGTCTACGACAAGCATCGTGTGCACTCAGACGTTTGTATCACAGCAAACTCAGGAAAGGACCAGAGTACCGGTAACAAAAAACCCAAGGATAATGATGATAAGAAGAATAAGGATAAGAATGAAGACAACAATGAGTGGCATTTTGTGAAACATCAACGTCATCGTCGTGGCAAGCCATCCTTTAACGAAGGATATTTGTCGCAGTCTCACAAAGACAACACGCATGATGGTTCGTGCTCCACCCTCTATGACATCAATGGGATCCTTGTGCTCAAGGACGAGAGTGATGAGGAAAGCGCCAGCAACAACGATAATGACAACGATCCGTATCGAGTGCAATGGGAAATCGTACAGTGCTGGCCACATGACCAAGTACAAGAAGCCACAAACAAGGACAACAACTCCCTTTCTATCGAAGACCAACAGTGTACGATGAGAATGGGGCGTATGCAGGTCTTCAACCACTCCCTGATGTACTGTGATGCCCTCTGGCAAGCTACGCATGGTCTCAGCATGATTGATCTCAGTATCCACTACCACGAGCTCGTCTTTGCGTGTCCGCTGCCTGCCGAATTTTTGAAGATCATGCAGAATACGGCTGAGATCTTTACGTATTAGACCTTCCTCTCACCCTCCTTTCCCCTCGCTCCCTCCCACCTTCCCCTCCCCCACCCACCCACCCTCCCTTCATTTCTTCCTCTCCCTCCACAATATACACATATTTCTAGTTAATTCATATCACTAAACAAAAAATAGCCATCTTGATTTCATGTCAAAAAAAACGGGAGGATTTTATTGATTTTAAACACCATCCACACCCTTAGTGATTGCAACCCGCGAAACAAGTAGTGTCTGCAAACCACTCACCATCTGGCGTCACTGTTAAATTGTGAGGCTTACCGAGCGTATCGATAATAACAAATCGATCTTCTACCGCAATGGCACCGCCCAGGGTGCTTCCATTCTTGGTCTTGTGTGCAAAGGCGTGGATTGGATATCTGGGCGCTTTCTTGCCTCCGTGCAACCCGATGGCACCTCCGTTTGCATTGGTAATCGTAATCGAGAATAACTGTTCCTCCAGAGATGTCGGACTAAGTAAAGTCGCTTCTCCGGTTTCCTCATCAACTTGCCAATACCCAGTGTTTAAATCGAATGGATCGTTTGAATGGAACTTCTCATGCAACCGAAAGCCGAGACAAACATGGGCACGCGTATCATCATCCTCGCATTGATACCTACCTGCATTAGCAAGCACCCTCTCTTGTATAAACTTCGACACGCGTGCATAGCCTTCGTCATGGGTCGGAGGGACCGCACATGCACCATTGTTCAGTTGATAGTCCATGGCATAAAGTTGGATGTGGTGATACAGCAAGAGAGCTAATATTGCCACAGCCAAGACGTTGATAATAATTGGTACTGGTGTTGATATTAGCGTCATGTTCTCGTTATTTTGATAGAAAAAATGATAAACACGAGAGAGAGAGAAAATTCAAAGTCAATTTTTGAGAGAACGAACGAGTAAATATTCTGCCTACTATGCAAGCGTACATTGCTATTCTTTCCCCACCCAGATCCTACCCCCTTTTTTCTCGCTACTGTTGTGGCAGGGGTGTGAGGCTGTTCCTCTCCTCAAGGGCATGCAGGTCGATTGTCTCGGTCTGGCCGTCTTGACCACTATAGGTCGCATACTGTGGCCGCAAGAGACTACGAAGACGGTCTAGTGAGAGACGGGCGAGGTCTCCATCCGTTAACAAGGAATGCCCAAACGTCTCACGCACCTGTGCCTGCGACAAGTAACCGCGGTACTGCACGGCAAAACGGTCGGTGAATATGCGCCGAAACGTGAGGTTGACGCGTCCACCCATTCCAGTATCTCCGACTGCGGGGATTTCGTGTTGCCAATAGCGCTGCGTCTCACCCTCCATCATCACTAGGCTGCCATTCTCGAGACGAATGCCTGGCTTCTTGAGGTCATCGGTACTCGGTGCGCCACAGTCTCGCATGCCAGGCTGATTGAGAAGGAGGGGCAGCGATTTTTTGGGCACAAATCGAAAGAGACGCTGGGCACCCAAGGAGACGGAGGCAATAGTTGCAATTTGGGCCTCTCGTGCATCATTGCTGTCGTACAGCCATGGGTCGTCATCACTGTGTGCAGACAAAGTGGCTTCCTTGCTTGGGTAATAGTTGATGAGAACTGCATTATAGTAGCCCTCTGGCAGACCTGCAAACGCCTCGACACGCTCCCGTAATGCGGTAAGGCCAGGCACCGCACTAAAAGGATGCGGCTCCAGTGCCAGACACTGATTCTTAGTAAACCCATAAAAGGCACGTTGATTATCGGACACCCAGTAGTAGAAATTGGGAGTCTTCTTAACGCGACACCCACGCAGACCCTGAATACGTTGCACGAGTGGTACAAAACGAAGACCCAGTAGGGTGGTGAGTAACCGAGTCGCTCCAGGCACTACATTTGGCCAGTAGTGCAACGAGAGCTTAGGGGTGCTGCCGTTCAGATCAGGCTGCAGTTCGAGCGCTTTATCGCCATTGTAGATAATAGATCGGAAGGACTTGACGTTTAGTGTGCATTCTCGACTCTCCCGTTTTGCAGTCTTTGCCGGTTTCAGACGAACTGCGCTCGGAATGGTCTTCTTCTCCAGCTTCTCTTTCTCGTTTTCTTTGGCGCTTTCATTGCCCTTGAGTTTGACACCAATGTGCGATTCCGATGGTGCATATGACATGTGGCGACAATGAAGACCGATGCGCACTGTTTGCATACACGGATGGTGTGCCTCCATGTTGAAATCCACATGTACTAGAGAGGCGTTGCGTGCAGACGCCATCACAGCACCTTCAAGCGCCTCCATAAAAGCGTCCTGGCCAACTTGACCGGCATACGGGAAGATGTTCACGGGCACAATTGTAGTACCGCTGCTGCTGTTGGTTCCGTTCTCGCCGACGCGGTTTTGCGCGGCCAGGCGTCGATTGATGCGCTGGCACCAGATCTGCATGCGGTGCTCGATGTTGCTACAGATCTGTCGTGTGCGCGTCCCGTAGGATGCATTGACGGCGGCCACCTCGTCCATCGTGGTGAATGGTGGTGGTGGAATGCGGTTCTTGGCCACGCTGCGTAGGATGCGTGCCTGGACCTCACTAAACTCCTTCTTCTGGCCACCATAGGGCACGAGGACGACATCGGCGCTTCGGGCCATGAGTTGTGTATAATGGACGCCATTGCCGTGTATGCCCTGTTCCATGCGCGCACCATGAGGAGCAGTGCGTGTCGTGAAATGGAAGGTGGCTCTGCGATGGCTGTCAAAAAAGAGATTGGTGGCCCCAAACAGGACGACTTTGTAGAAATCGCTCTCGGCACCCGGCACGCCGAACATCTGCTTCTTGAGACAACCAATGATCTGGTGCTGGAAGAACTGCTGGCGCGCCTCGGGCACAGGGTCCTGCTCCGTGCCAGCATCGATCACGCCCGTGCCTTCTCCGACAAGCACGGGAAGACAGCCGTCCGCAAAGCGCTCGTCAACGCGTATGCGTGCCAAACTGGTGTGCTCGGATGACCAGCGGCCAATACAGGCCGCCACATAGTCGCGGGGCAGACAATGGAGAGCGGCATGTGCAGCCGTGCACTCCCGTTGAGCACCATAGCCACCGCCGTTTTTGGAGGCGGCCACGTGACTTGCCGTCACGCCGTCGATGCACAAGAAATCAACGTACTGACGTGCAATGTGCTGCATCTTGGACTGCATGGAGGCCTCGACGGGACTGCTTGCGGTGTGTGTGAGCTCACCACCAGCATGGCGCATCGCATCTCTTACCATAAGAATGGCACTGGCTCCATCCTCGCAGTCCCCGCTGAGCATGGCGAACATGTCGCCAAACATTTCGACCGGCTCTCGGTCGCCAATCATGTCGGACACATAGGGTAGTGTCTCCACAAACTGCGTGCACCAGGTGACGGCGAGGGCGGCTTGTTCTCCGATGCTGGCCTCTCGTTCGAGCCATTCGCCCATGGCACGTCCGTCCTTAAAATTGCGGCGACGTGCGAGAAGCTGCCACTGCGACTGCCACCATCGCGAGGTGATGCGGGGTCGCTCGTGCAGTACAAAGACTGCAAACGGCACCTCGAGCTGGGTATTGGCGACGGTGAGTTCTCCTGGCATCAACGGACACGCAATGCGGGCCGTACCAGAGTGGACATTGGCATAGTGGTTGCGCTCCTCGCTGAAGGCGACCATGTAGCGCTCAATCTCAGCGCCAATAGCATCCACATTGCACGCTAAGTTCTCGTGTGGCTGTGGTGCGGCAAAGCGTATCCTTAAAGCGACCGTATCAATATTCTTCCTGGTCAAACGAGAGGGAGTGGTGGTAGTGGTGGTAGTGCTCGTAGTGGTGGTGATTCCGCTGGCGGCCACAAAACCAGTGGTGGTAGGCGCGGCTAATGAGGCTTCGACAAGTACTTGCTCGTACGGATGTTCTATATCGTTATGTTCTTTCACAGTTGCGACGGTTACTGTATTTGCGGCCTGTTTCATGGCGGCCATCACGAGAATGTCCGAGGACTGCGGAAGGCCCTTAAAAACGGCCCTGTGGGCATCAAGCCGAATGGTTTTTATGCGCACTACCCCACGTACGAGGTTGTTCGCCGTGGTGTGGACACGCAGCGGAATCTCAATAATGCTCTTGTCCTGGTGTGCCTGTTGTATTTGTTCGAGGGTCAACGTGCCCACACCGGCCTCCTGGCGACACAGAATACCCTCTGGATTGGCCACCGTTGTGTAGGCCTGGAGGCATAGCGAGGCGTCAGCCGGCAAGGTGAGGGTACTACTTTCGTGGACATCACCTGCATTATTTCCGTGGCGCGAGAAATGGGCACTGCTGCCGCGATAGAGACCTCCGATGGTGACGATCTGTGTTCCCTTTTGATCGGGTTGCACGAGCATTGTCACATGTCGTTCAAAGTAACGGTCCAAATAGAGCGCCAGGAAGAGCGGATCACGCTCCCCAGAGGCGCGGTGTGTCCGTTGATACGCGACATGGAGTTGAAGGGACAACATAAATTAAATCGTGTTGTACTGTAGGGCAACAATGTAACATCACGGCGCACACAATGTGGACTAACTACACACTGTTATTCATTCTTTTACTTCACCCCCCAGTCCCAGCGACCGATATCGCAGAGAAAGAGAAAGAGAGAAAGCGTGTTGTGAACAGTGGTATTCATGAGTAACGAAAATGTCGCCGATTCTTCCTCTCCTGATCACCTTTCGTCTGTATTGGGTCCAATGCCAGTCTTCCCGACGCTGAAGGTTTACACGGAGGGCGATGTGACGGCTGCTTCACCGGAAGAGCTCCGTCTCATGGTGTGGCAAATGAGCGAGAGCATGGCCATGCTTAATCAAATTTTTGACGACGTCATGGCGACCATGCAACGTCGAGAGGCCGTGCTACTCGAAAAGCTCCAAGAACAACAACAAAGCCAACAATATCATAATCATGACAAATAATTAAAATTACAACTTGTTTTATATTTCAAAAATCGAACTCTGCTGGTATGTTCTCTTTTACTGGGTGGGGGACGAGGGGAGGCGATGACGGGGGGGGGAAGAGAGACATGGTAATGGTGGGTTGTTAGTTTGGAGTAGGAAAATAACTCAAGAAGAAAATGGCCAGCTTAGAATTGTCCAGATGCCTTTGTTCTTCTCTTCCTGATTCTCATCCACATCTTTGCTTCTAATACGCTGGCGTTTTGGAGCACGGTGAGGTACTTCTTGAGTAGGACTATTGCCATGCTCCTCCTCGACGGCTTTGGTCTCTTCTCGACTGCGCTTTCGACCATGATTTTGTGTTGTACTCTTCATTGTATCATCCTTTGGAATGGCGATGGTACTTCTCCGAGAGCTGGGAGACAATAATAGCATCCGGGGAAATCTTGCGATACCCGTTGTAGCAATGGCCAAGGCGCCTTCAGAATCGTCGAGCTGCTGGTCGTAGCGTTGTGTCTCCGGATTGTATTGAAAATTGCGCAAACGCGGTCTCATTCCCTCTAGCTCATGCAAACGTTTCAAGGCGATTATCGCCGGATGCGTGCCCTGCAAGGAGGCCGTACGGGCCAACGAGAGGTGGAGCATGCGTGGGGGAAACCCACCCTCATCCGTGTTGATTACGAGCGTTGCTTTCTGGCGGACTTGGGCATACAGAGAGCTCAGACGGCAGTCACATCGAATGCGCACCTGAAGCCAGCTGTTGCCCCCTTGGTTAATACAAAAGCCGCCCTCGTTACTCATGCCATCAATGACAACATGGGCCCGCTGCTTGCAGCGTATCCAAAGCATCGTGTCCGACACGGTGTGTCCAATCGCACGGCGATCCACATCGACCGTGGCATTACCGCTCACATCCAAAACGGTGATGCGTTGACTCTGGTGCCACGACCTGCCGGTCTCCGAGACCTGTTGCTTGCGTTGTGCCCTGGTACGCTTGGCGAGCAGTGTTAGCTTACCTTTGGGAGGCACCCCGTTGTGCATGCCGTGGAGACGCCGCTCGTTGTTCTGCGCGTCTGAGGCATCACCTTGATGTTGGAAACAAGTGGCCACGTCAAAGCGCCCCACGTGCACGTCGCTCGTGCCGCCAGCAAACAGCTGCGCCTCGTTGAGATCTAACCTCAATTGCACGGCCATTGATTGAAGCTAAAAAAGCAAGTGGATATACTCAGAGGAGAGTTCCTTTTTTTTGTACAGTCCTCGTACCTTTACACTTTACAGTAGAAGAAGAATGATCGCATACCGCCACCAACCGGACAAACAAACATACAGAGAGAAAAGAGATTCTGTTAAAGATGGAAAAATAGGTGAAACCACAGTTGAAGACCCATGATCTTGGGATCTTATTTATTTATGTTTATCATTCTTACCTTGGGGTATCTCCTAAACTTTATAATAATGAGGACGATGGCATGCTTTTTTTTATGATGATTTTTCCATTATTACGTGCGCCCAAACTCCTCACTATCGTTATCTGTCGCCATGCCAGCAAAGCCAAAATCCGGATCATGCATAACGCGAACGTGATCGAAGAGCGCTACGCCTGCGCTGAGACGAGACGTGATGTAAGCGGCAAACACTGGGAGGAAGGTGGCCCATCGCGTGCCGGTCAAGTTTATCTCAGGTATGGCAAGCATTGTAATGAGCGTGGCAATGAGCAACCCGAGTGCCAGTTTACGTTGCCACGATGCCGCGAAATAACGTAGACGCAGTCCAATGGCGTCTTTGAGTGGAATCAGAATCCAATGGTAGAGCACATCCAAGAGTCCCATTTTGATACTCGTCTCTCTGTGTGTGTATTATTGATTGTGGAGGAGTGTAAACGCATTTGTGTGATGAACCTACCTTTCTAGAATCGCAAACTTCATAACTATTTTCTACCACCAAACATCGATCCTGTTCTTCTCTCCCATTCACCGCCCACACCTATCCCTCGTGCCCTTAAAAAAATAACATGTTACACTTGTACTTTTTTTATTGAATTGTATAAAAATGAGAAAGATTAAATTTGGTGTTGTCCTTTCCCTATGTCCGACGCTTTTCTCTCACTTGCGTGCCTTTTTGGTCTTGTTCTTGGCACTACCGTCACCTCCAACCTTGCGCTTGCGTTTCTTGCTCTCCTTGGTAGTGTCAGGTATGTTTTCTTCTTCTTCCTCATCCCGCTCCTGATTGTCTGCATCAAAATCGACTGCTTCCAAAGCAGCATCATCGTCATCGTCAAATTCCATGTCATCACTATGGAGGGAAAGGGCTTCAGTCTTTTGTTTTTGCTCTTGCTTTGCCTTCTGCGATTTTTCTTTCCCGTTGTCCTCTGCGAATGGCTCGGCATGCGTGCTGCTGGGTGGCACATGATGGACGGCATAGACTGGATGCGGCTCGACAACTTCACAGTCCTCGGCCGTGTACTTATGTGCGAGCACCGTAATGACGAGCTTCTGGTTAGAAGCACGAGGCTTTGCTTCGAGGGCCGTGATGAGCACATCGCCTTCCTTTGCCGTCTTGGGCCACTGGTTTGCATCCTGAAGCTCCGGAGGCAGTTCGGAATGCATGACAAGTTCGGTCTTGCGGTCCAGTTCGGCCTCCGCGACGGCGACAACAAACTGCCAGCCATTGTCGGCTGTGCCGCTTTTGGTAACAAAACGGCCAAGCTTGCCCGTGTAGTCGCTGAGGTTGATGAGTTTGACCTCGCCGGCCTCCTTCTGGCTCTCCTTCTCGTTCTTTGAGAATTTCTTGGTGACCGTGACCTCGTCGACCAAGTTAGTGCGCTTGTCCGAGAAACGGTACGTGATGGTCTCGTTGTTCTCCAAATAATCCTCGTCGCCAAAATGGTTGCGCACCCATTTCGCAGAAACAGGCACGCAGCGACCAAGGATGTACTGGGGGACCAGCCAGTGCACGTCGCGGACCATGGCCACGACCTGGGCGCCGTCTGCGGTGCCAGGTATCAGGCTGGCGTTCTTCTCGTACGTCTTCTGGCCGTTGATGCCCCAGGCCGCAAGGACCGGGATGGGATTGGCCATCATATGTGCACACCACTGCTCGAGCTGCAGGAAAGGTTGGTCGACACACTGCTGCCAGTAGAAACGGAGCGAAACGCGCAGTTGCTCAAAGTACTCACGCTCGTTGATGTTATCACCCACGGCAGGGCCCCACTGTGTCACGGCAAGTTGCATGCCGAGTCCAGGCGTGATGCTTAAGTCCTCGCTATCATCGGGTCGGAAACGGAAGGCCTCTGGAGAGTTCTCGACGCGCTGCCCGCCTTGTTCGCCCTCGCGTTTCTCGTAGCCCTCGTAAAAGACGGTGGCAAATATGCCGGCCTTTTCAGTCGGCTCTGGAAGTGCATCCGGATCGTTGTGTCGCTTGTCGATGGTGATCAGGAAGGTGCGTGGGTCGAAACGATCATCGTCGCGAGGAATGATGCGCTGGTTTTGCGCATCGTAAAAACGCTGTATGCGGCTACCCTTGTCGAGGTTGGCGTCCTCCACGTCGACATTGATGTTGTCGGTCCGTATGAAGAAACGGCCGGCATAGGTACCCTTGTTGACACGCGTGTAGCCGAGGGCACCAATCTCAATGACAGTAAAGGGGCGAGTGCGCGCGCCGCCAATGCACTCAATCTTCTGATCCGTGTCGTTCTCGCGTATCAGGAACGTCTGGTGGTCATCATGGCGAGGCAGCACATGCGAACGGCCACCCTCCTCATCCTTATCCTTCATCGAAACGACAAATCGGATCGTGTCGTCGGAAACGGGCACGTAGGGGATGCCGAGCGCTTCGGCCAGTGAAGCTGCATTCTCATTGTCGTGACTTTGCTGTTCGAGGGCTATCTCCCACGTGGCACGCACTTGGGCTGCCCACTTTGCCCATTCTTCTGGACCGGCCTCGATGCTGCAGCGCTTCTCGTCGTACTGTGCCTTGGCGACTCGAAAAAAGGGATGATCCTCGAGTTCGGCAGTGCGATTTCCCGTCTGGATGGCCGTAAGCATCTCGAGGATCTCCTTTTCCCAAGCACGTCGTGCCTTGTCGACGAGGCCGACGATGCCTTTGAGCGCGCTCTTGTACTCCATCTTCTCCTTGCTCTCGGTAACACCGTCTTTGGTCCATGAGACGTTTCCGCTCTTGCACTCATGAACAACGGCGCAAAGGGCAACACAGCCCTCTTTGTTAGTGCTGCCACGTCGCGGAGCCACGTAGCCCTGTTTCTGGGCGCGCTGTATCTTCTGTTGCATGCGTTCAGCAAAGGATAAGCCACTCTCCGTGTTGGCGTTCTTCTTAACGGCAGACATGATTGCAAAGAATGACAATGATGCTAATAGTGGTGATTTGGTGGTGGTGGTGGTCGCTTGGGAATGGACGGGCTTCTACCACGTTTCGCAAGTGAAAGAATGATTTCATCACCGACCATTTTGTCACCCGGCAAATGATGATGGACGTCCATGCGCACATTTGCTCGCATGGTGCGATTGAGAGAAAGAATGTATTGTTCTCTGCCCCTACCCCCCCCCCGCCTCCCTCCGCTCCCCCCCCCTCACAACACTTCCACCACGTCCGCCGCTTCGACCACTTCGACCACAAAAATCAAGGAACCTACTTGACCACATGCATTGCCGATTCCATAGTAATTCTTTGCTCTCTGCCTTCTGTG
>Ga0210012_1001959_pt1 | contig 18609 bp, 39 predicted proteins | sample CryGeymeta201504_FD_183974 | JGI IMG/M metagenome (GOLD analysis project Ga0210012, IMG submission 183974) | Groundwater microbial communities from Crystal Geyser aquifers in Utah, USA - Crystal Geyser metaG 2015-04 (SPAdes) (version 2) | ecosystem: Environmental > Aquatic > Deep subsurface >... | reverse complement strand
TAAATGCTCTCTGATCAGCATGCATTTTTCGGGTATCGGCTACCCGCAAGTGGCGAGGCAACACATTTTCTTCTTCAGATTCAACCTTAACCTCGTCATAGTCACACATATAGTTACTTGAATATGACGACGAGTATGGAAGTTTTGGCGGCTCGTAAACATCAGTCCATAACGTAGTAAAGACAAACTTCACACCGTTGAGTCGCATGCTCGAGCAGGGCGAAAACACGATATTGTCTAAGTGTTCTGGCAGTAAGAACTGGTTAGCGGTTGTTACAGCACTTGTCAATGAGCCACCCCAGTATTCGTGATTACCTGGAATCCATATTACGTTTTTGTATTTGGCTGAAACTTTTCGAAAAAAATCTCGTTGCCTGGCCGGAATTTTATTCATCGCCCACGCATCAGCCAAATCAGAAATCAAACAAATATCACCAGCTAATATAAGCAAGTCTGCGGTTGGTAGATCAAAGTTCTTCTCACTTACTTCGAGGTGAAGATCTGAACAATATGCTATTTTCATAATTACGTTTCAAGTTGTTTGAGCTCTTGCAAAGCATCGATCAGTCTGTCAAGATCTTTAATCGTAATGCTAATGCTTTCTTCTTCTGAATCGATGCCAAAAATCCACGTATCTCCGGATTCAGTATCGTATTTTCCATGAGACACTTCAAACTTGCGGTCGTCGTCATCCACGAATTCTCGTGCTATCACTTCGTATTCGTCTTGTTCGCCGGTCGGGCACCAGTGAGTAATAAATCCATATGCATCGTCAGCGTATGGATAAGCAACAAATCCAATGTTTTCGCGGTAATAATAAGTTCCTACGAACTTTCCACGGCCTACTGCTGAAAGATCTTGAATCGCAAAAACTCGTTGTTTATCCTTTGGAACACGATCAGAAACCTTTTCCCATTCGTCGAGCAAATCAGAAATTATTTTAGCATGACGCTGAATCAAAACGTCATATGGCGGATGCTGGTCATACGCGCCAGCGATGTCGATCATAACTTGCTTAGTGTTAATCATAATAGTAATTCTCTTAGTTTGATGAAAGTTGGTTCAACTGTTCTGCCAGCTTGTCACGCTCAGCCGTAATCTCCTGCACCTTGGCATTCCATGCTGCATTTAGCTTGGCGTTTTCTCGTTCAAGTCGCTCTACTTTCCCCATCAATGCGGCTTCACGCTCACTGCCCATACCAAGCAACCGAGCCTGCTCCATTACTTCTTCCTCAAGCATTGCTATTTTACGCATATTGTTTTCTCCAATTATTGGTATCGTTTTATTATACACTAACAGTTAGTGTAATGTCAACCTAAACTTCAATGAACTTTGGGCCGTCTTTAAACGTGTTATAATTTTGACCGCCCATGTAAAACTCATTTGGATAGCCCATTGGATTAGCAACTAGTCTAGTCGACCACATAACATCATCGTGTGAGTCGTGTGTATGCCCATAAATCCAAACATCAGGGGCGTGGTCATACGCAATAATATCTTCGCAGTTAGCAGCAAATCCACCATTGATCTCATCTCCAAACCTTGGGTGGCAAAGCCGGTAGGTAGGCATGTGATGCGTGATCACTACTGTTTTACCGTCATGTGGTAGCAGCAAGTGCCGCATGATTTCTTGCTTTTGCTTGAAGTGGATATCACACATGTCAGCTACTGTAAACACCTTAGTACCGTATCTGATTACTCTGAAATCGTTTAACCCCCAGCTAACCTTGGCTCGCTCTTCCAATGTGTGGCCACCGTCAGCCCACATTGTTCCGTAAATAAACCTAGTATTATCAATAACTTCAGCATTTACTGTAGCAAGTGCATAACTTGTGTTGTTTAAAGTTGATTGAAATAACTTGTCAGTTTCCAAGTTCCAAGTATGATACTCATTGCGATAGTATTCATGATTGCCAGGAATGTAGATTACTCGCTTAAATCTGTTCTCAACTCGTGAAATGAAATCAACTAGCACCTCTTTGTTGCCAGTGATATCTCCAGCTAACACCAACACTGATTCAGCGTCTTCGTCTGATCTCTCAAGAGCGATGTCAACTAAATCAATGACTGATGTCCTGCCGTAGTGCTCGAGGTGAAGGTCAGATGCGATGCGTAGTTTTGTCATAGTTAAAACATTTTAAAATAACGCTGTTAAATAGTCGATCAGTTTGGCTCTTAACACCATCGCAGTTTGAACCACATTGCGTTATCTTCATGTGTAAATCCTGCGAAAAATCTATCGTACCCAAACTCTGTTATATCATTCCCTGCTGATCGCAAAAATTCAAAGTGATAGTCTTCAATATTATTTTCTTCTGCCCAGTTGTCAAAGAGCTCGAAATAATTATTTGAGTTGTTGTATGCTGATATCACCGCGTCGAAACTTTCTGGTGTGTAGGGCACTTCGACAATATACGGATATCCGCAAAAGTAGTTGCTTACGGTAGACGCACCTTTGAAGATTTTAGGATCGTGTTTCTTTTTCCAAGCTCGCTCACTAGTATACCCGCAGACCTTCCACTCTGGAATATCAAACCAGCTATATATTTTGATTTTAGTCCTGTAGAGTAAGTTGCTCATGATTCACACTCAATCTATACAATAATGCTATATGCGGGTCTTTGATCCAAATCATGTAACAGTTTGAATAACTTTGCGCCCACCATTGTTTTTTTGATTTGTATGGATAGTTTGGAACTACCCTCCACATTCCACCAATCCCAGCATGTTTGCGTAACCACTTTACCCCAGAAATGAGCTCTGACATATCGCTCCCGCGTATTACTGTAATCTCTGGTTTCATAGAAACTTTTCGTCAGGATCGCCAATGGGGCATTCAAACATAAACTCGTGCAACTTACTACCCCAGCCAGCATGCGTCATTTTTAAATCGCTTTTATGAGGATAATGATGTAGCAAAGAAATCGCTTGCTGCTTCACTGCTTTCGGAACTCGTTTATAAGTAGCAGTGTAGGCTAAGTCTTTAAGAAACTGCTCTGTAGACAGGATAGCCCGTGTCCGCTCATACGGTAGAGTCATTTTTCTTCTCCATTGTGAGTTTTGCCAAAAACATAAACTGATCGTATGCTTGTTTAACAGCAGTGTTAGACATTAGCTTATCTGCTTCTTCCTGCATTGCAGATACACCTGCTTTAGCAGCGTCCCAAGAAGATGGCCAAGCTAAGGTGTGTATTTCTTCCCCAAATGCAACAGACAACGCTGCCCACGCATCCCGCTGTTCTTGTGTCAATAGGGCGTTCTTTGGCCGCAAATCGGACGCTTCTTGAACTTTTTTCGCAATACTATCCTCAGCATACCTGCCGGCGGCAATCATCGCAGCAAAGTTTGGGTCAATCATCTTGCGGCTCATCCCGCCCGGGTAGACCGAGATAAGGTGATCACCATACGGTAACGAGTCAAGAACATCACTATCGTATTCAGATACTGGAATATACTTTTTTCCTTCTTTTTTGAAAAATACAGTTTTCATTTATGCCTTTTTTAATGTTTTCAGCAATGAGTTATTTCTAACATTCTGCTCTTCACGCTGGATAATCTTGTCGCTAGTTGCTTTAAGCATTTTTAAGTATTCCCTAGACTTTTTCCAGCCGAGCAAAAACTTTTCAACTTCGTAGATGTCACCAGAAAAAATATTAGCGTCGCGAGAGTGAATGGGAAGGGCTTCATTATCAGCAGGGAATAGTGTAATCAGATCACCATTTGAATATCTATCCCCTTGCCCAAATCTAAACCCAAGATCGTTAGCCTCTTTTTCAATATCACTAAACCGCCGCAGTGTGTTGTATCCAATGCCCATCATACGTACTCCTTACCATCGCTTACGATTTCCCACACTCGCTCTTTTTCACGTGCAGCAGTCATTGCAGGGAAATCTGCAGCAAACAGTTTAAGATCATACCTATATTGATTGTTGCCACTGCTACCACCAGATCCAGTGTGAAGGGTAGTATTTTCAAAATAATCAGATCCAAATCCGTCATACTTTCTTGGAACTTTATGCTCACTTACTCCAGCATCAATCGTAAAGGTAATGGTGCCAACCCAACCTGGATATCCAGTAGGAGTTCCTGGAGCAGCGTTGGAATTACTCCAGTTGGTAACACCACCACGAGGGCAAGAATGACTATTGCTAACATGGTCATACCACTTGGCAGTAATAGAGATACTGACGAGTTTATGCCTAGTGCTAGCTGGAATCCCACGCCATGTGTTATTGATAGCACCATTGGCAGAAAACCATGACCAGTTATCTTTAATGTACTGCTCAATACTAGAAACACTAGTAACCGCATTGCCCATGTCAGTGAATAACTGCTGGCGGGCGGCGGCTGCAGCCGCGATTTTTTTCTTGTACATTCTCGCCGCTGACAACTTGCGGAGATGAGCGATATACTTAGATTTAATCTCGAAGAGTTTTCCATCTTCGTCACTTTTCCAAACTAGAACTTGACTCATCTTGCTGCCTCAAAAATATAGTAGTGGTTAGTCGTTGTAGACTTCCCACGCATTTGTTTTACCATCCCAATGCCGCGTATCGTAAATCTGGAAACTAATCTCATACCCAAGTAAACCAATGCCAATAGATGGGCCAGCGTGATCAGTTTTAACTGTCCACCTAACCTCTGCTTTAAGAAAGGTGCGGCTGTATTTGATGAGTTCAAACTCCCACGCTTTGTGGGCAGTAATCATACCGCTGCGGCAAAACAAGTTGTCAAACTTTTCCTTGGCAAATGGATTGGTTAAGTTTAGCATCAATGTAATCATATTACTTTAACCCCCATATTCACCAAATTACGCTTCACTGAATTTCTATCCACTGGGTTAATGAGAGTTATTTTTTGTGGACGTCCTTCTTCAACCAAATCACAAATATATTTCGCTTCTTTTAATCCAAGCCCAGTCGCATTGCGAACATTCTTTATGAACTCTATGAACTGGCCTCGCGACTTTGAAGTCGACGATTCTAGGGTAAGATTATTTAAGCTAGCACCAGTTAACATGCTGAAAAAGATCTGCCCCTTGATCTCAGGATCAAGAGTAGATGCAATGGTATCCCAAAGTTGCATGCCAGTGTCAGATCCGTATGCATCTGTCACTGCCCGTATAAACGAAAGACCCGTGTCAATCAAATCAGATTGACTGGATTCAGGCAGATCGTTAAATGCGAGCTTAGTCATATTACGCAAACTCGTTGTCGTTTTCGTCTGCGACATCGTCAGTGTCAAGTTGTTCGATGATACGAACACGATGTCCAGCATCTTGCTGCTCAGATGCATACGCAATAGCAGCCTTTTCAGTCTTGAAAACTTCAGAATCCAATACAGAACCAGCGCACATTACCAAAACTTTAAACATAATGCTCTCACTTTCTTTGTTGCTAGGTGTTTATTATAACACCGAAATGGAGGACTGTCAACTACTTCATTTCTTGATACCAGCTAAGATTGACAATCTTTTTAAAAAGCTGCTGTCATCACGCTCTGACTCAAAAACAAAAGTGTTTGACTTTTTGTTGTTGCGGAGTTTAGTATATAGTGCCCCCATTTTACCTGGCTGCATCCTACCTAATACCTGAGTATTTTCGTCTGAAAATATTAGCCGTGTGCTGCTGCTATCTTTAACTAGCACTGCATCTTGGTTGTATTCATTTGCTAGGGAATGCATCTTGCCAGCAAACGAGGCATCGTTAGCAGATGCGTTGGCAAACAAACTATCCTCGGATACGTGGATTTCGTTGGCAGTGCCAGCATTTTCAACCCAAAACCCGTCCACAAAAATAAATCCATAACCTAACTTTCGAATCTTTGCAGCTAGCTCGTGATTCCTGCGGGTGTTGGTTTCATAGTCATATTCACCTCGAAATGCGGTCAGTAGCGCGCAACTCTTACGGTTGTCCGCAAAATGTTGCCAAACGCGACTTAAACTTGATTCTGTTAACTTGTTCATTTCATACTCCAGTGTAAGGTATTTACCTTTTTCACATTTGGTGATATGAATCCATTGCCGGATCACAACAACCACCTTTTTCCGACTTGCGGATCATACACGTTTGACCAGTGAGGCAGTTCACAGTTTCCACCATCGGGTTGTAGAAGTATTCAAACTGGTCACGCGACATTACGACCCATTGTTTTGTTTCGCCGTATTGCTTGTTGAGCCGAGTTGTCATTGCTTTGGCACCTTGAAGAGAAGCATAGCTCTTGTGAGCGTACTCACGAGGAGCACGATACAAGGACTCCGTGCCAACATTCATAATAACGTACGACATAATAACTCCTGAGTTATCTCTGCTATGTAACCATTATACAGCCAAAAGGGTTGACTGTCAACTGATTTGTTGATACTTTTCGAGCGGCATTACTATGTAGCGAAGCCCGCATTCAGCCCGACGACCGTTCAGGTTGAAGCAATCAATTTTCGCACCAGCCTCATTTATGTAAGCCATAATAAACCAGTTTTTACGTGCGAGTTTTTGTTTAACCGCATCGTAAATAACGAATTTAGCATATTTAAACATGAGTATATTACTCCGCGCTAATAACAGTGACCTCATCCTCGTCAAGTAACAGCGTAGAGCGGTCTGACCCGTAAACTGTGATAGGTGATTTGATCTTTACAGTGTGTTGGACCTTGCCACCGTATTTAACCCGGCTAGCCTGAACAACACCAACTACTTGAAATTCCCCCAAATAGTTAGAAGTAACTGTTTCACCTGTTTTGTTCCAGCTCATGTTAAACTCCTGGGTTATCTCTGCTATGTAACCATTATACAGCCAAAAGGCTTGACTGTCAAGCCTTTTTAGCAGTGGTCGCGCATTGATTGCAGTATACAGCGTGGCGAGTTGCAAGCGCCAACGCAAAAAGGGTCGGCTGGTTTGCGACGGCAGACATAGCACAATTTTGTCTTTGCCAAGTCTTTTTCAACTGTTTTGGAAGCGGTTGCTGGTTTACGTGTTGCCATTTGTAACTCCGTTTTGCTTTGCGATGTATGTATTATACAGCCAAAAGGCTTGACTGTCAACTGTTTCATGACATAATATGGGTGGTTTATCGCGCTTCGTTGAGCAGATCCGCGCATCTTATTGCGTTCCAAGTGCGAAAAGCATTGTCGCCCATCTCGGGGTCAATGAAATCAACAACTTACAGTCATGAAAAACCACGCTGCAGCGTGGTTTCGCAGACAGAGCTAATAATGCGCTCAATCAATGGGGTTAACAGTAACACGGACGTTGATTACTTCGCTAGGGCGATTGCGCATCAGCACCGAATACAGTTGTCCGCGGTACTCGTAAGTAACGTGATACCCAGTGATTTGCGGGTTTACCTCGTTCACGTTGTAGCACCGTTCAACTTGCCGTTGCTCTGGTTGTGGGGCAGAAGTAGCACTGCCACCGTTCGTGTGTTGATCGCCCACGATCGCACCGATCGTAACACCAGCTGCAGTCGCAAGATCCTTACCCTGCCCACCGCCAAACTGATGCCCAATAACACCGCCAACCAAGCCGCCAACGATCGCTCCGCCGTAGTTGCGAGCCAGTGGCGCTGACCCTTGCTGTGGAGTTTGAACTGTGACCCATTCTTGGGTACATTCGCGCCGTGTATTTCGCACGTTGGAATACTGTGGCTCAACACCCATGACACGGGCAGAGTCGGTGTAGGTTTGAGCATACACGGTTGGTGCCATGCCCAATGTAAGTGCGGCGAGGATAAGATAATTGTGGTTCATGATGAAGCTCCTTGTTAAATATACATCATTGACTGGCGTTTTTAGCAGATGCCTTAACTGCGATTTTCACATTTGTCACTGCAAATAGTGCTAAACAACCTAGTAACAGTAGCATACCACTATCAGGTTCAGAAACTGTTGACATGGTGCCGTAAGCTACCTCATCTAATGCGATGCCGCCAGTATGTTGGAAATACAACGTTTGGCTGATCGTTACTTTATGAAAATCTCCAATATCTGTCAAAACCAACGGGTCTTTGAATGTTGTTCGCTCAACGTAGCTAATCTCACCTACGGGTTCGTCATCTAACCCGTAGGCGCGCAGCGTGACGGTGTTGCCGCTATACCCCCATTGATCAGTGGAGTATGCGAAATAATTTACAGTTGCCGCGTACGATGGTGTTGCAAATCTAGCAAACTGTGATGTAGCGGGGGTTGACAAAAATTCAAATGTAATTGGCACGGAATAATCTATTTCACCGTCAGCGTTCACTGGTGCGATTGACATCTCGCCAGAAGCAGCATGTCCCAGCCCGCTTGCAACCAATGCAGCATTAGAAATGGTGATACCCGAAAATTGAGTTGTGACCATTGAATCTTCATCTACTTTAGAGCCCTGCACGTAGCTCGCTGGGGTAAGCCCTTGAGTCACATAATCTTCAAAGTCAAGAACTGTAGTGGCCGATGCTGCAGCACATAATGCAACTGCTGCGGTTGCGATTACGGTTTTTAACATAATAATTCCTTTGTGAGGGTTACAAACTAGCAGTGGAAACTGGGATATCGCATCGTACTACGGTAACCTCGTACGATTTTTTTGCTTTAAACAGCTTCGCAGCTTCTAATTGAGCTTGATAACTCGTTGCAGCATTCACCATACAAGTTTTACCGCGGTAAAAGGCTTTAAATCCAAACATTCTAAACTCCTGCTTGTTTTACGATGTAAGTATTATACAGCTAAAATAGTCAAAAGTCAATCATTTTTCTTGTTGTGAAAAAGCAACAGTATGCTTAAAGCTTCGCGGTAGCGCCCATTGATTTATTGAAAAGCCAAAACTTAGATCTTCACTAAAATCTTTCCCTGTCATCTTCTCAATAATCATCAAACTTTTCTTCATCAATAGTGGTCAGTTTAGTAGTATTCATTTAACTATTTAGCAGGCGTAAACAGGCGCCCAACGTAATGTAAACATCATTAAATCTGCATCAGTTTTAAACGCAAAGGAGGTGCGGTTCACCCGTTTGCCGCACCCAGTGGAAATACACCACATTTCAATGTCATGGAACCCAAGTTGAGGTGACACTGACAACTTCAGCATCGTGTAGTTATCGGTAACTCGCTTTCCCGTTACAGTAAGTGATGCATTTGACCCACGTGCAGGTGAAAGTCTCTTAAATACACTCATAAGTATTTCCTAAACAGTTCTTCAAACTCTACCTCAGTAAGGTCGCCAACATCTTTACCTGCAGGCAGCATCACTACAGCATCGCCAAACGCTGCCAACTTTTTCCCTGCTGCGTCACCTTGAACGCATGCTACCTTAAAGGCTGGCAAAGTTTTTAACCATCCCGCTAAATGCTGCGGATTACAGCCCAGCACTGCTAATGCGGGCAGATTGTGATGATGGAGGCGACATGCATCAAACACCCCTTCAGTGAGGAACACCAGTGGTGATGCCCACGTAATTGTTTCCAGCCCCCACACTGCGAGCTCTGCCGTCTTACTGGCGCAGGGTTTGGTGACCCAAGTGTAGTATCTAGCTTGCTTAGGATCGTCAACGTGAACTTTGGGCAGTTTGGGTGAGTAGCATTGGTATCCTGCCATCTGCCCGCTCATATTCCAAAGTGGGAACGTGACTGTATCCTCAGTCAACGCGACATGACTGTAACGCTCAACGTCAAAGAAACGCGATTTTAAGTGATCAGTCATGTATGTCATATGCTGGTATTCTAGCATCAACTGACGAAAAAGTCAATAAAATAGGGCACAAAAGGCCCTATTTTGGCTGAAAATACTGGTTTTAGTACCAGTATGCTGATGGGTTTTTGCGATATTTTTCGTATCGTGCTTCACCAATCTTTTCTAAAAACCACCATACTTCGCGAGGAATAGATTTCATTAACGCCACCATAGTTGTCTCCCCCCAACAGATTGATCAAATTCTGTTACAAACTGCTCAACCTCTGCCACTGACTTTGGATCGCGCGCAGTAATATATTTTTCAAGTTCAGATGTTCTTGAAACTGGTTCGAGCATGCTTGTGAAGAACGATAATATCATTTTCAACATGATTAGGCCTTGGCCCCAGAAAAAGTCGTTTCCGCCGTTTTCTTTACAGTTTCTGTCAATGCTGATACAGTATGATCAATTTGATCCGCAACCAAAGTTGCAGCCGCATAATATGTGTTTGCTGCTTTTGCGATCAAATCTTTGAAATCAGATTCAGGAACGATAGTGAGCAAAGTAGTGCTCATTTGGCGTTGTGCTACAACGATATCGTTAGCAGACGGTGTAGTCATTGATGAGAGAGTTTTTTCTAAGTTAGAGAACATAGTGATTTTCCTTTTGATATAATGTTGCTTTCACCTACACTGCGAACCATTCACAATGCAGTTTGAAAACTATAAGCCCGACACGCGGCACCTACAATAGTATTTATGTGCGGTCGCAGCAATTATAACACAAATATCGTGGTTTTCCACTAGTTTTTCTAGTGTAACCTCACTAACTTATGGTGCTGATTGAACCCCAGTTAGCACCACCTAAAGATACCCATCCAATGGGTGATCCAACTTTTGGTTGAGAGTTCCAAACAATAACGCCAGGTGAGCTAAGATATGACGGACGTTCATCAGAAGCAGTCATTACCACTTGTCCTAGTTTCATAACAGATAGGGTGACTGATCCGTCTGTTCCCAGCGTTAGATTTTCTTTGCCGTTGCTGCCTAATACTAAGGATTGATTGCGAGTAGTTCTCACACACGCGACATCTTTTCTCAGTTTGTGGGTAACAATCTCGCACTCATCATCCCATACTGATAACGCTGCTGATGGTTCTTCAGTGTTGATCCCTACTCTCTTTTTAACTACAGTAAGTGTATCTGCCAGAGAGGATGAGCCGGCGACAACCAGCGACCGTAGCTCGCCGAGTGTTTGCAGGTTTGATTCTGTGACAAATAATCCTAGCTTATTGTCTGACACTAGCTCTCTGCCAGCTACGCTGATTTTAGTAAGATCTATGCCTGTTTCTTTGATTTTTTCAAAGACTTTATGCGAATATTGTTCAAAAAATGCCTCATCTAGGCTCATTTTAACCAGGCCTGCACTGTGCTCTAGTAGTTCACGGTAGAAGGGCGAATCCGTTGGAACTTCTCCACGCAAAATAAAGTCGCCGTCAACAGTAAGGTTACCTTTGATCTCTGCTGATGCTGCTAGCAAGTTGTTTTCAACTACAGTGTGCTCGTCAAGGATGGTGACTTTACAATCAGTCGCTGCATCTTGAATGCCAGTGCTCTGAAATCCCTTGTGTGTCCCACCCAACACATTGTCCCCAGAGACAACCAAGGATTGAAGATTTATAGCAGTGCCAGGAATGCTACCTGAGGGAAAATCTACATTCTTGATATAGTTCTTCAGAGCCGCATCAACATAGTATTTCACTGTTCCAGCAATGTCTATCTGTGCTAACTTTTGTGCCACATCTGCTTGCACTTGGCGAGCGATTTGCGCTTGAAGATCTTTAACAAAGCTGTCTGTCAGATCTGCGGTGATTGATTTAATATTACCCGACATGAGTTATACCTTTTTATCCTTGCGTGACAGTATTTCATCGTAGAAACTGTCCATCTCACCTTTGAACTTGCCACGCAAATGTCCAATACCTTCGGTAATCATTTTCCAATCGTCATTCTTGATTCCAACAATAACTGCTTTATGCAACTCGCGTAGAACTTCAAGTTGTGGCATTTCCTCAAGTGGTATTGCCTCTTGCGGGACTACACAATAGGCAGTAGCCAGCTTGCCGTTAACTTCAAAAGTCTCTAACTCTAATACTAAGTTTTTGCTGCTGACTTCATCAGCTATTTCTTGGCCAAATATAATGTTCATGCTGTATTTACTTTTGCTGTCAGCTCTTTGAAAGTTTTCATAAACAGTTTGTATGCTGCTAACGATGGGAGCGGGGGTTCAAACTTTTGAAGTTCTTCAAGTGACACCTCAGGCAAATCTGGCCAGTCTCTGCCTCGTGATGGCATAAACTCATTTGCTTCAATCTTTTGAGCAAACCGATCTGATTCTTTGATCATCATTTCTTCTGCTGTAGTGGGAGGTGATATCCCCAACGCAATGTGAATAGCATCCATCAGCTTCCCTTCCAATGCTTTAATATGGGGGCGAAGTTCTGGGATTCTTTTGATAGGACTAGGCCAATCCCCAGTGTATGCTTCCGCAGCATCATGCAGCAATGCGAGCAACATCATCCTCACCTGCACACCGGTTGAATCAAACTCGTTCATAAGTTTAACACGGTTAGCAACAAAGACGGAATGCTGTGCTACAGTGTAGGGGATTTCTGTCACCGTGTGCCCGCAAAATCGCGGAGTCCTAGACAACCCCCACGCAATGTCATCAATGCAAATGCTTGCGGGATCAGGGTCTACTACGTTGACCAGTTTACCAGTTACTGTTTCTAGATTCATTTCACACCTTTGATAGCTGATTTAAAAAATCATCCGTATCGGTTAGAACACCAGATTCATAATCGTATAACACTTTCTGATTTAGTTTAATCCAACTTAATAATTTACTCATAATTTTTGGGGTAATCCAATCTGCTACTTGAGTTGGGTCATAATCTAAGCTAGGCATTTTAATCACGAAGCTATTACTCATATCCATCTTGTTTGCAAGATTTGATATTTTAACTCGTAACCCGTGCTGTTTTGGCGCTGCTCCAACCCATATAACGACATTCTCTATTCCGTGACGTTTTGATGTCACATTTGCCATTTCAAATAACTGATCATGGTCCCACTCATCGCTTACCATGTCAATATATTTTCGCAAATCAGAGGTCACTTTTTCACTACTCCACACTGATGATAGATTTGCTGCACCATAACTGCTTGCGAATATGCATCAGCTAGGGCATTATGGGCCGCCACATTATTCTTTTTAGCTGACGCATCACCCATGTCCATTATCGTTCTTGTGTCACGAATGCTGTAATACATCCATGGTGCCGGAATTCCAAGTGAGCGATATAAGTGCTCTAGCAAAATAATATCAAACGTGGGACCTTGCGTCCAGATACGTTCTGCACCTACTAGATAGCGATTGAGTTGTTTGGTAAACTCTTTACAACTAATACGATCTTCATCTGACATCGCATCTTCAAATACTTCCCTGGGCTGTAGCTCCCACCATACTAGAGTTCCCTCATCAATGGTTCGCCCAGCCTCAACCTGCTCATCCACATCAAGTTTAACATACAACGGGGTATGCGGATCTTGCCTGTTGTAAGGATCAAACTTAACCGCACCTAATGTCAAGATTACAGTGTCGGCCTTTGTCCCTAGAGTTTCTATATCTAGGCATACGTGCATAATAGTTTACTGCTAGTTTAAACTGCAGGTTCCAATCTAATAGCGAGTGGGAATCCATTATTACGAGCAAGTAAGGTAACTTCCATACCTTTTTGCTCCGCAAGCTCATAAGGCAAAATAGCTACCACTGCTGCACCTTCTTCATGAACTAATTGAGTTAGCCGGGTTGCCTCGTCTGCGGAATGATTGAATACTGACATCAGACTTTCAACAACAAACTCCATAGTGGTGACAGAATCGTTGATGTAGATCACTTTAAATAAACTAGGTGGTTGAATATTTGGTTTAACAATCACACGCTCTTTAGTTGCAACTTCTGACTCTGCCATTTTATTTCCTAAAAGTAAGTTAAAATACACACCCGCCCCAAGTAAATAACTTACTCGGGGCGAATTTCATCGTCGTTGCTTATTCAGCAGCAATCTGCTGAGTTGGTGTTGACGATTTGATTGCAATTTTTCGAGGTTTGAACTCCTCTGGAACTACAATCTCTACTTCCACAATGAGCATTCCGTTTTCAAACTTAGCATCACCGACAATGACATGCTCTGCCAAGTTCAAAGTCTTAGTAAACGATTTTGAACTGATGCCATGATATAAATAATCCCGCTCTTGCCGAGATTTTTGCTCGCCAGTGATAGTCAGCACGTTGTTGTCAACGGTAACTGACAACTCGTCTTCTTTGAATCCAGCCGCAGCGATTTCAATGCTGTATTTGGTATCGCTGTGTTTGATAATATCATGTGGTGGGTAGTTGCCAGTTGATGGCACCCCTGCCGCAGTGTTATGTAAAGTCTCAAACATGCGATCAAATCCAACTGATGCGCGGTTCAAGTGAGCGAGTAAGGACGGAACGTCCAAGGTTGATGTGAAGTAACGTTGATTCATAATAGTCTCCTTTTAAGCAAGTGAATCGTATGCAATGCCCGACCATCGGCACATTGCACAGTATTTATTATACACTTTTTATTATTAAAATATATTATTTTGGTGAAACTTGTTTAATGAAATATTCAATAGGTGATTCAAGATGTCGATCCATGGACATCAAAAATCTTTTAGCACCATAATGGTATGCTTTTTTATCCACAGCTAACTTATCTTTACGCTGACTAATACTGCTATCCGCTGTGTTGATAAGTAAAGCATCTGATCGTGCGATCACAGTCTCGAGCCATTCTGGCTCGTTTGATTCCATCGAGTTGTATATGTATAAGTTTACTCGCAATGGTGTCGATTTTAAGTAATATGCTATGCTTTCGACGTCAGAATCTGACGGGTCGATTACGATAACATTAGCGTTAGCGTTGTAAACAAAATCTGGGGGTGTGATTATGTTGCTAACTATTTCTACTTCAGACATCGTTGTCATTCTTGTTCCTTAGTTACAGCGGTTTTTTCTAAATATTTAGCAATCTGTGCTTGCTCAGTCGTGGTGCAGTCATCAATATCTGTCTCACCAGATCCGATTTGTGCAACAAGCAGTTTAATATATTCCTCAGAGTATGCATACGCATCAGTAGAAAGTTTATTTGTTTCAATCCACTTACCGCCAACCCATTTAAATAATTTGTTTGGATTGTAATCCACACGCAAAAACAAATCGCCTTTAACTGGAGAAGATGGAAAGGTTATTCCAAAGTTAGCAGTATTGACTGGCTCATCAGGCAGAGTCTCCAACACAGGTTCTTCAACAGTCTGGTTAGCTTCTGGCACAGTCACTGCAAACTCAACCACGCCAGTGTCAGCATTCAATGTGCCAGCAATAACTTCTTCTTCAGTTACTGGGGCGGCATCAGCAATAACTTCTTCTACTTCTTCTTCAGTTACTGGGGCGGCATCTATAACTTGATAATCAGAAGTTTTTTCTTGATCTTTTTTAACAGATAACTCTTCGATAAGTTGGGCAGATGCTGCAAGCTGTTCAGCTAGCAGTGCATTGCGATCCTTCATCAACTCTGTAATACTTTTTAAGTCAGATATTTCTTCTTGCTTTCTAGAAACTATTTCTTTCTCTTCTGCAGTTACTTGATGAACTTGCTCAGTATCATTTTGCATGATCTTGATAACCGTAGATAACTCAGTGTTTACAGCTTCCACACCAGCCGTAGCAGTGTCAACTAAGTTAGCAACAGATTTAGTGTCTATTGCTGAACTTGAGCTAGCAATGTTGTCAGTAATAGATTTTATCTCAGCGTTTAACTTTTGCTCGTATTCTATTTCCTTTTGAGCTAGCAATGCTGCTATTTTTTCATCATTAGATTTAGAATCTTTCTTTTCACGATCAATCAGTTTTTTTGCTTTTGCCCAGTCAATGGAGGTTGTCGCTGCTATCAATAAGATAATCGCAAGTGGATCAAATACTGCAACAATAATGATAATCACCCAACGTACCGCATCTTCAAGCATGTTTTGATCTGTGTTATCACCGTAAATCAATGCTGCGATGTAACGAATAGGCCCTACATCCGCAACCACCTGTCTAAATTTGCTTGCAATCGGTGCTCGATCCTCTTGCAACTTGGTGATAACTTTTTGCGAATCATCAATGTCCTGCTGTAACCGTGTTCTTTCTTTTTTCTGAGATCGTCGCAAGTTAGCAGATTTTGTGGCCCCTTGCTCGGTGTCAGTTCTTGCTAACATTTGATCAACCGCAGAATCCAGTTGTGCTAATGCCTTGCGGCTTGATTCTATGTTGTCCCGTTGAGTTTTAATTTTTTCGTCAAATAGTAATACCTGCGCTTGAATATCTCCTGTTGGAACTGCTTGGTCAGCGTGACTTTTAGATAAAAGACCAAAAATTCCCATGCTCGTTATAAACATCAAGACAATAACCGCACTTACTAAGTAAGTTTTAATTTTCCATTCTGCTCGCTCCCAGTTGTAATGTAGCCACAATGTGGTGACTACTTTTGCTGTCTCAAGAGCAACACCCATCACGATTACTGGGATAACGGCGGCGGCAAAAATTGCCGTAAGCCCTACTATACTATAGTAGGCAGCAATCGTCGAAAGCGACAATGCCGAAAGCAAAGTAATAAATCCTAAAAGCATTGTTTTTCCTTTTTGCACTTTTCATTATGATGCTGGGCTAAGTTACGTTTGAAATACAAGCCACCACAATTCACACATTGAAATCTTGGTAACGCCTTAATCGCGTCTGACCGTTTTTTGTTTGTCTCTTCTGTAAATATTTGATTCTTCCGCGCTTCTTTAATTTTAATCTTACTTTTGTCAGTATGTTGTTTTCCGTAAAAATGATTGTTTGCACCACGATGACTTAAGGATTTACTTATTCGAGTTACTGCTGAATCTTTTCGAAGTTTTGCAGATGCTGACATTCTTTCTCTTACCTCTGGGCCATGCCTGCCATCGTGACCGCCATCCTTGAGATTATAAAAATTTGGTGACTCAACTGCATTAAACTTTTCTATATATAACGATTCGACCAAATCTACGGCTTCTTCATCACCCTCAAATAAGTCACACCTTACGAAATTCTTTTTGCCATATTTTTTTATGGCTTTTAATATTGTTGTTCCTGAGCCAACATACCACCTACCGTTTAACGGAGTTATTGTTTGCCCAATATATTGCTTACCGTTGACTAAGTTAGTAGTGATATAGACCCACGCTTTTCTGGTTTCAGTCATAGATAATATTTAGTTGTCAAGTTAGTATGATATACGAGTTTATTACTGTAAATCAAATTATTTGACTACTTCCAGGGGTGTCCCTCTTTAAGAGGGACTGTGCGTGGTGGGTTAGTTTGCGTTGCGTCCAATGTATGAAGTGGGCGATAGCCAGGTGTTCCAGCTGCAGATCGTTTTGCTGCTGCTAATGCCAGCTTTGCTGCTGCTCGTGCTGCTTTAGTAGGCAGCGTTGAAATGCCATTTTGACTCATAAAGTTTCCTAATCACTACATTTATTTATCCAAGGTGGTCGTTTAAAACGACCGCCTACACGAGCATCTAAAACACTGCCCTTCGTAGGACAGTGGTAGCTCACGCTTTCAAACTTTTTTAGTTAGCAGCCAGACAGTGACATCGTGTGGAGGGAGTAGCACTAACTCGATACTGTGTTTAAGTGGTTTTCTGCTGTAACGGCTACCAAGTTGTGAAATCTCTACCATCTTTGGAGTGAACCGTACTATTTCAAATACTGAGCGGTCATAGGCTACGAAATCACCAATGGCGAGGTGGCGCCCAATTAAATCTTGAAACTCGCTCATTACATTACCTTACCTGCTAGCAAATCAAAAGTTAAAAACTTTTCAACATCTTCCTTAACCGTTGGGAATAACACGAACAACTGAAACTGATCAACTTCTTTGTATGTTTTTTGCTTTTTGCGTTGAACAGTATTCAACGAAAATAACGTGCCATGCCGCTTGAAACTTATTTTCTTACCACGTCTACCCCATCCAGCAAAGTATTTTCCTTCACATTCAAAGGCAGTCCAGATTTTGTCGTGCTCTGAACCGTCAGTCGTAGTTTCCTTACACCAGCCAATATAGTTAAACTGAATATTCATGATTTTTCACAGTGTGAATTGTTTTAACACTTCCTTGGCTTTAGAAACATCCATATCAGCATCCCAGATTTCAGGACTGTTTTCTAACTCAATCAACAGATCTGTGCCAGGATGATTTGACGAATATGCTGGAACGATTGCAATTAGTCCAATGGAAACTAAATAGTCAAGGATCTCTCTATCTTCACTGGTCATAGTATTCTCCTGTGGTAATATACTAATATACTAATATACTATTATACGCTAGATTTTAGGAAAGTCAATCAGTTTCATCATCAATGTCGTGCGATGGGACATCGTTGCTTGGAACTGCGGTTCCCAATGCCAGCACAATTCCAACTGGTATTGCTGCCAGCAGTAAACCAAGTGTCAGCACGATATCCACCGTGTCACCAATGGTGGAAGTGGCAGTGGTTGTCAAGAATTTCGGTCTCATTTTTTACTCTCTTTCACAGTGTTTAGCGGGGCGGTGATGTCAGCCGAGTCTTTTCGCTGTGGCCGCGTCGCTCGATGTCCAAATATTCGCTCCCACCCTTCAGCGTATTTTTTAGGATCAGCGGTTTTTCTTGGTGCGTCTCCTTTGCCTGCCTCATGTGCCATGTTCTTTTCCAATCTGTATTTTGTTCCAAACTCTTTCATGCGCCCAATACAACGCAATCTTAGTGATGACTTCAACTGACGCAATACTGCCTGCCATTATTAGCTCACCAGTGATTATCCAAGA
>Ga0210012_1001957_pt1 | contig 18610 bp, 11 predicted proteins | sample CryGeymeta201504_FD_183974 | JGI IMG/M metagenome (GOLD analysis project Ga0210012, IMG submission 183974) | Groundwater microbial communities from Crystal Geyser aquifers in Utah, USA - Crystal Geyser metaG 2015-04 (SPAdes) (version 2) | ecosystem: Environmental > Aquatic > Deep subsurface >... | reverse complement strand
TTTCTATATTCACACTTACTACTCTCAAAAAAGGTAAGTTCAATAACTCTTCATATAATTGTAAATTATCCATAATCAAAATTACGACTTTTTAACCGTTCCACAAAAATTGTCAGATAACCAATTAAATTAGCAATAAAACGTCTCTTTAGGGCTTAATAATTTGAAACAAGGGCTTTAAACTCTCTTAAATGTTGATTTTTTTAACTAAAAAACGCCTAAACTTTCGATTTTAAATCAAAATCGTGTTACATTGGGAATTGCTGTACTAAAATAGGCTTTTCCTTCTCAAAAAAATAATAGCCGACCAAAAGTGCAAAAAGTCCATAAAAAGCCCACGCCGTAAAACCCCATTGATAAAATGTATATTCTAAAGCCAAAACATCAGCCAAAACTCCTGTTTGAAGAGGTGGATTTTGATACATAAAAATAGGTTCTTGAACAGCACGAAGCAAAATTCCTGCGCCCATTCCTGCACTATAAAGCATTGCTATCCACGCCCAAAGACTGTATTGAGGTTTTATGTTTTTACCATTTTTTTTTTGAGTCGCCTGTCATATTTCCTAATCTTCGTTTTCCTAAAGGAGAAAAGCAATTCCTAAAATAAAGACAACACAAAAAAGCCCCAAATACAAATAAAAACGCCCAAAATACTGACGAACAAAAAGAGAAACAGTTGCTACTTTTTCATAAAATCCTGTTGTATCAAAAAATAGAAACAACGAAAAAAGAAATAAAATAGCTAAAGAAGATTTGAGAAGAAGGTTTTTCATAGAGTTGATATAGGTAAGACTATTTATACCCAAAACAAAGGTTTTTGGTTTTGCAAAACATATACCATTCTGAACGGTTTAAATAAAAAACGACTATCCTATTATTTTTCAATCTATAAAAAATATATATTAAAACTTAGCTTTCTGTGAAATGAAGTCTTAATTTTGCTTATGTATATAAAGGTAGAAGTTAGATTTTAGAATTAAATGCAATTCCCTAATTCCCATTCCCTAATCTCCAGTCCCTAAACTTGCAAAAACTCAAAAAAATATATCACAATCTTGCTATTTATCTCCGTTGGTTTATGATACGAGTGGGCAGGACAATACGCTTTTTTATAAGAGCGTTTTTGGTTGTGCTTATATTTCTACTTTTGATTACGCTTGTTGCTCAATATTCGGGTACACAAACTTGGGCAGCCAAAATTGGAGCTACCTATTTGAGTGAGCGTTTGGGGTTTCCAATTACGATCGAAAGATTGTATTTTTCTGATATTGATAAAGTTACTTTAATAGGACTTAAAGTAATTGACCATACTGATAGGCTTTTTATAGATTCGGACACGCTGAATGCAGACTTGGGTTGGCGTAAGATTTTTGGAGGGGAAGTTATTCAGATTGATAATGTAGAATTGCGTGGGACACAGTTTAATATGACAATGAACCCTGCGACCGAATCTTGGAATATCAATGAGCTTATACGAGCTATTTCTGCACTTTCTTCTACAAGTGATAGCACCCAAAAAACAAAAAATGTTCCTTTCAAAATTAATAAAGCAAGTCTGCATAATGTTCAGTTTTCGCTTCATAATCCTGCTAAAGATTCATTAGAAACAGGACTTTTTGATTACAATCATTTTACGATTAGTAATATTTATGGAGAGTTGGATTATTTTAGGTTATTTAAAGATACCGTAGAATTAAATGTCAAGAATGGAAGTCTGATTGAGCCTTTTGTCGATTTTCCTGTCAGTAATTTAGATGTGTTTTTTCGTTATACCAACAACTCATTAGAATTTCTGAATCTTGATGCAAAAATTGGAAATAGTCATCTCAAAGACACACTCATTTTTAGATATGATAGTACAGCTTATCTTTCAGAAAATTTTATAGAAAAGGTAGATATTTATGCCAATCTTCAAAATGCCCAAATTGATTTTGCTGACTTGGCTCGTTTTGCGCCTTCCTTGAAGCAATATAAAGAGCGTTTAGTCGCTACTGGGGTGGTGCGTGGAACAGTAAATGATTTGCGCTCAAAAGATTTACGGATAGATTTTGCCAATCAGAGTTTTGTCGATGGAAAATTTGCTATTCGTGGTCTGCCTGATTATGAAAATGCTTTTTTTGATTTGCGTTTTAAAGATGCTCGGCTGACTATTCCAGACATCAAACAATATATTTCTCTGTCTGATTATCAAACTGTTTTGCCTTTAGGAATGGTTAGTTTTTCTGGTGAATTTTTGGGTTTTCCTTCTGATTTTGTAGCAAAAGGAAAATTCAGAACATCAATAGGAAATGCCCTAACCGATATTCACTTAAATACAATAAATAAAACCTACGAAGGAAAATTAAATCTAGTACGTTTTAAAGCTGGAAAATTCGCTAAAACGAATTTTATAGGACAAATAACAGCCAAAGGACAGATAAATGGAAAAGGTTTTACAAAAGAAGATGCTGATTTTGAAGTAAAAGCAGTCGTTGATAGCATTACATTAAAGAACACATTTAAGTATTATTCTTACAAAAATATTATGGTAGATGGGCGTTTCAAACGTCCTACTTTTGCTGGGGAGATGACGATTAATGATGCTAATTTAGTGGCTGATATGCGTGGAAAAATTGATTTGCAAGATAGTGTTATTAATGGAAGGGTTCAAATTATAAAATCAGATTTGCAAAACTTAGGACTTTCAAAAAAAATTGCTAACCTGCAAGGAAATGGTAACTTTAATCTAAAAGGACTTACCCTAAATTCTATCACAGGAACTGCCGAAATTCGTCAAGCTCAAATTGATTACAACAAAAACAAACTGGCTTTAAGTGTAATTTCTCTTAATTCTACTTTAGAAAATGGGTTTCGTGATATTCATTTAGAATCTGATTATGTTGATTTTGATATAAAAGGAGAGTTTCAATTACAAGATGCTATTGATGATGCAATAAATACTTTTGAAGAATATCAATTAGAGTTTTTGAATGATTCGGCTTCTCAAGTGGCTTATTATAACAAAAAAAGAGAACGATTAGAAAAAAATTCTGCTGAAAAAACGCTCTACAAAATTGATTATTCTATTGATGTCAAAAAAATAAATCCTTTAATTCGTCTTTTCGAACCCCAATTTTATATGGCTGCTGACTCAAAATTTGAGGGGGTTTTTGAGCGAAATTTAGAAAAAAATCAAGTCAAATTTACGCTAGATTCTTATATAGATTCGCTTTCTTATCAAGATTTAGCATTATACAAAACAGACCTTAAAATCAATGCCATTAAGCCTTTGGATTCGACAGGAGTTGATGTTCAGACTACTATTTTTTCAGAAAGACAGTATTATACTTCTGCCGTTGCTGCCGAAAATCTACGCATTGATGCACAATGGTTTGGAAGAGAAATTTTGTTTGATACCTACATAAAAAGACAAGAACATCAAGACAATATTTCATTAAAAGGCTCTCTAACTATTACAGATTCGCTTTATGCACTCAATCTTATCAACCCAGAATTTTTGGTATTAGATAAAAAATGGAGAAGTGATACATCAGTACAAATAGGAATACGTAAAGATGAAATTCGTTTTGAGAATAAATTTGTTTTGCAAAGTGATAACCAACGAATAGAAATAATGGGTAAAGTTTCGAAAGACCCAAATGCTATTCTCAATCTAGGTTTAGTAAATGTAGATTTAGAACCTTTTGGGATATTTTTGGGGCAAGATGTAGAAGGACAAGCAAGTGGAGAAGCGTTTATTAGTGGCATTTATGATACGCTAAAACTAGAAAATAACCTTAATCTTCAAAAAGTGGTGATGGCAGGAATTCCGATTGGAAACTTGCATACCGAATCGGTTTGGAATAATGAAGAGCAAAAACTAAATATTGAGGCGTATTTGGCGTATGGACGTAGAGAAGTCGTTGATATTTCGGGGTATTATTCGCCAAAAGACAAAGAAAACCCATTGAATTTAGATGCCAAAATTATTGGAATGAAACTCAATATTGTTGAGCCATTTTTGAATGTTGTGGCTGATAATTTTAAAGGCGATGTCTATGGGGCTGTCAAGATAAAAGGAAAGCCAAATCAAATCAAATTGATAGGAGAGACTTTTGTAAGTGGTGGAAGTTTTAGAGTAGATTATCTCAACACAGTCTATCATTTTGATGATAAAGTAACCTTTACAGAAAATGAAATTGGTGTGGATAGGCTGCGTTTGTATGACGATGCTGATAATATTGCCTTTTTGGATGGTGGTATTTTTCACGACGGTTTTAAGGATTTTGTGATGCAGCTTCGTGGAGAAATGAAGAGAATGAAAGTTTTGGATACAAAAGCTCATCATAATGACCTTTTTTATGGAACTGCCTTTGCGACTGGAGATTTTGAGCTTTTTGGAGCTTTGGAGCAGTTGGGAATTACTATTAATGCAAAAAGTGAAGCTGGGACACGTATTTATATGCCTCTCTCCAACCCTGAAGATGTTTCGACGCAGTCTTTTATTCGTTTTGTCAATCATACTGATTCTACAAAATTAGATTCTCTTCAAAGCCGTTTGAAAAAAGAAGATTTATCTAGTCTAAAAATGGAATTCAACTTAGACATTACGCCTGATGCTTATGTAGAACTCATTTTTGATAAAAAAGTAGGCGATGTAATTCGTGGAAATGGAAAAGGAAGGCTCAAAATGATTATCGACACAAAGGGCGATTTTAATATGTATGGTGATGTAGAAATTGTAAAAGGAGCATATAATTTTACCTTTTTGAATGTCATTAATAAAGAATTTAATGTCGATAGAGGAAGTCATATTACGTGGAGTGGCGACCCTTTTGCAGCACAGGTAGATTTGACAGCGACCTATCAACAAATGGCTTCTCTTGCACCTATTATTAATGTTTCGGACAGTAGTGTTTTGGCTAGTCCAGAGATTAAAAGGCGTTATCCTGTTGTGGTAGATTTATTTTTAAAAGGCGATTTGCTTACTCCTGATATTCGTTTTGATATAAATATAACTCAATATCCAGCTTTGATACTAGCAGGAGGAACACCCATTTCTTTAGAATCGTATGTAGCAGCTTTCAAAACTCGCATTCAAAATGACGACCAAGAAATGAATAAACAGGTCTTTAGTTTGATTTTACTACGACGTTTGTCGACTCAAAATGCCTTTGAGGGAATCAACCGTTCGGCAGGAAGTAGTGTGAGTGAGCTTTTATCGAATCAGCTTAGTAATCTTATTTCGCAAGTTGATGAAAATTTGGAAATAGATTTGAATGTACAGGGACTTGACGCACAGGCTTTGAATACGTTACAACTACGACTTTCTTATTCCTTTTTTGAGGGAAGAATACGTGTAACTCGGGAAGGCTCGTTTACAAATGTGCAGAATCAAGCTAATTTAGCCAGTATTGCAGGAGATTGGACAGTCGAATATTTGATTTTGCCAGATGGAAAACTGCGTATGAAAGTCTATCATAAAAATAATGTAAATACATTCAATACTGCACTTCAAAATAATTCGACGGCAGGTGCAAGTCTTCTAAAAATCTTTACGTTTGATAATTTTAAAGACCTTTTTAAAATTAAAAAGAAGAAAAAACAAATTCCTTTTGTACAGGATAATGAAATTCGGATTCAAGAATGATTTTTGGTTCTCTGACAATTTTTGCACTTTGTTCTAATTATGAGATATTTGAATGTCATTCATTTTGTCATATCTAGTGATTTTTATTTGTAGGGAAAAGGCACGCCTTTTCCTAAAATAGCCGTTTATAGTTTAATTTGGGCTATAAAATTTCCTGCTGGGTAGGAAAAGACGTGTCTTTTCCCTACCATTCTCAGAATATCAAATGATAGACGAAAATGAGTAGGTGCAAAAATTGTCAAACAACCTGATTTTTTTGAGTGATAAGTGATAAATGAATATTCTAGACTTGAATTTTCTTTACTAAAAATTGTTTAAACTTTGATAATAGTTCAGTTCATAAAAAATACTTACAAAGTTTTTAATCAATCTCACCCAAAAATAAGGACTTCCCAAAAAGAAAATCCTTATTTGGATAGCAAGAAAAAGATAAATTAGTCATAGATTAATCAACAATAATACGTTCCCACACTTCGTCACTATAAAACTCAACACGCAGAAAACCAATAGGACTAACAGTAATGCTAAAAACATCTATTTCTGGTATATTGCTTTCACTTAAATCCTCAAACTTATACACCTCTGTATATTCTCTACCTCGGATGGTATGAGTACCTAGATACTCCCCATGTACAAAATAAACATTTGGTAAAGCAGGTGTATTGTCATCTAAATCTATAAGTCCCATCGTTTGATTAACACCCACAACTAAATTATCTGGAGTGTTTTTAGAGAAGGTATAACTAATATTGGTTTCTTTAGGGGTTTTTAGTAAATCTATACGAACTCCAAGAGATTTTGAGGTTATTTCGTTTGTCTGTAAGGGTATAAAGTATTGTATAGGAATTTGACAGTCTATGATACTACTTGTTATTTCTCTAGGTTCTCCAATACTACTACGCATTCTAAAAGTGTCATTTTCTTTCATGAAATACTGAACAGAATCAGTAAGCCATCTCTTATCATTCTCTGTAAGTTTCATGGGCTGTAAGTTTTCACAGTTGTTTGGAATGCCAATAATATCACAACTGGTTATAGAAAATATAAATAATAGTAAAACATAAATCGTATTTTTCATAAATCATGTATATTAAAGAATCTCTATTCCTATAAGAAAGTTAAAGGAATAGAGATAAGTAAATTAATTAATTATTAGTTTTTTGATTGCTAAAGAATTATCTTCTAAAATAACTTTTACAAAATAAATTCCTTTAGGCAAAGTATTGATAGACAAAGTGTTTATCTTAGAATTAAAAATAGTTTTAGAAACAACTTGTCCCAATCCATTACTAATTTCAATGTTTTGAATTTTAATAGGACTTTGTATTGTAATTTCTGTTTGTGCAGGATTTGGATAGATAATAAGTTCTGAAGCATTCTTTTCTACAGCAACTTTTCCTAGTCCTATCTGATTTCCGTTACAATCAAAAGTAGGTTCTATATAATTGATAAAGTAAGTGTCAGAAACATCAGCTACTTGTAACCAAACACCTGTGTTTCTGTTGAGCTTCTCAATAACTACACGAATAGTATGAGAGTTCGTAATCGGTACATCAACAGTAGGTATCTCTGCTACTGGAACATCATATCCATAACGAGGACGTTCTCTAGTACCTACAAGATTTCCATCAATAAACCAAGTATAACGTGTATTTTCTTCACAAGCAGGAAACTCATTTCCATTTACCAAAACTATATCAAACATAATAAATTGGTCATCACAGCTTGTTCTAGCCTCTCGTTGTTCGAAACGAATATCACTTGCATTCAGAGTATAAAACTCTGCAATGTTTTGAGGGAGAGGGGGAAAATGATTATCTAAGAAACGATTTTCTCTTGTTCCGTCCCCATCAAAATCTTCTATGTTTGGTAGTAAAATGTCAGACTCTCCATGAGATAGGTTATCTCTGTCATTACCTCCTCTTAATCTTCTTACTAATAGTGAGTTACTAGGATATACCCTATCAAACGGACACACATTAGGATTTACTACATTGAAGTTTGTCAAATCTACTACTTGTGGATAAGTAGCATCTCCTGCAAGGTTGTAGTTGAGATACAAATTATTGTCGTGGTTTCCGTTTGGCATATTTATATCGGCAGCACTTACGGACGGAACGAAGGTAAAATGGTTTGGTCTAAAACTAAACTCTGCACCTAAGAAATCTCCTCCTACATCAAAATCTTCTACTTGTATATCCTGTCGTATGAATGAACCGGAAGCGAAGTCGTAGTCAGGTCTTCCTGTTACGCTATGCTCAAAAGTGGCATCATCTCTAAAGATTCCTAGCCACCATTTTCTCATTCTGACGAAAGAAACGTGTCCTCCTTGAGTTCCGTCTTGTCCAGAAAAAGAGAGCTGTGCTTTAAATTCTTTTCCATGTTCTATGCCAAGCCAAATTCTAAGAAGGTTAGCCTCAAAATCAAGAAAACGATGTCTGTATCTATATCCACTTCTATTATTACTCATCAACCCTAATGTACCTCCTACTGGATCGTTTATGGTAGGTCTGCCATTTGCATCTCCATTGATGATAGCTATATTTTCACATTGAGTAGGATAACCCGTGTTGCCTAGTAGATTACTCATTCGTCTATATTCAGTTTGTAAGGCTTCATACTCTGGGTTGGGTCTAGTAGCATCAAAAGAAGCATGGTATTTTATGAACTGCTGTGCCGAGTGGTCGTTCAGAATCTGATTAAGAAAATCTGATTTTATGTTTAATGATAGCCAAAGGGTTATATTTGGATTATTTATAAAATTATTCAAATCTAGGTTTGAATTGGTAACTCCTAATGTAAGCCCAAATATAAGATTCGTAAAAGGCTGTGCCAAAGTAGGCATATAACTAGGCAAGGTATGTACAATAGCATTGGCATCGGCACCAAAGTGCTGAATACCTAACGGTACATTTGCGCCTTTGTGTGGTGTGTCCATTGAAATATACAAACGAGTATCATGGGGTACATTTTCAGTTTCCATGCGTGCTAGTTCGTATCGAGCAATTCCTCCTCCCATGCTATATCCCAGCACTATATTTTGTTCTATGGCTATACCGTATTGTGCTGCATTTTGTAGTTTGGCTTCGTTTACATCTACCAAAAGCTCACGCAATACGGCAGCGTTATTCTCAATATAATTTCCCATATATTCATAATTGAGGTAAATTACATCGTAACCTCTATCTAAGAGTTCATTTGCAAAATCATTAAAAAATGCTCCTCGTTCTCCTACGGGAGTATAGCCACATTCATCTACACTCGTATAACCATCTAATAAGATAACAGGACGATTCAAAAGGTTGTCATCACTCAAGAAAATATAAGCTCCTGCACGGATTTGATTTTCTAAGTTGTTATGTTCTCCATGTCTTCGGTGTGAAAAAGGTCTTCGTGGTGCAATTTCGTAGTCCTATTTTGCAGCAGCAATAATATCCCTACCAATCCGAACTGTACAGCCACTTCTACCACTTCCTCTTCCAAATACAACGCTACCACAATCTTGAGAAGGAATAACCACATCTACATCGGTAATATCAGGACAATCATCTACTGGTTGTATATCTGTTGGAATTGGTTGTGTTCCACAGTCAGCTTCACAAAAGAAAAATTCTGATTGATCACACCAACCATCTCCACAAACAGTATCATGAGGCATGTAGTTATTAACAAAAACAGGTGGCTCTTGCCAAGTCCCATCATTATCTTCATAACGACTGTTTGCCGAGCTAAGAGTAAGTAAAAAATGTGATTCCATTTGTATTCCATTTACGGTAGCTTTCATTTTTAGCCTACGAGTTCCATAATTAGGATAGGTGTAAGCTATATCTCATTACGTAACACAGGTAGGTCTCCGTTGCAATCTCCAGCACTTATTCTTAATGTACTGAAAAATTCCTTTTTTTCTGTTGGTGTTAAGTTTCCCATCAAAAGGCTTTCATCTATCTTAAAATAGACTGTTTTTCCAAATACAGTTTGGTGGGAAAGAGAAGCCAAAAAGATTGTTTTTTCTTCGTAAGGACTTTCCTTTGAGTTTTGAACATCATAAATATGCCTTTTGACGGTATCTACCAAAAGCAGATTATCTTTGAAAGCAGTTAGTTGATTTGATTCTATCCACTTTGACTGCCATCATACGAAAATCTACAAGGTTGCTATCTGCTCTTTGCAATGGATTAGCAGCAGGCAGACCCTTGTAAGCTCTTTTTTTATCTACATTAGCAAATTCCAAAGCCTGTGCGTAAGCATTCCATGTCTTGGTAGTAAGTGCATGTTTTGCATTTTGTGTATGCTTGAAAATGACACTATCCAAAACTTCTAGGTAGCCTGTTTTGTCCCACAGATAACCTGTTTTTGTTTTTGTTCCATCAAGCGTGCTAAAAATATGTGTTAGCATCTTGGTATCAGTAGGGTTTTTGGAGTTATTATCCCCCCCCCCCTTGTTGTTGTGCATTAGACACTAAGGTAGTTCCAAAGGTCATTGATAATCCTAACAGAATTGTCAGAATGTAATTAGTTGGCTTTTGCATTAAAATAAATTTCGGTTTTGAAGCCGATTTTTAAGATTATAAAATAAATATACTTCAAGCAAATAGGGGTTTTTGCTTTTCTGAAAATACCATAAGATTTTTAGGGGAGTAAATCATTGTAGTATTTAAGTATGCTGCAAAAGTAAGATAAAATAAATATGAACCAAAATTTTTGAGTAATTTCAGTTAAAAAAGTTGATATTTAATAGTTTTGTAACTTAATATTGTTCTTACTAAGGCTTTTTTAGACTTAAAATAAAGAGTTTTTATTTAGTCTATATCGTAAAAAAACTATTTTAATACCTATTTATTTTGTTATTAGCCTATTTTTATAGAAGAGTTGGTTTTTTAGTGCTGCTTTTATGCTATTTTTAAACCACTACATATAGCTATGTGATTTTATAGACAAAATAAATTAAAAATAATATTAAATTTTGAGGGTTCTTATAAAGAATAATTAACTTTTGACAAGAAAAAACCTATCTCTTCAGCATTTAAGAAATAGGTTTTTAGGGAAAAAGCTACTTTGAGTGCTGGTCTTGAGCCTATTTCTACTTATTTTTCATTGATGGATACACAAATAAATTATGGAAATAGCGAAACTTTGCGCCAACAAAAGCAATTAGAAGAGGGCGCATCTCAAAATGTCGTTTTTAGTCAGCAATTCCCAATGTAAATTAAATTAGCAATAAAACGTCTTTTTAGGGCTTAATAATTTGAAACAAGGGCTTTAAACTCTCTTAAATGTTGATTTTTTTAGCTAAAAAACACCTAAACTTTCGATTTTAAATCAAAATCGTGTTACATTGGGAATTGCTGGTTTTTAGTAGGGAAAAGGCAAGCCTTTTCCCTACAACTATAAAATTAATAAAGCGATATCTTGAGATGCACCCATTAGAAGATGAAAGTATAATAATCAGAAAAATTGATTTAGATAATTTTGAAAAAGAGTTGGAAAACCTTTTTCCGTTTGTGAGTAGCTTATTTGAGCAAAATTTTCTTTATACGCCTATTAGTTTGGAGAGTTTTAAGGAGAAATATTTACCTATTAAACCGTTGATTAATGCTGATTATGTTTTGATTGCAGAACATGAAAAAAATAATAAAACTGAAATTGTAGGCTTTATTTTTTGTTATCCAAATCTTTATTCATCTATTTATTCTCAAGACGAAAAGCAGTTAATTTGTAAAACAATAGGCAGAAATCAAGATGATTTTTATAAAGGTCTAGGGGACACGTAATGACGTACAAAGTAGCCAAACAAGCTAAAAAAGATGGTTTTTCCGTTTTTATTCACGCCTTTATGATAAAAAATAGTTTGTCTTCAGAGCTTTCTCAGAACTTTGCAAAAAACAGTTACAGAACTTATACCCTTTATGGAATGGAGATTTAAGGGTGAGGAAATGGGAAATGGGAAATGGGAATGAAATAAAACTATCTTTTAGTATTTATGGTTGATTGGTAATAAAATTTATCGTAATTTTTGATTTGTAACTCCTAATGGGTGCATCTCAAATTAGCTACGCTGCTCTTCGGGTGTCGCTTAGTCAATTTATATTACGTAGGGAAAAGGCTTGCCTTTTCCCTACAAAAAACGACAATTTGTTATCCCCCCTCCTAATTGATTAAAAGTTTTTAATTGATAATTGATTATTTTACCTTTACTTTTATTTCCAAATTTCTACTAATAAATCTGTTTCTTCCTAGATGAAAATTTACCGTAAGGTTTCAGAGTTTCCCGAACTTCAACATACAATCCTGACAAGTGGAACGTTTGACGGCGTACATTTAGGACATCAAAAAATTATTCAGCGTGTAGTCGACCTCAAAAAGCACACTCCAAATGCTCAGACGGTTGTTTTGACATACCACCCACACCCTCGTTTGGTACTTTTTCCAGACCAAAAAGACCTAAAATTACTGACTACTTTAGAAGAAAAAGCAATTTTGTTAGAAGATTTAGGGATTGATCATTTGTGTGTAATTCCGTTTACAAAACGTTTTGCTTCTACTTCTTCTGAAAATTTCATCAAAAGAATTATTCAAAAAAAACTACAAACTCGCCAATTTGTGATTGGTTATGACCATCGTTTTGGAAAAAATAGAGAAGGAGGTTTTGATTATTTAAAAGAAAATGAAGATAGATTTGGATTTAAAGTAGAAGAAATTTCAAGACAAGACATAGAAGACAACGCAATCAGTAGCACAAGAATCAGAAAAGCCCTTTTTGATGGCGATATAGAAACAGCAAACGAACTTTTGGGCTATGAATTTTCAATTACTGGAAAAGTAGTAAAGGGAAAACAAATCGGCAGAACAATCGGCTATCCAACAGCAAATCTGAAACTAACAGACAAACACAAACTTATCCCAAAACAGGGAATTTATGCCGTCCGAATTTTTCATAAATATGAGTATTATGGTGGAATGCTTAGTATTGGTGTTCGTCCGACGATAGGAAAAAACCTTAAACAAACCATTGAAGTGAATATTTTTGATTTTGATAAAGATATTTATGATAAAGATTTGACTTTGCAGTTTGTGAAATTTTTGAGAGAAGAAGAAAAGTATAATTCATTAGATGAGCTAAAAGCACAACTAGCTAAAGATAAAGAGGAGAGTTTGGAGGTTTTGAAGGTTTGATATTTGCTACACCTATAATAATAATGGGTGCATCTCAAAATGTCGTTTTTAGTAGGGAAAAGGCAAGCCTTTTCCTAAACTAGCAATTTTTTAAAACCTTATTGACGGCTGCATTTGAGTTTCAACGACAGTTGGTTTTACTTTATTTTTCAACCCTCAACGAGGTTTCACCGTCGTTGAGATTAAAAAATAAAAATAGTAAGTAAGAGAAAAGTATAATTTCTTTTGATAGAATTTTGAATGAGTAAGAATTAATAAAAAATGGTCTTCGTTTGGAAGACTTTGAAACTATCTCATAAAATCTACCTCCTCAAAATATGCAAATATTCCACAGTTGCATTGGCTTTATATACCCTATTGATGTGCTTGTCGGATTTAAAACGTTGGTATTCTGTTTTTTTCTAACGAATAATACCAAAATAAAAGCTATTTTGCCCTTAAAACTTGGACTTTATTCAGTTACGAAAACTAAAGTTTTCGGTACGTTTTTCTTACGCTAAAGCGTAAGCTACTAGGTAGAGAATGACAGGTATAAAGTAGAAAAACACTCTTTTTAAAAATCAAGCAATTTTGTATAAACTAAAAAAGCCTTTTATCATCGCTGATAAAAGGCTTTTCGTTTTTATAGTTTAATTTATTCTACTACAAACTTTTTGGTAATAGATTCAATAGGAGTAACAAAACGCAAAATATAAGTTCCTGCTGGCAGTACTCTCATCGGAGTAACAATTATATCAGCAGCACCTTTTTGTACATCTTGTTTGTGAACAATTCTACCTACCATATCCACAATTTCTACTTGTGCATCTGTTGTCAATTTTCCTTCAAGGTTAAGATAGAAACGTGCGCCACCATTTGGATTTGGATATAGACTAACTTCTCCTTTTATTCCACTTATTACTTTTTCAAATAATATACTTCTTACAGGAGAATATTTGAATGTAGCGTCTAAATCAAACATTTTCAGACGATAATAAGAAAGTCCATCAAATGGTTCTGCATCCCAAAATTGGTAATTGAATGTTCCTTCTTGTCCTGTTCCTTTTGCATTTACACGCCCTAAAGAACCAAAAGAGTTGCTATCTTGACTACGCTCAACCATAAAGTGAGAATTATCTATTTCATTGGTTGTTTCCCAAGTTACTTTTACAGATTCTCCTTCTAGTTTAGCATCAAAACTAAGCAAATCCAAAGGTAGTGGATTGAATTGGTCTTGAGTTCCTAATGTAAAAGGACTAAAGTTAGTTATAACAGCTTGACTAGCTATAACCCCCTTTGCAGAAGCATTGGAATATCCTCCTAAAAACTTATCTGTCCATAAAGCTCCATCCCATCTTAATACTTTAAGGCTTTCAGGTTTATAGGCTACACTACGAGGGTTGTCCCAACTTAAATAAACAAAGGCAGGAGCAGAAGTTGATGTAGTTGTTCCTATTGGATCTATACGCCAGTATTCTACATGACTCACTCCATAAATGCTTGGTTCTTTTAAGTTTACGTCATATCCATCTGTGGTAGGCAAACGAGGTCCAACATAACGAACTTCGTAAGTGGAATTATTTCTAACTCCTAATCCTGCTGGGGCATAATTAGTACCATTTCCGACAGGGAACATGAAAGCATCTGCACCTTGTTTCTCTACTTTTCCTACTACATGGCTTACATTGCTTGGTCCATCAGCTGACAAAACAGGTGCTGTTGTTGAAATCCATCCAGCAACTGTATAAGTTCCACTTCCTCCAACGGTAGCATTTTCTTCAAAGACCATTTTTCTAGTACTACTTGTACCCAAAGCTATATCATCAGGAATAAATAAACCAGTATTAAAGATAGTTTGTCCATTTGATTTGATAATAATATCATCCATCATACGAAAACTTCCACCTGTTGAGCTTGCTTCTAATTGAAAGAATTTTTGAGCATTAGTTGTAAGTCTTTGTTCTGCTGTACCGTCTAAGATAACTCTACCTTGTTGAGAATTGAATACACCATTTGGCTGACATGTCCAATTTTCTGCTAAATTTATATTAAAATTGGATGCTGTAGTTTCTAGGGTATTATTATTCTCAATGGTTAAGTCTCCTCTGATTACAACATTACCTAATAGATTTTTGGTAACTGCTCCACCAGTTGGACTACGCAAAATAACATCTCCATAAATTGGATTATTTATTTCAGTATTTGCTACACCTGCACCACCTGCAATGTCATTTCCTGCAACACTAGAGTTGTAAATAACAATACTTTTGATAGCCGATGCTGGGCTTAAATTTGTATTTCCTCTAGTAAAAAGAGTTGGAAATAAAGTAGCTTGCGTTCCTGTTCCTAAAACAAGTTCTGAACCATCTCTGACTACTAAATTGTCATTTGAGTTTCCGATAATCTGAACACCCATATCTTCAAAACGAACTCTATAATCAACTGTCAAATCTCCATCTACGGTAAGGGTTGTATTTGTTGCTATTACAGGGTCTGCATCAATTTGTTTTGTAAAGTTTGCTCCTGCTGCATTATGACCAGATGTTAAGAATAAATTACCATAAATAGGTTCACTTGACACAAGCTGTCCAGTTCCTCCTCTACGAGATTGATAACGCACAGTAGAATTATCATCTAAATTGATTCTAGCTCTTTCATAATTGGTAGGGAAAACTGTTGGTACACCTCCATTATTCAATCCTACATAAAGCGTTGCACCATTTTCCATAGTAAGTGTTCCTGCTGCTGTACTTGTACTTCCAGTAACTTGGTTTCTATTATCTTCAAAACGACTTCCAGTTCTTATTGTAAAGTTATTACGAATGCGTGTAGGGTCTTGTAGTGTTTTGATAGCTGTAAATTCATTTCCTGATTGAATAATCAAGTTATAATATGAATCTGTTCCTGTTGCAATTCCATTTAATCCTGCGCCTCTTACAAGTTGATTTGCGCTACTTCCTGTATTATAGATAACCGTTGTTAGGTCATCCAGAACAACCGTTCCGAAAGTAAGAGGAAATTGAGTTGCAATGTCAGTTCCTCCATTTGTACCTAAAGTAAGCATACTTTCTCCTAAAGGAACATCACTATTCATAGTAACAGATTTTGGCGCAAGTCCTCTAATTTGATTTCCTTCATCAATCAAATGATTTCTTGGGTTGATAAGAAGATTTCCATTTATATCTGCTGTAAGTCCTACATTTGTACCTGCTGGGTCGGGTCTAAAACGTTTTTCTATCAATGCAGCACCTGTAGAATTTGGAGCTGTTAGGGTAACATTTCCATAAATAGGCTCATTAGACATAAACTGAGCAACATCTGAGTTATAGATTGTTTCGTGGTTATTTGCATCTAGGGTAATATTTGCTCTTACAAATACAGTAGGAAATAGTGTAGCTACGGTTTGGTTTCCAAGTATTAGTTGCGTATTTGCTTGTGCTTCTAAGTTTGGAGTACCTATGCCTACAATCTGATTTCCATCATCTATCAAGCTATTGAAGTTTTCTATACGTAATTCACGTCCTACTCTCATTTCAGCATCACTCAATAGATTATGTCTAGTAACTGTTTTTGGAATAATGGTAGCCAATCCTGTTGCTCTCAATCTAACAGTAGAATAGGTAAATCCAGCAGCTACTTCTTGTGCAGCACCTGCATTATAAATAATAAATGAGTTATTTCTAAAGTCTATTTTTCCACCTGTGCCAATATCATCAAGTTCTCCTGCATTAGTAAATTTAGGGAAAACAGTTGCGATATTGTTAGCTACTACGTTGGTCGCACCATAAAGAGCTGCAAATTCCGTATTCGTAGGAGGAAAAGTTATTCCGTTAGGCTCAAAACTAGAAACAGGGTATGTATTTTGTCCTCCATTTTCATTTGTTCCTAAATAAAGAGTTGCATTATTATTCATACGGAAACGATTACCCGTATTAAAGTCATTTCCTGTAATTTGGAATCCCATATCACGAATACGCTGATTATCATCAATGAAAAAGTCTCCATTAATGGTAGCCGTACCTGTGAATCTTTTGGTGTTATTTCCACCTCCTGCACTATTTAAATATAACGTACCATAAGTCAGCCCACGAATAAGCTGATCATCAGGACAGCGATATTCTACTATTGATGCTTTGTTCTGAGTTGTGACTCCATTTTCAGGAGTATAAACATTATTAGCAAAACCATCAGGTGTTCCATCCGAAAGAGTAATATTTGCTCTAGGATAACAAGTAGGAAATGTAGTTGCTCTATCATTTACACCAAGGCGTAAAAGTGTGTTATTGTACATATAGACTGTTCCTGTAGTATTACCTCTAATTTGGAAACCATCATCTTCAAAAAGTCCACTTACAATATGAAAGTTGTTATAGATAGATACTGTTGTATTAAGTTCTACTCTACGATTAAAGTTTTTTTCAATAGTAAGATTATAAAAAGGGCTTCCACTACATCCTGTTAGTGCTATTGGGTCAGTACATTCAGAACAAGCTGCCCCCGTTTGGAAGTCTCTTATTGTGATTTCTGCTTGTGGTTCTCCATAGAAAGTTACTGTACCTGTTCCAGCAATAAATTTTCCTTGAGGTAGTGTACCAGTTGGTAAATTGATTGTCCAATTGTGGTCTAAACGAATATTATGATTTTCAGCTCTGAGTTCTCCATAATTAATGGTTAAGTTTCCTCTTCCCCCTGCATTAATTCGCATAGAGTCTACTAATGTCCAATTATCATACGGAGAATCAAACTCTACTGGTCCATTAAAACGAGAACCTCTTGATTGTATTGTTTTAGCTTCTCCTACTGCAGTTCCTTTAAACTCAAAAAGTCCTTGAAAACGATTCCAATTTCTATCTGAGGCAAAGTCAGCAAATAAAAGATTTCCGAATACTTGTACTGTATGAAGATTATCTCCTCTGAGCCTTCCACGAGTGGCATTGGTTGCAGTCCAAGTCATGTCTTTACAATAAGAAAAGAAGTTGTCAATATTTACAGCATCAGCAGGGCTATCAAAAGAAAGTGTCGTAAACCATACATTATCATTAGCTGTAGGGATACAACCTTGAGGCGCACCTGTTGAGTCTCCGATTGCCTAGTGATTATCATCTCCTAACGCATTCCAATCACCTCCATTAGTAAATCCTGCAATTCCATCATTGATACTTGGCACCCAATAAAAATCTCTAGCTGGTTGGTCATTTATAAAAGTAATATTGGTATTATTTCCTACATCTGATACTGTCGCAGGGTCTGCCTCTACTATTTGGAGTCCACTTGCATCTATATCATTATTAAAAATATCTTGCATGAATGTGTAGAGGAAACCATTTGTTCCTATATGTGCTGTTTGAAAGTCAATTTGAGCTTGTTCACCTGTCAGATTAGAACGAATATTAATCCATCCTGCACAACTTTCTCTTGCACGAATAAAGTTATTAATCGTCGTTATTCCATTATTGCCATTAATAGGATTACTGTTTGGGAAATTAACCACATCAAAACGAGATAAATTCATATTATCTATTGTCAAATCATTATTAAAGGTCAAGACATTATTTTCTCCTACATCCATATCTCTAATAACAGAAACATCTGGATTTAAAAATTCTATACGACTATCATTTCCAGTAATAAACTTAGTGCCTGCTGGTGCTGGTGTAAAGTTTACTCCTCTACGAAAGCGTACTTGTATTGTTGCATTTCCTCCTGCTGCTTCTCCAAACTCTACTTGAGCGTGAAAGATAGGTCTTGCTCTGAAGTCTATAATAGCTTGTTGAGCACCGGAAGATTGTATAAACAAAGTGTTTCTAAATCTTGCTTCTGTATTTGCAT